>Ga0224512_10001026_pt1 | contig 27836 bp, 29 predicted proteins | sample SF_May12_sed_USG_4_FD_169103 | JGI IMG/M metagenome (GOLD analysis project Ga0224512, IMG submission 169103) | Sediment microbial communities from San Francisco Bay, California, United States - SF_May12_sed_USGS_13 | ecosystem: Environmental > Aquatic > Marine > Sediment | place: USA... | reverse complement strand
CACCGAGCGGCCATTACGGCTGGTGTGATCGTCCGATGAGTCCTCGCGCAAGAGAGAATCAACGCCTGCTGGAACGCATCCGCGTACTGCATGCCGAGAGTGACGGCATCCTGGGCGCCGGTCGGATCTGGGAGGACCTGTGTGACGAGGGCGAGACAGCGAGCCTGAATCGCGTCGCCCGGCTGATGCGTGAAGATGAGATCCAGGGCATTCCGTGCAAGAAAAAACACCGCAGCAAGCCGTCCGGCACGAGGCCCGAAGACATACAGAATCACCTGGCCCGCGACTTTGCAGCCGATGAGCCGAACACCAAGTGGGTGACCGACATAACCTACGTGCGTGTCGTCGGTGGTCTGTGGTTATACCTGTGCGTCGTCGTCGATCTGCACTCAGGGATCGTCGTTGGCTGGTCGATGAGCCGTTGTCAGAATCGGCAGCTGGTGCTGCAGGCCGTGCTGATGGCGTTGTGGCAGCGAGAGTCGCGGCAGCCAGTGATCCTGCACTCGGATCGCGGATGCCAGTTCACCAGTGACGAATATCAGCGCTTTCTGAAGGGTCACAACCTGACCTGTTCTATGAGTGGCGTTGGTAGTTGCGCCGACAATGCAGCCTGCGAAGGCTTCTTCGGGATGCTGAAACGGGAGCGCGTCAACCGTCGTCGGTACGAATCTCATCTCGAAGCACGAGCGGATATCTTTGACTACATCGAGCGTTTCTATAATCCTCGACGAAGGCGAAAGATGAAAGCACTCAAACAGAAGGAATCGAACTTAACTCAACCGTCCGTGGTATCGGGGTAAAACCCACAGAATGCCAGCAACCTCAGATTCCATCGGAACCCATGCCCAGTAAGGAACAGGCAATATCGCATCCCGCTTTTTGTTCTCGATGTCCGCCCAAGTCCCTACGCCCTGAGCTTCGAGTTCGCTCGCAAACAACGTCTTGAGCGAATCATAAGCGGGCTCGCTTGCATCAATCCTGATGCGACAACTCTGGCGAATGGCGTCAGCACAGGCGTGCGCGTCATCCATCAATACCGTATCAACGTTGATTGACCTCCCGTGCAGGCCAAATTTCGTAAGGCCGTTGAACAGCTTCTGTACAGATGTGACGAGTATTTGCTGGCTGTTTAGGAACTCGTCGGGCAGCTCGGGGTCGGCTATGCAAGTCTTAATCCCGAATTGCTGCGCTTGCGCGCACGTTTGTTCAATCAAGAAATTGTTCGGGCACAGATAGACAACCGGGCCGTTGCCAGCGTTTAGTCGTGACTGGAGCATTAGCAAGCCGATCAACGTCTTACCCTGCCCTGTGTGAAGTTTCACGATCACGTCGCGGTTAGTGGAATGTGAGTCATTCCAGAGACTCAAAACCGAAAGCTGCGCAGGGCGCAACGGGCCCTTATCGTGCGCACGATCCAATGTGTCGTACAACTCAACTGGGTCAATAGGCTTTTCTGCTTTCTTGCCAGCGAGATGCTTTTTGAAATCGACCACTCCGGACTTCCTCTAACTTGAACAATGCAAACCGGTCAGGTCGGTAATATAAGCACATATTTGGGCGAAATATCGCATTCCGCACTCTATCGCGACAAATCAGGAATTTCTGAGCGACTGCCGCTCGAACCCCCGCGGTTGCCGCCTCATATCTGTCTCGAAAGCATGTCGGTGACATTCGCCGGACGGGTGCCTAAATCGAAGTCATGAGCCCTACACCTATTACTGACTCGCGCACTCGACGAAATCCGCGATGGCACTTCCGGCGTTCGTGGTTCTTATAACCGTGCCGTCCAGTGATGGATACCGCTCCAATGACCCTGCGACCTGCACAACTTTCGTATGCAGCAACTCCTGAGCAAACGCACGTACATCGTCACCACTCAACTGAAATGCACCCCTACTACGACCAGGCAGCGCGTCGTCAGACCACGTCGCACCGAACTCTCGGTCACGGGTCTTTAGGTTCAGCGTCGCGTCCGCCGGTTCTTTTCGCGTTGGCAGTATAAACACTGCTCTCGCATAGCCCGCCTTGTTCATCTGTTCGATGGTCCAAACCGGGTTGTCAGGAGCTGCGTAACGGTATTCCAGCGTCAGGTGGCTCATGATCCAGTCTTCCGTAGACCGAAAGTCTGTTCTGAGTGAACAGCTACCGTCGTGATGCCGAAAGTCCCACGGAGACGACAAATCCGGCGTTTCTCCGGCCTTGTATGCCTTTAGGAGGTCAAGCCACGGCGTGGGCCTTCCCGGCACTATGGTCTTGTTGCCGGAACACATGCCGAACCGTCCTTCGTCCCCCATAAAGAAAATGTACTCGGGGCCAACGGTAATCGAGGTATCACATGTAGTGCCGCTTCTTGTCGTACGAAGCTTGTCGAAAGGAATGTCGCCTTTGAAGACTTCTGTAATCATAAAGTCAGCCTCAATGTTGCCGTCGTCATCGAATCTCGCGCCCGTCACGACAGCCGTAAACACGTTATCGCTGCCCTCGTACTGACCTTGCAGATCAGACCCTGCACAACTGCACGCCAGCGCATCGCTGGCGAGAAGTACGAGGATTAGCGAAAGGAAGCGCATGCTATGACCGCTCGTTCCAGAAGTAATCAATCAAGATGTCGTCAGTGAATACGAACACAATGTTCCTGTAGATCACTTCGTTGTCCGTTAGCGTGATTATCGTTTCCGGGTCGAGTTCCCCGATAAGGCCGAAGAAACTCTCCATATTCTCTCGACGCGTGTAGTTCTTGCTGAAAGTCCGATTCAACCACGACCGGACTACCTGCGGATCACTGTCGGCATACTCAATCGTGATCAGCGCGAACACCAGGTTGTGTAGATCGTACAGTTCATGGCCCTGTTGATAATAATGCGACCCGCTCCCCCCACAACGTGTCACGGGTTCCGATTCATTGGTGATCACGTATAGCGAGTGCATTCCGAGTCTCGCTCTGACTCCGCACTCGTGAGGCAGGGTCGTAGAAACTTCAACCGGCCCCGACTCTTTACCGCGTATAGGGTCGCGCACGTCGAGCGTCAGTTTGATCGTATCGCTTTGACCGGACTCCATTTTCGCTTCTTGAATCGAGCCATAAAAGATGGTCTGCGCACTTCGTATGTTGGCGAGCAAGTCGTCACGGTCGCACGTACAAGGCGCGTCCTGCGCTAACGCGCCACGGGGAAGGAACATCGAGAGCAAGAGTGAAATGACGATTACACGCATGAACCAATCATCATCGAGACAGCGACCAGAGGCAAACCCGACTCCCGAAACTCCCGAATTACCGCCTCCAATAGGGTTCGATGGCTGGTCGGTGACCATCGCTGAGCATCGCCTCAAGCCAAAATGACTGAATATCAGTGAGTTGCGTAGTGCTCTGACTCTGGAAACGCTTTCTGGAGGACTTCAGACCACTCTGAAACGTCGTTTACGAGGTGGTTCCAATTTATTCGCACTCGGTCCACCAACAACGAATCGGCGTCAGAGCTTCTCAGCTCTGACGCCTGGTTCATTCATTCAGCCTGGCGATAGCCGCTATTCGCTCTCGAGCCTGTCCCTGACCTCCCCTTCGAGCCTTGTAAGTCCGGCATTCCTGCCATGTTCTATCGATTCCTCCGGGCTCGCACCGGTCAGGCGATGCCGCAAGGCCAGAACCGCGCCGACACGATTACCACTGGCACAGTGCAACAGGACCGGCCCCTCGACATCCTGCAGCAATTCATCCAGTTTCCGGGCCGTTTCGAAGTTGATATCGCCAGCATCGCTAATGGGGAAGGCAATGTAGTCCATGCCCAGCGATTCGACCGCCCCCCGCTCGTCCTCGAGGCCCCTGTCTTCGTCAGGCCCGCGCATGTCGACGATCACCTTGTAGCCGGAATCGGCAAATACACGCAGCGCCGCGGCGTCAGGCTGCCCCGCTGACGTGATGCCATCGACCGGCACGACCTCGCCCGCCGCAACAAGGCGGTCAATATCGACGTGGATCTGCCCCGCAGCATCGCCAGGCGTTTCACCTGCGCAAGCGGCGCAGGAAACGGCGACAAGAGTGAATACCAGGGATAACAGCTTGTTCATTATTGCCCGACCAGTCGCTAATCCTGCAAGGTCACTATGCTCTCGATCTCGACGCCGCGATCGGTAAACCGGATATCGGCCGACATCCGATCATAGACGTCCGCAATCGCCTGCATGATTTCCTGCATTGCCGCCTGCATTTCCGGTGATGGAGCATGGTCATCGTCCTTCGCCCCAGCCGCCATCGCATCACCAAGAAATCCGTAATAACGCGCCGCGTCCATGCTGAAACTCAGGAACGGCGACGGATCCGATGCGTCTGCCGCCAACAGCGTGCCGAGTTCCGCTTCGGCATCATCACCGACGGATATCGCCAGTGCATTGTCCGAGAGCGCCGCAAATGCGGATACGCCCATCGCCTGCATTTGAGGTATGTCAAGCGCAACCGGCTTGCCGTCTGCCTGCAGATTCAGGGCGGCCAAATCAGGGCTGAACATCGCGCCCAACGCAACGAGGGCCTGGGCGTTGTCCATGGCCAGCAGGAAACTGCCGTCGATCGAGGTTGGCGGCGTTTGCGTGGCGACATTCAGACCTTCGATCTCATCGATGACCGCAAGAAAGCCCTTGAAGTCGTAGATCATCGGTGGCACTGGCTGATTCAGTGCCCCCCGGCCGCCGGCAACGCCCGCCTGAAGATTTGCGAAATGCTCGCACTCGAACGGCTCGGCTTCCATCGCGTCCAGGCGCGCCTCGACAAACTCGCGAGTTGCCTTGACGTCGATGCTCATACCGAATGACATCAAAGCGCCTTTGTCACCGCCCAAGCCGGGAACCGCCGACGTCAAAGACTTGAGGTCCGCGGCGATATCCTGCCTGATTTCGACGACGACATTCGAGTCGAATCTGTCCACGCTCATTTCGGTGTAACCGATCACCATGCGCGGCGCGATGCCGGCGATAGACCGAATCTCGGCGCGGCAGACATCTGACAGTTTGGCCGGATCGTGCTCCATCAGCGCCAGCAAAGCTGCGTCAGTTCCCTGGGCCGTGCCGATGAAGCGCTCAGCAATCGCCGCAGCGTCGAAAAAGCCGACGTAATGATTGGTAAATCCGTATTCGTTAGCCAGTTTCTGTAACTTGCCGGAATCCGCGATGCTGCTCTGCGGCAACTCTGATCCCACAACTTGCGCGATCTGGGCATCGTCGAAGGGAGCAGGGACAATGGTGAAGACCGCCTGCTTGTCCATCACGCCGATCACGATCTTAACCTTGTCGGCATCGATGAATCGAAGCGAATTGTCACCAATCGTGATGACATCGAGTTTCTGCCCGGCCTTTTCCTCAAGCCGCGAGAGCGTGCTTTCGAATGCGGCCGCATCCGACAATTCGACACGCGCAACAGGCAACAGGCCGTTACCGTAGAAAACACTGGTTGCATTGCGCGCGATGCCGGCTTCACGGATGCCGTCGATCGACAACATCGTCATCAGCTCATTGATAACGGCGCTGGCACGCTGGTACTTCTCGCTATTTCTCTCATCGTCCGAGAGTTCCTGACCTTTTACGGCAAGGACCTCGCGCAGCAAGGTCTGGTAAGACTGCAGCAGGCGATCGACCTTGGGCTCCAGTTTATCCATGAGATCATCGGCCAAGGGCTCGACGTTTGCGACCACGTACGGCGTGTCAGCGGGCACATAGCGCAGTATCGTGTCGCCCGCGCTCAGCACGGAAGTATCGACGGCCTTGTCTTTTGAACGATCGCACGCTGTCAGCATGAAAACGCTGGCGATGATCACCAGGATTAGTTTGGTACTGGTTGACTTGAACATGAAACGGCTTCCTCACAAATGACAGTCACGAAGCTCCGATATGGAACTCCGGTTTCCAGGATCTGGCGAGTAAAGTAGCGAGTTGCGACGGTCTGATTGTTGTTAATCGAACTGGTCGACTGCCGTCATTGGGCGAGTATACGCTTTGCGCGCCCGACTGCACAAACTTACACTGCACGAATGCCGCACATTATCCGCGATATCGCCACGTCAGACCTTGACGCAGTTCTGGATCTGAATCAATCGGAAATGCCCCACGTCGGCAGTGTCGACCTGCAAAAACTACAGTGGTTCAGCGAAAACGCGAGCTACTTTCGAGTCGCCGAGGCAGAGGAAGGTATCGCCGCCTACCTGGTTGGACTTCGTCCCGGCACGAGCTACGCTAGTCCGAATTATCGCTGGTTCAGCGATCGATACGACGACTTCGCGTACGTCGACCGTGTGGCCGTCGCCAGGTTTGCGAGACGCCGCGGACTGGCGTCGCGCCTGTACGACGATTTCGCCGCCACGGTTCCGGCATCGGTGAAGCTCATGACCTGTGAAGTGAACCTGAGCCCCCCGAACGAAGCATCCATGCGTTTTCACAAGCAGCTCGGATTCCGTCAGGTTGGCGTACGGACTACGGAGGGTGGGGCCAAAGAAGTGGCTATGCTTGTCCGGGAGCTCTGATCAATGCTCGCTGCCGGGAATGGTGTGCACTGCCGGATCGAACTTCTCGCCAGCTTCGATCCTCACTTTCAGGCGATTCCTCGGTGAGGCAACCGGGCAGGTTGCAAACGCATTGAATGCGCACGGCGGGTTGTACGCTCTGTTGAAATCCATGATCGTCCTGCCATCTTCTCCGGGCAGATCGGCGTACAAGAAACGGCCGGCGGGATACGTTTCACGGCCGCTGGTTGCATCGCCGAAGACGAAGAACAAGCTGTCCTCTGACGCATAGGCTTCCAGCTCATGGATCTCCCCGGCAACCTCAAACGCCACCGTGCCCGGCGATTCCGGTCTGTAGGCCAGACCCTCGATCACCGTTCCGACGTTCACAATTCTGGGTTCGTCGAAGCGCTTAAGTGTGCCCTCCACTCGCCACGCAGGATCGATCGGAAAATATTCGATGGGCGGAAACGCGTTGATCGCCGGATGCTCAAAATCCCTGAGCCTGAGCCCGAAGCGATCATCGCGCTTGATCACAGTCCAGGCAAAGCTGCGGTGCGTAATCGTGACGGGATTCGCGGTCGTATCGTCCGAGATCATAATCGACTTGACTGGAACACCCTCATAGCGCAAATCGACGCCGGGTTCAGCGAAAAGAGTGACTCCCTCCGCCGAGGTTTCCAATACGCCGACGTATGGCGCCGCATAGGCCGGGAAGACAATGTCGTTGTCCGCGGCAGAGCCAAAGCGACTGCTGCCTTGCTCCAACCAGAACAAGCCCGCCAGATTCAGATAACCGTCCGGGCCTTTGAGCCGCTCCAGTCGAGCTGCACGCCATTCCATGAGTTCCGCATCGTAGGCGACTCTGTCTATTTGCGGCTCATCCGCGGTACATGCAGCGAGCAAACACACAATTATCGCGACCAGCCATTTTTCTGATGCTATGTTCATAGCCACAGATACTAAGACCCGCCGGATCGCACGTCCATCGAATGAACAACACCGCCAACAATGCCGCCCTCGCCTTCGCAAATCTGCGGCCGGAGCATATTCTCGAGCCGCTCGAGGGGTTGTCATTTCAATGCGATGGCCGTTTTCTTGCGCTCAACAGCTACGAGAATCGGGTGTATCAGGTCGGTATCGAAGACAGTGCACCAATCGTCGCGAAATTCTACAGGCCGGGACGCTGGAACGATGATGCGATTTTCGAAGAGCACAGCTTCTCGAAAGAACTTGCCGATGCAGAACTGCCTGTCGTTGCGCCGCTGCTCCTCGATGGGCGTACGCTGCACTATGCGGGCCCGCATCGGTTTGCCGTCTATTCCTGCCACGGTGGACGCGCGCCCGATCTCGACAATCTCGACCTGCTGCGCCAGTTGGGACGACTCGTGGCTCGTATTCACCTGATCGGCGAGATTAGGGACTTCGAGCATCGACCCACAGTCGATATCCACAGCTATGGCATTGCATCGAGCGAATTCCTGCTCGACAACGATTTCATACCCTGGGAATTGCGGCCGGCGTACGAGAGCATCAGCGACCTGGTTTTTACCGCGATTGACGGCTGCTATGAGAGAGCAGGCGCGGTTCAGTATTTGCGTTTACATGCGGACTTCCACCCGGGCAACGTACTGGTCAACAGCGATCGCTTGCATATCGTTGACCTCGACGACACCCGGACCGGGCCGGCCATTCAGGATTTGTGGATGTTCATGTCGGGTGATCAGGATGAACAATCGCCACAGCTGGATGCGCTATTATCCGGCTACACGGAATTCCGGCACTTCGACGCCCGCGAACTGCACCTCGTCGAAGCGCTGCGCAGTCTGCGGATCATGCATTACGCTGCCTGGATCGCGCGGCGCTGGGAAGACCCCGCCTTCAAGATCGCGTTCCCCTGGTTCGATTCACGCCGTTACTGGGACGAACATGTACTGGCGCTGCGCGAACAGGTCGCATTGATGCAGGAGCTGCCGCTCGTGTGGCACGCCGATTGACGCGGCTCTGCGGAAGCATTACCGGGATGGCAGAGTTCGCCGCCGCGGCGGTAGCTCGAAGCGATCGATCCAGCGCGAGAAAGTCGCTTGACTCAGTTCCTGCAGATCGCCAATCGACTGGCGGGTCAGAGTACGGATCGCGCCCGCATCCACGTTACCGCGCTCCTCTTCCAGGACCATCTGATTTTCCGGAACCGTCAGCCAGCGTTCGATCAGCGAGCCATCGACTTCAAGATGAAACTGAAAGCCATACACGTGTTCGCCAAATCGAAATGCCTGCACCTCGCTCGCCGGCGAGCGAGCCAGGTGCACCGCTTGCTGTGGCAGCTCGATGCCATCCTCATGCCATTGGAAGACTCGTTGCCACCGGGCAAATGTCGACAACACCGGGTCGGCTGCGCCGGCATCGGTCAATTCGACGTCATACCAGCCGATCTCGCGCGTCGCATTTCGACTGACCGAGCCACCTAGCGCCTTCGCCAAGAGCTGCGCGCCGAGGCAAATGCCCAATACAGACATGTCCCGTTCGACGGCTTCCCGAATGACTTCAACCTCCGTTAGCAGGTTCGGATAGGTGTCGATCTGGTCGGAATTCATGGGACCGCCAAGGACGATTAGTGCCGCATATTTGTCCAGCGCAGGCCGCAGCCAGCGACTGCGACCGAAGTTTATGTAGCGTATTCTGAAACCGGCGGCTTTGAGCAGGGGATCGAGCGTACCCAGCGGCTCGTAGGGAACATGTTGAAATACAAGAATTTTTGGACGGGCCATCGGTATAGGATCGGGCGGCAGAAATTATTCAGGCAGAGGGTCTTTATACGCGGAGAAATAAATATGTTGAAGCTGCAAATCGCATTGATTCTGCCAGCCAGCCAATCTACAGTGGAGTCCGGTCAATTAGGCGCCGGCAGGTGGAACTCTGGCGCCCTGCGACGCTCTGATATAAGGATCTTAGGACCGATAGTCACTGCTGGACGCGTCTATTTGAAAGTCATGAACCGCAGCGCAATTCTGGGCACATTGCTCGCCGGCCTGATATCCGGTTGCAGTTCCAATGTAACGCTCCAGACCCCGACAATACCGGAACCCCTGCTCGAGCAGATACCGATATCGGTCGGGCTGCGCATGCCGGATAATTTCCAGCATTTCGTTCACGAGGAGAAAGTGTACGGACGCGACGAATGGTCCATCGATCTTGGTCGTTCCAATGCCGCTTTATTTGAACAATTATTTGGACATATGTTTGCCGGCCTCAGAGTTCTCGGCCCCGATGACGATCCGCAATTGTTGCCACTGGACGCGCTCATCGAGCCAAGCATCGATGCGTTCGAGTTTTCCACGCCTGATCAAAGCAACACAGAAGCATTCGCCGTCTGGATTCGTTATCGACTGAAGGTCTACGATCGCGACGGCCAACTGGTTTCGAACTGGCCGGTAAGCGCCTATGGCAAGAGCCAAACGACCACGATGGGTGGTTCCGAAGCCCTGCAGCGTGCAGCAGTTCTGGCGATGCGCGACGCGGCCGCGCTCATGATCATGAAATTCGATAATGTGACCCGAATCAGTTCACTGGCGGAAAAACCGGCACCGGAAACCGGACCGGCCGCCGAACCCGAAAGCGAACAAGCGCCTGAGGCTGATGTGCAAACGACGGCCCTCGAGGGAACCCAGGATGAAACAGGATAGACGACTGATCAAAGCACCGGCAGTCATTCTGATGGCCCTGTCATCGGCAGGCTGTATCACGTCAACCGTGCAAGACGCGAGAACCGGCGTTACCGGTATCGGCGAAGGTGAATCCGTCGTCATCATGGCGAAGAGTTACCACCTCGGAAACGAGACGGAATTGAAGTACATTCGCTGCATCGAGGACAGTCTGAGTCGCGGCAAGGACGGTCTGCGCGTAATTCCACATGATCAGTTTGTCGACTCGTTGTTCCCCTGGTTCGAGCCGCGCACTGCGCCGGCAGAAACCAAGAATCTGGCCAAGCTGATGGCGCGCCCGGGCGTCGCTGACCGGATCGAGGAGCAAGGCATTCGCTACATCATATGGCTGGATGGAGACACTGAGCGCGTAGCCGGTGGCGGCAGCCTGTCCTGCGCCGCCGGACCGGGCGGTGGCGGCTGCTTCGGCTTTGCCTGGTGGCAAAAAGACGCGGATTACGACGCGTCCGTCTGGGACCTGCAGGGTCTGGAGTCCGCCGGAACGGTGTCGGCGGACGTCAGTGGCACCTCATTCATGCCTGCCCTGGTTATACCGCTGCCGTTTATCGCCAGAACCCAAGCCAGGGCCTGCAAAACACTGGCCGACCAGCTGCACGCCTTTATCGTGCAGGATGAGGCGGCGTAACGAATCCCGGCGCCTCGACAAGTTACCTGGGACGAGCTGCGCGGATGAATGCCTTGCGGTAGTAGTCGGAGCCAAGATCTTCGATCGACACACGTCGGCCCGTCGAAGGAGCGTGCACGAATCGTCCGTCTCCCAGATACAGGCCGACGTGCGACATCTTGCCCGAAATACTGAAGAACAGCAGATCGCCGACCCGTATTTGATGATCGTCGACCGGCGTCAGAGTTGCCCACTGCCCCGCGGTTGTACGTGGAATGTTTCTGCCGGCGTTCACATACGAGTAATGAACCAGGCCGCTGCAGTCAAAACCGGTCGGGGTGCTGCCACCGAAGCGGTACGGTGCGCCGACCTGCTGCAAAGCAACCATGGCGGCACGCTCACCAAGCGCCGGCCGACCACTGCGGCCCTGGGCCGCATCGCCAGTCGGATAAACGACCCTGTCTGACCGGGCTTGCACCTCGGTTTGAGCTGGCCGATTTGACGAGCACGCGACAACGCTCGAGACAAGCATCCCAATCAGGACAACGCTTCGAACTATGCCGGCTTGCTGAGATATCATAGCGGCCAGATTACGCGACGGAAGCTGAAGACCGTATGAACTGCATCGCAAGTTTGAATGTTTGCATATTGCTGCTGTGCACCGCGTGCGGTGCTCCCGCGTCCGAATCGCTGGTCCCCGAAGATCCGATGAGTTACCGGATCGATTATCAGGTAGACGCGACCCGGACCGACGGGACAATCAGCGTAGCCATGAAATTATCACAAGCCCGTGCCCTGTTGCGGGAAATGACAATGCGACCCGACTCTCGCATTTCGAAACTCGAGGCCGACGGAACGCTTGAGAGCAGAGGCGATTCCGTCAGCTGGCTGCCACCCGCGACTGGCGGCACCATACGCTGGGACGTCGACGTTGCGCATCGCCGAAACGGCGACGGCTATGACGCATGGCTGGGCGCAAACTGGGGTCTATTTCGCGCGGAAGACATCATTCCGCGCGCCTCGACCCGCACCCTGAAAGGCAGTCGCAGTGAAACATGGCTCACACTTGCTCTGCCGCGGGGCTGGTCGGCAATTACTCAATACTTCAAGGATGATGGTGCCATTCGCATCGACAACCCGCAGCGACGCTTCGATCAACCAACCGGCTGGATGGTCATCGGCAATCTGGGTGTACGTCGAGACATGATCGCCGGTACCCGGGTTGCGGTCGCCGGGCCGGTGGACAGCGGCGTCCGTCGCGTGGACACATTGGCGCTTCTGAACTGGACGCTGCCAGAACTCGCTCGCGTGGTTCCGGACTTACCCAGGCGTCTGACCATCGTCAGTGCGGGAGACCCGATGTGGCGCGGTGGATTGTCCGCGCCACAATCCCTGTATGTGCATGCCGACCGGCCCTTGATCAGTGAGAACGGTACCAGCACGCTGCTGCACGAGGTGATGCACCTGACCTTGGCACTGTCGGCCGCCAAAGGTTACGACTGGATCGTCGAGGGCATGGCCGAGTACTACAGCCTGGAGTTACTGCACCGCAGCGGCACCATTTCCGACTCACGATACGCCCTCGCAAAGGCACGCCTTGCCGACTGGGCGGATTCTGCCGCGACGCTGTGTCGAACATCTTCCACCGGCGCGACAACCGCGCTGGCGGTGCGCACGTTCTCCGCCCTCGACAAGGAAATCCGCAATCTGTCCGATGGGGAGGCGAACTTCGATGACGTCGTTCGCCGCTTGACAGGCATTGGCGACGACGTCGATCTCATTCTGCTTAACGATACTGTCACACAGCTAACTGGCTCGAAATCCGACGTACTGCACATCGACAAACTTCCGGGTTGTCGTAATATCGCGGTTGCTGACCGCGAAACATAGACCCACCAATGGACCGACGCCACGATCTGGAAGTCATTCTTCGCTCACGCACACCGATAGTCATTATCGAGACGCGCGACGAGGCAAGAATCCTTGAAATGCTGCAGTCCATTGCAATCGGCGGCATCAATGACAACTATATGCCGCTGTTTCGCTGGACCGTAACGGACGGGCTGCAACGCATCGATATCGCGCTTGAACCGCAGCCACTCAACTCGGAACCGGGTGACGTTCTCAAACATATTCGGGCCGTCTCAAAACCCGGTATCTACGTGCTGCTGGATTTCCATCCGTTTCTTGCAGATCCTGTGCATGTGCGGCTCATCAAGGATATCTGCATTCGGTACAAGGATGTGCCCAGGCAACTTGTCCTGATAAGCCACACTGTCAAACTACCGGTCGAGCTCGATTCGTTTAGTGCCCGATTCGATATGGCATTGCCAACAAAGCGCGAACGACGACAGATAATCCAGGGCGTCGCGGATGAATGGGCTCGCGATAATCCTGGCGCGAAAGTCCAGGCAGACTCAAAAGCCTACGAGATGCTCATTCGAAACCTGGCCGGACTGACCTACAACGATACGGCTCAGCTCGCACGCAATGCGATATTCGTTGATGGTGCAATCACCAGGAGTGACCTGCCTGGAGTCATGCAGGCCAAGTACGAACTCCTGAATCGTGGCGGAGCCCTGCAATTTGAATATGACACTGCCCGATTCAGCGACGTCGGCGGCCTTACTCGGCTAAAGGAGTGGCTTTCACGGCGCAGATCGGTTTTCCGTGGCGATGACAGTGTGGCGCATCTCGATGCGCCGAAAGGAATCTTGCTGCTGGGCATTCAGGGCTGCGGGAAAAGTCTCGCCGCCAAGGCAACCGCGGGAATTTTCGGGGTTCCATTGCTCCGGCTGGATTTTGGCACCATCTACGATAAGTACCATGGCGAAACGGAACGCAAACTCAGGGAATCGCTGAATACGGCCGATGTGATGTCCCCCTGCGTCTTGTGGATCGATGAAATAGAGAAAGGCATCGCCGGTCGTGGCGGTGAGACAGGAACCACGCAACGGGTTCTCGGTACGTTTCTGACCTGGATGGCCGAGAGGCAAAGCCAGGTATTTGTGGTGGCGACTGCCAACGACATAAGCGCCTTGCCGCCGGAACTGGTTCGCAAGGGACGCTTCGATGAAATTTTCTTTATAGATCTGCCCGATTCGACAAGTCGGGCATCGATTCTGGCTATTCACCTGACGCGCCGCGATCAACGACTTGGCGACTTTGACGTAGAGGCACTTGCGGACGCAATGCAGGGCTTTTCTGGCGCCGAGATCGAACAAGCCGTCGTGGCCGCATTCTACGCGGCACACGCCCAGAAAGAAGCGCTGGCCACCGAACACATACTGATTGAAGCTCAGCAGACCCGGCCACTGTCAATTGTCATGCAAGAACAGATTCATGGTCTGAGGCTCTGGGCGGAAGGACGCACCGTTCCTTGTGACTGACGCCTGATTTTACGTAACGCCTGCCGCCTGTCGGCTCTTCGCCGGAACCATACCCGTGCTAATATGCACGGATGGCTAATAAAAACAAAAACACTAACGAGTTAGTCACAGACGATGACGATCCGACCGCGGAACTTGAGGCCTTGGTACCCGGTAGTTCAGCAGCAGACTGCGACGCGGATAACGAATCCGAGGCGGCTGCGGGCACCCACGACTGCCTGGTTCCCGGCAAAGCGCGCCAGGGCGTGTCGATACCTGAACTCGAATCGGACCTGAAGAGCCGATCGGAGACTATCAGCCGGCTGCAATACGACATCGTGCAGTTGCGCGCGAAGTGGTTGGGCCTCGAAGCCGAAATCAAGGTTCGCGAAACGCTGACCGAGCAACTAAACATCAAGCTTGATGAGTCGATGAGCAAGCTGGCGCGCAAGGACAAGCTGCTGAGGAAGCGTGACCAGAGCGTAAGATCATTGAAGGCGGAGATTCGCACACGCAATGATGACTACAGTGCGCTCAAGTCACTCCTCGTCGATCGCGAGCAACGCATCGACGAACTTGAAAAGGAGCTCGCTTCAGATCGCGGCGGCGAGGCTGAGCACGATCGAGAGCTTCTCGAAAGGCAGGCGGGGCAACTTGCGAATGCCGAGATGACAATCAACGAGTTAAACGCGCAGCTCGCCCGCACCGAAGAGTATGCGGACTCACTTCGTCACCGCCTGCAAGATCGATCAGCAATCGCCAACGAGGCCGAAATCGCTACTAGCCATCTTCAAGCCAGGTTAGACAGTACGACGGAGCAGCTGCAGGAAGTCAGCGCATCGCTTGTCGCTGAGCAGGCGAGCAGTGAAGCCCTGCGCAAGCAACTGGACGAACTGCGAGAGGCCCACACCGAAGAGATTCGAATGATTCGCTTCGAGCTTGGCGAGGCACAGGAAACCGTCGCGCAACAGGAACTTGTTGCCGAGCAGCTGGCCTCTGACTTGATTGATACACGTGGATTCAAAGATGAGCTCGAGATCATGCTCACTAAATCCGTCGAAAACAGTCAGTCGCGCATCGAGCGGTTGGAACAGGAAAATCGTAGTTTACGTCGGGACGCAGCCGAATTTGAACAGAAACTGGCCACCAAGAGCGATGCGATTAATTGTCTGCTGGCGGAACTGGCAAAGAAATCGGAGCAAATCGATTCAATCGGGGAAATCGAGGGTGTGATACAGGAAATCGATGATCGCATGTCCGAACGTATCGTTGACCGTTCTATCAAGGAGCGCGACCGTGTCACGCGGTTGTTGATCGGCTCCGTGGACGGCCAGGAATTGCGCTTCCCATTGTTCAAGGATCGCCTGACGATCGGTCGTACCGACCAAAATGATATTCAGCTCAAAGCCTCCTACGTCAGCCGGCGCCATGCCGTCATCGTCACAGATCACGAAGCGACACGAGTCATCGACTGGGGCAGCAAAAACGGCGTCTTTGTCAATTCCAAGCGTGTCAACGAACATTTCCTGCAATCCGGCGACACCGTCACCATCGGCACTGCCGATTTTCGCTACGAAGAGCTGCCAAGACGCGAAGCATAATGTGACGCCCGCGAAGCTCCGGACTGTGAGCGTAATCACGGCAAATCGTTGCCGAACGCTATAAGCTTTGTGTCGAATCGCAGGGAGCGCGTGACGGCAATGATATTCAACACCGCGGCAGGCAAGCCCGCTCAACTCACGGACACCCAGGAGATCCCCCGAAACTCGGGTAATCTCATGTCGCGCAAAATCTGGCTGCCCAAAGCGCTGTATGTCGCCCTGCCCTATTTCTATCTTGTTGCCGGTGTAGCTGCGCTCCTGGCCACTGTGTATATCAGCAACTGGTTCTGGGTTTTGCCCCATTACCTGCTGTTTGCCGGCGCCTGCCTGCATCTGGGGATTCTTGTGTATCGGCGTCGTCACCGTCACCGGACTTGATCTTTTTCAGGCCGTGAGCAACGATTGGCACCCTCGAATCACGGCACAGCAGAACACATTGAGTCAAGCTGCACTAAAGCAACGCGCGCTCCGCGAAACGGCACTGTTTCTGGGATTGTTGTTTCTCGGATTCGTGCTGATGCCCATAGCGATCTACTGGGTCGGACAAAGCCTGCTGGGGGAGTTTGGCGGCTATGGCTATGCTGATTTTTTTGGCAACCTTAGCGCCAGGATACGCTCAGGGGACCTGGTCGCCTGGTTTTTCGTGTTATCACCCTACCTTGCGTGGCAGGTCTTGCGGCTGACCCTGTTTTCATGGCGCGCCAGTAGCAAGCTGACAAAGCAGTGACATCCAGCGCAGCGCGGCTACCTGAAGAACTGTGATCTGCATCACAGTTTTTTCCTAAACAACAGCACACTAACAGTAATTACCTAGAAATTATGTTAACAATGATGCATGCTCTTTTGTCGCAGGCACTATAGTAATCCTACCTCGGAAAATCAGTAGCACGCGCACGAGCATCGATGATGAAGCGTTTCATTAACTGGCTGACACGCAAGAACTCGCCAAAGAAGGCTTCTCCTAAACCAGGCCAAACGGGCGCTCACTTACGCCAGACAGGATCGCACTTGGGGCGCAGCGGAAACCACACGCCCCACCGAACCACCCAACGCAAGCAGGCTGTGCCGAAACGGCAACCTGAGTATGTTGATCTGGAACCGCACGTTTCGGGGCGAATCGAGGATGCCGGTCCGGGCAAGAACGTCTTCATCCGTAATAAATTCGTGCGCGAAGATACCGGAACGCACGAAACCCTGATGATTCTCGACGAATCGATGATCGACACCGAGGAAGAAGCTGGCATAGATCCGTACAATTCCGGCCAGTTCGATCGCTCCAGGAACTGGGACAAACGCAGCAAGTAAGGTGTCAACGGACTGCGATACACTTTGCAGTTCCTAGCCGCTTGGGCGACAACAGGAAATGAGCTTGCGCGTATCATTCGAACTCGACGACGAGGATCTCAAGCATTTCCGCCTGATCATGCAGGAAGCGCGCAAGGCCGCATCTCGAATGGCGCCTGAGGATATCGTTGCCGCTGCGGATGAACTCCTGAACGACATTGCCGTGAGCAACAAGGCCGGGTTTATCAGGGACCGCATCAACAAGCTCCGCCTGCTGATCCGAATGCTGACCGATATCGAATGGCGACTTCCCCACGAGGAAGCCGCTCGGGTCCTGAACGCGCTCGCCTACTTCACCGAACCAGATGATTTGATCCCCGATCACATCCCGGGACTGGGTTTTCTGGATGATGCCATCATGGTCGAGCTTGTCGTTCGCGAGTTGAAGCACGAAATCGAAGCGTTTCAGGATTTTTGTGATTTTCGGGACCGCGACACAAGCCCGCGTGGCCGCAAAACCAGCGCTAAACGTGACGAACTCCAGGCTCGCATGCGGCGGCGAAGAGAACATAGCCGGCAGGTCGGTGGCCGGAAATCCAAACTGCGCTTGCTTGATTAAGGCAGGTAATACCACACCGTCGCAGCGAGTCCCGACCACAGCAGGCCCTGAGCCCACCAGCGGGTCGCATGATTAATCAGCAAGGTATAGAAACTCAAGGCAGAAATCGTGGTCATACCCAGAAAGAGGAACAGGCTGATTAGCAGAGGTTTGAATTCGTGCTGCACGCGGGGATACTCGTCGCCGAGCACGAGGAATACAAATAGCACCGCGCCAAGGCTGACGGTGATTGCCAGACAGGATCCGAGCAAGATCCCGGTGATCGCCGTGAGGGGTCGCATACAGAAATGTCCAAAGTGGTAATATTATTCAAAGCTATCGCTATTGCTGTTTTATGCCAAATACGCCCTTGATCGAAGCGCGTTGTGCATCTAGCCTAGCCCAAAGCCTTCGTTGCAGTCATTCATCGCGCCGATATTGGAGAGAGATTTGAAAGCACTTGAGACCCGTCGTAACGCCTGGTTCGCCGGCCTGTTGCTGGGATTCCTGATAACACCAGTAATAGCGAGCACCGAGGCAGTTGTTTCCGATGAGCCTCTGTTGCCCGAGTCGCGACACGAGAATATCGGCGAACTGGTCACCCAGTTCATTCAAAAATCGCACTACATGCACGTCGCGGTCGACGACAAATTGTCCTCACGAGTGATGGACCGTTACATCGATGCCCTGGATCGAAATCGCATGTACTTGTTGGCCAGCGACATCGAATTTTTTAATAAATACCGCTACGAACTGGATGATATCGTCCGCAACCAGCCGCTGAACCCGGTATTCGATATGTTTTCGATCTACCGAACCCGGGTTCGCGAACGATTCGAGTACGCCCTCGGACAGCTGGAAACAGAACCGGATCTTCTGGTCGACGAAGAGTATCAGTTTGATCGCGAGGAAATGCCCTGGGCCACTACATCAGCGGAACTCGATGAGCTTTGGCGGCGCCGCGTCAAGAACGATTATCTGAACCTGGCTCTGACAGACAAGCCCTGGGAAGAAGCACGTGAGGTCTTGATCAAGCGTTACTCACGCTACGTCAAACGCATGGATCAGATTAAAAGCGACGATGTGTTCGAAACCTTCATGAACGCCTTTGCACATACCCTGGACCCGCATTCCAGTTATCTCTCGCCGCGCAATTCCGAGGAATACCGGATTCAGATGAGCCTGTCTTACTTCGGCATTGGTGCTTCGTTGCAGACGGAGGACGACTACGTCCACATCGTCAACATCATTCCAGGTGGCCCGGCCGCCACCGACGGATCGCTCAAGCCCGAAGACAAGATCATCGGTGTCGCGCAAGGCGATGACGGTGCGATGGTCGATGTGATCGGTTGGCGTCTGGACGACGTCGTGGATCTGATTCGTGGCCCTGCCGATACGGTCGTGCGACTGCATATCATTCCGGCGGGTGCCCTGCCCGGCAACAGTGACAAGGAGATCAGCTTGACGCGCGGTCAGGTGCGGCTTGAAGAACAGGCCGCAAAAAGCGAGATCATCACCATTCCGCGGGATGGTCGCGACTGGTTGATCGGCGTCATCGACGTGCCGAGTTTCTATCGTGACTACCGCGCGCTGAGCAACGGCGACAAGAACTATACAAGTACAACCAAGGACGTAAAGCGACTGATAGCCGAACTTGAGGAGCAAGGCATCGATGGTCTGATCATTGACCTGCGGGACAACGGGGGTGGCCACCTGACGGAAGCCACTGCGCTTTCCGGACTGTTCATCGATAACGGTCCAGTGGTGCAGTTGCGCAATTCAAATGGCCGAATCAGTCGTCTCGACGACCCGGACCCGGTCGCCAGAGTCGCGTATAACGGGCCGCTGGCGGTCCTGGTGAATCGCTTCAGCGCGTCCGCGTCCGAAATCTTCGCTGCTGCGATTCAGGACTATGCGCGTGGCGTGATCATCGGGCAGGAGACTTTTGGCAAGGGCACAGTTCAGAATCTGTACTCGCTTGACCAGTATTTGCAGCCTGAGGATGACAAGGGCTTTGGTCAGCTCACATTGACGATCGGCAAGTATTACCGGGTGACCGGAGAAAGCACTCAGCACCGTGGCGTGAATCCGGACATCAACCTGCCCTCGCCCATAAACTCCGAAGAAATCGGTGAAAGCGTACGGGACAGTGCCTTGCCGTGGGACACCATCCAAACCACTCGTTTTCGCGCCGGGGACCCCCTGGACAGCACGATACAATCGCTGACCGCAAACCACTCGGAACGTGCGAAGGACGATCCGAATTTCCAATACCTGATGCAGTACATCGAGAAAGACCGCGAATCCCGCCAGCGCAATGCAGTTTCGCTGAATATCGAGGCACGGCGGAACCAACGCGAAGCGGACCTGGATCGCGCTCTGGAACTCGAGAACGCCCGTCGTCTGGCACTCTCGCTGGAGCCGATCGAGAGTCTCGAAGATCTTGATGACGAAGATCGTCCGGACGTGCAACTTGACCAGGCAGCAAGCATTGTTACAGACTTGGCCTTAATGCGTGAAATCAAGGCCGTACCGGCTCAAGCGGCCCAGATGCAGCCCTGAGGAAGCGCGTTTGCAAGACGGTATACTGGTGTTATACTTCACTATAACACTTGGCTGACGACAGCCATAGGGAGGGCCTGTGACTAAGCGGAAATCTGTATTAATGAATTCTGTATCGGGCACGACAGGCATGGCGGCACTCGTGCTGCTGGGTGCCTGGTGCGGCCCGACGCTCGCCTCGACGGACATCCCCGCACCGTGTCCGGAATTGGTGTCTCATACCGAAACCAGCTTGCGTGAGGTGCTCGACGAGGACCTCACTACTCCGGCTACCGTCAGGACGGTTGAAGCCGCAACGGAGCAGGACGAGGTCGAGAAGTCTGCCGATGCCGTGATTCGCAACACCGAGATACCGGACATTGCTACCCGCCTGCCCGGCGTCTCGGCAAGCGAGCTGCCGCGCTTTCGACGTCAAATGTTCCGCACAGATATCTAGCGACTCAGAATTGCCGACAGGTGCCAGTAGTTTTCGCCTAGCAGGTTGGCGTCCTGCTCTTCGGTCACTGTGTTATCTTCGATCGAGTACAGCGTAGCGACCGAATTGGATATCGGAACTGCATCGTCATCGCTGCGATACACAGCACTCTCTCCGATTAGCCTGGCGCGCTGCTGCAAAATATCCGCAAAATCTCTGGCCTTATCGAAAGACTCAGAACGATTCTGAACACGGCGGATTATGACGTCGCAATCTTCTTTGCCACCATAGTTAATGGCACCAACACTCTTATCACCGGCTTCCTTTGCCATGGCGGCAAGACCGTCATGACTGAAGTGCAGGTATAGCTGTTGTGCGAAAGCAAGAATCATGCAATTGATGAGGCGTTTGGTTGGAATGCTCAGACCCTGTGTGTCAGGCGGAACCCGATTTTGTACCTCGTCGTACTGCCGGAGTAATTGCTCTTCCCGTTCCTGAGCTGAATGAATTGAGGCGGCGAGGTTATCCAGAATCGCCGTAACAGATCTGCGCCGAAAGAACTTTAGAAGACCACTCATGTGCGCCAGCCGATAGCGCTCGGCCTGGAGTTGATCTTCCAGGACCTGCACTTGCATGCGCTGCTCACCTATTTGCGACTCGACGGCGAGAGCCTCCTCGGACCTTCGTTCGTTCCAGTCGGCCAGGAGCTGAGCGTGCTGTCGCTGCTCGCGCTGTTGCTTCAGCTGCTCGGCAAATTTCTCGAGCTTGCTCTGACAGCGCAGATCCAGGTGTTTCAGTTGATAATGAATGGCGACGTTGTAGACCCACTCCGGGTCGTGCAACAGCTGTTCCAGATGATCGAGTTTCTGTTGCACACGCGCTGTGGCACCTTCTTGCTGCTTGATACAGTCCTGTAATCGAAATTGTTCTTTGCGCAGTCCGGCGAATTCCTTCTTCAACTCGGCACGATTCCAGTAGAGTTGCAGCAGCTTTTCGCTCTCCTCCTCCGGTTTCTCGTGCGTATTGCCGAATATGGCTGTAAGGCTCGTCACCGATGATTCCTCTTAACATAATCCAAGCCACTGTGGCGCAACCACAGTACTCTGTAACTTGCCGAATAATGACAATTGAACGGTGTGGAAACCCGGACTGAATCGACAGTTTTGCAAACTGCATGGCGCTGCAAGCGGGTTCGAACAGATCAGCGTTCGAGAATCAGGTGGCCCTGGTGGGTCAGGTACTCCAGCCATTTGTTCAGAACAACGTTGCGTTGCCAGCGCGCGTCGAGTTCGAGGCGATGTACTCTGGCCAAACGCCGTAATTCTGCGTGGCGATGCTCGCCCGACAAACTCATCGCTTCCGCCAGTTTACCGTCGAGGTACGCCCTGACCTTCAGATCGGGATCCGCAACGGCGCCCACGTCACTCGCGAAGAGGTAGGTCAGTGATAATGTGACGGTATAACGGCAGCGCTCCAGAATCTCGAGATGTAGCGTGCAATCACCGGCAACGCGGGATCGGAAACAACCATCGAGACGCTCGAGTTCGGGAATCACCTGCAGCAAACGCAGGTAGTTGCTCTCGTACATAGCCATCAAACCAACAAAGCTTTTTGGCCTGACTATGGTCTGCGGGACAATTTGGCAATCGAGCAACATGCAAGCAATATAGCATAGAGGTCAGCACACAAAAGGTCTGCAAGTTGCGTTCCACAACTGCGTCACAAAAGCAAGAAATCAGGGTCGCACTCTACGGTCCACGCCGGTACTATCGAGTATTCGACTTGAGATTTCTTCGATCGAAAACTCTGTCGTATCGATGTGCGGAATCCCATAGCGTTTGAACAGTTTTTCCGCTTCCCGTAGCTCGTAACGAACCTGTTGGGCGGACGAGTATTTGCCCATCGGCCGGCGCTCCCTGCGGATCTGCCGCAGTCGATCAGGTGCGATCATCAGTCCGTAAAGCTTGTGGTTCTGTTGCTGTAGAAAATCGGGCAGCTTGCCCGTTTCAAAATCTTCTTCAGTCAACGGATAGTTGGCGGCATACACACCGTACTGCAACGCCAGGTACAGACAGGTTGGCGTCTTGCCCGATCGCGATACACCGACAAGAATGACATCCGCCATTTCGTAATTGCGGCTGACACCGCCATCGTCATTCGCCAGGGCGAAATTGGTCGCTTCAATCCGCTTCATGTAGGCATTGATGTCACTCATGCCGTGCGCACGACCCGATTCATGCGCCGGCTTCTGCTCCAATTCGATCTCCAGCGGTTCCAGAAATACGTCAAAGATGTCGAGGTGCAGACCGTGCGCCTGCTTGACGATTTGTCGAAATTCCGGCTGCACCAGCGTCGAGAAGACGATCGGCCGGAAACTGTCAGCCTCGGCAGCCTCATCTATTTTCTTAACCGCTTCGCGCGCCTTGTCATCGGAATCTATAAATGGCAAAGTCACTTGCCGATATTCGTGGCTGTCAAACTGCGTGATGAGACTGTGTCCAAGCGTTTCCGCAGTGACCCCGGTCTGATCTGAAAGAAAGAAAACGGTGCGTTCATTCATAAACGAATTTCCAAGATTGCAGCAGCAATGACCCTAGCCGTCCTATCTGTATCCAAGATCGATTGTCCATTTCCTGTAAGGGAACACAAGGGAGCATCCATTGGAGCCATATGTCATCAAGCTCGATGAGCTTGGCATGCATGATGTCGAAATCGTAGGCGGAAAGAACGCCTCTCTCGGAGAAATGATCAGCAACCTGAGCAACCTGGGTGTCACGGTGCCCGGTGGCTTCGCGACGACTTCCGCAGCTTATCGGGCCTTTCTGGCGACCGACGGTCTCGAAAAGCGCATCTCGGGTGTGCTGCACCACCTCGATGTCGATGACATCGCAGCGCTGACCACGGCCGGCAAATCCATCCGCAGCTGGATCATGTCCACACCGCTCCCTGAGCGCCTGCGCGATGACATTGAAACGGCGTGGAGCGAAATGGCCGATGGCCGTGACATAGCCGTTGCAGTGCGATCGTCGGCTACAGCGGAGGACCTGCCCGATGCGTCCTTTGCAGGGCAGCAGGAAACTTTCCTGAATGTTCGCGGCTTCGATAACCTGATCGATGCGTTGCACCAGGTTTTCGCTTCACTGTTCAATGATCGAGCGATCGCCTATCGTGTCCATCAGGGCTTCGACCACCACCTCGTCGCCTTGTCAGTCGGTGTGCAAACGATGGTCCGCAGCGACATCGGCTCCTCCGGCGTGGTATTCACACTGGACACGGAATCCGGCTTTCGAGACGCCGTGTTCATTACAGCCTCGTACGGCCTCGGAGAAACGGTCGTTCAGGGTGCCGTAAACCCTGACGAATTTTATGTCTACAAACCCGCGCTTGAGGACAATCGCTTTCCGATTTTGAGAAAAAATCTCGGGAGCAAGGTGATCAAGATGGTTTATAGCGATGATCCGACGCCCGGTAAGACGGTGGACACCGTCGACGTAGACAAAGCTCAAAGTCATGCTTTCTGCATTAGCGACGACGACATCATCGAACTTGCACGCATGGCCGTCACGATCGAGAAACATTACCAGCGCCCTATGGACATCGAATGGGGCAAGGACGGGCATGACGGCAGGATCTACATTCTGCAGGCGCGACCAGAAACCGTGCAAAGCCGCAGCGGCCGCACGATTCAGCGCTACACGCTCAAAGGAAAGTCCGACATCATCGCCTGTGGCCGCAGTATCGGCCAGAAGATCGGTGCTGGCACAGCCAGGGTGATTCGTGATGTCAGTGAAATGGGGCGTGTTCAGGCAGGCGATGTCCTTGTCTCCGACATGACCGACCCGGATTGGGAGCCGGTGATGAAAAGGGCATCTGCGATCGTCACCAATCGTGGCGGTCGCACGTGTCACGCCGCGATCATTGCGCGCGAACTGGGTATTCCCGCCGTCGTCGGTTGCGGTGACGCAACCCGGAACATCGCGGACGGCAGTGAAGTTACTGTCAGCTGCGCCGAAGGCGATGAAGGCTATGTCTATGAAGGCATGCTGGATTTCGATGAGACGCAGATTGAGCTGGACTCGCTGCCCGCTATTCCGGTCAAACTGATGATGAATGTTGGCAATCCGGACCGTGCATTCGATTTTGCCAACATTCCCAATCACGGCGTCGGGCTCGCACGACTCGAATTCATCATCAATCGCATGATCGGCGTCCATCCGCAGGCATTGCTCGAATACGACAAGCTCGACAGCTCTACACGCGAAGCCGTGGATGAACAAATGGCCGGTTACAGCGATCCGGTCAGGTTCTTTGTCGACAAGCTTGCTGAGGGTGTCAGCTCTATTGCCGCAGCCTTCTCGCCACAGCCTGTCATCGTTCGAATGTCGGATTTCAAGTCCAACGAATATGCCAATCTGATCGGCGGCGATCGTTATGAGCCCGACGAAGAGAATCCCATGATCGGCTTTCGCGGCGCGGGACGCTATGTCGCGAAGAGTTTCAAGCCCTGCTTCGAACTGGAATGCGCCGCGATTCGCAAGGTGCGTAATGACATGGGTTTGCGCAACGTACAGGTCATGATTCCGTTCGTGCGTACGGTGCAACAAGCACGGGATGTCGTCGACCTGATGGCCGTGAACGGCCTGGAACGCGGCAAGGACGACCTGAAGATCATCATGATGTCCGAACTGCCGACCAACGCCCTGCTGGCCGACCAGTACCTCGAGATGTTCGATGGCATGTCGATCGGCTCCAACGACATGACACAACTAACCCTGGGCCTTGATCGTGATTCGGCTTTGGTTGCCGATATATTTGATGAGCGCGACGACGCCGTGAAAGCTCTGATTACAATGACGATCACCGCATGCAAGAAACAGGGCAAATACATCGGCATTTGTGGCCAGGGACCCTCTGATCACCCGGATTTTGCGCGCTGGCTGCTCGATCAGGGCATCGATAGTATGTCCCTGAATCCCGATAGCGTCATCGAGACCTGGATGTTTCTGGCCGGCGAAAAAGTCTAAAAACGGTCGTAGCGCGAGCGGCGTTGCCAGCGGATTCGCGGCAACCAAATGCCGAGTATCATCCCGATAACCAACACCAGCGCGCCGGTCATGAACCAGTAGCGAGTTGTCTGGCCCGTTAGTTCGCGGTTTTGTTGCTGCAGCGTCGCAACCTGGATCTCTGAGTTAGCCAGCTGCTCACGCAATTCCTTGTTTTGATTGTTGATCGACAAGACATTTGCAGACGTACGCTTGATTTCCGCAAGCTCTTGTTCCAGGCGCTTCTTCTCGCTTTCCAGTGCCGATATCTGTCGTGATGCGGCATCGTACTCACTCTTGACCGCGTCGAGCTGCGAACTCAGCGACAAGCCTTCTGAGTTCGCGCTCGTCAGCCGGCGCGTCAGGTTTTCCAGCTGTTCGCGAGCGCTGGGTTCGCTCATCAGATAACGCGTCAGCACCCAGCCTTCTGTACCGGCAGCCGTGCGCACACGCGAATAGCCTGCGGCATCGTCACGTTCGATAACTTCGAGAGCAGTGCCACTTGGCAACATGCGCTCGATCGCGTTGCCGGTGCTTGGACCGGTGCGCAACATGACCTCGAACTGGTCGCTGACCCACACTGACTGGGCGCCCGCTTGCGACGCGGACAATACAATGAGCAGGCTGATCGCCGCTATCCTGGTATTTTTGGTCATCTTGGGCTGGTCTGTCTCCGAATGCCGCAACTATAATTCATGGCAGAGCCATCTGCCACACAAAATCTTACAAATCAGTCGCTTAAAGACGACAATTTATGAATATTCTGTTCCCAGCTCGTACCGTCGAACGGCGTCACGTTGAGCGCAGCGATCGTCACCGGATCCAGACAATTAACGTTGACGCTGATGCCATCGGGATGCGAACGGGGAACGTAGAACGATTTAATACCGCAGTGGCGGCAAAAATAGTGTTGCGCGACACCGGTGTTGAAGGTGTAAGTCTCAATCGAATCCTGACCGCTGACGAGTCTGAAATCATTCTTCGCAACGATCAGGTGCAAATAGCCACTCATACGGCAAATACTGCAATTGCACCGATCAGCATCTATTTCGGCCGGCGCCTCAACCTCGAACCTGACCTTGCCACAATGGCAACCTCCTTTGTGCAATGTCATGTTGGATGCCTCTTATTGACCTTTTTCCAAACCACCAACTGGTTGTTGGCCGGCATCGCATACAGACGCACGCGCTGCATTTCGCCGGCCTCCGCCAGTCTATCCAGATCTTCGAGATGGCGGACTCCCATAGTGGCGTCCTGTTCGCGCAATGACCGGTGAAACTGCGCGTTGCTGGGCGAATTGAAGTTGCCGCCGATTCGAAACGGACCATACAGCACAAACACGCCAGCTTCAGGCAAAACCGCGCTGACAGTCGAAAACATCTTCTCAACCGCCGCAAGACTCATGATGTGCGCCGTATTTGCCGAAAACACGCCATCATAGGTATCGGCCGGGACCTTGTCCGTCAACACATCGAGTGCCAGAGGATTGCGAATATTGGGTAGCCCGGCATCCCGCAGCCAGGCTTTGACGCCGGCATGGTTCTCCGCGACGTCACTCGTTTGCCATGTCACATGAGCAAGCTCCGCAGCGAAGCGCACCGCATGTTGCCCGGTTCCGGAGCCGACTTCGAGTACGGATGTCAGGCCGCCGAATTCCTCGCGAATGACGTCGAGTATCGGCTGACTATTGCGTTCTGCAGCCGCGGCGAAGGGCTTGTGATTCATTCGGCCTGCTGAGACGTCAGCCGGGCACGATCGAACAACTGTTCACGGTACCAGGCAAGTTCCGCAATAGAGTCTCGAATGTCGGACAGCGCGCGATGCGATGACTCTTTGCTGAATCCTGCGGCAACCTCGGGTGCCCACTGCTGCGCCAGGATTTTCAGGGTGCTGACATCGAGATTGCGATAATGGAAATAGCGCTCGAGTTCGGGCATCTCACGTGCCAGAAATCGGCGGTCCTGACAAACACTGTTGCCGCTCATCGGCGAGGCACCCGCATCGACCCACTGCGAGAGGAAATTCAGCGTTTGCAGCTCTGCCTGACGCATTGTGACATCACTCTGCAACACGCGCTCTGTCAGTCCCGACTCACGGTGCTGGCGCGTATTCCACTCATCCATGCCGTCCATCACGCCTTGCGGTTGGCCAATTGCCA
>Ga0224512_10001025_pt1 | contig 27839 bp, 24 predicted proteins | sample SF_May12_sed_USG_4_FD_169103 | JGI IMG/M metagenome (GOLD analysis project Ga0224512, IMG submission 169103) | Sediment microbial communities from San Francisco Bay, California, United States - SF_May12_sed_USGS_13 | ecosystem: Environmental > Aquatic > Marine > Sediment | place: USA... | reverse complement strand
TGGTCTGATCCTGACCGTGCTGATGCAGTGGGTATTCCATCGGACCCGGCGTGTCGATCGACTCAACCGTGGGCTCCGCCGTGGCCAGCTCTTTTCGGCGGCCGCCTTCTCCCTCGGCCATGGGGGCAACGACGCCCAGAAGACGATGGGAATCATTCTTGCGGTGCTGATCGCTAGTGGTCAGCTCGCGGCAGACAGCGATGTCCCGCTCTGGGTGGTTCTCGCTGCCCACGCTGCCATCGGATTTGGTACCCTGATGGGTGGCTGGCGAATCGTCAAGACGATGGGTTTCAAGATAACCAAACTCCAGCCAGCAGGTGGAGTGGCAGCCGAAACAGGTGCGGCCCTGACCCTTTTCTTTGCTTCGGCGCACGGCATTCCCGTCTCGACCACCCATACGATCACCGGTGCCATCGTGGGGGTCGGTGCTTCCCGACGATTCAGCGCTGTGCGCTGGGGCGTGGCAGGGAGGGTCGTCTGGGCCTGGATCTTCACGATCCCCGGCGCCGGCATCATCGCAGCCGTGACCTCACTGGTAGTTCGGGCACTGAGCTGATGGATCGACGGGTGCCGTTCTTCGCCCTGGTATCGGCGGTAACACTGGCTCTGGTTCCGTTGACACCCGACAAGTTCCGCTGGGTCACCTGGAGCGTGACGATCACCTATGCGGTCTTTGCACTCGTGTTCCTGTTGAACTTCATCAGCCGCCGCCTACCCCGTTGAATGCTCACGCCGAGAAGTAGTGAGCGTATAGGGCGGTGCCACCAGATTGCCGCGCAGCAGAATCATGATTGCCACGGTGGCCTGGAACAGCACCAAAGCGAACATCATTCCAGCGCTCGGGTAGGCCAACGCGATTGGGAAGCGGGGACCAGCCTGGCCGTTCGTTTCCCGACGCGAAAACGGTCTTTGGCTCTGACTATTCTCCGCGCCACGTATCGAGCACCGTTGATCCACGCCGAATCCGGTTCTTAGCGAGCGGGGGCGGGCGGCCCGATTCCATGAGGCGACAGGAGCAGGTGGCATTGGGAGCCAAGTTGGGAGCCATTCGCTGTGGACGTCTGTGGACGTCTGTGGACATGGGTGGAATCGAAAACCTTCCGTTCCGGCGTGTGTGGACGGCTGTGGACGCCCGTGGACACGGCTTGGAGATCTACGGATCAGAAGGTTGGGGGTTCGAGTCCCTCCGGGCGCGCTAACGAAACCCCTGTGAGAGCAGGGGTTTCTGTTACCTCCCGCCGAGTTCGATGCCTCGTGTCCGGTCTCTGGGCCGCGGCTGGGCCGCGAGACTTCGTGCCCGGATGCCCTCCAGCCGTCTGACGAGGCCGGCACAGATCATGTCCGTGCCGACCGTACGTGCCGACCGTACGTGCCGATGGTGTGACGAAGCGGTGAGCGAGTAGTGTCCCAGTTTGGGTCTTTGGCTCCTGGTCCCAACTGATGGATTCGGGGATGCTGGCAGGTAGTAGACGTTGGGGAATGCGGGCTGTGCGTGGAGGTCTAGCCCGGGCGATCACTGTTGGGTCCATTGTCCTGACTGTCGTCTCGCTCACGGTGGCGGTCCGGTCGGCCCGCTCCCAGAGCCGGATCCGTGTCGGCTTCGATGCGGCCCGGGTGGTGGCCGGAGAGGGCGGGTTGTTTGCCCGCCGCAGCCCGATGGGGATCGTGCTGTGGGGCGCGGGAATCGTCGTGATGCAAGCGGCCGGGATCGCTCCCGCCTCCGAGCCTTCCACGACCGTGAAGGTCTGTTCGGGCGCTTGCCTCACCCCCCTGCGAGGTGCTGCCCACTGCTGCAGTGGTTCGGCCGCAAGGTCGTGCGCGTCATCTAGGGTGAGGCTAAAAGGGGTGCGCGCCGTCCCCCCGCATGTTTCCTCGCGCCCCCGCCACATGGTTCGAGCACAACATTTGACAGAATCCAGAATTGGGCAGATGATGTGATGATGTCGGAGCAGCCAGTCGTCGAACCCGCCGATCTTCTTCGCCAACACGGTGTCCAGGTCACGGCGCAGCGGCTGGCCGTCCTGCGGGCGGTGTCTGATAGACCGCACGGCACCGCCGACGACGTGGCCGAGGCGGTCAGGGCAGAGATCGGCGCCATCTCTCGCCAGGGGGTCTACGACGCTCTCGGCATCCTGGTCGACAAGGGCCTCCTGCGGCGCATCCAGCCGGCAGGGTCGCCCGCTCGCTACGAGCACCGAGTGGGTGACAACCACCACCACCTGGTCTGTCTCTCCTGTGGCCGGACGGTCGACGTCGACTGTGCGATCGGCACGGCGCCGTGCCTGCACGTGGCCGATGACCACGGCTACGAGATCGACGAGGCCGAAGTCATCTACTGGGGCCGCTGTCCCACCTGTCGGAAGGGAGCCGGCGGCACCTGAGGGTACCGACGAAGTTCGCGACGTCAACACGAGGAGGAGAGCAATGAGCAACGAAGCACACGGCATGACCGAACCGGCGGCAGGCAAGTGCCCGGTCATGCACGCCGATCACCAGCACGTCGGAAGTACGGCCAACCAGCATTGGTGGCCGAACCAGCTGAACCTGAGGATCCTCCGCCAGAACCATCCGCACGCCGATCCGCTGAGCGAGGACTTCGACTACGCCGAGGAGTTCAAAGCCCTCGACTTCGAAGCGCTGGCGCGAGACGTTGACGCGCTGATGACCCAGTCCCAGGGCTGGTGGCCGGCCGACTACGGCCACTATGGACCGTTCTTCATCCGGATGACCTGGCACGCCGCAGGCACGTATCGCACCCTCGATGGTCGCGGTGGGGGCGGCAGCGGTGCCCAGCGGTTCGCTCCGCTCAATAGCTGGCCTGACAACGTCAACCTCGACAAGGCACGCCGGCTGCTGTGGCCGATCAAGCAGAAGTACGGGCGGAAGATCTCCTGGGCCGACCTGCTGATCTTCACTGGCAACCGGGCAATGGAGACGATGGGATTCAAAACCTTCGGCTTCGGCGGCGGCCGAGAGGACATCTGGGCGCCCGAGGAGGACGTCTACTGGGGTCCGGAGACCACCTGGCTCGGCGACGAACGCTACACCGGCGATCGGGAGCTGGAGCACCCGCTTGGCGCGGTCCAGATGGGCCTCATCTACGTCAACCCCGAAGGTCCCAACGGCAACCCGGATCCGATCGCGGCGGCTCGCGACATTCGCGAGACCTTTAGCCGGATGGCCATGAACGACGAGGAGACGGTGGCGCTCATCGCCGGTGGTCATACGTTCGGCAAGACCCACGGCGCCGCCGACCCCGAGAAGTACGTCGGTCGCGAGCCCGAAGGCGCCGGCCTCACCGAGCAGGGCCTCGGCTGGACGAGCAGTTATGGCAGCGGCAAGGGTGACGACACCATCAGCAGCGGATTGGAGGGGGCCTGGACCACCGATCCGATCCGGTGGGACAACGGCTACTTCGAGTTGCTCTTCAAGTACGACTGGGAACTGACCAAGAGCCCGGCCGGTGCGTACCAGTGGCACCCGAAAGACATCGCCGAGGAGGACCTGCCGCCGGCGGCTCACGACCCGTCGAAGCGGGTGCTTCCGATGATGGCGACGACAGATCTTTCGCTGAAGGTCGACCCCGTCTACAAGGAGATCTCGCAGCGGTTCTACGAGAGCCCCGATGAGTTCGCCGACGTGTTTGCCCGCGCCTGGTTCAAGTTGCTGCACCGCGACATGGGGCCGGTCACGCGGTACCTTGGGCCGTGGGTGCCGGACGAGGAGCTGATCTGGCAGGATCCCGTCCCGGCCGTCGACCACGAGCTGATCGATGCCGCCGACATCACGGCGCTCAAGGCCGAGATCCTCGATTCGGGGCTGTCGATCTCCCAGCTGGTCTCGACCGCCTGGGCGTCGGCTTCGACCTACCGGGATACGGACAAGCGCGGCGGCGCCAACGGGGCGCGTATCCGCCTCGCTCCCCAGGCCGGGTGGGACGTGAACGTGACCTCGGGCCTGTCACCGGTCGTGAGCACCCTGGAGGGTATTCAGCAGCGGTTCAACGACTCACAGACCGGTCCGAAGTTGGTCTCGCTGGCCGACCTCATCGTCTTGGGAGGCTGCGCCGCGGTCGAGACGGCGGCCAAGCGGGCCGGGTACGACGTGGCCGTTCCTTTCGTTCCGGGACGCACCGACGCCACCCAGGAGCAAACCGACGTCGAGTCGTTCGCCGTGCTGGAGCCGGTTGCCGACGGATTCAGGAACTATATCCAGAAGGGCGTTGCCATGACAGCGGAGCACATGCTGGTGGACAAGGCGTTCATGCTGAATCTGTCCGCTCCGGAGATGACCGCGCTTCTCGGCGGGATGCGTGCCCTGAACGCCAACGTCGGCCAGTCCGAGCAAGGGGTCTTCACCGACCGTCCCGAGACGCTGAGCAACGACTTCTTCGTGAACCTCCTGGACACCGGCAGGGAGTGGAAGCCGGTCTCGGAGGCCGAAGACGTGTTCGAGGGTCGTGACCGCGACACCGGCGAGGTCCGGTGGACCGGCTCCCGCGTCGACCTCGTCTTCGGGTCGAATTCCGAGCTGCGAGCCCTCGCCGAGGTCTACGGCAGCTCCGACGGTGAGGAGAAGTTGGTGCGGGACTTCGTGACCGCCTGGGACAAGGTCATGAGCAACGATCGTTTCGACCTCGCATGATCTGAATCGATAGTTGCGGATGCCGGGAGGTCGATCTCCCGGCATCCGTTCGTCTGCATGGGTTTAAACGCTCTGCCGCGGGCCGGAAGCGTCGAGGTGACCGGCAGCAAGCGAGGGCGATCTATGAGGCGCCGAGGATCTTCTACGCGGTCTGCGGCCCGGTGTAGGTGGCTGAGGGTGAAACCCATTATCAGCTTCCGCTCGGTGTCGGCTCCGATGGCTGATCGCGAGAGGGGGTGGGACCGACCTGGCCTCTTCGGATGGTGGACTCTCGCCTGCGGTGCGAGCCAAGTTGGGAGCCTGTTCGCCGTGGACTGCTGTGAACGGTTGTGGACGCCGGTCGAATTGGAAGCCTCTCGTTCCGGATTGTGTGGATGGTTCTGGACGCCCGTGGACGGCGCTGAAAGGCCTCGCGGACCGTCTGACGTTTGGGAGCCATTCTCGGGAGCCGTCCGTCGTTCGATCGACGATCCAGCTGGCCACCGCGTCGGTGATCGTCTTTGAGCCGGTAACGACTATGGCCGCCATCTCGGCCGCAGGGGGACCAGTCGACGAACTCATTGTTCGGGCGCTCCCCCATACCGGCGCCTTCACGCTCGGCACCACCGGCGCGCTGGGCCGCCTGCTCTCCCGACGATCGAGCGATTATGTGAGGCTGCTGCTCACCGTGACGGTCCTGGTGGTATTCCTGGGCCTGAACGTGTCGGTGCTCGGCCTCGTGGAGTTCTCCGGTGGCTCCCTCCTCCCGGTGGTGGTGTTCTTCGGTCTCATCGTGCTTCTCGATCTTGTCTTCACCGTGGTGTTCGCGGCCCTACAGTGGAGACAACTCGTGGAGTCGATGTGAGCTGCACCGGTGTCGTGCGCAGTTGGATGTCCGGCGTTTCGAACCGATCCACGTTCAGACCTTCTTCGGTACCGGTTGGTGCCGCTTCACAAACGGCTGACCACTCGGCACATTGGGAGCCAAGTTGGGAGCCATTTGCCTGGTCGAACCGCCGGGGTGATTCGCGGACTGTCAAGACATTCGCCCACTTGGACCGTTGCCAGGCCGTGGGGGGTCGGAACCTTTCAATCGATCAAGGAGAGCCGACTGGCCAAGCCATCGATGATCACCTCGAGCCCGAACTCGTACTCTCGGCCGAATTGGCAATTCATGATCAGCGGGGCGAGCCGGGTGATGTTGGGGTGACTGTTTCCGGCGCGGCTGAGCCAAGTCTCAAACGCGTTCGCGTCGGAATCGCCGGCTGCGGGGTTGGTGGCCTGCTGGATGGCATACCCGATCGTGTGCGAGGCAAGAAGTTGCCAGGCGTGGTGGGTGTCCGCGTCGCTGAACCCGGCGTCCGTGAGGATGGCGAGTATCCGCTCCATGTAAGCCAACGCGGCCGCTCGTGTGCTAGCGCGGGATACGAGCAGGTTGACTACCCACGGGTGGGCGGTGAACGCATTCATCGCTCCGACGCCGGCCTGACGGAGAGCATCTCTCCAGTCGAGCTGGGGTTCCGGGGGTGGCATCGAAAGGAACACTTGGTCGATCATTCCATCGAGGATGTCTCCCTTGTCGGCAACGTGGTTGTAGAGCGACATCGCCTCTACGCCCAGCTCGGCACCGAGCTTGCGCATCGACAGCTCAGCGACACCGTGCTCGTCTGCGAAGCCGACAGCCGCCTCGATGATGCGTTCCCGAGTGAGCGGAGATCGGGTTTCGGTGGTCATGTCTACATCGTAAGTCATTCTGCGATCTCCTCTTGACACACGGCTTACTTACGTTGTATACATACGGTGTATGTTTACAGTGTACACATACACCGTACGTCAATCAAGGGGAGAAGAATCATGGCAATCGGAACGGAGTCGCTGGCCCGAGCCAGTGCCAAGCGACCTTGGGGAACGGTGGCGATCTGGGTGCTACTGCTTGTCGCCGCAGGCCTGCTGACCTCGGCGCTGCTCGGGGACGCACTCACCACCTCGATCACTTTCATCGACGAGCCCGAGTCGGACCGAGCCCTGGAGCTAATCGAAGAGTTGCGAGGAGAACAGATCGGCACCGAGATTGTGGTAGTCACCGCGGAGACGGCCACTGCGGGGGATCCCGAGCACGTCGGCTATGTGAACGAAATACAGACCGCCCTCCTCGCCTCCGCGGCGGTGGCCGACGTCGGGTCCTATCTCACCCAGGACGGGCCGATGTCGGAGTCGGGGAAAACGGCACTATTGCCGGTCACCCTGGCCGGAGCAGACATGGACGAGTTGTCGGCCAACGCCGAGACCATCGGCGAGATCGTCTCAGGAATCGAAACACCCGCCGGGTTCACCGCGCTGGTGGCCGGGCCGATCACGCTGAACAACGACTTCAACACGATTGCCGAAGAGGATCTCGCCACCGGCGAGACCATCGGCATCGGTGTGGCGCTGGTGGTGCTGGTTCTGGTCTTCGGGACCGTCGCCTCCGGGGTGGTGCCTATCGTCCTGGGAGTGGTGGCCATCGGCCTGGCCATGGGCACCGCTGCCCTGGTAGGTCAGGTCTTCGACCTCAGCTTCTTTGTCACCAATATGATCACGATGATCGGCCTGGCGGTCGGTATTGACTACTCGCTGTTTATCGTTTCTCGCTACCGGGAAGAACGGCACAACGGCCACGCCAAACTCGAAGCTATCGGCCGGGCGGGCGCTACCGCCACCCGGGCGGTGTTCTTCTCGGGTCTGACCGTCGTGATGGCCCTGGTCGGCATGCTGCTTCTGCCCAACACCCTCTTCCGGTCGCTCGGTCTCGGCGCCATCCTCGTGGTTGTGGCGGCGATGGCCGCCTCGGCGACTCTTCTCCCGGCGGTGTTGTCGCTGCTGGGTGACCGAATCGAAGCCCTGCGTGTCCGCCGCCGCTCAAGGGATGGACGCCAGGGCCGGGTGTGGGATCTTGTCACCGGGCTGGTGATGAGCCGGCCAGTGATGTCTCTGGTGGTGTCGGTCGGTATCCTCATCGGCGCCGCGGGGAGTCTCTTCTCCATGTCCACCGGCTTGGGCGGGGTGTCTACATTGCCGGCGGAGATCGAATCGGCTCGAGCCTTCCAGATCCTCGAGGCGGAGTTCGCCGGTGGTGTGACGTCACCGGTCGAGGTGGTGGTCGCAGGCCAAGCAGCCGTCGCAACCGCCGCCAATTTGGAGACGGCCATCGCCGCCGACGCCGGCTACGGACCATCCTTCCTCGACCCCGGCTCAACCGACGAGCTGGCGATCCTGTCGGTCCAACTCCGAGGTGATGTGGCCTCGATCGACTCGATGGACGCAGTCCGTCATCTGCGGGCCGACCTCGTTCCTACCGTCATCCGGCCCGGCACCGAGGTCCTGGTGGGAGGTCAGACTGCCACTACCGTCGATTTTGTCGCGCAGACCGACCGCTACACCCCGATCATTATCGCGGTGGTGTTGGGGCTCAGCTTCGTGCTTCTGACTGTGGCGTTCCGGTCGGTCGTCATACCCGGCAAAGCCATCTTCATGAACCTGCTCAGCGTGGGCGCCGCCTATGGACTCCTGGTCGCTTTCTTCCAGGTTGGAGTGGGCCCGGCGTGGATGAAGACCGTGGCCGAATGGCTTGGGTTCACACAAGTGGAAACGATCGAGGCCTGGCTGCCGCTCTTCCTCTTCTCGGTGCTGTTCGGGCTGTCGATGGACTACCACGTGTTTCTCCTGTCGAGGATCAAGGAACGCTTCGACCAGACCGCCGACAACACGGAGTCGGTCGCGTACGGGCTACGCAGCACCGGAGCACTGATCACCGGGGCGGCGGCGATCATGGTGGCCGTGTTCTCCGGATTCGCCGCCGGGCAGCTGTCCAGTTTCCAGCAGATGGGCTTCGGTCTGGCGGCGGCGGTGCTCTTGGATGCCACCGTCGTCCGCACCGTCCTGGTGCCGGCTTCGATGAAGCTGCTCGGCGCCTGGAACTGGTACTTCCCGAGCTGGCTCGAGTGGATCCCGAAGATCTCGGTAGAGGGTCACGCTCACGAGCTGCCCGGTTCGCCCGAAACGGAACCGATGGCGGCATGAGACATCGGCAACTCGGGGGTCGGGGCGAGCGGGCCCGCGCCACGATCCTCGAGCTCGGGAAGTTGGCCGGCCTGGAGATGTACGGCACTGCGTCCAAACACAACCACGAACTCGTGTCCGGACTCGGAGCCCCAGTAGCTACGGCCTCCCGAACCCTTACCAGCGCTCGAGGTGGACTACCTCGTCGAAAGGCCGGCGATCAGGCATATTGATCGGTCTAAGCGGCCGATCTCCCGGGTAGCCGAGTCCCATCATCCAAGTCAGCCGTATTTCATTCGGCAGTCCGAGGATCTCCGCGCCGAGTTGATGATCCTTGATTGAGGCGTGCCTCGAGCCAATTCCGAGATCGGCTGCTGCAATCATCATCGACATCATCGCCTGTCCCAGGTCGAAGTTGATCGAAGCGTTGGTTCGAAGATCATCGCTGTACGGGGCAGCAATTGCCACACCAGCCGCCGCGTCGGCGATATGCGCCGCCCCACGCCAAACTGCCGAGAGGCGCTCAAGTTGCTGTCTATCCCGAACTAAGACGAAGTCCCATCGCTGTTGGTTACGTGCTGACGGTGATCGGCGGCCCGCTTCCAGAATCCTCTTGAGTTTCTCTTCTTCGATTGACCTGTCCGCGTAACTGGCCAGCTTCCTTCGCGCCCGAATCGCATCCCATGTATCCATGAAAGCGAGACTACGGCAACGGCACGCCGTACCTAAGGACAATATCGGGCGGGTCGGAGCGCAACCGAAACTGCAATCCAACAGCAAATGGCGGGTACGCGACCAGATGGACAGAACGCACCGTCGCAGACTGAAGAAGACAAACGTGACGGAACGGCACCCGACGACATGGATTCGGTGTAGATCAGAAGAGGTGCGGGTCCTCTTGGCGGGTTCGATACCCCTGCGGTGGGGAGTTCGCGGCGTTGCGGACTCCTGGACCCGATGACGTTGGGGAGCCAGTCTCGGGGGGAATTCGTCGTTCGATCACCCGAGCAACCAGCTGGGGTTTTGAGGCTGGTGGCTCCGCCTCTCGATGGCCCGACAGTGGACGAAAACCTATGGGTCAAGGTGAGCGGACCAACCAACAGCAACCGGTCGTGAGGTGCGCTCACGGCCACCAACTCTTTGCAGTCCCCAGGGCGGCCAGCCGTACCTCCGGGGGTCGACGTGGACTGGACGACGACCATCCACATATCGAGCGGTCTATCTACTTCATGGCTGGCAGCAGTTCGAGGGCGGCGGCCACCTTCTCCTCCGGGTACTCGAAGTCGACGAGATCACCGGACAGGTACTTGTCGTACGACGCCATGTCGAAGTGCCCGTGACCGCATACGGCGGTGAGGATGACCTTCTCCTCCCCCGTCTCGCGGCACGCCAGTCCTTCCCGGATCGCTGCGGCAATGGCGTGGGTCGGCTCCGGCGCCGGCACGATGCCTTCGGTTCGGGCGAACTGAACTGCTGCAGCGAAACACTCTGTCTGGCCTATGGCGATCGCTTCGATCAGACCCAACTCGTAAATGTGCGAGAGCAGCGGCGACATGCCGTGATAGCGGAGGCCACCGGCGTGGATCGGATCGGGCACGAAGTCGTGGCCGAGCGTGTGCATCTTCATCAAGGGTGTCATCCCGGCCGTGTCGCCAAAGTCATAGGCGTAGACACCCTTCGTGAACGACGGGCAAGCCGCCGGTTCGACCGCCCTGATCGTGGGGCTGATCCTGCCGGCCAGCTTTTCCCGCAAGAACGGGAACGACAGTCCGGAAAAGTTCGACCCGCCCCCGGTGCAGCCGACCAGAATGTCGGGCGTGTCGCCCGCCTTCCGCATCTGCAGCAGCGCTTCCTCGCCGATGATCGTCTGATGCAGCAGGACATGGTTGAGCACGCTGCCCAGCGCGTACCGGGTGTCGTCGTCCTGGGCTGCCATTTCGACCGCTTCGGAGATGGCGATCCCGAGCGAACCCGGGCTGTTGGGGTCCTGATTGAGGATGGCGCGACCCGCCTGGGTGAGTGGCGAAGGACTGGAGTGCACGGTGGCGCCCCAGGTCTCCATCATCGACTTGCGATAGGGCTTCTGTTCGAACGAGGCTGCAACTTGCCAGACCTCGCAGTTGAGCCCGAAGAGCGCGCAGGCGAAGGCGAGGGCACTGCCCCATTGGCCGGCGCCGGTCTCAGTAGTGAGGCTTTTCACCCCCTCTTGGGCGTTGTAGTACGCCTGGGGAACCGCAGTGTTTGGCTTGTGCGATCCGGCCGGGCTCACGCCTTCGTACTTGTAGTAGATCCTCGCTGGCGTATCGAGCGCCTTCTCCAGGCGGCGGGCCCGGTAGAGAGGAGAGGGTCGCCACAGCCGATAGATATCGAGAACCTCGCCGGGGATGTCGATGTGGCTCTCGGTGCTGACCTCCTGCATGATCAACGCCATCGGGAACAGAGGCGCCAAATCGTCGGGCCCGACGGGTGCGTGTGTTGCCGGGTGGAGCGGAGGAGGCGGGGGTTCCGGCAGGTCGGGGATGATGTTGTACCACTGAGTGGGCATCTCCGACTCGTCGAGCAGGTACTTGACGGTGTTGGCCATGGGGATCCCTCTAATCGCGTCGCAGGATCCTACCGAGATCGTTTCCTGAATGAGACGGTGGCCTCGGACAGAATGGTGCCGGCTGATGCTGGAGGCCGCGCCGGCCTCCGCGGGGTAGACCGACCCCCAACCAAAAGCAGTGCTGGGCGTCAACCGTTTCCGGCTCCACAGTCCCCGCCTCGTGACGGACAGGATCGTATTGATAATGACGGCTCAACACCGCGATATCCCAACCGCAACAGTCTCGGGTGGACCGTCGCAAGTCGAAACGGGCCATTTGTCACCGGCTTCGATAATCAGAGTGACGACAATCAGGGCAAATGCACACCGATAGGCCCCCGTGGACACCGCTTCGAGATCCACGGATCAGAAGTTTGGGGGTGTACTCCGAAAGCACGTGCCCCGCAAGGCATCCACAGGCTCCGTCCTTGTTGAGGGGATCTCCACAGTGCGAGCTTTGGGAGCCATTCGCCCGATCGGACCAGCGTCCCCTGCAAACCGACTCGGTGTTCGACACGCCTCACGAGGGACCTTTCCAGGGCAATCCCGCCCCGTTTGGCAAAGAAACCCGGCCGCATGGGCCGGGTCTCTTGCAGGCAATGCGCGTCATTCACCAAGAACCGAGTTGATGGCGTCGATGACGGCGTCGGGACGGTCGATCTGGACGAAGTGGCCGCTCCCTTCGACCAGTACGTGCGTGCTGTTCGTCGACAGATTGGCTAGATCGAGCTGTAGCTCGGAGTCCAGCGAACGCGACAGCGCGTTGACTTCATCGATAGTTGCCTTAGAGATCCCTCGGGGGGCTTCATCATCGGGGTACTCGGTGGCTTGCAGAACAACGAGCGGGAGATCTCCCAGGTCGTCGATTACGGCCACCTCAGCTCCGCTGGCTTCGAGGTCCATGCGCTCGGCGTTGTCCTCGAGGAACACTGACATCTCGCTCCAAACCTCCGGAGACATCTCCTCGCGCATACGCGTTATCTGGTCTTCGTGAGTGGTGTCAACCAGCACCATTCCGGCAACGTCGCTGCGGTGTTGGTCGGCGAACAGCCGAACGATGGGGCCACCGAACGAGTGACCTACCAGCACATACGGTCCTGGCACGTCGGCGGCGGTCAGCACGGCGGACAAGTCGTCGACCGCGTCTTGGGACGTGCGGACGCCGTCTCCGGGGACAGGGTCGCTGAACCCCATCCCGGCTCGAGATGTGTAGCACACGCGGGTGGTCTCGTCGACCGTGTCCTGTACGGTCGTCCAGTCGAAGCCGCTTTCTCCGAGCCCATGCTCGAGGATGACGGTCGGAGAGCCAGAGCCGGAGCAACGAATGAAGATATGGCGGCCCCCGATGTCGACTCGCTCTCCGCTGGCGAGAAGCGACAGGGCTCCGTAGACCCTGAAGCCCAGAGCACCGACCACGAGCGCCAACACGATGGCGATGGCGATCCGCACCTTCCTTCTCTTGCCTCGCCTTGGTTCTTCGGTGACGGGTTCCTGGACGATGGTTGTCATGGGATTTCCTTTCGGGTTGATTTGTTGGTGAGACTCATAAACGTGAGCCGCCGCGAGTCTCCATTGCCTGCCGCCTGCTCCGCTGGGTCGGAGGACACTTCGGCCCGTTGGCTTGCGGACGAGTGGCCACGGCTACGGGCTGAGGTGGCGTGCGAGCATTGCCTCGACCGCGGCACTAACCGTCGGGGACGCCATCTCAACGCCAAGGTTCGTGACCACCAGGACGCCCCAGTTCTCGCCGGGCACCAGCCACGCTTCTGAGGTGAACCGGTGGTTGCTCCCGTTATGGGTGATGACGAGCCCTTTCGGCGCCTTGATAGTTGCCCAGCCCAGCGCATAGTTCGAGTCTTCCGACGGTGTCTGCAGCGCCACGAACGCGTCGGGGCTGATGATCTCGGTATCGCTGCCCTGGAACCCGCGGAGCTGGGACTGTAGGAAGACCGCCCAGTCCGACATGCTGCAATGCACCGTGCCGGCGGGTGCGATCACATGCGGAAGATCGGCCTGAGGGTCGCCGGGGTCCAGCGGTTGGCCGTCTCGTTCGTCGAGGTGTCCCCATGGCTGGTCCAGTTCACCCGCGGTGCCGGGTGCATAGAAGCCACAGTTGTGCATCCCCAAGGCATCGAATACGCGTGCCCGTACGAGTTCCTCCCACGGCGTGTCGGTCAGCTCCTCGAGCATGGCACCGACGATCGTGTAGCCCAGGTTCGAGTACATGAATTGGCCGACGGGATGCTGACCGGGTTGGGTGAGCGAGATCTCGGCGATCCTAGACCGCTGCTCGGTGACGGGCAGGTTGTCTTCTATTGCGAGAAGAGGGAGTAAGGCACGCTCGTCGTCGAACCCCGCAGTGTGGCTCAACAGCTGACGAAACGTGACTTGCGCCAGACCTTCGTCGAGGTCCGCCAACACCTCGCCAAAGATCTCCTCAACCGTCGTTTCCCACGAGATCACCCCCTCGTCGATGTAGGTGGCTACTAACGCCGCGGTCATGGCCTTGGTGTTCGAGCCAATGTGGAAAAGATCTGTCGTCTCGACCGAGGTGGGGTCCCCGCGGCGACGCACCCCGGTGACCGCGGACTCGATGATCTTTTCACCGTCGAACACCATGACCCCGAGGGAGGGGAGATCGGTACCGGCTATGAGATCGTCGAGCAGTTCCTGGAGGTCGCCGTCCGCTGGGACCACGTAGGTGTCGGCAATCTCCTCGACCTCGAAAGCTTCGAGGGCGGGCAGCAGAACCGATTCGGCGTACTCCTTCACGAGGGTGGGCGATGCGTGGAGCGTCACGTAGTATGTCGTGTTCCCTATCTCAGTGACCGCCAGGCGAACGATGAACCCGTCGGCTTCGAGGTCGTAGAGGTCCCAGGCGCGACCACCGGCTGACAGCCGCTCCAGCAGCTCGAACCCATCCTCCTCCGGGTCGGCTGCCAAACTCGATGGGATCGCACCGAAGCCGAACTCGGCGGATTCGTAGGCGAACCCTCCGTCGGCCATTTCGCTCGATCCTCGAGGAGTCACCGACGTGACGCCGATCTCGTCGATGGTGACCGCCACCCACGCCGGGGACGAGCTCCCGCACGCAGCAACGAGGAGGGCGAGGATCGCGACTGCCGCGATCCACGATTTACGCAATAGCTGGTTCATTTCGACTCCTGGTGTGGATTGCATTGATTCGAAGGTATGGCAAATCAACGCGGCCGTCACCGCCCCCGGGAACGATCCGAGGCTCCGCTTACAGGGGGATCAGGCCGGGCGGGTCGCCGGGAAAATCCCCCGTGAGGCGGAGACCGGAATCCGCCGGCCGGAGGGTGACCGCGGGGCACGAGATAGCGTACGGTTGGTGGCATGTGGGCCCCAACCATCGGCCGAGTCGTGTCAAGAGCGAGCCGTGACAGATCGCAAAGCCTTGAACCCGATGACACCACTCGGTAGCGTTCCGCGGCCGCTGTTAGGCCCGTTTACCCGCTGGCCGCGTACCGCAGACGCCACCCTCGCCTTCGTCGTGTTCATGACGGGGCTGTTCAACGGGTCATCCCAGGACGATGCGAACGCGCAAGACTTCGCCATTCGCTTCGTCACCGACCTCCCGATCACTGCCTATTTCGTGCTGGCGGCGGGCAGCGCCGCCCTTTACTGGCGCAGGCGCCAGCCGCTGATTGTGTTCGGCGTGAGCCTGGTCGTGTCGTTCCTGTGGGAGAATCTCGGTTATCCGGGCGACCCCGGGATTACCACCCTGATCTCGCTTTACGGCGTCGGCCGCTATGCCACCAAAGACCAATGGAGCTATGGCGGAGCCGGTGTCGCCCTCGCACTGGTGGGGATCAGCGCGCTCAGCGACACCGAAACCACGGCGACGGCTATCGGATTCAGTTTCTTTGTGACCTTCCTGTCGTGGTACATCGGCAGACGTGTTCGGATTCGCGGCGAATACCTGACCATCCTCCAGGAGCGTGCCGCATACCTGGAACGGGAACGTGCGGCTGAGGCGCGGCGGGCCGTGGCCGACGAGCGAGCCCGTATCGCCCGCGAGTTGCACGATGTGGTCGCCCACCGGGTAAGCATGATGACAGTGCAGGCGGGCGCCGCCAAGACTGTGGCTGCCGACGACCCGGCCGGTGCCTTCCAGGCGATGGAAGCGGTGGAGCAGGCGGGACGCCAAGCGCTCGGCGAGCTGCGCCACCTGCTCGGTGTGTTGCGACCTGAAGCCGAGGTCGACGGGCTCGGTCCCCAACCCCGTCTCGCAGAGGTTCCCCGGCTGGTCGATCAGCTCCGAGGAGCGGGGTTGGAGATCTCGCTCACGATTGATGGTGTACCGACCGATCTGCCGGCTCGCGTGGATCTGTCCGCCTACCGCATTGTCCAAGAGGCACTGACCAACGTACTCAAACACGCCGGCCCCGGCGCACGGACCGAGGTGCGGCTCAGCGCCGACAACGGTAGGGTCGCCATCGAGGTGGCCGATACCGGGCGGGGCGGAACCATCTTGCCCGGGTCAGGCCATGGGATCCTGGGAATGCGCGAGCGGGCGCTGCTGTTGGGTGGAAGCCTCGATGCAGGGCCGCGTCCCGGTGGGGGTTTTCAGGTCGTGGCCCGCTTGCCGATCGGAGAGGAGCCGATGTGAGCATTCGTGTCGCCGTCGTCGACGATCAGGCATTGGTGCGGGGCGGGTTTGCCATGGTCCTCGGTCACCAGGACGATATCGAGGTCGTGGCCGAAGCGGGCAACGGGCTGGAGGCCATCGAGGCGGCACGTACCTATCGCCCGGACGTGATCCTCATGGACATCCGGATGCCCGAGATGGACGGCTTGGAGGCGACAGCACGCATCATCAAGGAGTCCGACTGGCCGGTGCGAGTCCTCATCCTGACCACCTTCGACCCCGACGAGTACGTCTACAAGGCGTTGCGGGCCGGCGCCAGCGGGTTTGTTCTCAAGGACATCCCTCCCGAGGAACTCGTCACCGCCGTGCGCACCGTGGCCGACGGCGGAGCGTTGCTAGCCCCGTCCATCACCAGACGTCTCATCGGCCAGTTCGCCGAGAGTCTCGCCATCGATACCGCGGTGTCGCTTCGCCTGGAACGTCTCACCGACCGAGAATGCGAGGTGCTGGCCGAGATCGCCCGCGGCTCAAGCAACACCGAGATCTCCCAGCAGCTCTTCATCGGAGGAGCCACGGTGAAGTCGCACGTGTCGAGCATTCTCACCAAGCTCGGCTTGCGTGACCGCGCTCAGGCGGTGGTCTTCGCTTATGAGAGCGGGCTCGTAGAGGCCGGCAACCACGACATCGGTCACTGAAAGCCTCCCATCTCCTTCACGCCGGGCGACGCTACCGGGAGCCGGGAAGCTCTGGCGGCCGTCGAGCTCATCACCCAAAGGCCGAATGGGGGTAGCTGTGCGCTGTTGCGCCGGGCGATAACCTGCAATTTCTTCGGTTCCGATGGTGCCGCTTCACAGACGTCTGACCTCTCGGCTGCCGTGGGAGCCATGATGAGGGCCATCTGAGGTGGGCCGTTGCGTCCGGTCATGGACGCAGATGGATTCGGAAGCTTGCGACTCCGGCCATGTGTGGACGGTTGTGACACCCATGGTCGCTGCTTGGACATCTAACGTATCAGGAGGTTGAGGGTTCGGTCCCTCCGGTCGTGCTGGTGAGCCCTCTTAGCCGCAACAGCAATTCCCGCAGCTGAGCCGCCCACTCGATGTTACGGTGGCGGACAATGACAGGCGAAGCCGGTGACCCGGCCGGGGGCACGTGATGAGGCAGATCTGGGTTCCGAAGGCTGGACCGCCCGAGGTTCTCGATCTGCGGGAGGCGCCCGATCCGGAGCCTGCGGCGGGTGAGGTGCGCATCCGCGTGGAGGCCTCCGGCGTGAACTTCGCCGACATATTGGGTCGCCTGGGCAGCTACCCCGATCTCCCGCCGATGCCGGTTGTCATGGGGTACGAGGTGGCCGGCCGCGTCGATGTCGTGGGGGACGGCGTGGGTTCGGACTGGGTAGGCCGCGATGTACTCGCCCTGACCCGCTTCGGTGGCTATTCGGACGTCGTCTGCGTCCCCGAGGCCCAGGTGTATGCGCGGCCGGAAGGCATGAGCGCAGAGAAAGGCGCAGCTCTTCCTCTGAACTACCTCACTGCTTGGCAGCTTGTCTATGTCATGGGAGGACTACGCAGTGGTGAGACGGTGCTGATCCACTCGGCTGGGGGCGGCGTCGGCACTGCGGCGATTCAGGTTGCGCGATGGATCGGCGGCCGGATCTTCGGTACTGCCAGCGTCGGTAAGCACGAAGTCCTGGAGTCCCTCGGTGTGGATGTCTGTATCGATTACCGGACGGAAGACTTCGAGGCTCGGGTCGCCGAGCTCACCGAGGGGCGCGGCGTGGAACTGGTGCTCGATGCCGTGGGTGGCGTTTCCTTCAAGAAGAGCTACCGCGCCCTGGCGGCTAGCGGACGCCTCGGTATGTTTGGGATCTCATCGGCCGCGGCTGGGAAGCAGCCGAGCCGTATGTCGTTAATTCGCACGGTGGCCGGGATGCCATGGCTTCAGTTCAACCCCGTCTCTCTCATGAACCAAAACAAAGGTGTGTTCGGCGTTAACCTCGCCCACATGTGGGAGGAAGCCGATCGCGTGAATGGCTGGATGGCCTCGCTGCTGGATCTCTACTTGAAGCAGGCCATCAGCCCGATGATCGCTGAGCGTTTTCCCTTCGAGCGTGCAGCCGACGCCCACCACTACATCCAAGATCGCATGAACTTCGGGAAGGTGCTGTTGATTCCGTGATCTAGCAGGTGCTCGAGCCCCAGCTGCGACCCCTGTGGCGCGCAGCGGAACGTCGCCACCGGTCACGCCCCGTCCGGCGCGTCATGAGGGGCGGCGGGTAACGTGCGGTGAGGTACAGATTGACTCTTACGCTCGAGGGCTCGCGCTGGCTGGTGACCGGGGCGTCATCGGGGCTGGGCCGGGCGATCGCCATTGGGCTTGCCGAGCGCGGGGTCGCCGCGCTTGAGCTGGTAGCTCGCCGCAAGGATCTGCTCGAGAGTCTCGGCCGCGAACTGGGGGCTCGCTTCGGCACCGATTCTCGTATCACCGTTTCCGACCTATCCGACACCGGCCAGACCAAAGCCCTGGCCGCGGCGGTGTCTTCTCGTGGCAGCCTGGATGGGTTGGTGCTCAATGCCGGGGTCACGTTCTACGGCCGTCACGCCGATCTCGACACAGATCGTGCGCAGAAACTGATCGACACCAACGCCACGGGGCCGACTGTGCTGATGATGCATCTTCACGACGCATTGGCGGCGAGCGAGCGCGGAGCGGCGATACTCGTCGTCTCGAGCGCCGCCGGCGACATGCCGGTTCCGTATCAAGCCCTTTACTCGGGCACGAAGGCGTTCTTGACCGCGTTCGGCCTGGCATTGGGAAGGGAGTTCTCTGGGAGCGGGACGTCGGTGACCGTCTTCGCTCCATCCGGCATCGACACCGAGATGATCGAACGGTCCGGTCTCGCCTCGAAGTTTGAGAACCACCCAGCCCTCATGGATCCCGCAGAGGCGGCAGAGCGGGCGATACGAGCGGTGATCGCTCGAAAGCCGATCTCTTATCCAGGGCCGTATGCACTCATTGCGAACGTGCTGGCCCGGCTTCTGCCCAGATCGGCGAGCACCCTCTTGCTAGAGCGGACCTATCGGCCGCCACTTTGAGCCAGTCGTCATGAGAACCGAAACCCGTCTGGCCCGAGACCCTTCATTCTCATAGTGAACACTGTGCAAACCCATTTCTGGTGGGCGGGTCGAGTGATCGGCCCCCACCACCGATTCGTCATGTTCATCTGTGCCCTGACCTACCCACCGGTGGCAGGACCGGCCACATCGCGAAACCCTCGGTGACGTGACTCGCCGCACATCATCGAGCGGCCCGGGCACTCATTTAACGACGCCGTCGGCTAGACCTACTCGCCCACCCGTATGGCTCACACTCCGTCGTCGGCCGGTGCGACGTGGAGCTGTTCGGCGTTGACGTTCGGTTCTGCAACCGGGAATGCGGTAGCCGCCGCGGGGGTTTGCGCCTATGCCCGCGGGCAAAAAAGAAGAGGAGCGACGATGAACCGACAGGACTTCCCAGCACCGACAGAGGGTTTCGTCGTTACACATACGCTCATCGTCGAGGATATCGATCGTTCGGTTGACTTCTATGTGGGTGTGCTCGGAGCCAGTGAGATTATGCGGGTCCCGGACGGGCCAGCAATCCTCGGGCTCGCTAATACGTGGATCATCATCAATGTCGGCGGAGGCCCGACCGAAGACAAGCCGACCGTCGTACTCGCGCCTCCCGAAGATCCCGATCGGGTTGACAGCTTCATGAACATCCGGGTAGCCAGCATCGATGCCATCTACCAGGAGTGGAGTGCGGCCGGCGCCGCCTTTTTGACTCCGCCGCAGGATCGGGGTATTGAGATTCGGTGCTACGTGCGCGATCCGGATGGATACCTGATCGAAGTCGGGCAGTCGACTGGAGCCCTCGACTCGGCCGAGTAGGCGGTACGCGCTATACCGAGCCTGCTGGGCAGGTGCGTGGATAGGCACCTCGAAGGGCCTTACGAGTCGTACTCCACTGACCAGTAGGTTGGGGGTTTGAGTCACTCCAAGCCGGTTTGCCGCGTCGGGTGTCGAAAGTGCAGGTTTGTGCTCATTCGTCACGTCTCCCCGTTGCCTCGCTTTCTTCCAGTAAGCGCTTCAATCGGCGGTAGTCGGCCTCGACCGAGCGCCGAGCCCACCTAACCAGCAGCGGTTTGACGATCCGCCGGAACCCGCGCGGTCGTCCAACCAGGTCGACGGTGATCCGACAGCGGGACTCGCCGAGGGGGTGGACGGTGCGAGTGACCGTGATCGGGATCGTTGCTCCTTGCCGCGATTCGGTGGTTATCGAGTGACCCGATTCGATCGCCGTGATCTCGTAGCTCGTCACCGTGTCCCGGTAATCGGCTGTTTGGTCATAGGTGGAGCCCACCCGGATAGGGGGCGGCGAGGTCCATTCCGTCGACCGGATCCCCGTCTGCCAGTCGGCGTTGTTTGAGAAGTCGGAGACGTAGCCGATTGCCTCGTCCGCCGGTACGTCGATTTCGGTCCATATAGTGAGGTTGATCACAAGCGCCTCGAGCCCAGCGTAACGTATGGCAGTCTCGGCCGATCCAGGACGGTTCCTCCCTCGGCACTAGACGCGGTTGCTGCCAGCTTCGATTATGTAAGGGAGCGAGACACGCTTCTGCCGTTTCGAGGGGTGGGTCTATGAGAATCGCACTGATCGCCATGAGTGGCATCCGAGTGGACAACCCGATTCTCTCGGAGCTGGGACTGACCCTTCCGGGCTTCGTTGAGCGGGGCAAGGCCATTGCGTCGCTCCCCAGCCTCTCGCTCCTCACCCTGGCGGCCCTTACTCCGGAGCGTCATGAGGTGGAGTACATCGAGGTGGCAGATATTCGCGAGATGGACGAGTTACCCGATTGTGATGTGGCCGCCCTCTCCTCGTATTCGGCGCAAGTCAAGGACGCCTACCAATTGGCAGACATGTATCGCGCAAGCGGAGTTCCGACGGTGATCGGAGGTCTCCACGTCTCCTGCCTCCCGGAGGAAGCGTTGGAGCACTGCGACGCGGTGGTTGTGGGGGAAGGCGAGCCTTCGTGGCCGAGGGTTATTGCCGACATGGAGGCGACAAACCTGGCCGGCGTTTACTCGCCGGACGGTGTCGAATACGATCTTGCGGCCGCGCCGATCCCGCGCTTCGATCTGCTGGATCCAGAGCGTTACAACCGGCTGACCGTGCAGACTCAGCGAGGGTGTCCCTGGCAGTGTGAGTTCTGCGCCAGTTCGATTCTGCTTACGCCCCGCTACAAGCACAAGCCGGTCGCCAAGGTCATCGCCGAGATCGAAGCCATCAAGGACATCTGGACAGAGGAGCCATTCATTGAGCTGGCAGACGACAACACCTTTGTTAACAAGCATTACGGTCGCCAGTTGGCCGAGGCGATGGGAGATCTCGATCTGCACTGGTTCACCGAGACAGACGTTTCAGTGGCCGACGACACCGAGCTGCTCAGGCTCTTGAAGGAGGCAGGCTGCCGGGAGCTGCTCATTGGTTTCGAAAGCCCTAGCAGGCGAGGCCTCGACGGCTTGGAGTTGAAACACAACTGGAAACGAAAGCAAATAGACCGCTACCACCGGGCGGTCGAGATCATCCAAACTCATGGCATCGCTGTCAATGCGTGTTTTGTTCTCGGCTTGGACGGGGACGGTCCCGAGGTCTTCGAGGCTGTCGAACAGTTTGTTGAAGAGACCTTGCCGTTCGACGTGCAGATCACCGCGCTAACTCCCTTCCCCGGAACGCCCCTGTATAACCGGCTGCTTGACGAAGACCGGATCCTCGAACCCGGAGCGTGGGAGAAGTGCACGCTGTTCGATGTCAACTTCCTACCCAAGCGGATGTCGGTCGAAGAGCTCGAGACCCAGGGTCTCGCCCTGGGAATGAGCCTATATTCGAAGGAGGCCACCACCCGTCGGCGTCAGGGGTTCAAGGCCCAGCTGGCCTCAGGCCCTGTACCTACATAGGTCCGAGATGCGGCGCGCTTCACTTACTGAGACCTCTCCTTCGATAGAGATGTCCTCTGATCCGCGCTTCATGAAACGAATGAAGCGGCTGATCGTGGTGAGCGCCGTGGCTCTGGGTCTGATCTGCCTACTCGTTTACACCACGAGCGATGCAGGATGGGGGGCGATCGGCCTGATGATCGCCGGGTGGGTATCGATGCCGACCCTTCTCGCCGGAGGCCTCGCGAGGCCGAAATGGCGTTATCTGCTGGTGGTTCCTGCCGGATTGGTGTCAACCAGCTTGGTGATCGTCGCGGTCGGGTTTGATGGTTCAGCCGTCGCAAAGCTCGGTTGGTGGCTGATGACGGCTGGGGTACTGGTCGGGGGCACTCTCGGAGGCTGGTTCTGGTACCGCTGGATGCCGGTGCCGCCTATGCTCGAGGAGCCCTTCTCGTCCGGCCGATGGACCCTCATAGCGATCCACGCCGGACTCGTCGTCACCGGCGGCGTGTTCGTCCTATACGGAGAGGTGCTTTGACAGCTTGGTGTCGGTCCGCTCGTTCTCGCTTACGCTGCGCCAGATGCGGGTCGGTGGCGGAACAGGTACAACCAGCACTCGACCATCAGCACGAAGAACAGAGCATCGGCTACTCCGAAACCCCAGAGGAACAGAACATGAGGTACTTCATCGGTAATGGCGATGTAGAGGCCGACGCCGGTGTAGGCAAACTTGTAGAGGGTCCCTATCGCGACAAGATCCCTATTACGCCAGAGATCGCCCCGCCAGATCAGGTAGTAGCCGACACCGAGAACCAGAATGAAAGCCCCGATAAGTGGCAGGAAGCCTCCCTCCGGGTACTTGTCTGCGATGTCCAATACATCGAATGACCATCGGCCGAAGAACAGGAAGATGACCCCTAACACGGTGTCGTAGACGGCGGCGACCGCGAAGATACCCTTGTAGTAACGCTCCCGCGAGTGGCTCACTGTGACCCTCCTTCGGTTTCATCCTCGTGCCGGCGCCGGAGGGTTCCCAGGGCCATTAGACCCGAAACGAGCGTTTGCCCGCCGGAGCGAAGGTCCGGCTCACACTTCGCAAAGCGACGGGGATCAAATCGCCTTCGTCACCAGCTTGGATGCACTTTCCGGCTCCCGTCGCGCCGCCAGCAGCGCCCCGAAGATGACGAGAACCACCCCCATGAGCGCGATGAACGTCACCTGGTCGTCGCGGAACACGACTCCAAGGACAAGCGCAACGACCGGAATCATGTAGGTAATAAACGACGATCTTGTCGATCCGACCCGACCGACTAGCGAGCCCATGATCACGAAAGCGAGTCCGGTGCCTACCGCGCCCAACACGGCAATGGCAAGAAACGAGTCCCACACGAAGGTCGATTGCAGGAGCCCGGTGATCCCGAGGGGAGCGGTCCACAGCGTCGCATAGGCCAGCATCTGAGCATTGACAACCAGAGAACCGTATTGCTGGGTGATCGGCGCGGCAATGTTGACGGCGAGGCCGTAGCAAGCAGTGGCGAGCAGAGCCAGCGCCACGCCGAGTGCTTCGGAGCTTCCCTCTGCTCCCGACGAGAGGCTCACGGCGGCCACTCCGGCAAACCCGAGGACCAGGCCGACCAGAACCGCTCCGTGGGGGATCTTGCGCAAAAGGACGGTGGCGATGACGGCGGCGAAGATCGGCATGGCCCCATTGAGCATTCCAGTGACGGCCGAGTTGATGTACTGCTGTGCGATGGGGAACAGAGTGAAGGGGATCGCTACCCACACGAAGGAAAGCGCCACTAATCGGGGTCGGTCATATGGCTCGATGCGGCGTCGAGCTCCGGGCGCCAGAGCGAGCACTGCGGCGCCCAGGCCGACCCGCATCCACGTGATCAACCCTGGTTTGAAGGCTTCCAAGCCGATGTCTATGAGGAGAAAGGAGGAACCCCAAATCAACCCGATGGAGATGAACAGTGCCCAGTCGAGCGGAGCAAATGCCTCCCGGTTGGTGCCGGCCGTCGTGCTGAGAATCCGCGATCCCACTCATCGCTCCATCGTCGAAGTCGCCAGCTTACGCCCGCCGGCCGACCGTGCGACGTCGGGCGTCTGTGCTCAGCGGAGGATCCGGTCGAACTCGACATCTTCGGCAGCAAGCACGAAGGCCACGGCCGGCAGGTGCCGGGTCCTATTGATCAGAAAGTTGAGGTGATCGGCAAACGAGTCGATTTCGCCGCTCGGTCGAGGCAACCCGATGAAGGTCAGATCGGCGGCGGTGGAGGTTGTGCTGATCACGTCGAGCGGGGGGCGTTGGTCGACCAGAACATCAACCTTGGCTTGCATCCGGGTCGAGGAGATCAGTCCCGCCAGGTTGACCCGGGCTTCGGCGGCGCCTTCCTCATCCTTCACGATCATCCGAACGTGCAGACCGACGTTGCTCCACGTGAGGCTGCTGGAGATGAGGTGGCCGAGGGTCACCATGAGACTTCCGTTTCCGCGCATGCTCTGCCACCATACGTCGATATGGCGACGCCGCCCGAAGAGGCGGTCCTCATCGGCCCGGACGATCACCACATTGCGGTTGGCTCGGTAGAAGCTGGCGATCATCTGTGCGTATTCGATCGGATCTCCGGTGGTCTCTCCGTCGCCGAGGAGCACCGTGTTGGGTACCAGGTAGCCGAGCCCGTACGCCTCTACCAGAGTGGCCGCCCCCTGATATGGGGTTGGGGCGGAAACCACCCGCACGAGGGCATCGACACTGCGATCTTCGAGGTGGTCACGGATCGTGTTGGCCAGGCTGTTTTTGCGTTCCGTGGTGGCCGCCGAAGCCGGAAGGATGGTCGCCACGCTGAGAATGCCACGATCGTGGGAGATGGTATTGGCCAGGTCGATGAGGTACCACCGTTTCTCCGGGTTGCCGGCCATGACGAGGAAGTGCGGTCGCCAACTGCGGGCCTCGACTCCGGCCCTGAGATTGAAGAGTCCCCAGCGGATCATGGCTTGCCACATCCCCTGGCGGACATCGCCCCAGGTGCTCCGTAGCCCCCTTCGCTTCAGCCACAGGTAAACGCCGAGGACGACCACGGCAGAGAGGATTGTGGCAGGGGCATCGATAAGGACCATGACCGCAGAACAGCCGATCGCGCCGATCAGAGAGACAGCCCAGTGGACCCTGAAGGTGGGTCGGAAAGAGGGGCTTTTTAGCAGGCGCTCAACGGCCGACACGATGTTGACGACTGAGTAGGTAGCCAGGAAAAACATGGTCAGGATGGGGGCGATTCTGTCGAGATCTCCTAACGCCACCGCTGTCAGGGCGAGGCCCAGGGTCACGAAGGTGCCGATGCGCGGCTCGTCGTTCGGACCCGCTCCCCGTCCGAGGAAGCGCAGTGGCCCGGGGAGGATGCTGTCCCGGGCGATAGCCTGCAAGATTCGCGGGGCCCCGAGGATGCTACCCAAGGCGCTCGAGAGGGTCGCTCCCCAGACGCCTATCAAGATGGCGTCTCCCCAGACCGCGATGTTTCTCATGATGAGGGGGTCTTCCACCAACTGCGCCGCGGTGGCACGTTGCGAAAGAACCAGAGGGATGGTCATGTAAATGAGGTAGCTGACCCCGATCGCGGCGAGGGTGCCGCGGGGGATCGAGCGGCGGGGATGGGCCAGGTCTCCCGATAGATTGACCCCGGCCATGATGCCGGTCACGGCAGGAAAGAAGACTGCGAAAACTTGCCAGAACCCGACCGGCTCGAAGCTGGCTGCTGCCTCCACGGTGGCCGTGTGCCCGAAGAAGAACGACAGCAGCGACAGAGCAATACCAGCCATGATGAAATACTGGGCACGAATGGCCATGCGGGCGGATATGAGCGCAATCGCCGCTACCAAGACGGTAGTGACGAGGCCGACGATTCGTTGGTCGAGAATTGGGAAGACCCGCGCCACGCTCTCGGCGAAACCGATCGTGTAGAGGGCCACCGACAGGGCCTGAGCAAGGTAGAGAGGTATGCCGATGGCACCCCCAATCTCGACGCCGAGTGCTCGGCTGATCATGTAATAGGCGCCTCCGGCGCGAACCCTCTGATCTGTGGCAATCTGCGAAATGGAAAGACCGGTCAGGAAGGTGATTGCGGAAGCGATCGTGACGATGATCAGCGACCCGGCCAACCCGGCCTGTCCGACCACCCACCCGAAGCGCAGGTACATGATGACGCCGAGAATGGTCAGGATCGAGGGAGTGAACACTCCGCCGAACGTACCTAGACCATTTCCAGCCTTCTGAGACCGATCGACCGTCGCGCTCACAGACGTGGTTCCCTCTGTTTTTGGTTTTGGTGAGTATCGGTGTCGAGCAAACCGGCAGAGAGTGTACCGGTGTGAAGCCGAACTTCGAGACGCTGTTCAGCTCGGCACTCAGCCACCTGCGAAACGTCTAGCCGGCAGCTGGATCTGTATCTCCGGGGCCTAGAACAGCTCGAGCCGCGTGATAGCCGGACATGCCGTGAACGCCCGGTCCGGGTGGAGCCGCAGACGAACAAAGATAGAGGCCCGGACCGACCTTGTAAGGGTCGAGGCTCAGTTTGGGTCTTACCAGCAGGCGGAACCGGTCGGTTCGCCCTCCGGCAATGTCACCTCCAACCAGGTTGGGGTTCCAGTTTTCGAGATCTGTCGGACTCATCGTATGACGGGCGAGGATCAGCTGACGGAAACCGGGAGCGAACCGTTCGATCTGTTGTTCGATGGCGTTGGTCATGTCCGTTGATGACCCGCCCGGCACATGGCAGTACGTCCACAGGACGTGTTTACCTGTCGGGGCACGACTCGGGTCGGCCACTGTGGGCTGCGATGCAATCACAAAAGGGCGATCGGGCACCCGGCCCGACCAGGCTGTTTGTTCCGCATCGGCGATCTCTTCCGCTGTGCCGCCGACGTGAAGTGTGCCAGCCTTCCGGCATGCAACTGCGTCCCATGGGACCGGCCCGTCGAGAGCGAAGTCGGCCTTGAAGACTCCCGGTCCGTGGTGGTAGCGCCGGTAGGAACGCCGGGCGCGGGTGCCAAGCCCCCTCCCGGCGATGGCGGCCATTGCCCGTGGTCCGGTGTCGAAGAGCACCGTCCCGGTAGGAGGCAGTTCCTGGAGGCGGTTTATGTGCCTGCCCGTCTCTATAGTGCCGCCCAGTTCTTGGAAGACCGACGCCAGCGCATCGGCGATCGCCTGTGACCCACCCCGGGCCACCGGCCAGCCAGTCACATGCGCCAGGGCGGCGAGGACAAGGGCCACAGCCGTGTTGCCGGGCCGGTTGAGCGGCATGGGCGTATGGGCGGCTAGTCCGGCCAGCAGCGCTCGCCCTTCGTCGGTGCGGAGCGACCGCTGAGCCACGCTGGCCGGCCAAAGCCCACGTAGCCCAAAGCTGGCCAGCTCGATTGGGTGAGCCGGGACCCGTAGTACCGGGCCAAACACCGCATCAGCCAAGAGCTCCCATCGGCGGGCGATTCCTCCGACGACTCGTTGGTAGAGCGGCCCGTCCTCATCGAGCAAGTCGGCAGTGACGGTTACGGAGTGATGGAGAGTTGCCGCCCGACTTCCAGCGAGAGGATGCGCAAGCGGAACGTCCGCGCGGAGCCACTGGAGGCCACGCTCTTCCAACTGCAGCGTCTGAAAAAGCGGGGAGGCGGCCCCCAGCGGATGGACGGCTGCTCCCAGGTCGTGGCGGAAGCCGGGCAAGGTCAGTTCCCGGGTTGCGGTGGCTCCGCCGACGGTTTCCGACCGTTCGTAAACGACCACCGAGCGCCCCGCTTCTTGCAGGACGATGGCGGCGGCCAGACCGTTGGGCCCGGCTCCAATGACGGCAACGTCGGCCACGGTCCCCATTCTTGTCCTATCCGAGCGGCAAGGTCGTAACCGACACCTAGGCGACCGACAGTTGAGCAGGACACCGTAGTCGAAAGGACGCGGTCGTCGGGGAGGGGGTCTACGTCCGGGCTTAGGGCGCCGGCACTGCTCGCATCCCCCCGAATAGTC
>Ga0224512_10001024_pt1 | contig 27853 bp, 26 predicted proteins | sample SF_May12_sed_USG_4_FD_169103 | JGI IMG/M metagenome (GOLD analysis project Ga0224512, IMG submission 169103) | Sediment microbial communities from San Francisco Bay, California, United States - SF_May12_sed_USGS_13 | ecosystem: Environmental > Aquatic > Marine > Sediment | place: USA... | reverse complement strand
GATCCGTTAGCAACTGTGTTGAACGCTGGGTACCGGCAGGGCCCAGCGTTCGCCGTCCCGCACCATCGCGTTGAGGATCGTCAGGAGCTTCCGCGCACACGCGATCAGCGCCACCTTCTTCGGCTTCCCCGCCGCAATCAGCCGCTCGTAGAACACCTTCAGCTGCGGATTCCAGCGCCGCCCACAGAGCGCCGCCAGGAACAACGCTGTCCGGACCGGCGCGCGACCGCCATACACCATCCGCTTGCCCCGGAGGGTCCCGCTGTCGCGCGCCAACGGCGCAACGCCGACCAGCGTGGCGATTTGCTTGTGGCTGAGCGTCCCCAATTCGGGGAGCTCCCCAAGCAGCGTCGCACTCACGATGGGACCGACGCCGGGGACGCTCCGTAACAGATCCTCCTTGGCGCGCCAGACCGGACTCGCCTCGATCTGCGCTGCCAACTCCGCGGTGACATCGTCGACCCGCCGCTCGAGCCACCGAATGTGTTGCCGAATCCCCCGGTGCAACGGCCGGGGCGCGTAGCCCAGCCGGTTCTTCTCCGCCACCAACATCTCGAGGAGTTGCCGGCGCCGCGTGAGCAACGCGTCAAGGAGCTGGGTGGCGGCATCCCCCAGCGGGCGGGGCGTGGGCCGCACCCGCTCGGCGAAGAGCGCCAAGAGCCCCGCGTCGATCCGGTCCGTCTTGGCTAACTGCCCCGTCCCCCGCGCGAAGTCCCGTACCTGGCGCGGGTTCGCCACCACAACCGGTACCCCGGCGGCCGCCACCGCCGCCACGACGGCGCGCTCGTAGCCGCCCGTGGCTTCGCACACGAGCAGCGTTGGCGTCAGCCGGCCCAACCGGCCGACGAGCTCGCCAAACTCATCGCTGCCTCCCGCGAGCACGGCCTCGTCGGCTCCCGACCTTGCCACATGCGGGCTCTCGGCCCCGATCAACTGTTCGGGCTTGGGACGAGTCCTGACGGCGGGCGACGCCCTGGCTAACGGACGGTCTCGCGGACCCGAGGCTGCACGGGCTATCGCCCGCCCCAATCTGGGGGCAATTTGATGGGGACGCGATATACAAGGCGGACCAAGCACCGGATCCCGAGGAGCTCTCGAACTTCAAGGAATACTATGCCGGAACATCGCATCGATGTGTTCTTCTACGGCCTCTTCATGGATCAGCAATTGCTCGAAGCCAAGGGCGTCCAACCTACTGACCCTCGTCCCGCCGCCGTTTCAGGCTTCGAACTCCGGATCGGAGCCCGCGCGGCACTCGCGCCCGTTCCTGACGGCCGCGTCCATGGCCTCCTGATGAAACTCTCCCATGCCGACCTGGAGAGGCTTTATGCCGAGCCCAGCGTCCGCGCGTATCGCCCCGTACCGGTTCTCGCGACGGTCAACAACGGCCAGACCGTGGCTGCACTGTGTTATAACCTCCCTGACCCTCCGTCGCCGGATGAGCGCAACACCGAGTATGCGACCAAGCTCCGCTCCCTGGCCAAGCGGGTCGGCCTGCCAACGGATTACGTTGCCTCCATTCGGTGAGCCCGATGCAGCGGCCCAACGAGCGCTTGAAGCTGGCGGGCGCTGATCGTTCTAAGCGACGCGGAGTGTTTGCGGCTGGCGGGCGCGGACTGTCGTCCACTTCTCTTGCGCCGGCCAGCGGGCGCCAGCAGCAGAAGCACCAATCCGTTAGACGGCACTGAGTCAGGAAACCGAGCACGGGGCATGACGTCTCCTCGAATCCGGCGCGTAGTCGCATGTGGCCTGCTGGTGTCGCAGTGCGTGGCTCTGCAAGGCTGCGGACCGGGCTGGCGCATTGTTGGCCCTCCCACGCCGGCGACGTTTCCCGAGCGCCAGCAGGTTCAGGTGTGGCACGGCGGCCGAGCGGAGCAGTGGCACGCCGTCGTCCTGGGTGCAGATTCGATTTCTGGTATCCCGTTCCATCGCCCGATTTCGTGCGATAGCTGTCGCGTCGGCCTGGCACGGGTTGCAGTCGATTCGCTGCGCGTGGGGAATCCAGTGGCTGGTTTCTGGAAAGGCGTTGGGCTAGTGATGGGGGCGACCCTGGTGCTCTGTGCGCTCGTCTGCCCACGTGAGATGAGTTGACGGGAAGTAGTGCCGTCTACCAGGCGCTAGGAGTTGACCGGCGCGGCCGGTGGCGTTAGTACGACTGGCAGGATAGATACGCGTGGCTGGCCGGTGCTGGGCCCGCCTGGTGGGCAGTCGCCGGCAGCTGAAACGCAGGGACGTGAGACGGCAGCCGGCACGACCATGATCGCCTCCTTCTCAACCGTAGAGCTGATCCCCTTGGACGTGGCCCGCGACCTCCCGCGGCTTCGGGTCTGGCTCGAACGCCCACATGTGACCCGCTGGTGGGGCGACCGGGACGAGGCCATGGCGGCCATCCGCCAACATTCTCCTACGGACCATGCTCTGATCGCCGTCGACGCTCGCCCGGTCGGCTACCTCTGTTGGCAGCGCCCGCTTCCCGAGGAGCTCGCGGCAGCCGGGCTCAGCGATCTGCCGGCCGACCTGATTGATGTGGACATACTCATTGGCGAGCCAGACTCTGTTGGTCGCGGAATCGGCCCACAAGCGCTCACGCTGCTGCTCGACCGGCTCCGCGCCGCAGGGCAGACGTCCGTGGGCATAGCTGCTGCGGCAGCCAATCCGCGTGCGCGCCGGGCCTATGAGAAGGCTGGTTTCCGCTTGTTCCGAGCCTTTCAAGAGGCCGGCCAGGATTACCATTACCTCGTTCAATCGTGGCAGGTTGCCGTCTAACAGGCGCATGGTCCTGGCGAGCATGACCGCTCGCAGGCCAGGCGCTGACCGTTCGGCGGCGTGGCCGACGGAAGGTCATGACCCAAACGGGAGGAGCGAACGCATGGCAGGGAGGCCATAGGTTCATGCGCAGGCTAAGATCCAGGTACGTTCCGCATCTCGCTGCCGGCCAGGAGTCCGGCCGCATAGCAGATCTGCGAACCGTTAGGTGGCAACTAAACTCGAGATCCTAAGGCCCGATGCCCATCAAGTATGCCATCGATGAGGACCTTCGGCTCGTGTATGCCGTTGCCGTGGGGAGAGTGACGTTGTCCGACCTCATGGACCATCTGAAGACCCTTCTGCAGGATCCTGCGTATCGGCGCCCGATGAAGAAGCTCGTGGATTATCGTGCTGGCCACGTGATCGACATGAGCGTGGAGGAAACCAAGCGGCTCACGGAGTTCAAACTGCGACACGACGAGACGTTTCGGGGCGAGCAGTGTGCCTTCGTAGTGAGCGACGATGTCGATTTCGGCCTATCGAGGGTTCACGAGATGTATGTGGATCCGCTGGTTACAACGATGGTGTTCAGAGATGTGTCCGATGCGTTCGCGTGGTTGGATGTGGACGCGGACAGTGTCGAAGTTCTTGCCAACCGGGTCCGTGAGTCATGATCCGAGTTGCCGCCTAACAGGCGTTACGAGCTTGACCGGCGGGGGGCGTTGACATGAGCGCATGGCTAGATACGAGTAGCTGGCTGGTGATACGCGCGCCTGGCGGGCGGTCGCCGGCAGCTCAACCGCAAGTACGTTAGGCCGCACCGTACGAGGTGGGTGGTCCTTTCGGGGACCGAGACACCTTCCTAGAGTGTGTCCCGCGCTGGCCGTGGCCCACCGGCCATCGCTCGAACTCACCGGGACAGGCAGAGTAGGACAAGCTCGGCCATTCCCGACGAGGAGAGTAGACCATGAACAGGATCCTCTTCCAGGTCGTGCTAGCCCTGTTCGTCGCCACTCAGGCCGCGGCGCAATCCGGCGACGCGTCGCAGGAGCTGACCCGACTCGAAGATGCATGGGCATTGGCCGTGCAAACCGGGGATGTCGAGACCCTGCGGCTGATCATCGCCGACGATTACATCGGTACGACGGCCGGAGGTGCGGTCCAGCACAAAGAGGCCTACCTGGCAGACTTCATCTCCGGAGATCGCAACACGTCGCTGCTGACCACTGAGGACCTGCGTGTGCAGCTCTATGGCGCAACCGCGGTTCTCACCCACGGTGGGCGAGCCGAGAGCGAGCTGAGGGGAGAAAAGATTGCGGGCAGCTTCCGCTGGACGCATGTCTTCGTCGAGCGAGACGGCCGGTGGCAGGCGGTGGCGAACCATGTAACCAGCGTGCCGGGCGGCTAGGGTCGCCCGCACCTCAAGCGCTGACCGTTAGGCGTCGGAGACGTTGATGACACTTGAGCGCGCTTTCGAGGCGGCTGAACCCTCGCGTCTTCGCTCCGCCTCACTCGACGGACAACTGGGCTTCTCGGGGCGTGCTCGGAGAGCGCGTGTGGCTCAATCGCAAGAATGTGCCCGTCCCGCCGCACCACCGCGTGGCCCCGCACATCCTCAACGCGATCACGGCGGTCGGCAGCATCTTCGTCACTTGGGGGCTCGTCCGCCTGGCCGTCTGGCCCACAGTGCTTGGTGCTGCGCTCATCTACTGTGGCAAGTTGTGGTTCCTCGATCGCATGGCGTGGCTGTTTTCGGACATGCAAGAGCAACAGGAGTATCGCGCTTGGTTGTACTGATCCGCCCGCCACACAGCCGGCTCCGTGGAGGCGGGTGGCACGGCCCGACCCGTAGGGAATGGCCGTTGACGGAGACCGCGCCGGGCCGAACCACGCGGGCTCGCGGCGCGAGCCCGCTGGAGAGGCGCGGGGCGGAATCGAACCGCCGAATGGAGGTTTTGCAGACCTCTGCCTTACCACTTGGCTACCGCGCCGCAGGGCGAAAGCTCGCACCACCCGACCCGATTCTCAACCCTACCGACTGGCCCCCGCCTCCACCGGCGCCCCCCGCTCCACCAGCCAATGCGTGAACCAACTCCGAATCCGTTCCAGCCGGTCGACGAGCAGCCACGGCTCGCCCGTGCGCGACAGTCCGTGCGACGAGCGCGGGTACCGCACGAGCTCGACCGGGACCTTGCGCTTCTTGAGCGCCATGAACCACTGCTCGCCGTCCCCGATGGGCGTGCGATAGTCGTTCTCGCTGTGGATGATCAGCGTCGGCGCGGTCACCTGCTCCACGTAGGAGATGGGAGACAGGCGCCGGTACCGCTCCCGTTCCTCCCACGGCGTCCCGCCGAACGCGTATTCCGTGAGCCCCTGCGCATCCGAATCGCCGTACCAGCTCTCCCAGTTGGCGATCGAGCGACTTGTGACCGCGGCGACGAACCGATCCGACGTGGCGGTGAGCCAGTTCGTCATGTATCCCCCGTAGCTCCCTCCCGAGACGCCAAGCCGCGTGCGGTCGATCTCGGGATACTTGGCCAACGCCGCGTCGACGCCGCCCAGGTAATCCTCGGAGTCCACTTCACCCCAGGCGCCCTGGGTCGCCCACTGGTACGCGTGCCCATAGCCGGTGGAGCCGCGCGGGTTGGGGTACAGGACAAACATCCCGGCCGCCGAGAGCACGTGGAAGGTCTGGAAGAACGTGTGGCCGTACGCGCCGTAGGGGCCGCCGTGGATCTTGAGGACCAGCGGGTACGTGGCCCCTGGCTGGAAGCCGACCGGCTTCACGACCCACCCCTCGATCTCCGTGCCGTCCTTCACGCGCCACGTGAGCCGTTCGGCCGGCATCCGGGTCGTTCCCGCCAGCCACGCATCGTTGAACGACGTGATCCGTGTCTCGCCCCGGCCGTCGCCCTGCGCGACGAACACTTCCGCCGGTGTCGCGGCGTCCGTGACGGTGTAGGCCATCACCCGCCCGTCACGGCTCCACGACACGTTGTCCACCCGTCGGTCGCCGGTCGTGACCTGGCGGACCGGGCCGCCGCGCGCCTGGACCTCGAACACATGGGCGCTGCCGCCGATGCCCGCCTCCCAGCGGATCGCCCGGCCGTCCGCCGTCCACGTGGGCGTGCCCGGGATGAGATCCCAGTCGGCCGTAAGATTGCGCGGCGCGCCGGCAAAGGACCCGTCCGCGCTCAAGGCGACCACCAGAAGCTCGGGCTGCGTGCCGCGCGCGGCGTTCAGCACGTAGGCCAGCGCCCGGCCGTCGGGTGAGACGGCTGCCCCGAATTCCGATCCCGGATTCGTCGTCAGCGCGCGCGGGTCGCCGCCCTCGCGCGCGATGGCATAGATCTGCTGCGTGTTCTCGTCGCTGTACTCGTCGTCCTGCTCGGGATTTCCACCGAAGTAGATCGTGCGACCGTCGCGCGACCATGCGATCCCGCCCACGTCGAACGGCAGGCTCGTGAGCTGCCTGGCCTCCCCACCCGCGGCCGGGACGACAAAGAGTTGCCGCTTCTCCCGCACGGACGGGTGCGGCAACAAGGTGAGCGTACCGTCCCGCTTGTAGCGCATCTGGGTGATCACCCGCCCGTCGAACCGCTTGGTGTCGAGCGTGCGGCTCACGGCATCCGGCGCAATCCATCCCTCCCGCGCTCCCGCCCTCGCGGCCTCCCGTCCCGGCGTCGCCCTTGGGGAGTCATCCTCGTCCTCGAGCGCCTTGCTGTACGCGATCCACTGTCCGTCCGGCGACCAGGACGGCGTGCCCTCCACCCCTGGCAGGTGATACGCCTCCCCGCCGGGCGCCGTGACGCGGGCAAACCAGGCGGTGTTCCGGTCCTCCCCCCGGCGCGACGTGAACGCCAGGACGGTCCCGTCCGGCGACCAGCGCGGGGCCGAGGACTCCTCCGTGGGGTCCGTGAACCGGAAGGGAGCGCCTGACGGCCGCCCGTTCGCGAGCGCCGACAGCCAGATCTCGCGGTGCCGGGTGTTCTTCTCTTCGACGACGGTCGTGACCGTGAACGCGACGTACTGGCCGGTCGGCGAGACCGCCACGTCGCCAACGAACGTCATGCGGTAGTAGTCCTGCGGCAGGACACCGCGGGACTGCGCGACGGCCTGGGGGGCCGCGAGTGCCAGCACGAGCACGGCAAGGGTGCGCATGGAACGGATCTCCGGACGGGGGAAGGTGGCAGAAACTACGCCCCGCCCGCCCGTCCGTGAAGGGCCTTGGCACCGGCGAACGGCAAACCGGGCCGGCGTGCGCCGCCGGCCCGGCTCGGCAAGCACCTCGGCAGGCGCCACAAGGGAACGTCGGCACACGTCGAGCGGGGGTCGCGAAAGCCGCGTCAGCGAGGCACTTGCCCGGGCCGTGGCCTCGCTGTATTCGCTCGCTGCAGCGACCGGAGTGACCCGCCGCCGACTCGTGCAGGGCTTCCTTAACGGTTGAACGTCGTGACCGGAATCCCCGACCCCAGACCGCCCTGGTCGCCGCCACCCGTGAACGTCCCGGTGTACGTCTTGGGCGACTGCCCCTTGATCCGCACCGTCACGACCCAGTTGGTGGACGTGGCGCCGCAGTTGTCCCAGTGGTCCAGCCGAACGATGTACTGCCCCGACGGCGCGCCGTTGGCAGGCCACGTGATATTCTCGTTGCGGGTATCATCGGTGCCGCACCCCGCGTTCGAGTCCAGATCCAGCTGGCCGCCGCTCGCGGACGTCTCGTTCCCGTAGTAGATCTCCTCGCCGCTGGGATCCACGACGTGGAGATCGACGTCGGCCTGGGTGTTCCAGGACACACTCACCTGCACGTCGCCCGTGCCGACGGTCACGACCGAAACCGGCCAGGTGGCGTACGAGCCGATGGCCGTGGCGCTCGTGCCCGCCGCGAACCGCAGCGTGAACGACCCCGGCGGGAGGTCCTGCGACAGCGTGACCACGATCTGCGCGGACGTCGCGGACGCCGGGAGCGTGAGCCGGTAGTAGTCGGGCCGCCCCTCCACGGCGACGATCACCACCGAGAACTGCTGCCCGCTCGAGAGCGTCACCTGGGCGCTTCCCCCGGTGATCGCGCTCGGCGGGGTCGTCGCCGTCACTGCGGGCCCACCGGCCGTGGCCGGCGGGTCACCCCGCTGCAGGGAGGCGGTAGCGCCTCCGGCAACTGAGACCGCAGCGACGAACTGGCTGACCGAGTTGTCGGGGCCGGTCGAGTCCCCACAACTCAGGGTGACGACGACGGTCGTCGCCCCGAGCAAGAGCTGATGAATCCTGCGCACGGATGTCTCCGGAGAAAAACGGACCCACCAAGCTACTGACTTCGGCACGTCCGTCCAGTAGGGCGCAGACTCAACGACCGTGGCGCCCAGACTACTCCACCCGAGAGCGCCCAGACTACTCCACCCGAGAGCGCCCAGACTACTCCACCCGAGAGCGCCCGAACTTCGGAAAATCGAGGAAAGCGCTCGGCAATCATTCCCTGGGGACGGTGGCCTGGCGACGCCCGCCCCCGCAGGCCAGAATACCGCATCGTGTTCCCGCTCACGTTCTCCCGGACACCATGATGATCCCCCGACGCTCCTTGCTCCGGGCGGTGGTGGCCACTGCCCTCGTCACGACCCCGCTGCTCGCCCAGCGCGGGCCCGACCTGCGCCGTCTCGATGCGGCCATTGCCAAGGCGCGCGCCGACTGGAACGTGCCGGGTCTGGCGGTGGCCGTCGTGAAGGATGGCCAACCGGTGTTCGCCCGTGGCTACGGCGTCCGCCATGTCACCGACGGCGGCACGGTGGACGAGCACACCTTGTTTGCCATCGCATCGAACACGAAGGCGTTTACCGCGGCCTCCCTGGCAATGCTGGTCGACGCGGGCCAGCTGCGTTGGGACACGCGCGTCACCGACCTCCTGCCCTGGTTCGAGTTGTGGAATCCCTACGTCACGCGCGAAATGCGGGTCCGCGACCTGCTCTCCCATCGGAGCGGCCTCGGCACGTTCAGCGGTGATCTGCTGTGGTACGGCACGAGCTACACGGCGGAGGAAGTCGTGCGCCGCGCGCGGCATCTCGCACCCGCCGCCGGCTTCCGCGAAGGGTACGGCTACTCGAACCTGATGTTCATCGCGGCCGGCGAGATCGTCCCGGCCCTCACCGGCAAGCCCTGGGACAGCTTCGTCAGGGACCGCATTCTCGATCCGCTCGGAATGACCGAGACCGTGACGTCGGTGGCGGCGCTCGCCGGCAGGGACAACGTGGCCCAACCCCACGCCGAAAAGGCCGAGGGCGTCGTGCCGGTCGTCTGGTATCACTGGGACGCCATGGGGGCGGCGGGTGCCATCATCTCGAGCGTCCACGACATGGCCAAGTGGCTGATTCTGCAGCTCGGTCGCGGCGAGGCCAACGCCGTGCGCGTGTTCTCCGAGGATGCGTCCCGCACCATGTGGACGCCGCACATCTGGATCCCGGTGGGCGCCCAGAGCGAGAAGCGCTTCCCCACGACGCACTTCTCCGGCTACGGACTCGGCTGGGGGCTGCGCGACTATCGGGGCCGCAAGCTCGTCTCCCACGGCGGCGGCTACGACGGGATGTTCTCACAGGTGACGCTGGTTCCCGAGGAGGGGCTCGGGATCGTCGTCCTCACCAACGCCATGACGAGCGTGCAGACCGCCCTGACCTATCAGATCCTGGACGCTTATCTCGGTGGTGACGGGAAGGACTGGAGCGCCGAGTACCTGGCGCGTGCCCGCGCGGACACCAGCACGGAACGGCGTCAGTGGCTCACGTGGGAGCGCGCCCGCGCACCGAACACGCAACCGTCCCTGCCGCTCGAGGCCTATGCGGGGACGTATGGCGGAGCGCTGTACGGGGACGCGACGGTGACGGTCGAAGACGGTCGGTTGGTGCTCCGGCTGCTGCCCGCCCCCGACCTCACGGCCGACCTGACGCACTGGCACTACGACGTGTTCCGCGTGCAGTGGCGCCACGTCTTCCCGTGGTTCGGGGACGGGCTGGTCCAGTTTCAGCTCGCCGCCGATGGCACGGTCGCCGAGATGAAGATCGACGTGCCGAACGACGACTTCTGGTTTACCGAGCTGGAGCTCCGGCGCCGGCCGACGCCGTAGCGCTCCAACGGCTCACTGCTGGCCGGTCAGCGCCTGGATCTCGGCCGGCACCGCGAACACCGAGTCCGGCACGGCCATGGTCTCGACCGTCGCGATGGTCACGACCTGCTCGATCCCCATGGCGCGCTGAACGGACTTGAAGGGGATCTTCACCCCACCGACGTCGCGCCAGTCGGAGACTACGCTCACGGCCTCGATGTCGCCCATGGGTGATCCCTGCGTGCGCCGCGAGCCCCGCTGCAGCCCCGTGCTCTTGTCGAAGAACTCGACGTACGATTCGCCGTCGACCGTGGTCACCTTCACGCGATAGCACGGGACGCCGTCGAACTCCTCTTCCGCCTCCGTCTCCAGGGCCGTGAACAGGCGCTCGGGATAGAGCCCCGACTCGAAGTCCGCCTCCTGCGCCAGCTGGGCGCGCTCCAGCCCGTCCAGCACTCTCGGGCCCAACATGGGATTCAGGTTCCAGGCGACGGTCCCGTTGTAACCGGTGCGCACCGTGCCGATCCCCGGGATCGTGACGGTGACGGCCATCCGGTCGGGCGGGGCCTGGTACAGCTCCAGGTCGCCGCTGATGCCCTGGGCGGGCACGTCGAACGTGCCGACGACGTGCCGCCCGGCCTGGCGCTTGAGCGCCGCCTCACCCCCGACGGCGTCGATGAACCGCTGGATCACCGCCCGTCCCTTCGGGAGGGCATCGGCCTGCGCGACAGCGGGGACGGGGAGCGTGCCAAGCGCGAGGGCCACGGCACCCGAGGTTCGCAAGAGACTCCACATCGGTCTACTCCTTCTCCATTCGTGGTTCCGGTTCGCTCCCCGCCCGTGCCTCCTTGGCGCGGACGGCATCGATCCAGGCGAGGGCTGCGTCCATCACCCGGTCCCGCCCGGCCAGCAGATCACCTCGCGTGAGCGGGACCGCGTCATCGGGGACGACACCCCGTCCCTCGAGCACGACTCCCGTACTCGTAATGAACTCGGCGATGGCGTGATACAGCACGTCGCCGTTGGGGAGCCGGTCCCAGACCGCCGGCAGCACCCCACCGAGCGTGGTGGCGCCGAACACGCGCACCCGTTCCAGCGCCTGCATCCCGCCGGCAAACACTTCCGACGCGCTCGCGCTGGCCTCATCCACCAGCACCGCGACCGGGCCGTCGTACGGCTGCACGCGCTCGCCGCGCTGGCTCACCCGTCGAGGGTTGGCGACGATCTTCAGGTCGGCCTGCCGGTAGCGGAAGGTCCCCAGCGTCGCCCGCGTGTCGAAGAAATGGCCGGAGACCCCCACGATCATGCCGCCCAGGCCGCCGCGATTGCCGCGCAAATCCATGACGATCCCGTCGGCCGCGCGGGCGGCGTCCATGGCGCTGTCGACCTGTCGGATGAGCGGGACCATCCAGAAGTTGAACCAGATGACGCTCACGGGCCGTCCCGCGGCCGTCGCGGTATCGTGGCTCGCGAACCTGGCGAAGAACGTCGGCAGACTCCCGAACTTGACCGGCTCGCTGGGATCCTGCCGCCGGGTGAGCACGAGCTCGCGCGCCCGATCGGCCCCGTCGCGCACCGTCAACGAGCAGGCCGTCCCCACGGTGCCGCCGAGCCGTCCGTGGGCCGCACTCCACACGAGGAACCCCACGGGCCAGCGCGCGTTCCGCGCGCGCAGCCGTTCCAGCAGATCGGCCACGGAGCGGCCGTTCACCGCCTCGATCACCCAGCCGGGACGGACGCCGGCGGCGTCCGCCGGCGACCCGGCCTCCACCGACGTCACGACCAGCTCCTCGCCGATCAGCCGGAAGTCCAGGCCGAGGTCGCCCGTGCGGGCGCCGCCGGAGTCGGCGCCGGGATCCAGCGTGTCGGCGAGCTCCTTGGGGAAGATCGCGAAGTGCGACTGGCCCAGCCGGTCGAGCATGTTCGTGATGACCCCGCGCAGGGCGGACGCGCTCGTCGCGCTGGCGGCGTGCGGACGGACGCTGTCGCGGAGCGCCACCCAGTCCACCCCGTTGAACGTCGTGTCGAAGTGGGTCTCGTAGACGATGCGCCACGCGGCATCGAACGTCTGGAGACCCAGCGCAGCGTCGTACGGGGGACCTGACGGGGCCCGCGCGGCACACGCGCCGAGGGCGGTGGCCGTGGTCATGGTCAGCAGGGCGCGTCGCGCGCCGGACAGCCGCAGCATGAAGATCTCCTCCCGCCACCGGCGGGACATGCCGCCGGCCGACCTCGCAATCTGTATCGGTGCGCGATCCGGGACCACTGGGGGCGCTGCTCGCCATGCGGGTCGCAGGCCAGTCTTCCGCCAGGGATCTCACCCCATCCCCGAAGCGCTCAGACGGCCTCACGCGCGAGCGCGGCGGCCATCAGCTCGACCGTGTCTGCCGCGCGCAGCCGATCGATCCGCCCCGGGTCGGCCACGAGCCGTGCGACACTGGCCAGGACCGCGAGGTGCTCGGCGGGCTGGTCGCTGGGACTCAACAGGAGGAAGACCAGCTGAGCCGGCCGTTCGGTCCCGGGAAACTGCACGCCGTCGACGGTCCGGCCCAGGAACAGCTGCGGCGTCGTCAGGAAATCGAGCCGGGCATGCGCGATCACGACCCCGGGCGTGAGCTCGAGGGCGGCGCCGCGCTGGCTGTGGAGCAGCAGCCGCAGGATGTCGCGCCGGCGGCCCTTGTCCGCGCGATATTGGCGCTCGAGCAGCCCGTCGAGCACGCCGTGCGCCGACTGCCCCGCCAAATCCGGTACGATGCGCGACCGGGCGAGCGCGCGGGGCAGATCCGCATCCGGCCCGGCCGACTGCCACTGATCGACGCGCTCCGCCGGGTACAGCAGCAGGAAGCTCTCGGGAACGAGCGCCGCCAGCCGGGCGGGCAGCCGCTGCAGGAATGGATGCCAGGAGACGGTGTTGCGCCGCGCCCCCAGCACGACCACGAGGTCCTCGCGTTCCAGCATCTCCCGCAACGTGCCGAGCGTCGTGCTCCAGTTCCGGGCCGCGCGTGCCTTCAGCGGCACGACCGGTTTCACCCGCGCGAATTGCGATTCGTAGATCTCCGCCTCGCTCTCGACGGCGAGGAGCAGGACCCCGGCGCCCAACCGGTTCGCCAGCCGTTTCACCGTGGTGATGGCGTCGAGGAACCCCGCCGCGTGGTCCGAGCCACGCGGGATCAGCACGACCAGGCGTTTGGTCGTGTTGAGCGGATGGCCCAGCTTCGCCACGAGGACCTGCTGGACACTCTGCTCCAGCAGCTGGTCCAGCGTGCTGCCGAACACCCACTGGCGTGACGTCCGGCCATCCCAGCCGATCACCACGGTGGTGCTGCGCGTTTCGATGGCCGCCCGCAGGATCCCGCTCGCGAAGTTCTGGTCCACGCGCGTGATGGACTGTACGTCGGCACCCGCCCCCGACGCGTAGGCCACGGCCTTGGAGAGCATCTTCTCCGCGTTGGCGACGTACGCATCGGCCGACGTCCCGTCCTCGGGGACGACCGTGAGGACGTACAACGGCTCGGTCGAACGCTCCTCCCGCAGCAGGAGCGCGAGGTCCATCAGCTGCGGGGCGGTCTTCGGATTGGACATCGGCGCGAGCACGCGGCGGGGCATGGTACTCGGCTGCAGCGGCGTCCGTTCCTCCTCCAGGGCCAGCGCGCGTCCGTGGCGTTCCACGATCCAGGGCCCCAGGAAGCTCGTGACCATCATCAGCACGACGACCCCGTTTTCGACGACGCTGTCGAACAGCCCGACCTCGAGGCCGATGAGCGCGATGGCCAGCGTGGCCGACGCCCGCGGCACCGACAGCCCGAACACGGTCTGTCGCTCTTCGGAGCGATAGCGGAACGCGCGGGCCGTGACCCCCGCCGCCAGCCACTTGCCGAACACCCCGAGGCCGACCAGCGTGCCGATCACCAGCCACGCCCGGGGGCCGCCGAGCAGCACCCGCACGTTGACCAACATGCCGACCGACAACAGGAAGAACGGGATCAGAAACGCCTCACCCAGGAAGTGCACCCGATTGATCAGCAGCCCCTGCGGTGGAATGAGCCGATTGAGCGCAAGCCCCACGAGAAACGCGCCGATGATCGGTTCGACCCCGGCCAGCTCGGCGAGAAACGCCCCGGTAAACAGCACGGTCATGACGAACACGAACGTCGCTGCCGTGCTGGTCGTCTCTCGACGGAAGTACCACCGCGCGAGGCGCGGCAATCCCAGCAGGATGACCGCGACGAACACGCCGAGCGATAGCACCAGGCGGAGCCAGAACGCCGCGTCCAGCGCGCCGCGCGTCGCCGAGGCCACGACGGCCAACACGAGCAGCGCCGCCGTATCGGCGATCATCGTCCCACCCACGGCCGTGGTCACCGCGGCGTTCTTCGCGATCCCCATGCTGAGCGCGAGGGGATACGCCAACAGGGTATGCGACGCCAGCATGGCGCCGATCAGCACGGCGCTCGGCAGCGAGAAGCCGAGCAGCAGGGCGCCGCCCAACCCAAGGCCCTGCGGCAGGAGGAACGTCACGGCCCCGAACCACACGCTCTGCCAGCGATACCGCTGGAACCCGTGGAGGTCGATCTCCACGCCCGCGAGGAACATCAGGTAGATCAGTCCCACGGTACCCAGCAGCACGATCGTCGGGCCGCGCGCCAGCAGATTGAGCCCGTGCGGCCCGACGATCGCCCCGGCCACGATCACTCCGATGATGCCCGGCACGTTGAGCCGCTGCACCGCCAACGGCGCGAGCAGGAAAATCACCATCGCCAGTGCAAACACGAGCACCGGGTCGGTGAACGGCAGGCTCATCTGGGGGTTGAAGGCGAACATGCCCCTCCAATATGTCCGCCCGACGGGCGACGGGCCACGCCGGGGCGTTGCGCGACGCAGGCCCGTACTGGAATATTCGCTCGATCCGGGATGCGGCCCGACCCCCAGCGAGGACGGACATCATGCTGCTGACGACGACCCCGTCGATTGACGGATACGAGATCACCGAGTATCTCGGCATCGTGACCGGCGAAGCCATTCTCGGCGCGAACATCTTCAAAGACTTCTTCGCCGGGATCCGCGACATCGTCGGCGGCCGCTCCGCCGCTTACGAACAGGAACTCCAGCGGGCCCGCACCATCGCGCTCCAGGAACTGCACGCCCAGGCCGAGGGGCTCGGGGCCAATGCCGTCGTGGGGATCGACCTCGACTACGAGACGATCCAGATCGGCCAGGGCGGAACCATGCTCATGGTGAGTGCGACAGGGACGGGGGTGCGGGTGGCCTGGTAGAGCGGCGGGCGGGCGGATTGGCGGTCGGGCGGTTGGGCGGACCGTTGCCCCGCCGAGGACCACTCGCCCATCCGCCCAACCGCCCCACCGTCAAAACTCGTACGCCCGCCCGAAGCTCACGACCCAGCGGCTCCCGGTCACCCCTTCGCCGAACTGATACGCCACGTCGAGCCGCCCCAGGTTGGGCCCCGTCGAGCGCGTGGCGCCCAACCGCAGCCCCAGGCCCACATCGCCGCCGAAGCGGGGATCCTGGTCCGCAAACCACGCTCCCCCGTAGTCCAGGAACCCCGCCACCCCCACGCCGAGCAGGCCGAACAGGTCGTCGACCAGGAAGAGACGATGTTCGAGCACGCCCCAGACCGCACGCGTGCCGGTGAAGGCGTGCGGTTCGAACGCGCGCGGGCCGCGTCCGTGCCCCAGGTCGAACTCACCCCCGGGAAGCGGATTCTCTTGCACGCCCACCTCGACGTGCAGCACGGTGGCCTGGCGCGGGATCAGGCGTGACGCGAGGGTGAGCCCGGCGCGCACCTGACCGGAATCCAGTCCCGCGGACGTGACGAGGGCCGTCGCGCCGGCCCGGAGGCGCGCGAACGCGGTCGGCGTGCCTACCCCGCCGGACACGTCGATGCCTAGCCCCGCACCATTCCGCGCGTACCCGAACGCCGTCGGCGCCGCGACGACCCCGAGGGTGACGCGCGCGCTCAGGTCGATGTCCTCCTCGCGCGCGAAGCCGTTGTAGTGCGTCACCTCGAGATAGCGGGGCCGCTGGGCCTCCAGGAACACACCCGCCACGCCCGTCACCGAGTCCGGAACAGCGAGGGCCGTGTCCTCGACCTGAAGAAACTGCTCCTGCCGCACGTGCCCGTAGAGGCCGAGGCGCACGAATCCGCCCGCGCCGGCCATGGGCGCCCAGGCGACCCACGCCCGCTGCACGAAGGCGCGGGTCCAGAGCGTGTCGCTCTCCACGCCGTCCCGGAAGCGCAGCACCCGCCGGCTGGCCGCCTCGCCGGGCAGCCCACCCCCGGCCCGGTCCCCGAGCGACCGAAACTGCACCTCCGGCGCCCACGCCCCGACGCGCCCGTCGCTCAGGTTGTCGAAGAAGCCGGCGACGACGGCGCGCGTCCCAAACGCACGGTTGATCTGCCCGCGGAAGCGCCACGCGTCCCGATCGACTTCCTTGCGGTAGCTCGCGCCAACGAGATTCCCCGTCCCGAGCACGTTGCGCTCGTTGAGCCCCACCGACCACGTGAAGACCCCCCCGGTCGAGCTGGCGTTGGTCTCGAGCGACGTCGTCCAGCCGTCGGACGTCGTCACGCGTGCCACGAGCCGCCCGTCCACCCACGCCGTGTCGACGACGACGCGCCGGAAGATCCCGAGCCGTCGGAGGTTTCGCTCCGTCTCCTCGAGCACGCGCGGATCGTAGCGGTCCCCCACACGGAACAGCACCTCACGGCGCACGACCCACGGCCGCGTGCGCACGTGGAGCGCGTTGGTGAGGCCGAACAGCCAACTGCGTGCCGCCTCGGTCGAATCGAAGATGTCGTGCGCTTCGACGGCAACGGAGTCGATGGTGGGCGCCTGCGCGCCGAGCGCGCGCGCGCACAGCGATGCGGCGGCAGCCACGAGGAGGAATCGGGGAGGCACGCAGGGAAGTCTAGAAGCCGGACGGACGGACGGAAAGACGGAAGGACGGAACGTGGGTCTTGTTCCGTCCTTCCGTCCGTCCGCCCGTCCGGCTGGCTGGCTGGCTGGCTGGCTGGCCTAGTACCGACCGAGGTAGCGGTCGATCTCCCAGCGGTGCACCTGGGCCGAGTAGTCGAGCCACTCCTGCCGTTTCGCCTCGACGAACCGCTCGACGATGTGCGGGCCGAGGGTCTCGGTGATCACCTTGTCCTTCTCGAACTGATCGAGGGCCTCGTGCAGGTCGCGCGGCAGTTCCGTGATCTTGTACCGGCGCTTCTCGCGCTCGCTCATCGTGAAGATGTTCTTGTTGACGGGATCGGAGGGCGTGAGCTTCCGCTCGATCCCGTCGAGCCCGGCCGCCAGCATCACGGCGAGCGCGAGATAGGAGTTGGCCGCCGGGTCGGGCATGCGCAGCTCACAGCGCGTGCCCTGCCCACGGCGTTCCGGAATCCGGATCAGCGGCGACCGGTTGCGCATGCTCCACGCCACGTTGGTCGGCGCCTCGTAGCCCGGCACCAGCCGCTTGTAGCTGTTCACGAGCGGATTGGTGATCGCGCAGAAGCCGCGCGCGTGGTCCAGCAGGCCCGCGATGTACTGCAGCCCTACGCGTGAGATCTGCCACTCCGCCTTCTCGTCGTAAAACGCGTTCTTCCCACCCTTGAACAGTGACTGGTGGGTGTGCATGCCCGAGCCGTTCTGCCCGAAGATCGGCTTCGGCATGAACGTGGCCAGGAAGCCATGCCGGTAGGCCACGTTGCGCACGACGAAGCGGAATGTGGCGATGTTGTCGGCGGTCTCGAGCGCGTCCGCGTACTTGAAGTCGATCTCGTGCTGCCCCACTGCCACCTCGTGGTGCCCGGCCTCGACCTCGAAGCCCATGTGCACCAGATCCTCGATGATCAGCCGGCGGATCGGCTCGGCCTTGTCCACCGGCGCGAGGTCGAAATACCCGCCGGTATCATGGGTGGTGAGCGTGGGGTCGCCGTTCTCATCCAGCACGAAAATGAAGAACTCGGCCTCGCAGCCAGCCATCATCTGGTAGCCGAGCTTCTTGGCCCGGTCGATCTGCCGCTTCAGCGTGAGTCGCGGGCAGCCGGCGAACGGGGAGCCGTCCGGCACCAGGATGTCGCAGATGATCCGCGCGACCCGCCCCCCCTCGTCCTCGTACGGCAGCACTTTGAACGTGTCGAGGTCGGGCCGGAGCAGCATGTCGCTCTCCTCGATCCGTACGAACCCCTCGATCGACGAGCCGTCGAACATGATCTCGCCCGCCACGGCCTTCTCGAACTGCGACTGCGGCACTTCGACGTTCTTGTTGACGCCGGTGACGTCGGAGAATTGCAGACGGAGGAAGTCCACCTGCATGTCCTTGCAGATCTTCAGAATGTCCGCCTTGGTGGCGCCTTTCGTGTCGATCACCCGGCCGCGCAACGGGGGCTTTTCGCCCGTCGGGCCGGGGCGTGTCTTCGGGGGCACGGTGCTGCTCCTTCGGAGAGAGTGAAATCCGGAAGGCGGCAAGCTATCGAGGCCCCTTCCCAGTGTCAAGCGATACTGGCTCATGTTGCAAGTTTCATCCCCATTTCTCGCCAAAACAGCCACCATTTTCGCCCAATTGACCATCGATCTGTGCGAATTGTGCCGAAATCAGGTGACACCTGTGCACTCCCCGCCACGGTCGAGGGCCGCCCGGAGAGCCGGCTCTGTTCTCGGCCGGCCCATCCGCGCATGGAGCACGCCACCAGCACGCCGGGGTTGGCCAAGGCACGGAGTCGGACGCTCGGGGACTGCGGGGGCCGGCAGGGGTGGGATCAGGCCAGCGAGTCGAGCAGGTTCCAGAGTTCCTGCGCGGAGAACTCGCCAAAGCGGATTTCGATGTCCTTCGCCGACCACTCGAGGAAGATCCAGCCCGAGAGGCGGTGCGCGCGACCGGAGACGAAGTGGATCCGTCCGCGCAGACCTCCAATCTCGTCGTCCCGGGCGAACTCGATCAGCACGTCCCAGCGACTCTCGCCGCGCTGCAGCTCGCCCATCTGACGCGCCTGGATCTCGCTCAACGGCGGATCAAACCGTTTGCTCTTCCGTGGCTCGCCGCTCATGCGCGCAACGTTAATGCGCGTCGCGTATGGGCGCTACGGCTGGGCGGAGGGGCGGAAGGACGGACCGAAGGAGGGCAACGGAGGGCGGGAGGCGAGGGCCCCCGCCGGCTCCGGCCCGCCCCACCATCGGTCTTTCCGCCTGTCCGTGCTTCCGTCCGTCGTCTGTCCGCCCGTCCGCCGTCCCTATTACATTGCCCCACTTACCCTTTTCGACACACCGGGAGTGCATCCAGCATGAAGTGTCCTGCGTGCGGCACCAACGCCAGCGGCAAGTTCTGCAGTTCGTGCGGCGCCCAGCTGTCGGCCGCCGCGTGTTCGGCGTGCGGCGCCGCACTCAGCGCCGGCGCCAAGTTCTGTCATGGCTGCGGGGCCCCGACGGGGCGCGGGGCCGACGCGGCGGCCCGCGGGGCGCCGGGAGCGGCGCCGCGGAGCAACATCCCCTGGATCGTGGGAGCGGCGCTCGTGGTGGTCGCGCTCGTGGTGCTCGCCATCACCCAGCTCAACCCCGGCGGGCCGGCTGCCGCCGGCCCTGCCGCGGCCCCCGGCGCGCCAGGCCCCGTCGATCTCTCCCAGCTGTCGCCCCGCGAGGCGGCCGATCGCCTGTTCAATCGCGTGATGTCGGCGGACGAGGGCGGCGCCCGCGACACGGCCCGGTTCTTCGCGCCCATGGCCATCCAGGCCTACGCGATGGTGGGCGACCTCGATCCCGACGCCCGCTACCACCTCGGCCTGCTGCACATCATCGCCGAGAACGCCGCTGGCGCGCTCGCGCAGGCGGACACGATCACGCAGGGCGTCTCGGGACACCTGTACGCGGCCGTGTTGCGCGCGCAGGCCGCGCAGCTGCGTGGCGACGACGCCGCGCGGCGGCGCGCCGAGCAGGCGTTCCTTACCAACTATGACGCGGAGGTCGCCGCGAATCGCCCCGAATACCGGGACCACCCGGGACTGCTGGAGCGCTACCGCGCGGAGATTCTCGCCCGGCAGGGCACGCCCGGACGGTGAGCGACGCCATTGCCAAGGCAGGGCCCAGCGCTCCATTGTAGAGCCTGATCGCCACCAGATCATCGAGGGAGTCGAGGTGTCGTCCACGCCGCCCCCCCCCACTCCGGTTCGCGTCATCGTCGTCGACGACGAAGAGGCGCTGCGGAATGCGCTGAGTCAGTATCTGCGCTACCGGCGCTTCGAGGTCGCGGCGGCGGCGAACGGCGAAGGGGCCCTCACCGCCCTGCGGGCCGGCGGCGCGTCCCTCATGCTGCTCGACGTGCGCATGCCGGGCCAGAGCGGGGTGGACGTGGTGCCGGAGGCGCTCGAGATCGATCCCGACCTGGCGATCATCATGCTCACCGCCGTGACCGATGCCACGACCGCAGCCGTGTGCATGCAGCGGGGCGCGTATGACTACCTCACCAAGCCCATCGAACTGTCGGACTTGGGCGCCGCCGTCGACCGAGCCCTGCGGCGGCGGGACACCCAGATCCAGAACCGCAACATCTCCTCCTGGCTGAAAGAGGAGGTCACGCGGCAGACGGCCGAGCTGCGCACCAAGCAGCGACGCGTGGAGCAACTCACCACGGCAACGCTCGAAGCGCTCATCAACGCGCTGGAGGCGAAGAGCGACTTCCTCAGCGGTCACTCGGCCCGGGTGGCGGCCTACTGCGCCAACATCGCCCACGAGTTGGGCATGCGGGATGACGAAGTCGAAGCGGTGCGGATCGCCGCCCGGCTGCACGATCTCGGCAAGATCGCGGTGCGCGAGTCGGTGCTGGAGAAGAAGGGGCCGCTCACACCGGAGGAGTACGAGCATGTCAAGCGGCACGTGACGATCGGGGCCCAGATTCTCGAGCCGTTGAGCCACCTGGGCCCGATCGTCGAGTTCGTGCGGACCCACCACGAGCATTGGGATGGCAGCGGCTATCCCGACGGGCAGAGCGGCGAAGCCATCCCCCTCGGTGGCCGGATCATCGGCGCCGCGGAGATCTACGACGCGCTGACGACCACCCGACCCTATCAGGAGAAGATGGATCCCGACGCCGCCGTCGATCGCATGCGGATGCTCTCGGGGTCGGTCCTCGACCCGCAGGTGATGGAGGCGTTCGCCGCCACGGTGGCCCGGCGCCAGATGCTCGTGTTTCTCCACGACGAGGATCAGCCCGAGGTCCGCTGACCCGCCCGGCGCGGCGCCTCACCAGCGTTTCAGCCGTCCCAGCCGCGAAGTCGTCAGCGTGTCGGCCGCCGCTCCGCGGCGGACAATGAGAGTTGTGTTGGCCGCCCCGTAACCAAGACCCGTGGGACCGATGCGAATGGCGGCGCGTGTCGCCGACAGCGAGACGCCGTGGCGTGCCGGCCCCGGTCGTTCGAGGAAGGCGGAGTCGCCCGCGGCGTGTTCGTACACGGCCGCGAGCGTATCCCCCGTGAACTCGATCCGCACCCGGGTCGCCCGCAGAATGGCCGCATACCGGGCTGCCTGGTAGAACTGCGCGAGCTCCACCGCGGCCCGGCTGACGCGGGTGCGGTCCTGCCACTGCAGCCACCGGGGTGCGGCCAGCAGCAGCAGCGCCGCCGTGAGCCCGAGCACGACGACGAGCTCCACGAGTGCGAAGCCTGCCGCCGCGCCGCCGCACCTGGTGCCGTGGTCGGATCCCATGGGTCCCACCGTATTCGCCCGCCGCGCATGACCCGGTACCACCACAGCGCCGCCCGGTACACCGCTACGCTCTTGCCGGGTGCGCACGGCCGGGCGATACTGCGCGCGTGGCCGCCGATCCTCTTCTCGTGCTGCGGGAGTATCGCCGCTTCGCGCCGTGGAACGTGCGCGACCTCGTCGCCACCGCCGGACATATCCTCCGGCAGTCGCGCGTCCGTCCGGTGAGTCCTTCCGCGGCGGTCGCCCCCGGGGAACGGACCATCCGGTTCTACGTGACGCGGGGGCTGTTGAGCCCGCCGGAGGGCCGTGGCGCGGCGGCGAACTACTCCTATCGTCACCTCCTGCAACTGCTCACCGTGAAGCTCCGACAGATGGAGGGCGCGACGCTCACCGCCATCGTCCGCGAGCTCGGCGAGGCTACCGGTGACGTCCTCGAGCGGCGGGTGGCCGCAGCCCTCGGTGAGCGGCTCCCGCCCCCGGCCGAGGCCCCGGCCGGGGCCGGCCGCGCGTTTCACGGCGCCGCAGAAGACCCCCAGCCGACCGTCGTGCCCGACCGCGAGACGTGGCGCCGCGTCGCCGTCGGGCCCGGACTCGAGCTCCACGTCAACACCACTCACCCACTGGCCGACCCCCGGCTCGCCGAGGCGCTCGCGAGCGAGGTGCGCGCGGCCCTGGCCCGTGTTCGCGCCGACCGTCCCAATCGCTGATCGGCTTGCGGCGGACGCCGCAACTCCCACTTTAGGGGTGCGCCCGGCGGTCCTCCGCGCGCCGACGTTCACTCTCACACGGAGCTCGCCCTGATGCTGTGGATCGTGGTGATTCTGCTGGTCGTCGTCATCGCCTGGGTCATCGGCGCCTACAACAAGCTGATCGCCCTCAAGGGCCAGACGGTGAACGCCTGGAAGCAGATCGATGTCCAGCTCAAGCGCCGGCACGATCTGATTCCCAACCTGGTGAACGCCGTGAAAGGCGCGATGGAATTCGAGAAGGAGACCCTGGAGTCCGTCATCCAGGCACGCAACCAGGCCGTCAAGATCCAGGCGGGGGCCTCCCCCACTGGTGGCGTGGCGGCGTTGGCCCAGGCGGAGGCGACGCTGGGCGCCGCGCTCTCGCGCCTCAATGTCGTGGTCGAGCAGTATCCGCAGCTCAAGGCGACCGGGAACGTGGCCCAGCTCCAGGAAGAGCTCACGACGACGGAGAACCGGGTCGCGTTCGCGCGACAGCTCTACAACGACACGGCCACGGAGTACAACATCAAGCAGCAGCAGTTTCCGTGGAACCTCGTGACCGGCCTTGCCCGCGCCGAGCCCGTGGAGCTGTGGGAAATCGAGGAGCCTGGCGACCGTGACGTGCCGAGCGTCGATCTGTCCCTGAAGCCCAAGGCGTGAGCGAGCGTAATCTCTTTGCCCAGCAGCGCGCGAACCGGCGGCGGTCAGCGCTGCTGGTCGTGGTGTTCGTCGGATTCTTCGCGTGGATCGGATTCGGCGCCGATCTGATTCTCTATCTCCAGACCGGCGCCACCGCCGCGTCCGGCGGCACCGCGGGTCGCTACGTCCATACGATCCCGTTCGTCGGGATGGCCGTCTCGCTGCTGGCGCTGGGCACGGCCTGGTTCAGCTGGCGGCGCGGACCGAAGCAGATTCTCTGGGCCACCCAGGCGTCCGAGTTGATTCAGCCCGGCGCGTTCGAGGAACAGCAGCTCGTCAACGTCGTCGACGAGATGGCCATCGCCTCCGGCCTGCCTCGGCCCAAGATCTGGATCGTTCCCGACCGTGACCCCAACGCGTTCGCCACCGGGGTGGACGAACGCCACGCGCACATTGTGGTCACCGAGGGACTGCTCAAGGCGTTGAACCGGGATCAGCTCCAGGCCGTCATCGCGCACGAGATGGCCCACATCCAAAACTACGACGTCAAGCTGATGACGCTGCTCGCCGCGCTCGTGGGCGTGCTGGCGCTCATCTCCGAAGGGGTCGGTCGCTCGCTGCGGCACGGTTCCTTCAACCGCCGTGTCGGCGGGAAGGGGGGCGGCGGCAAGAAGGGGGGCGGGGCACTCGTCCTCGTTCTGGTCGTCGTCTGGCTCGTGAGTGTCCTGCTGGCACCACTCGTCTCACGCCTGCTGGCGCTCGCCGTGAGCCGCAAGCGCGAGTACCTGGCAGACGCGACGGCGGCGCAGTTCACGCGCAACCCCGGGGCGCTCGCCGAGGCCCTGGAGGCCATCGAGCACGCGGCGGCACCCACCAAGCTCATCAAGAACGGCAGCGCCCATCTCTGCATCGCCGACCCGCTCGGCCGCCGACTCACGCAGAAGCAGGGGTTCGTTGCCGACCTCCTGGCCACCCATCCGCCGATGGCGGTCCGGATCGCCCGGCTCAAACAGATGGCCTACCAGTACGACAAGACCGGGGTGCTGCCGGAGAGCGTGTAGGTGGGCGGCACGTGAGGACGTGAGTAACGTGAGTCCCGTCGCCTGGATTGCACTCGCCACGATGCTGCTGCTGGCCGGCGCAGTTACCCTGTGGGCCGTGCGCCGCACACGGGAGGCGATTCGCGCGTGGTTTCGGCGCGCCGTGCTCCGAAGCGTGCACCGGTTCCGGGTGCGCCTCGACCGGTACAAACTGGTCCGCCGGAGCGTGATCCGGGACGAGCTGCTGCTCGACGACGCGGTGCACACCGCCATCCGCGACCACTGTCGCGAACACCAGCTCCCGGAACCAGACGTCCGGGGCCGGGTCGAGGGCTACATCCGCGAGATCGTCCCCTTCTTCAACGTGCTCTCGTACTACAAGCTCGGCTACAATACGGCCCGCCTGCTGATCCACCTCCTGTACCGCGTGAGCGTCGCCTACGCCGATCGGCCGCGGCTCGACGCCATCCCGCGGCGGGACGTGGTCGTCTACCTGATGAACCACCGCTCCAACGCCGACTACGTGGTCGTGGCCTACGTGCTCGCCCAAGGCGTGAGCATCAGCTACGCCGTCGGCGAGTGGGCACGGGTCTGGCCCCTGGAGTACGTGTTCAAGTCGTTCGGCTCCTACTTCATCCGGCGGCGCTATCGGGAACCGCTCTACCACACCGTGCTCGAGCGATACCTCCAGCTCATCACGCGCAACGGCGTGACGCAAGGGATCTTCCTCGAGGGCGGCCTCACGCGGGATGGCGCCCTGCGGCCGGCCAAGATCGGATTGCTGGACTACCTGGCCCGGACCTTGAACGACGCGTCGTTCGACCGGGACGTGTGGCTCGTGCCCGTCGCGATCAATTACGATCGCGTGCTCGAGGACCGCTCGCTCATCCGGGAGATCGCCGAAGGCGTTGCGTCGCGGGGCCGGCTGGCGCAACTCGCCGGTGTGGTACACTACCTCGGCTGGAACCTGCTGCGGCTGCTGACCGGGCGGCTGCGCCGCTACGGCCGGGTGGCGGTGAACTTCGGCACCCCGCTTTCCATGCGCCGCTGGGCGGCGGAGCACCCCGGCGTGCTCGCGTTACCGCGAGACCAGCGGCTGCCACGGATGCAGGAGCTCGCGGACACCATGCTCGCGCGCATCGCGGGGATCATCCCGATCACCGCCGTGCCGCTCACGGCCGCCGCGCTCCTCTCGTTCGGCGAGACGACCGTGGGCCGCGACGATCTCCTGACGCGCCTGGACAGGTTCCGCGCCCACCTGCTGGACGCCGGTGCCAAGCTCGTCCACGCCGAACAGGACGCGGCAACGATTCTCGACCGGGCTTGGCGCACCTTCCGCATGCGGCGGCTCGTCGTGCGGGAGCGGGACACCTACATCGTGCTCCCGTCACAGCGTCCCCTGCTCGAATACTACGCGAACTCGATCCGGCACCTCCTCCCCCAGCAGGAACGGGTCAGCCAGATGCATCCCGCGCTGGACGCGGATGAGAGTCTGCCGAGACTGAAGAGACGGGATGACGGGATAGTGTGAGAACGTGAGGACGGGAGAACGCGAGAACGTGAGGGCGCGCGACGAATCGATGACGGACGGGCGAGCCGGATTACTGAGAATGGGGCCACCTTCCGGACCACGTATGAATAGGCACCGCGCACTTCCGGCTTGGCTGTCCGCGCGTGAACTCGTGATTGAGATCTACGCCCTGACCCGGAGACTGCCGTCCCACGAGCAGTTCGTGGCAGTCCCTCAGTTACGGCGTGCCGCGTGGTCCGTGGCGAACAACATCGCAGAGGGCAACGCACGTCGAGGTCGCGGTGAGTTGCGGCAGTTCTTCAACACCGCAATCGGCAGTCTGCTGAGGTGGACGGGATGGCGGAGATCCCCTCCAGCCCGTACCGCCTTGACGAGGAGTCGCTGTCGAAGGTCGAGGAACTCCGAAAGGAGATCACGCGGGGTCTGTACGGCATCCTTCGGAGCAATGCACGGAGACGCCCAGTTCTCACGTCCTCACGTCCTCACGTCCTCACGCCCTGCGAGGATCCCCAGGAAATCGAAACGGCGGGCCAACTCTTGCGAGCTGCCCGCCGTCTCCGCACCGGTTACCCGGAGCCAGGGGATTGACTCCACCTGTTCTTCTTCCCGTCGCCGCCGCATGGACTGATGCGCCCGCGGGAGGGCGATCGAGAGCTCCGGCTTCCATCCCCACGTGGTCTGGCCGGACCACCTGGTTCGCCGGCGCGAGCGCTGCGAGTCGGATCGCGTCGCGGAGCGACCCTTCGCACTGCACGCCGAGACGCCACATCGGCGTGGATGAGGCACGCGACTGGCCTCACCTGTTCGAGTCGGGGCAAGCTGCCCGGATCGTCGGACGCCTGAGCCCTTGATAGTCGGCGGCCTCCCCGGAATTCCCGCTCGAACCGGTTCCACAAGGCGTGGTCGAGACTGCGAATCCCAACCCTTCCCTCGTACAACCGGGAGTCAATCTAGGCCCCGGCCGAAACGGCGCAAGCGCCGATGTTTCTTCGGCTTACGGCACTTCATGTGCACCCGATGTGGATCACTAACCACTATAACTGCAGACGCTTCCCAACCCCTTTCCACGGCGTGTGGAATTGTCGACAACGTCGCGCGCGCGTGTTCCACACCGCTGCGGTGAAAACGGGGGAGGAACTGACCGATGTGGCGGCAGGTGAGGCCGGCTGAATCAGCGCCGGGCGGCCCCGACGGGCAGGCGAATGCCGATGGCCGACTGGAAGCGGGAAACCGCCCCGTGATACATGGTGATGGCACGGGACAGCTGTGCCGTGCGATGGGGACCCCAAGCGCGCAGCGAGTCCGCCCACCGCCCCGAGCCGCGCGGTCCGAGTCCACGCGTGCAATCCCGCTCGAGCGCGCGCACGAGGTCGTCCATCGCGGTGCGCAGGGTGTCACGTGCACCCGACCGCCGCGCGGGGACGGGCGCGCGGTCGACATCCGGGCGGGCACCGAGGAGCGCGGCGCGTGCTCCGGTGCACGCCATGGCCAGCCTGCCGGAGCGGTCGACCACCGTGCCGTCTCCGACGGTGCGGAGATCGCGCCGGAACTCCGTCGTGCGCGCCGCGACGAGGTCCAGCGAATCGCGTAGGCCGACGAACAGCGCGACATAGGCGGTTTTGGCGCTGTCCGACAGCGTGCCGCCGGACGCCGACGACTGCGCGGCGACCGGCACGGCGGTTCCGCACAGCAGGACGGCCGCGCTCAGCGTGTGACGGGGCGTCACGGCTCGACCCCGACCTCGTCGTAGACGAACGGATCGCCGGCAGCCCTGGGGGCAAACAGGAGGCCCCCGCCCGTGACCGTGAACCAGCCCGCGATCATGTGATTGGAGACTTGCCGGGCGGGCTCCTGGAACAGGGGGGCCAGCCAGCGCCGCACGTGGCGCAGCTCGGGTGCCCGCTTGGAGAGCGCCGACAGGACGGCCCCCGCCCCCTGCGTGGCGCGCAGGAAGTGGGCGAGCGCGTGGGCCCGCTGAGCGAATTCAAACGCCCGGACCCCCGGCTCGTCGTACAGCAGCGTCCCCTCATAGGGGTCGGCGGGCGGGGCATCCATGCGGGGCCCGAGATAGACGAACACGCGCCGCCCGTCCCGGCGGCGCTCGACCATGGCCGCCGCCGTCTCGCCACCAAGCCGCGCCGCGTGCAGATGATCGTCATCCGCCAGGATCCCAACGGTCAGGGTCCACTCCAGCGCGGCCAGCGCGTTGTGGAGCGGGCAGCCCACCTCGTCGTCGTACGCCACGAGGCGGGGCGCCTCGCCGGCGCGCTGGAAGAAATGGCCCAGCGCGTCGCCGCGATCGCCGAAGGTGAGCGTGGTTCGGGTCGCCGCAGGAACGGTCATAGCCGTGCAAACTTAACTACCCGGCACCCCACCCCATA
>Ga0224512_10001023_pt1 | contig 27861 bp, 17 predicted proteins | sample SF_May12_sed_USG_4_FD_169103 | JGI IMG/M metagenome (GOLD analysis project Ga0224512, IMG submission 169103) | Sediment microbial communities from San Francisco Bay, California, United States - SF_May12_sed_USGS_13 | ecosystem: Environmental > Aquatic > Marine > Sediment | place: USA... | reverse complement strand
GGCACCGCTGTCATCAGCACCAGCATGTGTTGTACCGGCGTGAGGTTTGCGCCCGCAGCGATCGGTAACCGGTATACATGATTGATGTTCGATTTCGGTTTTGTCAGCCAGCGCGTCAGCAGCAGCACGAGCCATGTAATCAGCACTGCCCATGGATACACGCCGCGATCATAACCAAGCCGCCACGGGGCCCAGACGATCACCGCCAACAACGGCACGTGGAACAGCGACACCGCGCGCAGCCACAGCGGGCTCTGTTCGTCGAACATGTAGTCGGCAAGGCCGATCACGCGCGGCAGGCCCAGCAGGCGGCCGAAGAAGCTCACACCCCATAACATTTCTGGAACAAGCACCATGCATGCCGTCAGGCTGACGATGAATGAACTTTCCAGCCACAGGCCCGCCACGAGCGCGAGGAACGCGATGTCGGAGAACCAGAAGAAATTGGCCGGGCCGCGATGCCGCCAGTATATAAGGACGATGACGAGCACCATCGCGGTCCACAGGACCTTAAGCCATAACGGCACGAGGGTACTTGCCAGCATGTCATCGCCCATTGGGGCCTGCCTGCGTTGTCACCTCGGTCTGCCGCATCGACAGCTCCTTCGCTGTTTCAATGTTACCTGGGTCCTCGGAATAAATTGATATTACACTCGCCACCGTCTTCTTCTCACCAACGGCAGTGGTCCTCTCGTCGGCCGCCTGCTTTCGCGCCGGGAAAAGGCCTGAATCGTCTTTTCTTGATATTGTGATCAAATACAATTTCGCGGTTCTTCTGGCACTACGGCCGGCTCGGCTGGATGTCACGGGTGTAAATGTCCTGACTAATCCAACTAATGGTTAGAATCAGGGCCACGCGCGACCACTTACACAGGTATGTCGATAAAAAACTCCAGCGGGGTAACTTCGAATGAACTCTGGCCTTTCCACCTGTATTTCCCTTGTACTACTGTCAACGTTAGCCGTAGTTACGGACGCTGCCGCCGACGTCGTGGTAGGCGACAGCCAGGTTAGCTGCGCCGACGACCCGGCTTGCATCAATCGCCTGCATCCCGACATTCCCATGGTTGCCAACGCCGATCCCGGTGAGCGCATCGTGTTCGTCGGCCGCGATGCCTTCGACCTGACGCTCGATCCGGATAAGTTTTCAAGCGCCGATGGCATCCCGCGAGAAGGATTCGGCATCGTCCACGCCCTGACTGGCCCTGTTTTTATCAACGGCGCCAAGGCCGGGGACGTGCTGGCAGTGACCATCGAGGCATTCGAGCCTGCCGATGTCGGTTGGACCGAAGCCGGACCATTCGGTTTTGCCGGCGACCAGTTCGGTACCGACGAGCGTTTCATCGTCTGGCGCATCAACGACGAATACGCCGTCAGCGATGCACTTCCGGGCGTGCGCATCCCGAACGCGAGTTTTCCCGGCGTCGTGACAACGCTGCCCGGAGCGGCCCTGGTCGCCGAGGTGCTGGCACGCGAGACACAGCTGCTCGAATCGGGCGGCGCCGTCATGAATCCCGACCCGGATGAGGCGGAGCCGGCATCGGTATGTGGGGCGGAAGGAACAAAACCGGCAGAGTGCCTGCGCACGATCCCGCCGCGCGAGCACGGCGGCAACATGGACATCCGCTACATTACTACCGCAACAACGGTCTACCTGCCGTGTTACATCGACGGCTGTGGGCTCGCAGTCGGCGACTTCCATTACGCACAGGGCGATGGTGAGGTGGCGGGCACGGCGATCGAGATGGGCGGCAGGATGACCGTCACCACCCGTATTGTCGATGACCCGCCTGACCTGTCCCACGGCCCCCACTACGAAGGCCCGGCTTCGGTGCTCGGGATACCGTCGCAGCGCTTCTACGCCGTGACCGGTTTCCCGCTCAAAGAGAAAGGCAGCGTACCCGCCGACCTTGCCTACCTGGAGTCCCCGAAAATTGCAGGCCTGAGTAACCTGTCGAGCGATATCAATCTCGCGGCGCGAAATGCTCTCGCGGCCATGATTGACCACATCATGTCGGAATACGGGTATGACCGGACGCAGGCCTACATGATCGCAAGCGTCGCGGTGGATATGCGTATCGGTCAACTGGTTGACGTGCCGAACGTCGGTGTGACCGCGGTACTGCCGCTGGACATATTTGTAGGAAGTGACTGACTCCTGACAATATTGCCGGCGACGCCAGTTCGAAATGGCAGGTGTTAGCTAATTGGCGGCCAGGAGCGGACTAATCGGCGCAGCCGATTGAACAAGTGAGCAAAGCGAATCTGCCCGAAGGGTGAGGATCGGCCTAAGCCGATCGCGATTTTACATATCGACGTGACACCGCGACGAGATTAATGCCATCGGACACGGGTCACAGTATTGGTCGACAGTGTTGTGCGAGACTTCCGTCACATTGACCCTGACACCTTCATCGCGAAATTCGCTCGCGATACCCGCACGGAGGAACGCGACGTGTCCAACGAATTCCGAAATCTGATTCTTGCAGGCATCACCCTTCTAGTTGTTGCAGGCTGCGGTGGCAGCGGAGGCAACAACGGCAATCCGAATCCGCCTGTTACGGGCGAACTCGTGACGATCACCTCGGACAACGCGACCACCGTTGCCGGTATCGTTGCCCAGCAGGTCCTGGAAGACAACCTGTTCGGTGCCCTTACTACCACCGGCCTGCCGGTCATGAACGCCGGCTCCGGTGCGGCAATTGCCCTATCGAGCCTGTCCGCCGTGCCACTGCCGCCCGATATGCTCGCGGCGCAGTCGACACTTCAGGACTGCGCTGTCGATGGCAAGGTCGACGTGACAGTAAGTATTTCGAATCCGCCTATGATTTCGAGCGGCGATGAATTCGGCTTCCGCTTCACTGCCTGTGACGACGGAACAGGCGCCGTTCTGGATGGCGGTCTCGTCATGACCATCACCGACTTCGAGGGCGACCCGACCGGTGAACAGTTCCTCCTCGGCATGAGCATGGAACTCAGCGCATTTCAGGTGACGCAGGAAGGTAATGTGACCGGCGCGTCCGGCACTATCAGCGTCGAGATCGATTCGACGATGCCGCCGATCACGACGATCACTGTATCGACGACTGCACTTACCACGACTCACAATGGCGTCACCGAGTCTATGACGAGCATGACAATCACCGTCACTACGAACGACGGCACGGTCCCGGCATCGGTCGAGGTCGACACGTCGTTCCGGATCTCGAGTCCGCGTCTCGGCGGCGACGTGATTGTGAGCACATCGATCAGCATGCAGAGCTCGGGTGAAGGGTATCCGTTCACCGGCGAGCTCATGATCCAGGCGGCCGACAATACGGCAATCGTCGTTATCGCACTCGACAGCAATATGGTGCGCCTGGAAATCTACATCGATGGCGACGACGTGCCGGACGAAGTCCTCGATGTGACGTGGGATGAGCTCCTGGCGGCAGCCGACGCAGCCTGACCCGCACCGACAGCCCGCCACCGCGTGAGCGGTGGCGGGCTTTTTTTTCGCCGGCACGCTTTCAGGATCTTCGTTGGATTAGGGCGGACTAATCGGCGCAGCTGATTGGGCAGATGAGCAAAGCGAATCCGCCGAAAGGTGAGGATCGGCCTAAGCCGAGCCGAATCAACCGAAGCACCGACACGCGGATTTACAGAATGTCGGTGGAAGCCCTAGGGCTAAAATTTTCAGCCGGTTGCCGGGGCGCCCGTTGCCTTTATTGCAGCGCTGTACATAGCGATGCTCAGCTCATTCACGCAAATCTCACGTGTCTTGTCTATGGATCGCGACGATCGAATCGCCACTGATGTCCGCAGCGACGTGTGCGCCAGTGAAAGGATACTGCGAAGAGTCGCAGACGATAGTCGATGATCGTGCCCTTTTTGATAACAATCGGAGTCGGCGTCAGAATTTGAAAAGCGAGCTCCGGCGGCGTGATGTGTTCGAGGTTTTCAACACCGGAAAAAAAGTAAACACCTCGTCAACTGTCAGCGGCAGAATCGTAATCGCTTCCAATAACCGATGACCCCTCTGCATGGTGCCGTGCCGTATGATCGTTTTATCATCGCGCATTTCGTGTAATTTCGCGATTCGTCATCGCTTTGCTCACCTTGACGCTCAGTGTATCCTTAGGGCCGGGACCGTTCGATCCCGTCGGCGTAAGCAAAAAGACTAATGGGGAAATTGATGAAAACAACTCTAATGACGGCAATAACAGTATTTCTTTCGGCGTTCATGCTCGCCGCGTGCGATGTCGAAGTGGAGAAGGACGACGGCGCGAGTGAAGCGCTTGCCGCGGCGGAGGCCAAACTTGCGCAGATGGCGGCTTATGATGCCGAAATTGCGGCAGTCAAAACGTGGCGCGAGGTCTGGGATAGCGCGGACGTGGATAAGCTCGACGCGATCACCCATAGCGATTTCACGCGTACGGCGCCGGATCTGAACGCAAACAGCCTGGACGAGCTGAAAGCATTCATCCTGCAAGTGCATGAGACCTACCCGGATTTCAGCATCACGAACGATGGTATGGCAGCCGGCGCGGACGGCGTATTCATGCAGTGGACAGTGACCGGCTCGGATACAGCTCGCGGCGAGGATGCAACGGGTAACTCGATGCGCGTTACCGGCATCTCACGCTACCGCTTCTCGGATGGCAAGATCGCCAGCGAACTCGTGATATTTGATACGGGTTCGGCATTGACGCAGCTCGACACTACGGAGCTGCCACACACGGCCGAATAGAACTTAACCGCTTTAGCTCGGATTATGGCGGGTACCAGTCGGAAGTTTCCCGCCCCTCGAGAAATGCGGGCAACACGACGCGCATACATCAAACTACTGTGTCGCAATAGAATTTCCCAATCTTTTTTCTACGAAAATTGGGGACTGTCCCTTCGGGACCGTCCCCAATTCTTGTGGTGCCCAGGGGCGGACCGAACTACCGACACGCGGATTTTCGGAACGCTAGGTGGTTGATTCTGCTCTTGTCTATCAGCTAGTTACCGGGATGGCCGTTACGCAGTCTGCTTCACAGTGCATAACGATGCACCACTGATTCACGCAAGTCTCAAGCGTCGTACGCGCTCCGAAACGCGATTGAATTTCCACAATAAGACAGGCATGTTGCCCGCATGACTCAACACGAATACATCTTCATCGCCATCTCGATTATTCTCGGCCTGGCGATGGCACGCCTACTTCACACCGCCGCCCTGCTGGTACGCGCCCATAATCGCGTGACCTATCACTGGGCAACGATGCTGTGGGGCACCTGTGTCTTTTTCTATATCCTGCAACTGTGGTGGGTCGGCTGGGAGCTGCGCCTGGTCTCGGAATGGTCCATCATCGATTTCTTCGCCCTAGTGATCGGCTCGATATTTGTCTATGGCGCCGCTGAACTCGCGCTGCCGACTGAGGACTTCGATGTATCGGACGATACCGAACTGGATTTCCTGGCGCACAGCCGCTCACTCGGACGGGTGTCAGCGATGTCAATGCTCGGCTATTTTGCGGTCGGGCCGTACGTGAATCTAACAATGTTCGACAATCCGCCGCTGCCGTCGTTTGGATTTCCGATTCTTGGTGGCGGCCTGATAGTGCTGATGATGCTTAAGCCGCAGTGGTTCAGGTGGCTGTCGGTCGTGTTCACCGGCTACACGATCCTGATTCTTTACCTGACTGCCTGATTAACCGCGATCAATACTGTGCGTCGACGATACGCGCGTCGCCATCCGAAGGGCGTCTTCGGCCCTGACGCAATCACCCGTCAAACACCCACCTGGCAACACCTATCCCCAAGTCGAGCGCAAAATCACGGCCGGACACCGAAGGCGTCACGATTTCACGCACCTGTCAGCTCCATCATCAGTCGGGACGGTGCGATTTGCGTTCACTGCAAAATTTGTGAATCTTGCTTAGTTCATTGATCGTAACTTTGTCGAGGACCCTGGTGTCCCCGTTCTTACGAAGATAATCATTGAGCTCCCACAGTCTGCCTGCCGAATATGGACACGGTATGTTCGGGCGAATCCAACAAGCATTAGTGGAAGATTTTTTCTTTTCAGTCTGCCAACGATGAAACGCATCGTCGAAAGTTGTGCATTGAGGCAGCCATTTCGAATCAACGTTCCATCCCGATCGAAATTGCCGATCGACGGATGCAATTCGAAGCAAAGTTGACGCACAACCATGGGCAATACTGCGCGCCTGTTGTTCCCGTCTGAATCCCAGCATCGGGTGAAAAGAAAATGTGCCGCAAAGCCATTTTGGCTTGACGGTTACGACCTCGACATCGAACGGTTCGAAATATGCGTGCACACTTCCGGGATCCCCGCCTTTCCCTTCGTACACTGCATCATGGATCGCACGCAGATTTTGCTGCGCCTTGCGGTAAATGTCGGACTTGATGTTGTACTTTAGTTCGCTCGTCCTTGAAAGTAGTGTCGGCCAGTAGCATTCGAATCGTTTCCATTCATCTCGATATACAAGCTTCGGTGTATCGACCTCGAGGGAGGCTGCAAACACGAGGTGCGGTGCAGGGAGGCCGTTGTGAACTGGACGACCACACAGCCCATCAGCGGCCGCCACGCCATTGAGAAAGTCGAATACAGGTTCTATCGGTAGATTGTCCAGGACGCCGCCGTCAATCAACTGCGCCTCTTCCACGGATCCCGGGCGCAGATCTTTGGACCAGCGTGGCCTGAACACTCCCGGAAATGCACTGCTGGCCAACAACGATTCGATCAAACATTCCTCGATCTCTTCATCTCGACCGGCCGGCGGCGGTTCTCCAATAACCTGGAGCGTCCCGTCCTTCAGGTTTGTCGCCGTTGCAAGGAACTGTAAGTCGTTGTCTAGAAAAGCAGAAAATGGTGCGCATTGCTTGTCGTGCTGGTACTTGTCGGGGATCACGTACTGCTCGATCAGCTCTTGCAACGGCTCCGCGCCGAGCATCTCAACCCCGATATTCATTCGCTGCAGCCATTGCTCCACATATTCGCGAATCTGCGGAACGAGCGTATGGTCCTTTTCGTTCCTGATTGACATTACCAGCTTATTAAGCTGATACGGATTGATATAGAACAAGCGCTCCAAACCGGCCAGGACTTTTCTGGCTAATCGATTGAATTCGCCCGAACGCGGATAGTCGTACTTGCGAAAGAAGTGATCGGCTTCTCGCATTGAAAAACGGATTCTGGATGCGCGGATTGTAAGATTTCGAACAAAGTCGGCGAAGCGATCAGTCAAGATTAGTCGATCGACTGCCAAGTAGACCGCGGATAGCTGGGCAATTTGCCTGTGACGCGTCGGCCGCGGGAGCCTGCAATCGTCTGCAGGTTCTTCGGTTTCCATTGAGAAGACTCGGGCGACCATTGCCGCCGTGATCGTTCCAATTGATGCACCGGCGATGAGATCGGGCCGCAGCCGAATCTCATTGAGTGCATTCAGCACACCCATCTGATAGACGCCCCGAAATACGCCGCCGCTAAACAGCAAGCTGACTGTCGGCCGTTGATCAGTCTCTGTCGAGTCACCCAATCTGCGTGAGACGGGCCAAGGCCCTACCGCCTTGTATCGCTTCCTCAGATTATCGGATTCCGTCTCGATCTTTCTCGCGATGCTTGGATGGTCTTTCAGTGATCTGTCCTTCCCTGCGCGTTCATGGGGCCAGGCGGAATGCGCCACTTCGACATCCTCGTTGAGCCGAAGACGGCCACGTGTTTTCTCCCTTGTATTCCTGCTCTTCCTATTAAGGGCACAGTGTTCACATATACTGATCAGGCCGGGTCCCACCTTGCTATTGCTTCCCGGTAGCAATAGCGAGTCGATCGACATCTTGAGATTTGCGGCGCGTTTCTGCGATCGCCAATTTCTTCGAACGGCGCGAATGCAGCTGACAGTTCCACCCGGTGCACGCTTCTCAATCGATGGCCGGATCATGATCTCCAAAGCCGCCCGGCAACCGTCTGCTATTATTTCTGCAACGACTCGGCGTTGCTCGTCCTTCGACGCATCCAAGATTCGATTATTGGCATTGAGCGGTTCAGTCGACTCAATTGGAGTCACCCACATGCGGAGGAAATCTTTTCGGCCATCCGGCCTATCTACACTGATTCGGTTTGTAAGCTCTCCCTCCTTGTTTTTTCGCGGAATTACGCGTGTGTAGAAGTCTGTAAGTGCCTGCTCGAGTTTGGCGTCACGGTGCCGCTGCAGCCGTATAGCCCGTTTAACAACGTCCCACAACTGCAGGTAGGGTCCTTCACTATGCTCTTGATCGGAAAGTCCTGGTCGGCTTATCGGAAACGGCGACACGCTGTACAACAGCACCGCACCCGATTTCGGGTTCACTCGATTCCTCAGGAAACTGCTCGTAGCACGCGTTGGCACGCGAGCGATGTTCGTGCCGTTGACGAATAGCCGTCCGCCGAGTTGTTTTGCAGGGTACAGCGGCACGAGGGCCATCGCCGCCTCAATCGAATCGACCACTGGTTCGCATTCCGGAATGGTCTCCAGGTCGCCGTCCAGCACATTAGCGGCGGCAATGCCGACATGTATTGGAGAGACGTGGTGGTCGCCACCGTAGTCAGCGACCCGCTTCTTACTCGGCGCTGGGTTTGATGACCGCTCCTTGGCGTCCCTCAGCGAGTCACTGACCACTTCATTCAGATCGGTCTCGCCGAAATATCCGCTGTCGAACAACTCAACGAGGAACGACCTCAAATCGTACGTATGCAGTAGCGAGCGGTCCAGATTGTAGTATCTAAGAAGCTTCTGGAGATACGAGCCGCCGAATGAAAACGGAAGCCGTAATTTCTTGTACTTCGCCCACCCACGCGTTGACAGGTATGCCAGACCGACAATGCCTGCCCCAATTATAAAAAGTACTGTACCGACTCGTACGGCCTCAAAGATCAACCACAGTATTGATTCCAAGTGATCAGAGAACCACTGTTTTGGCACGTACCGAATATCCGAGTTATCAATCAATGTGAAATCGACAGTGTCCCAGATCGTCTTCACGGCCGCCACGATGCCAATCAGTACGACCGACAGTTTGACCAACAACCAGGTGAACTGAGCTGCTCCACGAGTCGCATCCCGAAACGCGTCAGCAAGGCTAATTGTGTCAAATCGATACGTTGCAATTAGCCCGAACATTGCAACCGCGGCGTACGCGATGGCAAGAACAACGATCAACCACAGCTCCTCTTTCAAGGGCAAAGGAGAGAAAGTGACCAGAATGAACGGTAAAAGACTTCCACCGAGCCAGATCACCAGCAACAACAGGAATGCTGCGGAACGTATGGTGATCGCGCCGACCTTGTCATTAATTGGGAACCGGAAGATCAGCGAACCTGCTGACTGTGGCCTGGTGCGGCGGGTCCCAACAAGCGGTCTCACGAACATAGGAACCAGTCGGGCAACCGCCAGGAGATTACTCCCAACGAGGAGCCAGATTCGATTGAACTCGAGAACTCGCAGCGACCAGCGCATGTACCAGCGCTGGATTTCAGCCGAAGCAAGCAATCCAAGTACCCTGCGAATGACGCGGACGATAGCGTCGAATGGAACATTGACTTCGAGGACGTCGTTGTACAGGCGTATGAGGCCAGACTTTGTGCTAAGCGACTCGACTTTTTCATCTCGCTCCGGCTTCTGAAAGAACGGTGTCTCGAGTGGCGCCAGCGGATCGCTCGAGTGAACCTGATATGCGTCCGGAGTCAATACGTCGTACAAACGCTCACGAGCTTCATAGGCGGCACGTTCAAACTGTTGAAACCGACGTACGCGCGCCTGCATCCTGTGGGACTGCAGCTCAAGCTGTTCCGACGCATCCAATTTCTTCCATGTTCGGTCGGCGAAATCGGCCTCTTTTGATTCCCCCGCCTGGAGGACTTCGGCCAGCGCAGCTGCGGGAATAGCGCCGGTGGACATACCGACAACCGCATCGGGTGGTCGTCCTTGAATCACCATGAGGGCGTGTACGACACCCAGCTGCATAATGGAATCAAAGCCACCGCCAGCGAAATTAACGACTCTGACTGCGCACCCATCCCGCCCAATCATCGGCTTCCTCTGCCTTGCCTGAGTGCGCCCCTCGTCCAGTTCCGCACCTCCCACTAGGTCCTCATCGCCGATGACCTGTGTTACGAGGAGGCTTGCGACGATGGCCACTATGAGGGACGTAACGACAATCGAGACGACGGTGCTAAACACTCCGGGCGTAGCAGTTGAAGGCATCAGTAATTGCAGCAGAGGTAACTGAGCCAGCCCGGATTCGTTCGCCCCCTGCGGCCAGAGAACCACTGGGCGCCAAAAGTAAATGGCCGATGCTACGCTTGCCCAAAACAGGACAAATGCACGCGAACTGCGCCGAAGCCGGCTCGTGAGCTGCGGCGCGAGCCCGCCAAGCCGATTTGCAATCCGTGCCGCCAAGGGCTTCAGGTCGGGGCACGTTTCCTCGGCGGCCCGCTCGATGTCACGCCTGTGAATAGGGCCGAAACCAACTCCGAATATTCGACGAAATCGATCGTCGGAAGTCCCAAGTCCACCAAAGCAGGACTCAATAATGTGAATCGCGTCATTGCGGCAGTATTCACGAAGAGAATCTTCTGTGACATCCTCTAATTTCTTGGGCAGCCGCTCATCAAATAAGATCTTCGACAGTCCCTTGCGAAGCCAACGCCGCCGGAGCGCGAACAGCGTTTCGGTGAGCAACGCAAGCGCAACTACGATCACGCCCACAAACGCGATCATGATCGCCGATCCCAAGATGTTTGCGAGTACTTCGTTCACGGCACCCCGGTGCCAGTAGTTATTCTATTTCGATTGCCAAGGGTCCCAAGTTGCCGCTGTGCTGTCTTCCGAGGCTTACTTGGCGCCCGCCTTCACCAAACGCAAGTCGTTGATTTCTTTTTGAAGTGACGCTCTTACTAAGGGGTTGCTCGTGGATAGCACGCGCTCGCGCAGCAGGGCTATGCGGTCATCGATCAGACCTTGCTCGCGCGACTTGTCGCCTTTTTTGGCAGCCTCGTCACCGTCAGTAGCTTTGCCCAGAATGTCTCTCAGGTTGGCTACTTTCTTCAACATATCGAACCAGAATGGCGCTCCCATGCTCAGCAGGACAACCGTAATGAGCACGCCAATGATGTTGCTGTACTGAACATGCCTGAAGTCGAAACCTTCGCGAGCCGTGGTCCGCAGCGGCTGCGATCCACGCTGGCCGTCACCCGGCTCATAGTAAAACTTCCACTCTTCGCGCCACGGTGCGATCTGAAAATAGGCGACCGGGTCTTGTTGTCCGTCCGTCGCCCTATCCGCGCCTTCAAGCAACTTATCTGCTGTTCGTTCGGCCGCTGCCCGAAGTTTGGGATCTGTAGAAAAATCCTGCAGCAGCTGTGGCGCGCTTAGTTGATAGTAAAACGCTATTGCAAAGGCCCACGCTATCGTCGCCATTCGTATTCGGCGCAGGAATATCTTGCGCATGGCTCCCTGAGAGTTGCGAAATCTCTCCGAGACTTTCGATATTTGGTCATCGTCCAGATTCAGCTGGTTCTTCCTTAGCTCTTTGTCGAGCTGCTCCGGATCCATCCAGGACAGCTGCGGTCCGAATATTCTTGCTGGCCAACCTTGCGGATCGAAAACCGACGAAATCAATGATGAATCTGCGCCGTTAATGAGTGAGATAGCGTTCTTGGAGGACTCGTCCGTTTTCTCGGAGTAGCGCACACTGCGCAGAATTTTTGCGAGTCCATTTTGGAGATTGCGGCCGCGCCAGCGAAACAGGCCTTGTGTTGCCTGCACGAGCGAGGTAATTGCAATGCTGAATATGAGCATCACCGTGATAAAAGCCGTCAATACGCCCAGTACATCGAAAAAGTTCTCTGTCATCGGTCGGTCTCACATGATGTGAACGTGATTGCAGTCACGCTAACTTTGTCGCAATTTTCGCCGCCGTCGTAGCAATTCCGATCATGTTGTCGAGTATTGCTTTCGCTTCAGTTTTCGCCGCGATATCGGCGCTGGCCTTAGTCAGCGAATCCGAGATCTGCTGAACTGTGTCTTTATCCAACAACTGGGTTATTGGCTCGAATGCAGCCCGCTCAAACAGCCTGCCCAAGGAATTGCCAAGAGCCGTATGCTCAACACGGACAGCCAACAACTCCGCCTCGTCGACCACGAAATGGCTGACAGCAGCCTCAATGAGTATCTCAGTGAGGGAGGTGTGATTGGCTACGATTGCATCCGCTCGTTGCTCGAGGCTCGCTGGCGTGCTGTCTTGCGCTTCGGCGGTAAGACGCTGCAGGCGGGAGATGACTGCAATTTCCCGACTCAGATCCTGTTTCGTCTGATTGCCCCGTGCTCGCGAGAACAGGTCTTTGATCAGCGGCAATACTTCCTCTGCCGACTTCTTCAAGTCCATGAGATCAGCCATCGCTTTCCTCCTTAGCCCTGTCCCGCTTCAAGCGCTTTGAGCAGGACGTCTCTCGCACGTTCGATGTGCTTTTGAAGCCTCTCGTTTTCCGCTTTCTTGTCTTCTGCGTAGCGCTCCTCGGTCTTGCCCAGTGACTCCTGTAGATCGCGCATCCCGGATATTGCACGTACCACCCCTTCGACATCCAAATTGCGTAATGCAAATTCGCTATCGCTTGCCGATAGGTATTCGATGAGGACTTTGTTGTTCTTTTCGAACGCCTTCGTTGCCGTAATCAGATTGTCATATAGTTCCAGATACGCGGCGGCCCGCTCCGCCTCGTGTCGGTTGTACTCAGCATTTTCGATTGCCGCCAAGTCGATTTCCGCCAGCTTGTTAGACAACAGCCGCTCATTGCCGGTGACGTCAGGATTGACCTGCAGCAAGACCTCGGCTTTGTGCAGGTCTAGTGTCCATTGAGCGAGATTCTCGCGGCGCTCCGCGCTCGCGTTCACCTGCAACTCCAGCCCGCGCTGCAGGAGTTCCTTCTCTGCTTCGAGGGTCTTGCGCAGTTCGGCGTAATAATTCTGTTGCTGAATAGCCAGGTCCCGCACATTTACCCGATTGAACGCGCAGCCCTGCAAAACCATTGCAACCAGCGCCGCAACACACGCTAACCGCACGCGATTGGTCATGAGCTGTCTCCTGACAGCGCCTGCTTCGCCTCCGCGATAGACCTGGTTAGTCCGTCAATCTGTTCCTGAGATGGTGAGAGGTCGATCGATAGCCAATCGTCAACGCGAGTTTGCATGACCTTCATTAGCGCAATTTGCGCGCGCAGCAGCTCGAGGTTCTTTCGCACATTGGCGGCGATAGCGAATTCCGCGTTCAGCTGACCCTGCACAGTTTCCTCAACGCGGGCCACAGTCTCCGGCTTTTGTGATTGCTGTGCTTGTTGGACTCTGAGTCTGTTCAGCTCGATAGTAAGCTGCTGCCTGACCGCTGCACTGGTTGCTTGCTGGATTCTTTGCTCGAGGGACGCAATTCGAGACGCGATGATCGGACCGGCAAACGCACCCAGAATCCAGGGATGCACCTCATTCTCGAACATCTTGAACAGTTCGTCTGCCGTTGTGTCAGCATCTTCGTCGGTCGCGAGTAGCACGGCCGCCTTCGCGATTTGCATGCGGCCCTCAATACGGATCAGGCTGGCCTGGTCACGGTGGAACTGGTCGACGGATGCCTGGAGCTCCCTTACGGCCGTATCGAGCGCACCAATGAGCTCGAGTTGTTTCTGTGAAGCCCTCTTAATCTCACTTGGCGTCGAGCACCCTTGCAGCGCAAGCGCCAAGAACCCGACTACCGAGAGCCATGCTCTACTGCAATGAGTGGATTCCGCTGTCACGGCACCAAGTGTCTCCCGCGCCCGTTCCAGACGGTGCTGGCCGAATAGACGAGCCGCCCTGTGAGTGAATCGACGATTTGTACGCCACCGAAGTCCCCGGCAAATCCTTCGAATGCCCGCAACGTACCGAGCCTGTTGAGCCGGTCAGGAGCCACGAGCCAAGTCACCATATCGTCGAACGGCGCATTTCGACGCATCGTGGCGGTTGCGTCGACATCGCTCACCGGCCGTTGCGGATCGTCGAAAGTATGTACCTCGACTAATTGCAGAGTCTGGAAGTCCAGCCGCGCAATTGTTGTGCGGACAACCTGCGCTTCAGTTTCTTGCGCCTTGACGATCACGACCCACTCCGCGGTCCGCGGATCGAAGCGGCCAATCGTGAAGGGATGGGGATGAATGACGACTTCCAGGTTGTCGAGCGAGGCAAGCCTTCTCACCTCGGGCAGGCGTGACGCCGTTCTCCAGGCCTGTTCGCTTCGCGCCCCATAGTCTGCGACCAAGTCCGTTTCGGTCGGCAAATGGAATACCGAGAAGACGCGGGCAAAGGGAGCAGCTGCCGCGTCACTATCCGGTGTCGTCGTCGAGAAATCCTGCCATCGGCCGGGATCGGCAGAAGTCCAGGCTCTGTAGTAGAGCCTGTGCCCGTTCTTGAGCGCATTCCACGCCTGCGCCGGCGGCCGGTACCGCTGCGCGGACCTGAGCGGCGCGTTGTCCTGCCAACTGGCGAAGAAGTTAGTTGCATCGCGTTCGCGGCGGTTTGCCCATACGAAGAGACGCGGGTCGCTCGCAATTTCCACGGCGTAGAACGGGTTCGGCGTCGGATCTACTTCGAACGACGGCAGAACTTCGAACAGGCCCGAACGCGGCACTGATGCTTCACACCGAATTGATGCCATTGAAGTTCGCCCTAGTTCCGGCAAGTCACCATCAGCGACGCCAGAGTTCCTCGTCCCTGGATGCTGCGACCGCCGGATCGACAATCACTTCTCCGGCATGCGCGGTCGGCGCGATTCGGCTTGCCTTTTCCGTTCGCGAAATGACGGTAATGAACGGCGCGTTATCTGCCTGATCATCCGGCAGCGACGTCCTGGTGTTCTGCCAGCTCTCCTCGGTAGAGGACGTCAGCACCCGATAGTAGAGCGTCGGCGACGTCCGCAGCCTTTCCCAGACTGCCACCGGGACTGCGAATACGGTGCTGCCTTCCGCATGCGACAGTCCACGCCTGTAAGACGCGTAGAAATTCGGCGACGTGCGCCGCTCGTCCTGGTAGTCCCGCGCGTTAAGCAACTCCGGACGCGTCGCGATTTCGACTCCGAACCACTGGTGGTCGAGGAGATCAACCATGAATTGGGGTGGCGGCGCACTCGCAACGTGCTCGCTCGGACCGTCAATGCTTGGTCGCTCGACGGTCACCGAACGTCCCGCCCTGATCGCCGTAATTTGCTCATCGACCCAGGCGCGGAATTCCGCCGTGGTGAGCTCTGCACCAGGCGCTGCATAGGCGGTTACGCCGGCGGCAGACTGAAGTGCCACCAGTAACCGATCCGCATAGAGCCCGAGGACGATCTTATTCAGGCGGACGTTTTCAAGTGCTGCCCTGGCCAGCTTGAGCGGCGAGCGACGACCGGTCTGAATGACGGCGCCTAGCCCGGATACGAGGTATTTGGCCGCACCGTTAGCGCGCGTCACCTCGGTACTGCGGATGTGGCCCGCCATGATCCGAATTCCGCCGATCGCGTCGCGCAAGCGCTGCAGTCCATCCACTAGGCTGGGGCTTATACGTACGAATTCAGCGCTTGGCGCGCAGAAGTCACGCACCATGAAACTAGCCGACAGATAATCGCGCCTGCGCCCGCGAATGTCGATAAGGGGCACTACGTGACCCTCCGGAGCTGCGAAAGGCTCGGGCACATCGTCGGCAGCGACGACGTCGAAGACCTCGCCGGACGGATATGCCAGCTGCGTGGGCGCACTGTCACTTGGCTGGAAGATTTCGTCGCGAACGGACCGGTTTCCGGTCAACGCCACGAAGGGCGCGGACGCCCAGTCTCCAGTCGCCGTCGAGTAGCGGTGTTGCTGCCACTCGCTGCCGGACGCACTGGTAATGACCCTGTAGTAAAGCTGCCTGGCCGACTTCAGGTTCCCCCAGGCCTCCGCAGGCAATCTGAATATCGAGTTGTTCGTCAGGTTCGGCTGGCCCGTGCCACTCCGCCAGGACGCATAGAAATTGGACGACGTACGCTCGGGACGACCCTCCTGCGGTCCCAGTAGCCGCGCTTCAGTGCAGACCTCCACGGCGTAATGAGAATTGGGGCTCGGATCGACGTCGAACGTTGGTGGCGTAGCCGTGCCTGCGTCGTAACTTACCGGACCACGAATCGATGTCCCCGCCCCTGTCGTGGGCAGCACGCCGGTCACTGTAATCGACGGGGCTTGTCTCGCCTCGCTCGCGCGGATCGAGAAGCGGGTGCCCTCCCATCGCTCGGACGAACTGCTGCTGCACACGCGAAAATACAGCCGATCGGCCCAGCGGAGCCGCTCCCAAGCATCGTCAGGCAATACGAACTGAGAGCCCGTCGCAAACGCGGGTCTGTCGGTACCGGTTCGCCAGGAGGCAAAGAAATTTGTGGGGGTGCGGGCAGGGCGACTGTCTTGCGGCCCTAACAACTGCCAATCTGTGCAGACCTCGACGGCGTAATGCGTGTGTGGCGACGCGTCAACTGTGAAACAGGGCGGTTTCGTACTGGACCGGCTGTATGTGCCCGGCCCGGTGATCGTCGGCCCCCCGGTCGCGGGAACAGCGGGACCCGTGGGACCATTATTCCGCACCCAGTTGACGGCGCTATGGGCATTGACGCGTCCATGCCCGTACATAGGGCTGTGCTTGTAAGGTGCTCCCCAGCGAGGCGAGGTGGTGTAATTCCCGCTCGCTTCATCGATGCGATCAGCTGTCTTTTCCAGAATTTCGCGGATCTGCGCGGGCGTCAGATTCGCGTTCTCGGATAGCATCAATGCTGCGATGCCGGCAACCAGCGGTGTTGACGACGATGTGCCGCCGAAGGAGTTGGTGTAGTCCCCGGCAGCATCCCCGGCGCTGAGGCTACCCGTGTTGTAACCGGCAGATCCCCGGCGGTCGGTGGTGAAGATCGCAAGAGAGCCACCGTTGCTCGGTGCACAGATCGAAACAGCATTGCCCGTGTCGCTATACGGGGAGTGCGTTTCCTCTGTTGTCGATGCTGCAACCGCGATGACGTTGCGATAACTGGCGTAGCCGTCGTCGTCGACGGATTCGTATCCATTTCCGGCGGCGAAGAAAACGGGCACGCCTTTTTGCTCGACGCAGTAGTCGATTGCACTTGCCGTCGGCCCGGGGATCGGGTCAAACGTGCCTTGTCCATCGGGCGGCCCCCAGCTGCAACTGATTACGCTTGCGCCGTGATCGGCCGACCAGCGGAACATTGTGGCTTCCTCGGCGACGCCGAGGCTCGTCGGGTACCGTACGGCCATCAGCTTGCAGCCCGGAGCTGCGCCGTAAGCTTTCACGCCGCCAGCGACGGCAACACCCGCACAGGCCGTGCCGTGCTTATCAAAAGAGCTCTTTGGGTTACCGTCATTCTGGCCACTCGAAAAGTCGTGCTGATCGCCCAGGCGTCCGACAAATTCTGGATGCATTGTGTCAACACCATCGTCAAGGATGGCAACCCGCACTGAGCTTGCTCCGGTCGTCAGGTTCCATGCATCCGTCACCTTCGCCTTCGTCAGATGCCATTGCTGGCTGAGAAACTCACTGCGACTAGCCGGAGTGGCCCGATCTCGGTCCTCGGCGACAGCTGTTGCTCTGACGGCCCGCCTCTTGATCAGGTCGGGCTCCGCATACTCGAACAGTCCGGTTTCAAAGTAGTGGTTCGCCGTATCAACGACGTTGATGCCCGCGTGTTTCACCTTGAGGATATACTCCCGGTCCGCAAGCTCGCCAACTTGCTCCACGTCATGTTCGGCGTTCAACGTGTCAATCTGCTCGTTGGTCGTGTCCGCCTTCAGCATGACGAGAAACCTGTTGCTGACGTATATCAGGTCCTGCGAGCCCCGGGCGCGACGGAACACCGGTGTCGCGTACTCAACGTCATTCTCGCCGTCCTGCTCCGCGATAGACTGCAACAGTTCGTTGCGGCTCGTCAGTCTGTCGCGCGCCCGATACACGTGCATGCCGTACGACGGCAGGAAATCTATGTACTTGTCACGTGGCTCTCGCCGAATGTTCGGCTTGTATCGCACTGAGTACGCCGCCGGCTCCAGCTCAAGCGTCGCCGGTTCTCCATTACTGTAGTAACGGACCGTGAATTCGTCTGCTACGTCTGCCGTTCTGCCGGTATTCGGATGCTGATTTGCCATGGCGACCGCTCCTGAGGTGTCTGTTTTATTGATTTATCATTGCTGGCGTAATACTGATTACGTGACCATCTTCCTTGAGGTCCCAATCGATCCATCGGCCGGACTCTCCCGTAGCCGAGCCCCCAACCGCGCGTACGCGGATCCGCAGCGCCACGCTCGCGATGAAGCTGAACAGGGGAAGAACCACGGCGATCTCGGCAATGCCGTTCAGATCGTCCAGCATTTCCGATCCTGAGAAAGTGATCGAAGGTATCTCAACGTCAACGACGACCGCGGCCAGACCACGGTTCTCGAGATTGATGAGATTGATCAGGATTATGTTAGTGAATACGTCTTCGACGTATAAACGTTTTTCCGCGGGCCATTCGGTCCCGCTCGTGGACGATTCAAACTCCGCGTAGAGCGCGTCGTCCGTGGATAATTCTGTACCCTCGACGTCAATTCGTTCCTCGCCTGCGATTGATTGCTCAACCGGTACCACCATACGAAGCTCGTCGTCCGCTGAGTACGCGTGGACCGCTGCGACGTCTACCGCAGCCTCGGTGTGATTCGACAGCTGCAGTTCACCATTGTCCGCCACATCGATGCCGAGCGGCCCTCTTTCCCACGGTCCGATAATGTCTCGCAGCCCGAGATCGAGGTTCGTGCGGTGGGTGACACCGTCGGCCGTTCTCAGCGACACGCTGCCGCTGAGTCCGAGGGGAGAGCTGAGCATCTCCTTGAGTAACAAAGCGGATGCCAAGTCTGTCTTGAGCGCTACACGGAATCCGTTCGGCATTCGGAATTGTTCCACCGTTACGCCGGACGGTACGGCCCACGTGTAGCTGGCGTCGCTCTCAATTTCGGTCGGATACTCAAGTACCGGCGACTGGGCGTATTCCCTGAGCGCGGACCGGATCGCCGCTCGCTCGAAAGGCGCGAGGTCCGGTTCGAGACCAACGTCGAAGATGACACGGTTGTTCTCGGGCGCTGACACGTCGAGCGAACTGTAGACCATCACCATCGGCCGGTATGGATCGTCGGTATCGTGATCCATGCGCGAGATGCGGTAACTGCTCGGCAACACCATGAAGCGTCCCGGTCGCTGTAACGATCGCAGCACGCGGAATCGGTCGGAAGTAAGAGCACCTATTTCCTCGTACATCCGATATTCGATCTCGCCCAGGCGCAGCGCGTCCCTGCAGCCAATGGCTCGTTCCTCGCCGCTGGCGACCTCAGTGTACACCGCGCCGTAACCTGCGCATGGCACCAGTAGGTCTACGACCTGCTGGCGCATGAAATGCCGGATTCCATAGCGCCTGTTGCGCGGCGGCCTGGCCAGCATCAATGGCGGCGACACCTTGGCGACGCCTGTTTTCACAGGCCGCAACGTATCGACACCTCGCGACCGTGTGACCCGCTCGGCGGATTCCTTCTGCAGCTGCGATGACGCAAATGAATCGTGGTATACGAAATTCACGGCATCGAGTACGGCGGTATCCGCGTGCCGGACTGCCGCGACATCCGCCGCGTTGTACGCGACTTCCACCACGGCCGTTTTGCCGCCCACCAGGTAAGGCGACTGTTGCTCGGGGATCTCGTAGTAACCCTCGAACTTGAATGAAACTCGAACCTGGGCTGGCTCCGTCTGAAAATCCGGGTATGCCAGCACGCCGTAGGCCAATCGTACCCATTCGTTGACAATCGCGACCCGCGCCTGGATTTCGTTGCCGGACAGCGTAATTTCCGCAGGAAATGCGTGCCTTCTAGTCCGCCCGGCGGAGTCCCTGAACGGAATCGTCAGGTGGACGGTGAGCTGTTTCGCCGTGACCTCCTGTACCCGCTGGAATCTACCGTTTGAAACTGCCGCCGCAGCAGCCGACGGTTGCCGCTTGCGCAACGTGAACAGTATGGTGGCATCCAAGCCGGGCTCACCGTCGGACGTGGCGCCGGAACGCTCAAAGCGAAAAGTAAATGGACTATTTGTGTGGGTGGCATTGGTCGTCGGCATGACGACTTCGAACTCGGGCGTATACCAACCGGTCCGCGACACCCTTCGATCGGGCCATGGTGGCCGACTTGCGTTATCGATAATAGGCAACGACCGCCGGTTGTCGTTGGTAACCAGCATCGTATCTGCGACAGCCCAATACGATACTCCAGCATTGACGGCTACAGGTTTTGCCGCATCACTGGCCGCGAGAACCGCGGGCGACGCCAGGGCGACGTTGTTCGCAAGCCGGGTCTCGATACTGCCCTGGCGCCCCTTTCTGGCGACAATCTGCGGTGCCGGCATCGCCTCTGCGACAGGCTGATCAACCGTTCCAAGCCTATTCGCCCGGCTGCGGGCCTTGCGCCGAACCTCACGAGGCTGTCCGGTCTCGGTCTCCGCAACGACGATTTTGACGAAACGGTCCCAGTGGTAGGCCCCGAGGGCGCTCTGAATCAGGTGCCGCAGTTCGACCGTTCGTTCCAGTTCGACAATCCGGTCCCCGGTCACCTCCTCGACGAAGGAAAACTCGAAAGACGGCGCCGGGCGCGATCGAAGCTGATAGATATTTTCGGGGTCGGTGGCCTGGAGGTGGGTGCTTTCGCGGGTCAGCAACAAATAGGCATTGCGACGAAAGCCTGCAAATATGGCGTCGGTAATCGTGCTGTCGAGTGCCGTTTCGCTGCTCGGCCGCGAACTCGAATACACCGTGAACAGGCCTTCAGCCAACATATCATCAAAGGCGCGTCGCAGTTCGGCCTGGGTCAGATAACCTTGCGGGTGGCCGCCGGAGAGATGGTCGTGGACCGTCGCCCATTGTCCGCGGACTTCGATTTCGATCGGCGCTGCGCGCGCTCGAAAACGAGCCGTCCAGCTCAATTCGAGGTCACTTGCTTCGTTCCTTAATGCCGCGACCACGGACCGGGTCGTGTCCGCATCGAGATGCGAGGCAAGGCTTGCCGTCGTGGCTGTGCCGGATGCGTTGGCCGAGACGATGGGTACGCCGTCGCCCCCAGCAGTTTTCAGCACCCAGTCCGACGATCTAACGAACAGCGGGCGAAGCTCTTCGTCGGCAGTGCCGCAACGGTATTGAGGGCCCGTGACTATGTTCGCTGGCGCAGCAATCGTAACGTCCATGTTGACGATGCCGCCGACGATAAGCTTGGACACCGTTAAATGCTCGTCCGGCGGCGGGTCGCGGGACACGATAAGCGTTAACCCGAATATTGGCGCCCCGTCGGCCCCAAAGGCGATGACCGCATCCCGGTATCGGTAATACTGGATCGGTCCAAGCCCTTGGCCCCGACGCCGCGGATTCGAAGCGTCGGGAATCGCGACGACTTCACGGCCGGATATTGCACCGGCAGCCGCGATTACGGTCCAATCCGCATCGGCGGCCGGACCAAGTGCTGCCGCGTCCGTCGCGCGCTCAACGATGGGAGCCGGCCTGCTCACTAGTTATAGCGCCAGCGCTCGGCTTCCTCGGGTGCCCCTTCCGCACCAGCGACCTCGCGAGGCTCGACCGCGGCGCCTGCCTCCGGCGGTGCCCCCCTCTCACCGACCTCCGTGACGGTACGTGGCTCGGGTTCCTCCGGTGTCTCGCCTTCGGCGACTTCGCGCGGTTCGGCCGGTTCGCTGCGTGCGCCCGGTTCAGCGGGCACGCTCGGACCGCCGGGCTCTCCGGGTTCCGCGGGCGCCACCGGCGTAACGACCTCTGCCGGCTCCGCTGTAACCGGTGGCTCGCCCGGTCCGGTCGCCACTTCGGTGAGACCCGTCGTTCCGGTGACGATGAGCCGCGAGCTTGCGGCCTGTTCGGGCGTCGGCACCTCTACCATTAGTGGACCATTGCCCTGGATCTCGTTCCATTCCCCCCACCACTCGCGGCCGGCACTGAAAATGCTGCCCTTGACTACGACGTGTACCCGGTAGCGGTAGCTTGGGCGATAGTCGAGGTCTCCGGTATAGATCTCCCAAATCCGCGGTTCGTTCTGGTCGGCGTGTTGCCAGAGGAAGCGCTCGACCGGTCGGTCATTGCCGTCGTGGTCCTGACCGTCGGCCTGAAACTCGACCTCGACGGTCTGCGTCGGATCGCTAAGTACCGCGTTGAGATAAACCGGACCCACCTCGAGCTTGCCAACCGAATCGGCACGAACCTCGATATTCATCGTGTCGCTGAGCGTGCCGTGCTCGCCCGGATCGAGTTCGATCACGTTCTTCTCGATGCTCAGTCGCACGAACGGGTTGTCCGACGCGCCCGGCGGTTCCTTGAGGTGCACAGAGCGCTTGATGAACGATTTGTCCGGCGCCCAGCCGGCCGGCGGCGAGCGGACCTCGGACTCGTCTTTCTTGACGCTCTCTGCAATCCACTGTGAAGAATCGCCCGTGTCCTGTGCCGTGAACACGTGACTGGCCCAACTCAACTCGCCGTGCGTATCGGGATACCCGACTTGTGCCGAGACGAATTCCACCGGGTCACCGACCCAATTCCTGCTCGCGTCCGGCCAGTTGACGACCGGTTTGATTATACGCCGGATCTTCCGGTTCCAATCGTCGAGGTACAGCGACGTGAAGTACTGCCGCTCAGCGTCCGGATCGTTCTGGATGACATCGAAGAAGCCTTCGAGCGAGCTGCTGATGTTGTGATCGTGCAAGTATTGCTCGTTAATCGTCTGGTCGTACTCGAGATTCAGTGCTCGTTCGTCACGACGGTATTTCATCGAGAATGCAACCCCCCACCAGCCACCGCCGGCATTGGCTTCGGCAGGCTCTACTCTGGGCTCCTCCACATTGAAGATCGCCTTCTCGGCCAGTTCGATGAACTTCTGGGTGATGAGGTCCGCACGCTCTTCCGCTTTCTTCCTCATCTCGTCGGAAGTGGGCAGCGTACCGTCGATCTCCAGTTCGACCCGAACCGTGCCGTTCGTCACCATTTTGTTGAACTCGGCCTGGATGTCGACCTTGGCAAACAGGTACTTGCCACTGAGGGCCGCGGAGAAATGCTGAAAAATGCTCTCCCAATTACCGGTGATCTTGATGCGTAAAGACTGCGTCCAGAGCTTCAGCTTCATGGCCTGGGACACGGCAATCGGGCTGTAGCTGCCGCGAAAACCCTGCCACAGGATAGCCGTCGGCAAGCTGCCGATCAGGCCGGAGAACGCGTTCTCGGCGGTGGGTACGATGGCACCGGAACCCTGCCCTTGCAGACGCCACGCCCACGGGTCGACGTTCGCGCTACGGGATCGATTACTTACAACCAGGTCACGCAGCGCACGGCGCGTGTCGACAATTGTCGCGGGTGTCTCCACGATAGGCACAATCGAGCGGCCGGCATGATCGCGCACGACTCGCACGCGCGGCGCAGTGTCTCCACCGCCAGCATCGGTCGGCCCTGCAGGGGCCGGGGTTGCGGGCGTCGACGCCGCAGGCGATGGCGTTGAGCCGTCGGCGTTCGGGGACAGATTGGTAATCGTCGTGATGTTGCTGACGATCGGTATCGGCCGGAACATTGGCGTCGCGGGAACCCGCCAGCCCCAGTATCGATCGCTACTGCCGCGGAATCGTTCCAGCAGTTCATCGTGAGCATTTTGCAGAACGGACGGCGGGAACCCTGACGTCGTGCTCAACGACATCACGCCGCCTGCAACTTCACCTGCACCACCGACATTGGTGTCCGCGCCCTGAATTCCGACAAAGCGGATCAAATGGAACTTGAACGGACCGTTTTCGCCGTCGCGTGCCAACCGAACATAGTTCGGCATCCAATAGTAGACCGGCGGCTTACCCTCTTTCTGCAACTCGTCGTTGTGCTTGTCCGGGAGAAACACCATGACGTGGCGTCGGTCGCCCTCTCCCGATGTAATGTGCTGAAATCCCCCGGCCCAGACCGGGCCTACTGCTTCGACCATGGTTGTCTCCTTAAGGATTGTTTGTGCGTTCGGTGTGTTGTGTCCTCGCGTTGATTAGGCGCGCGGGGACATCCAGCGACAAGCGAGCTGGCCACTGAGCCAGAATCCGCGCCAGCCCGTACGTACACTGATGTCCGTCGCAACTTCTTGTTGTCTGTGCGCGACAAATCGGAGCGTTATGTAAAGTTGTCTTTATGTTCAACCGCTTACACAGTAAGCGTAGTATATGGGCTAAAAATTTCAACCATGAGCCAAGAAAAGGCTTATTGTTTTGCACTTGGTTGGTTTTTCACATGTTCGCAACGAACGAAGCAAAACATGTGCATTCGGTCCCATCTCACCCTATGCGGAAAGACCCGAACACCACTCAGCCGATAAGTCACTTTTTTTCCCATATTTAACAACGCCCTACGATCGCGGGCACCACGGCAGTGCGTCATGGCCGGGACGGCCAACGTCCACTTGGGGCGCCGGAAAAGCGGGTCGTGCCGACCCTCGATTACCCGCTATTGGGCGAAGGTCGGCTTCAACAGAGTGCCGTCGGCTAACGGCGGTTGGACTTTTCGCTCGACGACGATCGAACGAACGTAGACAACAAACGTATCGTTGCGCCGGTGCCAACAGCCACCGTCGCGCAAAGCTTATTAACGCGTCGTCAGACCGATGGATATTCGCCGATTGCCGTGAACTCACTAGTTTCAATCGGTGTCGAGTGAACACTGCGTTCAACAACGTACAAGTTGAATGTCGCAATGACGGATTCTCTAAACCGTATAGAATCTGAAAGTTTCGTTTTCATGTTCTTTATCCAATGAAACAGGATCAAACGTGTCGTCACAACGATTACTGTTTCACGGACGGTACAAAACGCAAGTTTCGTCGCCTGCCGATGCGAAAACCCTGTACGCGCCAATAGAAATTCAAACGCCAACAACAGCTCGCTAGTTGGGGAAACTAAACCATGGACTAGTGCGCTATATTCAAGATTTTTCTCGAAGATCCAGCCGAGAATCCCGAGCTTGGATTTCGGCAGCTCGGAGGGCACTTGCCGAAATAATCGAATACAGCCCGCCGCGATTTGCGGTTGGAGTCTTCGATGATTGGGGCTCTGGTAAAACAACCTTGATGCATTACATTCGGTCGCCTGTTGCCGAGCGGAACAACATCGTGCTGGTTTGGTTCAATGCCTGGCGCTACGAGCGAAAGGACCACTTGATCGTACCGATGCTGGATGTGCTTAGAGATGCGATCAAGCGCTGGGCGGACTCCGATGGCACAGAGGATGAGAAAAAGAGCGCGTCGGTATCCGCGGCCGCGACCATCGGTCGTGCCACTTTCACTTTGCTCGCTGGATTCGAGCTGTCCGGCAATATTGACGGACTTGGGGTGGATCTCTACCCATCCAACGTCGTCCAGAAATCGAAAGACAGCGACGACGAGGCCGCCGACAGCCCCTTGTCCTTTTATCACGCCAGCTTCAGAGCGATGAACGATGCGGTAGGTGATTTTTCTACGCAGGCCGCATAGCGGGCGGTGATTTTCGTGGACGATCTGAAGCGATGTCTGGCTGTTAATGCGCTCGAGGTCCTCGAATCCATGAAACTGCTGTCCGATCTCGAGGGCATCATCCTTGTTGTACGCCTCAACAAAGACATCATAGAACGATCGATCAAACTCAAGTACCACGCGCCCGAGTTAAAAGACGATGAAATTCGCCCGGTCAAGGGTGCCGATTACGTTAATAAGATTATTCAGGTGCCATTCGGCCTAGCGCAAATCAGCATGGAGCAGCAGCAGACTTACTTTGACAACCTTGTCACATCCAATACCCTACTGGAGTATCTGCAGCAGGATTTACGCAACGCGGTGCGGCCGCACCTGAATTATCTGTCAGAAGGCGGCTCGGTGAATCCGCGCGAGGTGAAACGGTTCATAAATTCCTACACCTTGCAGTTGATGATGCTGAAGCCGAAGCTTAGCGGTGAACTCAATGGGAACGTAATTCTGGCACTGCAGGTCATGAATTTTCGACCGGACTGGCTCAAACTCTACAACAGTCTGGCCATTGATCCGGCACTTTTCGAGCAAGCGGTATCGAACGCCGTCAGTACCCCTGTTGACAGCGTCATCAATATTCATGGATCGACCGTACCACTGCCCAGTGAATTTGTGACCTATGTTGACGAGCCGTTTGGTCACAGCCTGTTGACCGCGAATATTGACGCTTATTTGTCGAGCGCGGAATCGACACGATCTTCAGCGCCAGGCCTGCTCACAGCGCAGGCAGAAGTTGCCAAAATCCGCGGTCTTGCCCTGCAGGTTGGTAAGGGAGATAGCCCGTCGCCCTCGCCAAACGCCTAATGCACCAGGGACACACCGAGCTTGGACAGAACCGTGTCAATCCGGTTGGCGTAGGTGAAATCAACGCCGTTTTCGTCTTCGCCGCCAGCAAACAGAAGACCGACGGCTCTGCCGGTAGTGTCGACGATGAGTGAGCCCGAATCGCCGCTGGTGCTGAATGTTTGTCCGTCCGTGCCGGTCACCTCGATCTGATCGCTGAACTGCGCAATCATCGGGTCCGCTTCTGTGCCCATGTTGACGCGCAACCGATCCACTTCGACCGACGTAATCACTCCCTGAGTGACGCCAGTGGTCCGGCCCGCCTTGCGAACAGTTCTGCCGAGATCATCGACCGAGATCCGGCGTATTCCCCTGATGACGCCGGGCAGGGCCTCCGTCCATCCGAACCAGAATTCCAGGTCGGGAAAGATTTCGGCAACGGCGCAATCGACCACGTTACTGCGCTGGAACGAGATGGGTACATAGCGATCCAGAACGCCGATAAGCGTGCTCCGCGATGCCCTTCGGTCGAGGTTTCCCGGCTGTGTAACCGGGTCTCCCGGTGAGGAATTGTTGACATCGGCCAGCACGTGATTATTGCTGAGCACGTAGTAGGCATCCCGGTCTTCGACGACAAACCCCAGCGTTCCCGCATGCGCAATTCCCGGGATGACCACGCCGATTGATAAGCCCGCCTCGAGCGGGCGCTGCCGGCGCCGGAAAAAAGAGATCGGCGGCTGCCGCTTAATAATTTTAGGGACGATGCGCACGTCGCACTCGCCGCGAGAGCGATCCACAATCGTTGCCGCCAATGCCTTGGCCCCACGCGTAACCTGTATCCTAGCCGACAGAACGAAATCGCGCTTTCGCTTTCCCTGGGCCACACCCAGGGCCACCTCAGTGCTCTTCGGTGCCCGCACGTGCGCATCGTGGATGGTCTCGGCGAACGCTCTGGTAACGCTTGCGACGCCGGCCGTCCTGGCGAATGCCCTCGGCAGATGCGGTGCGGAACTCAGTTCTTCTTTGAGGCTTTGGACGGATGAGAGTCGCATTGGATGATCTCCTTCTGTGCACTCGCTGGCGGTAACGAATCGCCTTTCGAGTTATGATGGCACCATGGCCAGGAAACGGGACTTGGAACGCGCGAAACGGCGGTTTCTCACCGAGACAACAAATCGCGAATGGGTACAGGGTGTCGGCGTTGGCCTTATCGAGGGACAACTCGGTTTGATCATTAGCGTTCGGCCGAGGACGAAACCGGCCGCAAGCCGACTGTTGAAGAGACTCGATCTCGACGTGCCGATCCAGGTCCGGGCCGTTAGCGAGATACGCGCCCGGGCGCCTGACCAAGCGTCAAAAGCGGAGTCCCGGGAGATGCTTCGCAAAGCCGCGCATGCTCGTTTCAGTGACGCGAAGTGACTCAAGCCCGGCTCCCATCGCAATACGGAA
>Ga0224512_10001022_pt1 | contig 27894 bp, 16 predicted proteins | sample SF_May12_sed_USG_4_FD_169103 | JGI IMG/M metagenome (GOLD analysis project Ga0224512, IMG submission 169103) | Sediment microbial communities from San Francisco Bay, California, United States - SF_May12_sed_USGS_13 | ecosystem: Environmental > Aquatic > Marine > Sediment | place: USA... | reverse complement strand
GTTCGAGCGCCCAGTCGCGATCAAGGTGGTCCGCGCGGGTTTGGCAACGGAAGACGTGCTGGAGCGATTCCGGCTCGAGCGCTCGATCTTGGCGGGCCTGAATCACCCGAACCTGGCCCAACTGATCGATGGGGGGCGCACCGACGGCGGCCTTCCGTATTTCGTCATGGAGTTCGTCGAGGGCGTGCGCATTACCGAGTACTGCGACCGAAACACTCTCTCCGTCGAAGCCCGGTTGAAGCTGTTCACCTTGGTGTGCGACGCAGTTCAACACGCGCATCGCAACCTGGTCGTGCATCGAGACATCAAGCCGAGCAATATCCTCGTGACTCCGAACGGCTTGCCGAAGCTGCTGGACTTCGGCATCGGGAAGGTCCTGGACCCGTCTGCGCCCGACGTTCCAGACCGCACCGCCATGACGCAGCGGGTTCTCACTCCGGAGTACGCGGCACCGGAACAGGTCCGAGGCGGGCCGATAACCACGGCGACCGATGTCCACGGACTCGGCGTCCTCTTATACGAGCTCCTCACTGGGCACCACCCCTTCGCATCCGAGGCGTCCAGCCCCGAGCGCCTCACCCGCGCGGTACTCGATACGGCGCCCACATCGCCGAGCACGGTAGTGGGACACCCGGTTGATCGGTCGTGGGGCGACGTCGTCACGCCGAGTCAGATCGCGAGCCTTCGGCGGACGACCCCGCCGCGTCTCCGGCGCGCGCTCCAGGGCGACGTGGACAACATCATCCTCATGGCGCTCCGCAAGGAGCCTGAACGTCGGTACTCGTCCGCCGAGGCTTTTGGCGCGGACGTACAGAGACACCTGGGCGGGCGAACCGTGCGCGCCCGTCCAGACTCGATGCGATACCGGCTCTCGAAGTTCGTCACACGGAATCCATGGGCCGCCACTGCAGCGGTGCTCGCCGCCGTCGTGCTCGGCGCCTCGGTGGCCATCCCGTGGCAGCAGAACCGGAGGCTGACCCGGGAGAGAGACAAAGCCCGTGAGGTTCAAGACTTTCTTCTGGAGGCCTTCGGCACCACGGGCGTCGACGAGTCGATCGGCGCCGGGGACCTGCTGGACCTTCAGTCCGGCCGGATCGGAGAACTCTACCCGGATCGCCCGGAGCTCCAGGCGGAGATGTATCTCGTCCTCGCCGAGGCTTACGATCGGCTCGGCCGATACGATGAGGAGCTGGAGGTCGCAGAGCGTGGCCTGGACTTGATGCGAGAGCAATATCCCAGTGATCACCCGGACCTGGCTCGGGCGCTGAATACGCTCGGATGGGCGCTACACCAAGCAGGCAATCGCGACCGTGCGGCGGCTGTGCTCGAGAACGCCGTGGACATGCGGCGTCGCCTCGGCCGGCCGTACCGGGCGGAGCTCGCGCGCTCACTCAATGATCTAGGTGTGGTGCGGAGCGTGCTCGGCGAAAGCGGGGCCGCCGAGGCCCTGCATCGTGAAGCGTTCACCATCCGACGTGCGGCCCTCGGTGACTCGGACCGCGCCACAGGCGTCTCCGCCAGCAATCTAGCCGCGGTTCTCTATGAGCAGGGCGAGTTCGAGGAGGCGAGGCGAGAAGCGGAGTTGGCTCTCGAGCTGCTACGAAGCTCGGTCGGTCCGGACCATCAACGGACCATCGTCGTCCAGAACAACCTCGCCGTCATGAGCATCGCGGCCGGTGACGTCGAAGGGGCTATCGCGCAGTATCGCGACCTGCTCGACCGCCAGACACGACTCCAGGGGGCGGAACACCCGGTAACGAACACGGTGCGGCACGGGCTGGCCGCTACGCTGCTACGGGTCGAGCAGTGGGAAGAAGCGTACCACCTTGCCGCCGATGCGTATCAGATCTCGCGCGACGCGGGTGTCTCAGGACTCGAACGCGCCTTGCGTGCTCACGGCACGATCGTACGGGCACTCGAAGGCGCCGGTCGCACGGCGGACGCGCTCGTGGAACTCGATACGGCGATCCGAGACGTGGAAGACGACCCTCGGCTGGCACCTCTCCTGCAGTCGCTGAGATCCGACCGAGTAAGGCTGCTCGTCAGCCTCGATGATTGGCGGGGCGCGGCCGAGGACTACAATGCACTACTGCGGGCGGCGGAGGCCTCGCTCACCCCGGATGATCCGAGTCTGGCGGCACGAAGAGTCCGGCTCGCGGAGTACCTGGCTCGAGCCGGGGAGCTTTCGTCCGCAGACTCCCTGCTGAACGCGGCACGCGCCGTAGCGACCGCCGACTCGGCGAGTGGAGAGCTTCGTGCGGCATTCGAACGGGTCCTGGCTCTGCTGCGGCCGCAGAGCGGGTGAGTGGAGGACGCCCCGCCCGGCCGAATGGCCGGACGGGGTTGAGAGAAGGACCGCGTCGTCCCTACATCCCCGCGATCACCTCCTGGAGGTTCTCAATGAGCAGCAGGCCTTGGTCGGCCTCCGAATCGGCGTGGCACGCGATCACCACTTTCTCGCCATCTCCGAGGACTTGCATGTCGATCGGCTCAGGGCACTGGGCCTCGATGGAGAAGGTCGCAGTAGGCGCCGCGATGAAGGACGATCCATTGATCATCCAGAGCTCTAGCGTGGAGTCGCCCTGGTTGGCGAAAAGCGCGTAGCGTCCAGTCCCGTCGCTCGCGGTCACGATGCCACCCGCAACTCTCGCCGGCTGGTTTTGCGACGCAAGCCGCGTGGCGGTCCCAGAGACGGCATCGACCCGGAAGATCTTCATGAGCCCACCCGTCGTCGTCTCGCCCGCAGTGTATCCGGGATGGGTCAGAGCGGAACCGAGAACACAGAGGAACTCGCCTCCACCCTCGTCCCGGCAATCCAATGTCGGCGGCCTGAACGCATCCCCTAGCTTCGAATCCAAGACTGCCGCGCCGGTACTCACGACCGGAAGCGTTTCGACGGTGCCGGCGGTCTCGTTCCACTGCACGAGCACGACCTCGGCAGGATCGTTGAAGATGTTGCCATCACCCGTCGTTTCAATGCCGATGACCGTCGACTGATCCGGCGAGGCCCAGATCGATCGCAGGTGGATGTCCGGTTGCGCAATGTCAAACGACATGCGGTTGCGAAGCGCGTCGCTGAAGGAGCGAGTTGCAGAGGTATACCGAACGATGCCGAAATCACCGTAGGGGCTGACCAGCGCGAAGGCGTCGGACCCAAAGCCTCGAATGTCCAAGGGCTGGTCCTTCGAGGCCTCGACGAGTGTGTCGTTCACGACCATCGGGTCCGCACTCAGGTCAACATGCATGCCAGGGCCGCCCCCGTAAACGACGTAGGTCCCGTCGGACAACGCCGCGACTCTCTGTCGACGGAGCGTCATGTCGTCGATGGCCTGCACGTCCGGCGCGAGAACGCCCGTCTGGGCGTGGTAGCGCCTGACTCCGCTGCCCAGCGTCACATGGAAGGGCGAACCGGAAACAGGAAGCAAGTAGTCGGCCCGGCGTGCAGACGTGAACGCCATGATGAGATCGACAGGAGGAGACGAGCACTCGATATCCAGGCCAAGACGGACCGTCGCAAATGCGGTGAAATCGGACGCATCGAATTCGACGAGGGCGCCGAACTTGCCCGTTCCGGGTTCCCCGCATTGGTATTGGTTGACGATCGTCCGCACCGTGCCGGTCCCATTGAGCGTCGAGCTCAGGTCGCCGACGAGCGCCACTGGCGAAGTGGAGAGATCCTCGACCACGGCGCCTGTAATGTCTCCAAGGGCGGCCCCCGTCACGTCCAAGGTTATCGTGACGTCGAACGGCTCTAGGACCTCGGCGGACGCAGGGCCGTCGACGCCGAAGTCGAGGCCCGGGGTCTCGACCGCCGCCGCGTACGAGAAGTGCCCGAGCGAGCCACGAGCCACGACCTCCGTCGGCTCGGCCTCACTCGGCTCCAGGACGAGATCCGAAAGCAGCTCGACGACGCCCTCGCTTTCGGAATAGAGCAGCGCGCCGTGCAGTTCGAAGCGACCGGCCTCGAGCGAGACCGCTTCTGTGAGGGTGAACGCTACCTCGATGGGAGCAGTGAAGGCGAGGCCACTCGGTTGCAGATCGTACGCACGCGTGGGCCCACCCAGCTCCGTAAGAGACTCGGGCATTTGGCTCTCCGTCACACCCGTCACGGAGATCTCCGTGTCAGCCGCGAGCGCCCCCGCCGGGATCGTGAGCGTCAGCTTCCCATCGCTCGAGACCACCTCACCGCCTCCGGCCCCAACGCTCTGCGACGACGTGTTGTCCTCCGCCGTCACCGTCATCGCATCGGCGGGGCTATCATCCGTACCGTCGTTGACGACCAGCGTCGCCAGGTAGTCGCCGACTACATCCGGCACGAAGCTCGGGGTCGCGCTCGTCACCTGGTCGAGGGTCGACGCGCTTCCACTCGGTGCCGCAAGCGTCCACGTGTACGTGATGGGATCACCATCCGCATCGCTTCCCGATCCCGAGAGCTGAACGGCGAGGCCCGCGCTAACGACGAGATCGGCGCCGGCAGCGGCGATCGGCGCCGTGTTCTGACTGGGTTGCGGGTCGGGATTCGGGTCCGGTTCCGTAGTGCTCTTACCGCAGCCCAGGGCCAACCCCAGAGTCAAGAGGCCCGTGACGACCCGGCGCCGGCGAACGGCCCGTGAGCCTCCTCGAGTGCTCGTATCCATGATTCCTCCTCGCGTCGAAGTCCGCGCGCCCGGTGGGGGCGCTGACTCCTACGCGCATTACGGAGGAAAAAGCGATCATAGAACGACGAGCGTCGCCCGCGCTGATTCTCGGGCACTGGCTTGGAGTTGACCGGGGGTGCTTTATCCCGTCCGGACGTACCCTGCCTGGCCGAACGTGTCGCACGCCTCCACGTCGCCGGTGCGTAGCCCGGTCTCGAGCCACTGCCGGCGTTGCGCCGACGTGCCGTGGGTGAACGACTCGGGCGAGACCGAGCGTCCAGCGCGACGTTGGAGCCGATCGTCGCCGATGGCCGCGGCGGCGGCCAACCCTTCGTCCACGTCGCCCGGCTCGAGCACCCGCTCGCGCCGGTTGGCGTGGTGCGCCCAAACGCCCGAGTAGCAATCCGCCTGGAGCTCCATGAGGACCTGGAGCTGGTTCGTCTCCACCTCCGAGCGGGACTGACTCTGTAGCTGACGCACCCATCCCGACGTTCCGACCAGAGTTTGGATGTGATGGCCGACCTCGTGTCCGATCACGTACGCTTCGGCGAAGTCACCCGCCCCACCCATTCCGGCCAGCTGATCGAAGAACCCCGTATCGAGATAGAGTCTTTGGTCGGGTGGGCAGTAGAACGGTCCTGTCGCCGACGTGTTGAAGCCGCACGCCGACTGCACCGCGCCGGTGAAGAGGACCATCGTCGGGGGCTCATACCGAACGCCGTTCTCGGCGAAGATCTCGCCCCACACGTCCTCCGTCGTCCCGAGGACCGCGCTCAGGAATTCCCTCTCTTCGTCCGCCACCCCCGAGGGCGCAGGCTGCGATGGTGCGGGGGCCAGAGCTCCGACCCCGTTGAGCAATTGGAGCACTTGCCGGGGGTCGCCCCCCAGCAGCACGACCACGACGACGATCAACAGACCGGCTCCTCCACCGATTCGGAGGCCGCCCGCGCCCGATCGTTGACCACGTCGGTCCTCGACGTTCGTGCTGCGGCGGCTCTGTCTCCAGCGCATAGGTCGGATCCTTGCTGAGAGATGCGGGGAGTCGCCAACCATAGGCGTGTGGGCCCGGCATTCACAAGCGCGCCGGGAGCCGCACACGTGTCGCCTAGCCAACACTGACTTCCAAGCAGCGCTTGCGGACTGCCCTTGCCGTCCCTCCATTGGCTCCCCGCCATCTGTTTACTCACCCCCCAGGCACCCGTTGCATCCGCTGGGTCACAACGAACCGCGCCAACCACGGTCCGCGATCGTCGGCCCCTAGGGAGGTTCTGATGAGGCAGCCCCTTCTCGCTCTCGCGCTCCTTGCGCTCGTCACGTTCGCCGCCTGCACGCAGCGCGACACCCTGACGGCTCCGCCCGATCCGTCGATCCAAGCCACCGAAGCGCCGTCGCTGGCCGAGCTCGCGCGGACAGCCCAGGAGTCGGGGTACGTGCCCGGACGGGTGATCGTGCGATTCCGGGACGGCGCGCCGATCGCGGAGATCACCGGCGCGCAGGGCGCGAGCCCGCAGCGCACGATGGGACTGGGCGCGAGGCTGCTTACCGTCCCTGAAGGGCAGGAGCGCGCCGTGGCCGAGGCGCTGGCCCGGAACCCGTCCGTCGAGTTCGCCGAGCCGGACTACTTCTATACCGTCGACGTTCCTTGCGGCACGGGGACGTGTGTGGGGCCGAACGACGGATTCTTCGGCTACAAGTGGGACCTCCACAACGACGGTAGCATCACCGACGAGTTCGGCGCGGACCTCGCGCTGACGGGTGCGGTCGACGCCGACGTCGACTGGCTCGAAATGTTCGACGCGGTCGGCCCGCTCCCCGGCACTTCGGTCATCGGGATCATCGACACGGGCATCCGAGCCTCGCACGAGGATCTCGCCGGCAAGGTCGTCGCTGGATACGATTTCTTCGACCTCGATCCCGATCCCGCCGACGATCACGGGCACGGGACACACGTCGCGGGGATCGCGGCAGGAAACGGTAACAACGGGACGGGTGTGCCCGGGGTCGCGTTCGTCCCCGAAGTCTCGATCGCCGCGGCGAAGGTCTGCGGGTTCATTTTTCCGGGCCTGCACGGCTGCCCCTCCTCGGCGATCGCGGACGGGATTCAGTGGGCGACCGACAACGGCGCCGATGTCCTGAACATCAGCCTGGGCGGCGGGTCGGGCTCCTCGGTGGTCCAGGGCGCGCTCCAGTACGCACGACAGAACGGCGTCCTGCCGTTCTGCGCCGCGGGCAACGACGGCGGCTCGGTGGGATTCCCGGCGGCCTTCCCGGAATGCGTCGCCGTCAGCTCCACCAACTGGAGCGACGACCTCGCCAGCTACTCGAACTTCGGCCCCGAAATCGAGCTCGCGGCCCCCGGCGGAGACTTCGAGCACGAGAACAGCTACAGCTTCGTGCTCTCCTCCTACGCCACCGCCGACAATGCCTACGCTTGGCTGGCCGGTACGTCGATGGCGTCCCCGCAGGCGGCGGGGTTGGGCGGACTGCTCCACGCACTCGGGGTGACCGATCCCGACGCGAAGCTCACCCGCATGAAGTCGACCGCAAACGACCTCGGGGATCCCGGGGACGACACGTCCTTCGGAGCCGGGAGGATCAACGTCTACACCGCGGTCGCGGAGCTCATCGGCGCGCCGCCGAACCAGGCGCCCAACACCTCCTTCGCCGTGGTCTGCACGGACCGCACCTGCGACTTCACCGACACGAGCACCGATGGCGAGGGCTCGGTGGTTGCGTGGTCCTGGGCCTTCGGGGACGGGAACTCCTCCACGCTTCAGAACCCGACGCACACCTTCGCCGCGGACGGAACCTACACCGTGACGCTCACGGCGACCGACGACGAGGGCGCCAACGCCACTTCCACGGCCGTCCTGACGGTCCCGACGCCGAATATCCCCCCGACGGCATCGTTCACGTCGAGCTGCGCCGCCTTCACCTGCGACTTCACCGATACGAGTAGCGACCTCGACGGGACGATCGTCTCGTGGGCCTGGGATTTCGGGGACGGCAACACTGCTTCGACCCAGAGCCCGACTCACACGTACGCCACGGCGGGAAGCTTCACCGTGAGCCTCACCGTGACCGACGACGACGGCGACACGGACGTCGCGAGCGCGAGCGTCAGCGCCGCGGAGCCTAATGATCCGCCGGCAGCCTCGTACGTGTGGAGCTGCACCGATCTGACCTGCACGTTCACGGACACAAGCGCGGATAGCGACGGTACGGTCACGACTTGGCTTTGGAGCCTAGGGGACGGGGTTTCGACGAACGCCCGACATCCGGTCCACACCTACCGCTCCGCCGGCACCTACGCGGTGACGTTGACCGCTACGGACGACGACGGCGCCACCGACTCGGTGACCGACACGATCACGGTCTACGCACCGGGCGAGGCTCCCACGGCGTCGTTCACGCAGAGCTGCGTCGACCTCACGTGCACCTTCACGGACACGAGCACCGATGGCCAAGGATCGGTGGTCGCGTGGTCCTGGGACTTCGGAGACGGCAACAGCTCGTCGAGTCAGCATCCCACGCACACCTACGGCGCCGCCGGCACCTATGCCGTGACGTTGGTCGCGACGGATGACGTGGGCGCGACCGACTCCTTCAGCCGGACCGTAATCGTTCCCTCGGGTAACCAGCCACCCACCGCGTCGTTCACCTCGAATTGCGGCGATCTGTCCTGCGCCTTCACCGATGCCAGTGTGGACGGAGACGGAACCGTGGTCGCGTGGGCTTGGGACTTCGGAGACGCCACTACGTCGTCGACTCAGAACCCGACGCACACGTTCGCGAGTGCCGGCACGTATACTGTGACCCTCACGGTAACCGACGACGGCGGTGCGACGGACAGCTCGTCGTCGGTCATCACGGTCGTGGAGCCGAACGACGCGCCGGTCGCTTCGTTCACGTGGAACTGCACCGACACCACCTGCTCTTTCACCGACACGAGCACGGACAGCGACGGCACCGTACAGACGCACCTCTGGAACTTCGGCGACGGCTGGTCGAGCAGCGGACCCGATCCGGTTCACGTGTACGGATCGCCGGGCACGTACACCGTGACGCTCACGGTGACCGATGACGACGGCGCCACCGGAAGCTACGGCACGTCGGTAACCGCACCTGGGCCGGGCGAGGCACCGACGGCATCCTTCACGTCGAACTGTACGGATCTGTCCTGCGACTTCACCGACACCAGCACGGCGGGGGCCGGGCCGATCGTCTCATGGTCGTGGAACTTCGGGGACGGTAACGGCTCGTCCGTCCAGCATCCGAGCCACGCGTACTCGACGGGCGGCACGTACACGGTCACTCTGGTCGTCACGGACGACCGCGGAGTGACCGACACGCTCGCGAAGAGCGTGACCGTGCCGGCACCGAACCAGTCCCCCACGGCGTCCTTCACGTCGAGTTGTACCGACCTGACGTGTGGCTTCACGGACGCGAGCGCGGACGGAGACGGGACGATCCTAACCTGGAGCTGGGACTTCGGGGACGGGACGACGTCGAGCGCGCAGAGCCCGAGCCATACCTATGCGGCCACGGGTACGTATTCGGTCACGCTCACGGTGACCGATGACGACGGAGCCACCGACAGCGCCACCAACAGCGTGAGCGTGATCGCTCCGAACCAGGCGCCGACCGCCGCCTTCACCTGGAGCTGTGACGGCCTGACCTGCTCCTTCACCAACGAGAGCATCGACAGCGACGGAACCATCCAGAACAGTGTGTGGGCGTTCGGCGACGGTTGGTCGAGCAACGCACAGCACCCGAACCACACATACGGTGACGCGGGGAGCTTCACGGTCACGGTCACGGTCACCGACGACGACGGCGCAACCGACTCGTACAGCGAGACGATCGAGGTCGGCGAGCGTCCGGTGGCGTCGTTCACCTCGGCCTGCACCGGCCTGGACTGCAGCTTCACGGACACCAGCACCGACGGTGACGGGACGGTCGTCTTCTGGGCGTGGAACTTCGGGGACGGCGCGACCTCGTTCGCGCAGAACCCGAGTCACGCGTACTCGGCCGCCGGCACGTACACCGTGACGCTTACGGTGGACGACAACGAGGGAGTGACCGACAGCCACACCGCGACCGTGACGGTCGTCGCCGCCAACCAGGCGCCCTTCGCGGCGTTCTCTTCCAGTTGCACGGACCTCTCGTGCGCCTTCACCGACGCCAGCTCCGACTCGGACGGCACGATCGTGTCCTGGTCTTGGGACTTCGGCGACGGCAATACCTCCACGGCGCAGAACCCGAGCCACGGTTACGGAACGGGTGGCACGTATACGGTGACGCTCACGGTAACCGACGACGACGGCGCAACCGACAGCGTCGGCGAGACGGTAAGCGTCACGGCGCCGAACCAGCCGCCGACCGCCGGGTTCTCTTCCAGTTGCACAGACCTCTCGTGCGCCTTCACCGACGCCTCCGCCGACGCGGACGGGGCGATCGTGTCCTGGTCTTGGGATTTCGGCGACGGGACTACCTCGGGCGCTCAGAATCCGAGCCACGGCTACGGAGCGAGCGGCACGTACGCGGTGACGCTCACCGTAACCGACGACGACGGCGCGACGGATGTGACAGCGAGCAGCGTCTCGGTCACCGCGCCAACCTTGATCACCCTGTCGGTGAGCGGCTACAAGGTACGGGGGAGACAACACGCGGACCTGACGTGGAGCGGTGCCAATTCCGCGTCTGTGGACGTCTATCGGGACGGAGTCGTGATCCTCACGACTCCGAACGACGGCTTCCAAACGGACAGCATCAATAACCGAGGTGGCGGGAGCTACACGTACCGGGTGTGCGAAGCCGGTTCGAGTACCTGCTCGCAGGAGGTGACCATCACCTTCTGAGGACGCGGCGCGAGCAGGGACGCGCTCGCGCGCGTCCTTGCCTTCGTCCCGGCGCGGAGCCTTAGTAGAAGAGTCGCAATGATTCCGCCGATAGACCCCGCCCCATGACGAACGAGACCGTAGCCTGCCCCTTCTGCGAGGCGGACATCAGCGCCAGCGCGAAGAAGTGCAGACACTGTAGCGAATGGGTCGCACGGTCGTGTCAGATCTGCGGGACGCCGATTCGGGGAGAGTGGGCCGCTCGCGGCCTTTGCGCGGAGTGCCAGCGTAACCGGGTCCTCCCCTTCGGCGCGCCGGGCGCTCTGGTTCGGGGCACCAGGAGCCGCCCGATCGCGGCGATCCTCTCTCTCACGCTGGGTGGCGTGGGTGTTCACAAGTTCTACCTCGGCCAGACGGGGAAGGGCTTTCTCTATCTCTTCTTCTTCTGGACCATGATTCCCGCCCTCATCGCGCTCTTCGAAGGCTTCAATTTCGCAATCATGAGCGACGAGGAATTCCACCGACGCTTCCCTGGTTGAGCCTTCGGGGCCCTCGCGCCGGCGGGGGCAGGCTCTCACTTTGCCCGCATGACTTCCGCGCCGCACCCACCCCTGCGACAGGGCCTCAACGTCGTGACGTTCGTCGCGGTGCTCTGGCTCAACGGTCTCGCCGGCTCGGGTGTGCTCAGCGGCGCCTCGATCGGCGAGATCGCCAACCAGTACGCCTCGTATTTCCTGCCGGCCAATTACGTATTCGGCATCTGGAGCTTGATCTACCTAGGCCTCGCGGCGTTCACAGTCTACCAGGCGTTGCCGCCTCTCCGCGGCTGCGACACGCTCGGGCGGCTCGGTTGGGCCTGGGCGCTGAACGGCGCGCTCAATATTGCGTGGATCTCTGCCTTCTCGTTCGGGCTCTTCTCCGTCGCCTGGGTCGTCATGGTCGCCCTCCTCGTGAACCTCGTGTGGATCCACGAGCGCATCGGATTCGGAACGGCGTCGCTCACATGGGACGAGCGCGTGTTCGTTGCCTGGCCCTTCGGGCTGTACTTGGCCTGGATCTCGGTGGCGCTCATCTCGAACACCTTTCAGCTGGTCACGTACCTGGGGTGGAACGGGTTCGGGATCGACGGAACGGTGTGGTCGGCCCTCTTGATGGTCGTGGGCACCGGGCTGGCGGCTTTCATGGTGCTTCACCGGAGCAATTGGCTCTTTCCGCTCGTCTTCGCGTGGGCATTCGTCGGGCTGGCGCAGAGGTACGCCGACATCCCGCTTCTGGTGACCACCGCGTACGCGACCTCCGCGCTGGGGCTCGTAGCCATGGTCGCAGGCCTCCTCTGGCGACGCCGTACGATGCTCGCGACCCAACCGTAGAACCTCAGGTGGTGCACCTCATGAGAATCCGACAGATGTTGATTCCGACCCTTCTCCTCCTGATCCTCTCAGGGTGTGCGCCCGATCGATCGGAGGAGGCAGCCGGTGCGCCCGGCGACGGAGCTACCTCGGACGGGCCCTCCGACCCTGCATCTACCTACCCGTCGATGACGACGGCCGCCGAATACGAGCGGGCCCTCGAGGAGCTCTCGAACTGGGGGCGTTGGGGCCCGGACGACGAGCTCGGGGCGGCCAATTTCATCACCCCCGAAAAACGCGTAGCGGCCGCGGGTCTGGTGCGAGACGGAATAAGCGTTTCGCTGGCGCACGACATCGTCGAGGTCGAAGCAGTCGACGCCACCTCCGTTCTGGACCGCGTCGTCCTGAACGTGAGCGCCGGGGCGGCGATGGATCGGCTGCAGTACACGGGCAGCTATCACGGAGTGATCCACAGCCACCTCGATGCGGTAGCGTGTCACATCATGGTCGATGGGCAGGGCTACAACGGCGTTTCCATGGAGGAGATCCAAGCGGCCGATGCCTGCCCGCGCGGCAGCATCAACGCGCTCAAGGACGGCGTGGTCACCCGCGGAGTCTTGTTCGATGCCACGCTCTTGCCGGAGGTCGTTTCGCCCGAAGGCTGGGTGGAGCCCGGAGCGGCGATCCGTGCAGCAGACCTCCTCCGGCTCGAGGAGATCCAGGGTGTCCGGGTCGAACGGGGCGATGTGATTCTGCTTCACACCGGGCGGTGGGCGCGACGGGACGCCGTCGGACCCTGGCCAACCAGCGAGGGCGTGGCCGGCTACCACGCCGACGTCGCGTACTTCATGGCCGATCGGGGCGTCGCCTTCATCGGCCACGACATGTGGCAGGACGCCTATCCGCAGGAGCTCACCGAGGTCGAGTTGCTCCCGCTCCATCGTATCGGTTTGGCGCGCATGGGTGTCGGGATCTTCGACAACCTGGACCTCGGCCGCCTCGCCGAAACCGCGAGGGCCCTGGGCCGCTACGACTTCCTGTTCACCGCCGCTCCCCTGCGCATCCGGGGCGGTATGGGCTCGCCGCTCAATCCCATCGCGACCTTCTAAATGAGGATCAGCTCATGATCGTGCGCACATGGACCGGTCGGGTCCATCCCGGGAAAGGCCGGGAATACCTGGCGTTCCTGGGTGGCACCGTGCTCCCGCAGATCAGCGCGCTCCCCGGGAGCCTGGGCGCGCGGGTGCTTCGCGGCGTGGGGCCGAGAAGCGACGAGTTCATGGTCCTCACCGAGTGGACGGACCTCGAATCCATCGGGGCATTTGCAGGACCGGACCCTTCGGTGGCGGTCGTAGAAGACGAGGCACGGGCGCTCCTCGCCGAGTATGACCCGACGGTCCACCACTACGAGGTCGCCCTGGAAGCGGACTGACATGGCTCCGCACCGCTCGGTCGGCATTGCCGTCGCGCTGATCGCCTGCATCGCGTGCCGCGGGCCCGAGCCGGGGCCCACGCTCGACCTGCCCACCCGCCCCCACGACGCGCCCGGGGGGCACGAGCTCGCCTCAGCGCTCCGAAGCCTCGATCTGGAAGCCCGGGAGGACGCGATCCATCGAGAGGTGGCGCGCGGCAACGTCCCAGGGTGGCTGCGCCGGTTGGTGCCGGTCGCGCTCCGAGTCGAGGTCGACGGTACGGAACACCGAGTCACCTTCTGGACAACCCCCGACTACCTCGCCGTCGGATCCGAGGACGATTATCTGCTAATCCCCTTGACGCCCCAGACCGCTCAGCGGATCGCCGACCTGGCCGGCGCCTCCCTTCCGACGCCGAGCATGGTGGACGCGATCTGGCGCGCAGCGCGTGTGCGCCTCGACCCCACGCCGATTCCTCCGAGCACGCTCATGACGACCGTTCCGGTGTTCGAGGACCACCACCGCAAGGTGCTGCGCCAGCGACGCCGCGCGACCCGGCCACCCGGGACGCTCGTCGCCGGTCACAAGAAAGACGTCGTCCTCACCGCCGAGCTCATGACCCACCCGGCCTCGGTCGCGATTTACGGGTGGCACTACCTCGACGGTTCCCACATCCAACCCCTCTACCTGGGGCATACGAACCGCTGGGTCGACTACAGCCACGGGATCCGACTCGTCGACGACTCGGTGACCGTCGACGGAGAACCGATGGCGCTGTCCGACGTGCTCAGAAATACCGAGTGGTCACGGTTGTTCAGCGACGGCGGCCCCATCGAGCCCGCACGCTACCCGCGCTGAGGGATCGAAAACGGACATCCGTGTGTTACAACTCCGCACACCTTGTCGCCGAACGGCACACCCAATGGACCCACGCCCCCGCACACCGCCGCGAATCGCCCGTCTCCTGACGGCGGTCGTGAGCCTGGTGCTCGTCGGGTCCGTAGGTGGCGCCGCGAGCGCGTTCGCACCGCTCCCATTCTTCTACGATCTCCATACGTTTCGCGGAGACGACGGAACCACGGCGGTCGTCGCCGCCGTCGCGGTTCCGGTCAAGGAGCTCCGGCGCGAGCTGTATCAGGGACGTGTGCGATACCGGTTCGACATTCGCTTCGTCCTGACGGATACGGTGCGCCGGGAGGTCATCGAGCGCATCGACTCGGTCTACGTGAGCAGGCCCGCCGCGCTACCGCGCCGCCACCTACTCCACACCGTACTCGAAATTCCGTCGCCACCCTCGGACGCGATTTTTCAACGCATCGTGGTGACCGATGCGACGAGACCGGGGGTCGGCCAGCTCTACCAGACACCGTTCACCATTCCAGACTACGGTGGCACCGAGCTTATGCTCAGTGATATCGCCTTCGGGCTACCCGATGCCACACGGGGTTGGCAGCGGAGGGGCGAGACGCTCGCGCTCCTGCCCACGAGCCAGTTTCCGCGGAGCGCCTTCGACGTCTACTACGAGGTGTACAACCTCCCGCCGAGCCGGCCATACAGCACGGAGATCGCCATCGCACCCATCGACGACGACGGCGAAGAGAACGTCGATGAGACCGTCCGCGTCCTCTTTTCCGGCGATTCGCGTGCCGACGACTCAGGCGTCTTTTCGGAGCTTCGGCGACTCGAGTCGCAGCTCTCTCGAGGACGATATCGGGTCACCGTGACAGTCACGGACCAGGCCGACGGTCGAGTCGCGACGCGGTCGCGCGTCATCGAGGTCCGTGGTACGCGGGGCGGAGCCACGTTGGTCCCGGCGCTGCCGAAACGGGGCGGCTGACGGGGGCCGATCCCTTCACTTCTTGCACCCCCTCTCGATCCCGCCCACTCTCGGGCTCCCACGTCAACGCACCCCCGGAGCCCGCTCGTGACTCGCTACGCCCTCGTCTTCGTCGCCCTCCTCCTCGTGCCCGTCGGCAATCTTCAGGCGCAGAGCTCATGGTCCGACCTCGTGGACCTCTTCGCGGAGTGGCGTGACTTCGAGCGCCCGGACTTCACGAATGGGGTGCCCGACTACACGGCGCCGGCCATGGCCAGGCAACAGCGGGAATTGGCGAGTTGGAAGGATCGGCTATGGAGGATGGATGTCGACACCTGGCCGCTCGAACAGCAGATCGACTGGCACCTGGTGCGCGCCGAGATGAACGGGCTCGATTTCGATCATAGAGTCCGACGCCCGTGGGCCCGGGACCCGGCGTTCTACGTCATGATGTACGCCTCGGAGAGCGACGTCCCGGCGCACGAGGGGCCGGTCATGCACGGATGGATCGACACTTGGACGTACGAGTATCCGCTCTCGGATGCCGACGCCGCGGAGCTGGCCAGGCGCTTCGCCGCGATCCCCGCGGTCCTCGATCAGGCGCGAACCAACCTCGCGGGTAGCAATGCGCGAGACCTGTGGGAGGCGGGGATCCGCTCCTTCCAGGGCCAGGCGCGAGACCTTCGGGCATACGCCGGGCGGGTCCGTGGGACCAGCGGTGCGCTCGACCGCGCTCTCGACGACGCCGCGCGTGCTTCGGAGGCATTCGCCGCATGGGTCGCCGCCGAGCTTCCCGGCAAGACGGGTCCCTCCGGGGTTGGCCCGGAGGCCTACACCTGGTACATGCACAACGTGCATCTCTCCCCCTATTCGTGGGAGGAGCAGGTCACGCTGATGCGGCGCGAGCTGGTTCGGTCCCACGCGTCCCTGCGCATGGAGGAGAACCGCAATCGACACCTGCCCGAGCTCGAGCGGATCCGGACGCCCGAGGAGTACGATCGGCGGCTGAACGAATCCGTCGACCGATATATGGCGTTCCTCGAGCAGGAGGAGATCGAGACGATTCAAGCGTGGATGGACGCCGCGCTCCGAGCTGTGAACGGCTCGTTCTCACCCGCGGCGCCGGGCGAGATCCGCAACTTCTTCTCGGAGGTCATCTACCGGGATCCGGACGCCTTCCGCCCCCACATGCACCACTGGATCGAGTTGGCCCGAATGCGTGAGGATCCCCACCCCAGCCCCATCCGCGCCACCCCCTCGCTCTACAACATCTACGACCACCGCTCCGAGGGACTGGCAACGGGCGTGGAGGAGATGTTCATGCACTTGGGGCTCCTCGACGACAATTCACCACGCGCCCGGGAGCTCGTTTGGATCATGCTCGCACAACGCGCCGCACGCGCGACGTCAGGACTCATGCTCCACGGGAACGAGTTCGTCATGGAAGAGGCCGTCACCTTCGCCGGAAGGTGGACCCCACGCGGCTGGCTCCCCGACGGAGCGTTGGTGCGGGGGGAACAGCACCTGTATTTGCGTCAACCCGGGTACGGCACGAGCTACGTCGCCGGGAAGATCCAAATCGAAGAGCTGATGGCCGAGGAGGCACTCGAGCGTGGAGACGACTTCACCGTGAAGGACTTCTTCGACGACTTCTACTCCGCGGGCATCATCCCAACGGTGTTGGTACGCTGGCAAATGACCGGCGAGAAGCACCCGATCCTCGACGTGGCAGGAGTGCAGGAAGCGCCCTGGCGGTAACCGAGGGGGCGCGGACGTCTCTGAGGTCCTTCGCAGGCGATGGCCTACTCCGGCATCTGGTACAGCAGGTTCCGCGAGCCGTCGGGATTGTAGACGTAGTGGAGGGAAAGGTCGCGGGTGACGCCCGGCTCGGACACCTGTGCGAACGCACTCGGTGTGAATGAGAACTTGGCGAAGTGCCCGCCGTCTCTCGTGCGCACGAAGACGATTCCACCTCCCGACTCGAAATCGAGCACGACCGTGTCCGAGTACCCGTCGGCCGGCGCCTCGTCGGTGAATACCAAGAAGAAGTCGTCGACACCCAACTCCTGCTTCGGGACGAAGCGCACGCCACCCTCTCCGAGCGCGCGCAGGCTCACCCGTCCCCGCTTATCGGGCTCGACCGAAACCGGGAAGATGTCGGCGTCTTCGGCTCCGGCGATTTCCGCTGACGAGAAATCCCACCCGTACGTCGTGCCGTCGTCACGAAGACCGACCCTGAGGAATCCGCTCGGCAGCGCTCGAACCCCCTCGACGCGGCGCTTGAGCCGGAGAGCAGCCCTGTCGTCATGACCGTAGAACGCTTCGAAACGCTGATACCCTCCCGACCGCGCCCGGAGCTTCACGCTGGAGCCGGATCGGAATTCTATGGAGAACGCACCGCCTAGGTCGGTCGTGGTCGAGTCGGATCGGTCCTTGTCCCAGACGAGCTGTCCATTCGATATACCCCACCCGTGCTGGACCGCGGTAACCGTTGCACCCACGATCGGCTCGCCGGTCTCGAAGTCTCGGACGGTGCCGTGGATCGTGCCTCCACACGCGGTGGCGGTCACGAGGGCGGCCGTTGCGAGGGTCGCGAGGGATCCGGGTGCGGCCCTATGTCTCGTGATGCGACTCACCCGCCTTTCAACATGCCGATGGCGCTGTATTCGTCCTTTGGTAAGCTGCGCTCGAGCGTATCCCACAGGTCGAGCCAGATGGACTCCAGCTCGCGCAGGTCGGTCCTCCCGATCTGATCTTCCCCGATTCGGGCTTCTACCCACGTCCGCACCTCCTCGCCGCGTTCTTCGAACGCGCGCATCGCTTCCGACAACAGCGGGTCCTGGAGTTCGATGCCATCCGACAGCAAGAGTCTGTAGAACGGAATGCCCACGTCCGTCAGCGACAAGGCGCGCGCCGCCGAGCTCGATACTTCGTCCGGGACCGGAAGACCGGTCCGAAAGAAGGGTAGCGCCCAGTTGTTCTGAGCGAGCACGTCGTCGGGATTTTCGAGCGCGGTCCACACATGCACCATCGAGAGTCGGTATCCCTCACCGTGCGCATGCATGGATGCCGGGCCGGACAGGATCAGCGACTCCTCGTCGACTCCACCAGTATGGTCGTGCCAAGCGGAAGCCGGAAAGACCGTCTTCGGCGGCACCTCGTCCGGAGCAAGGACACGAGTGAACGCGAAGCCCACCAGGACCCGCTTCCCGCGACGAGTGGTGTAGGCGATGACCGGCGGGCGATCCGGATCGAGGGTGCCCGCGATCACGAGACCCGGGTTCACCCAATGCTCGCCCATTCCTGGGAAGTCCGGTCCGAGCTTGCGATACCCTTCCGTGATAGCCACCCCCACGTCCTCGAATCGCTGACCGCGACGGGTCAACTCCTCGACAAAGCCGTCGAGGTTCGGGGACGGCTGCGCCTCGAGGACGGCCGAGCCACCCAACGCGCACGCCCCTACCGATGCGAGTAAAGCCATCGCACGGCGAATCAGCCTCACGGCAAGCGCCGAACGAGCACGTTGTCCCTTCCCAGCGTGGCAAGAAGCCGATCGAGCGCTCCCGAGTCCAGCCCGAAAGGGTGTCGTGCATACGGCGCGACGTCGACCAGATCAATGGGGTCGGGATCCCGCATGTCGATCACGCTCACCCCTGGAGCGCCACGCACCCGAAACACGCCGCGAGCACCGACCGGGTAATACACCAGCACGCGATCGTGAAGCAGAATCACGCCCGTGTCGGCCACCGCGATGAGCTCTGCTCGATCTCGGACATGGAGCGTATCGGGTCCGCGCCAGTCGACGACGACGGTGGCTCCGTGGGGGCTGTCGGCGACCGGCGAGGCCGCCGGGTTGATCCCCGAACGGATAGCGCACCCCGTCGTGCCGAGGAGGGCGCCCACGACCAGAGAGATCCCGAGCCAACGACTCACGTCGCGCCGCGCCGTCATCGGACCGGGATCTTGGAGGAATAGAAGTCGGCCTCGAAGTCGTCCTTCTTGGACAGCCAAAGAGCCATCAAGGCCTCGACCGTGTCTTCGCCGGGCCGAAATATTTCCGGCTCCTGTGCTCCTCGAAGCCACTCCGGGCGCACCCATTCGGTGTAATAGCCCTGGCTGGCGAGTAGGTACGAGCGCTCGAGCCCGGGCCGCTGCGACGTCGGGTCGAACTCGAGGCTCACCGAGGTTCCCGGATAGGTCGCCAGGTAGTCGTCGTCCGGGACCGCCATGCGGCGGATGATCGAATCGTCGACCAACACACCATCGTCGATGACGCGCGCGATGGGTATCCTGGATTCGCCTCCAATGCGTGTGGCCTTTCCCAGCGACACTCGGTCGATCCTCCAAGCGTCGGTCAGGAAGCGAAGCCGCAGTCGAACCACGTCCCCGTCGTCGACGGGAACGCGCACGCCGACCTCCTCCCATGCGATCGGTCCGGTGTCGGGGACGCGCCCCACTTCGACCCAGCCGTCGCCATCATGAGCCTCGACGCGCATCCCCATCGACTCCTGGAACCACTTCCCCATCTCCACGACCGTTCCGATGCGGGCCATGTCCCGGCCGATCCAGTCCAGCGCGCCGACTCCGGCCTGACCCAACATGAGGTCGTAGAAGAGAACCGTGGTGAGGAGGCTGTTGCGGACCCGGAGCACGAGCACCGCGTCCTCGGACGCCGGCCGGGGGAAGGTCAGTTCGACGAAGTCACTCGGGTCCTCGCTGGTCGTGTTGGCGATGCGCTCATCCAAGGATGCGAATGCTCGATCGTCGGACGCATGGATGGACGAGAGCACACGCCGGCCTGACCCGTCGATCGCGTCGAGCGGCGGCACCTCTTCCACCACTCCGATCGGTACGCCCCGATCGTTGGGGATCACGCGCGTGCCGGGTGCGTGATCGACAGCGAGGAGATCGAGGTGGTTGATGTAGTGCGTCTCCAGGGCTTCGTTGCGGAGCTCGAGGCGAAGTACACCGTCGGCGTCCGGCCGCAGCGTGATCGCGTCGAGGTCTCGACCCTCCAGGAGTGGCGCGATGCTGTACGAGAAGGCCTCAGCCTGGAGCAGCTCTCCGTCCGCGGTAGCGGTGTAGAACGTAGGGCACGAGCCGAATAGGGCCTTGAACAGGACGACACTCCCGAAGCCCGCTGCCGCTGTCAGGCTGACCGAAGCCAAGAAGGAAGCGGGCCCGTTCGTGGACCCTTGAAACGCCTCGATCCCGACGAGGGCGTCCAGGGGCAACGCAGTGACGCGCGTCGTGTCCGCCAGGCCGAGCGAATAAAGCGTGCCGTCACCGAGGATCGAGTCCTCGGTAATGTGACCACCGCTTGGAAAGACCGCCGTCGAGCCGTCGACGAAGAAGGCCTTCATGGCCGAGTCGACCTGCCTCGGCGTTTGCAGCTCGGAGCGTCCCGACTGCTCTAGCGAACCGCCCTGGAATATTACGAGACAGCCGGCGCAGGCCACCGCCAGAGCGCCCGACAGAATTCGCGCAAGCCAAGACACGGCTCCTCCACGGTCGAGAAACGATCCGGCAGCATAGACGGGACGCTGCAGTCCCAGCCATACGTCATCCGACGTAGGGTCGGCACTGGTCAGCCTCACGCAGCCAGGTCGTCCGCGAGGTATACCGTCGCCATCCCACCTTGACCGATCTCGCGTTGAATGGCGTATCGATCGGCGAGGGCGGCTCTGAGGCGATCCGCGTGATGGATGGTCATGGCGCCGGTGCTCACGAATGGGGGGAGCTCGTCGCGGCCCAAGGCACGCGACCGATGTCCGTCAGTTTCCATCCGGCGGAGGAGTGAACGCAAGTAGAGCCGCTCGGGGCGAAGGCCGGCAGACCTCCGATCCAGGCTCGCACTCCCTTGCCCCGACCCCCACCCGCGCGCCATTTCACGAACGCGGCCCCGGTCTCGACAAGGAGAAACCCCCATGTACTCCACCCCCATGCTCTTCACAAGCGGCCCTTCCGGCCCGTCCCCTTTGCCCCGGCTCCTCTCCATGGGCGTCGGCGCTGCGTTCATCGGCCTGCTCCTTCTGGCCTCGCAGGCCACCGAGGCTACGGCTCAGGACATCGAGACCGCCCACCTCGATCAGATGCGCTTCCGGCACATCGGGCCGACGGGCAATCGGGTGACTTCCGTGGCCGGCGTCATCGGCGACCGATTCACCTACTACGCGGGAGCCGCGTCCGGCGGGCTCTGGAAAACGGACGACGCGGGGCTCAACTGGCGACCGATCTTCGACGATTACCCAGTCCACGCGATCGGTGAGGTAGAGGTCGCGGCCTCCGATCCGAACATCGTCTGGATCGGCACCGGCGAGCCCTTCCTCCGCTCGAACGTCTCGATCGGCAACGGCGTCTGGAAATCGACGGACGCGGGTCGCACCTGGACACACATGGGGCTCGAGGGGACGGGGCGCATCAGCCGCATCATCGTCCACCCCACGAACCCGGACATCGTCTATGCCGCGGCCGTTGGCCACGGTTATTCGCCTCAGCAAGAGCGCGGCGTCTATCGCACGCTGGACGGCGGTGAAAGCTGGGAGCACGTCCTCTTCGTCGACCAAGAGACGGGCGCGAGCGACCTCGTCATGGATCCCAACAACCCGCGCATCCTCTTCGCAGGCACTTGGCAGATCGCGCTCCGTACCTGGATGAGAAGGTCCGGGGGGCCGGGCAGCGCCATCCATGTGTCACGCGACGGTGGCAGCACCTGGACGCGGCTCGAGGGCAACGGCCTTCCGACCCGTGACATCGGGAAGATCGCCCTGTGCATGACCGCGGACGATTCGAATCGGATCTACGCGCTCATCGAGACGGGCGATGGCGTGCCATGGGAGGGTGGCGACACGGACGGCGGCGAACTTTGGCGCTCGGACGACGGCGGGGTCACGTGGGCCCTCACCAGCTACAACCGCGACCTGGCCGGTCGTACCGCGTATTACACGCGCTGTGAGGTCGCGCCCGACAACAAGAACGAGGCGTACTTCATCGCGGCTGCGTACAGCACGACGCTCGACGGAGGCTTGACCTCGACGGCCGCGGGGTTCCTGCAGGGTCCGAACTGGGATCATCACGACATGTGGATCGACCCTCTGAATCCGGATCGTCAGATCGTGAGCGGGGACGGCGGGGTCTCGCTCTCCGAGAACCGCGGAGCCACGTGGTTTCGCATGCAGCTCCCCGTGGCGCAGATGTATCACGTGACGGTCGACAATGCCGTTCCCTACAACGTCATGGGCAACCGTCAGGACGGGCCCTCGGCACGCGGTCCCTCGAACGCCCGCATGGGTGGACTCTTCGGGCCGGGCATCATTCCAAGGAGCGCGTGGCACACCGTCGGCGGCGGGGAGAGCGGCTTCGCGACTCCCGACCCGACCGATCCGAACATCGTCTGGTCCAGCGCGTCGGGCGCCGGTGCCGGTGGCGGCATCGTGGTGCGTTGGGACGCTCGGACTCAGCAGTACCGCGAAGTCGAGGTATGGCCCGAGACGACGATCGGTCATCCGGCGGACAGCGTGCGCTACCGGTTTCAGTGGACCTTCCCGCTGCTCATCTCTCCGCACGACAACAACACGATCTACGTGACGAGCCAGCATGTGCACCGGACACGCAACGGGGGCCAAAGTTGGGAGGTGATCAGCCCCGATCTCACCACGAACGACCGCAGCAAGATGGGCATCAGCGGGGGACTGACGCCCGACAATATCGGCGTCGAGTATTGCTGCGTGATCTATGCGTTCGACGAATCGCCGGTGACGGCAGGCGTACTCTGGGCCGGAACGAACGACGGGCTGGTCCAGATAAGTCGAGACAATGGAACGACGTGGCGGGACGTGACCGAGAACATCCCGAACCTGCCGCCGGACGGCGTCGTGCGCGGCATCGACGCTTCGCGCTTCGATGCCGGCAAGGCATACGTGGTCATCGAGCATCACCAGGTCGGTGACTTCCAGGCACGAGCCTACAAGACGGAGGACTACGGCGAGAGCTGGACGAGCATCGTCGACGGGGTCGACGACGGCGTGCTCAGCTATACCCGCAGCATCCATGAGGACCCGGTACGGCCCGGGCTATTGTACCTGGGTACGGAGGCGTCGCTCTACGTCTCGTTCGACGACGGCGAATCGTGGCGGTCCATGCACACGAACATGCCGCACTCGCCCATGTACGGCCTGGTCGTGCAGGAGCACTTCAACGACCTGGTGATCGGGACCTACGGCCGCGGCTACTGGATCCTCGATGACATCACGCCGCTCCAACAGCTCACGCCCGAAGTCGCCGCGCTACCGGCGCACCTCTTCGCACCTCGGCCCGCCTACCGCTTCCGGCCGATTTCCGAGCAATACACGATGTTCGACGACCAAACAGACGGGGCGGACCCGCCATATGGTGCCTCGATCAACTACTGGATTTCGGGCGGGATCGATGGTGAAGCCGAGATCGAGATCGCGAAGGCGTCCGGCGAGGTGGTCCGGACGCTCTCCGGCACGACGGCCGAAGGCGTGAACCGTGTGTGGTGGGACCTGCAGGGCGAGCCACTCCCGCTTCCGAAACTGCGCACAAAGCCGCTCTTCGCCGACGACATCGAGCTCGGCGAGGACCGGGTGCGCCCCTTCCCTGGTGGAGGGCCGGGTGGCGCGGGTGCCAGTATCCTACAACCTCCGGGCACGTACACGGTGACGCTCCGAGTCGGCGGTGAGTCGTTCACGGAGTCGCTCGACGTGAGAAAGGACCCGAACTCCGAGGGAACGCTCGCAGACATTCGCGCGCAGGTCGCGATGCTCGAGAGCATCCGAGCCGATGCCGACAGTGCAGTCGCCATGGTCAACCGCATCGAGTCAGTCCGGCGCCAGGTCCTCGACACGCGCGACATCCTCGTGGCACGAGGCGGTCAGGACGCGCTCGTAGAGGCCGCCGAGGCGCTCGACGCGAGCCTCGTCGAAGTCGAGCAGGGCCTCTTTCAAATGCGTTCGACGGGGACGGGCCAGGACGGGATCCGCTATCCGTCGCGGCTACTCGAGCGCATGAATTACCTATTCAACACGACCGCGGTGGCGGACTTCCCTCCGACGGACCAACAAGGGGAGGTGCACATCCTCCTCGAGCAGCGGCTCGCGGCGATCGCGTCGGCACTGGAAGAGGTCATGCGCGAAGATCTCGAGGATTTCAACCGAATGCTACAGTCGCTGGGACTGCGGATCGTGACGTAGCGCCGCGAGAGTCCCGGGAATGAGCTCACCCGCGCCCTGGCTCGAGCGTCGCTCGTGGTCAGGCGGCGTCGTAGCGTCGCGCGACAAGGCGGATCTGGGAGCGCTCTGGTTCTTCGCCGGCGTCTGGAACGTTCTGACGTTGGGCATGCTCGTGGCGTGGCTCCGAGGAGGGATGAACGACCTGCCTGCGTTCCTCGGCGGGCTCCTCGTCGCGTCTGCGGTCTCGGGAATCGCTCTGGTGGGCCAGGCCCTCATCCAGACCGCACGGGAAAACCGCTTTCGAGACGCTCGCCTGCGGCTCGATCCTTTTCCCGGCTCGATCGGTGGGCAGGTCGGAGGCTCGGTGGACGTAGAGGTCCGTTTCGGGTCGGAGGTCGACGCCCGTGCGACCTTGCACTGCATTCACTCCTACATGTCGGGCAGCGGTGAAGATCGACGACGTCGAGAAGACGTGGTCTGGTCTTCCGAGGTCGTCCCGGAGTTGGAGGGATCCGCGGGCGGGACCCGCCTCTGGTTCGTATTCGACGTGCCGGAGATGGACGTTCCCGAAAGCGGCAATGAAAGCGCGACCGGGGACTACCACTACTGGTCGATCCACCTGTCCGCCCAGGTGCCCGGGGCCGATCTCGATCGGACGTTCGTGGTTCCCGTCTTCCGCGTGGAGCCGCCGCTCGAGGCGTCGCATCCGTTTCACACCGCCGCGCTCGATGCGCGCGAGCTCGCCACTCGAGGGGTCCGGGTCGAACGGAGCGTCCGAGGCCTGACCCTTCGCTACGCACCCGGTCGGTACGGTGGAACCCCACTCGGCCTGGTCCTGTTCGGCGCCCTCTGCGTCGGTTCCGGGACGTTCATCTTCACCCTGATCGGTGGGGACCTCGGCATTCTCGGCTTCCTCTTCGGCGGGACGTTCCTCACCGTGTTCGGATTGACGGGCGTCTTCCTCTTTCTCAGCGGTCTCCAGATGCTCGTGAACGGTCTGACCGTCGAGCTCGGCGGTCAGGCGATTCGATCGACCCGGCGGTACCTGTTCCTTACGACGACGCGAGAGGCGCGGCTGTCCGACCTGACACGGATCCAGGCGAAGGTCAGCATGCAGACCGGACAAGGCAGGCGTGCGAACACCGTCTATGCGATCGAGGGCAGGCTCCAGAACGGGAAGAGGATCCCGCTCGGCGATGGCATCCGTGGCGCATATCTGCTCGACCGCATCCGCTCGCTGATCGAGGCCGAAACGGGGTTGAGCGTAGAGGTGGCCCTTCGCAGATCGAAACGACTGCGGCTCGACTCCTAGTCACGACATGCGATCTCGGCATGCGGTTGGCTCGGCCCGTCGCGCGCTCGTCCCTTGACCCCCACCCCTGCACGCAGCAACCATCCATCGAGAAGCGAACGGGGCAACGCCCCGATGACCGTGCACGGGAGCGGGATGGCGAGACGGAGCATCATCGGGTCGCGTTCGCGGGCTGGCGCGGGCGTCTTCGGATCGATCGGCGTCTTTTCGATGGGAGTCGCAGCCGCTAGTCCGACGGCTCTGGCGGCCCAAGCACGTCCGCTAGCGACGGCAACATATGTGGCCGAGGCGCCCGAGATCGACGGCATGCTCGACGAGGCACTCTGGCAGGCCGTTCCCGTCATCGACGACTTCGTGCAGCGTGAGCCGGTCGACGGAGGACAGCCGTCGGAGCGCACCGAGGTTCGCATCGCGTACGACGAGGGCCACCTCTACTTCGGCTTTGTCTTCCACGACTCCGAGCCCGAGCTCATTCGTCGGAGCATCCTCCACCGAGAGGGTCGCATCGATCAGGACGACCACGTCTGGATCGGCCTCGACACCTATGGCGACGACCGCAACGCGTACATCTTCGAGCTGAATTCGTTGGGCACCCAGGGCGATGCCCTCTTCAACGACGAGTCGATGACGCTCGACGACTGGAACTGGGAGGGAGTGTACTCGAGCGAGGCGCGCGTCACGGACCAGGGGTGGACTCTGGAAGTCGCGATCCCCTTCACCACGATCCGTTTTTCCGACGCCGTCGCGCCGGAGATGGGCATCGCCATTCGCCGGGCGATTCGCCGAAAGAACGAAGAGGTCTACTGGCCGCATATCCCCCAGCAGTTCCGTGGTGGAATGACGACGGTGTCGCAGTACGCGACGCTCACAGGCCTCCAAGATCTGCGGAAGGGGCGCTACATGGAGGTCAAGCCGTTCGCGATCGCGGGCGCGCAGAAGACCGGACTCGATGACACCGATGTGCTCGAGGACGTGGGAATCGACTTCAAGTACTCCGTGACGTCCAACCTCACGGTGGACCTCACGCTCAACACCGATTTCGCTCAGGTCGAGGCCGACAACGTCCAGATCAACCTCACCCGTTTCAACCTCTTCTTTCCCGAGAAACGCGAGTTCTTTCTCGAGCGCGCGGGGCTGTTCTCCTTCGGCAAGTCGCGCGACACAGAAGTGTTTTTCAGTCGGCGCATCGGGCTGGACAACGAGATCTTCGGAGGGGGGCGTGTCACCGGGCAGGTGGGTCCACTCTCGATCGGGGCACTGAGCCTCCAGACAGAGGACCTGAGGGGCCCACCGACCTCGGGCGACCCGCAGGGCCCGCTGCTCGCAGCCGGTGCCAACAACTCGGTCGTCCGCCTTCGCGCAGATGTGCTGCCTCGTACCACGATCGGCGCAATCGTCACGAGCCGGCAGAACGCGGATGGCCACAATCGAGTCGTCGGTACCGACGCACAGGTCCGGTTCTGGAACAGCAGTAGCGTGAATGCATGGTTCGCGAGCGTCTGGGACTCCGACGCGGGCCGGTCGAGCGCCAACGCAGTCGAGCTCAACCTCCAGCCGCAACGTTGGTACTCGGTCTCGGGCAATTTCCAGAGCGTCGACGAGGACTTTGGTCCTGGGCTCGGGTTCGTACGCCGGCGTGACATGGTCAAATACGGCGGCACTGTGGCCTGGACACCGCGCTTCGAGTCCAGTGGGTGGGCCCGCTCCCTCGTCGCGGCATTCGTCGTCGACCGGATCGACGGACAGGACGGCGGCCAGCAGTCGTCCAGCCAGCTCTCCCACAACATGCTCTCTCTGCAGAGCGGTGACTGGATCAGCGTCAACGGCCGGCGCCGCTTCGAGCGACTGGAGGTGACCAGTCAGATCCAGGGCCGCCCGCTGGCAGTGGGCGACTACGACTTCTTCGCCGTCGACGGAAGCTTTCGGACCAATGAGAGCCGAACGATCTCGGGTTCGGCGAATCTCTCGGTCGGCGAGTTCTGGAATGGGAACAGGACCGGGTACGGTGGATCGCTCACCTGGAAGACCGGACCCTACGTCACCCTCACCGGCTCACTCAACCGTAACGAAGTCAGCCTCCCGGTTCCGAACGGCGACTTCTCGACCTCGCTGTTGAGCCTAGACGTGCTCGGCGCCATCTCCCGCGACCTATTCGCGAACGCCTTGGTACAGTGGGACGACGTCTCAAGAGTCCTACAGGCGAATATCCGCATCAACTGGATCCACACGCCGGGCAGCGACCTCTTTCTCGTGCTCGACACCGGCTATCTGACCGGCGACCTGCTCGATCCGCGGGATCCGCGCTGGCTACGGAGGACGGGCGTGGTGAAGCTCACC
>Ga0224512_10001021_pt1 | contig 27923 bp, 26 predicted proteins | sample SF_May12_sed_USG_4_FD_169103 | JGI IMG/M metagenome (GOLD analysis project Ga0224512, IMG submission 169103) | Sediment microbial communities from San Francisco Bay, California, United States - SF_May12_sed_USGS_13 | ecosystem: Environmental > Aquatic > Marine > Sediment | place: USA... | reverse complement strand
GTTCGAATCCTTTTACGTACTACTGGCGCTGCTCCTGTTCGGAGCTGCATTTACTGCGACCTTTTTACCACGCAGGCTCTAGGATGCCGCGCTCAGCCGCCGGTCTTGACACCGATCGAGTATAAGTAGGATAAACACCTTTTCCCCGAAATCAAAAAGTATTGATTGACCCCAAAACCCTGTTGTTTTCCTCCAATCTGAGAGTGGCCACGCTAATTACACTCACATTAGCTTTGTCATTCGCCAGATTCCATCAAATTCACCCGCTTTTTTGGCAAGTCCCCGAATCTTGAAAAACCGGACCCCTGCCGTAGTATGCAGCATTTTGAAAAATGTGGTTTTCGCCTCACACACCATCAGAACTTACGGCGGTGCACGGCTTTGTGGCAACTGTCCCTGTTCGGGTACGGCTTGTTTTTCCAGATGATCAAGTATCTTTTTGATCACCACAGGGTCTTCAATACAGGCGATCACCTTAACCCCGCCACCGCATTGAGCACACGTTTCGACATCAATATCGAAAACCCGCTTTAGTCGCTGTGCCCAGTTCATCGACGCTCGGCGTTCATCGGGTGTTCTATCCTGTGAATCATCAATTACCTTGACCTTACTGGCCTTGCCACGCCCGGCAGGCGTGACCAGGGCGCGATGCTTACTATTCGGCGCGAATACGCCGTGGAAGCGAGTGAGGTTCACTCGTGGCTTGGGAACCAGGGCTGCCAGCTTTGATATGAAATCCAGTGGCTCAAAGATGACGTGGGTGGTGCCATCATGATAGGGGGTCTTTAACTGGTATCGCACCATACCATTACGGGTGAGGGACAGGCGTTTTTCTGCTACCGGCGGCCGGGCACAGACGCAATTATCCCTAAGCGTCTAAGTACCCTACATCCCTGTAGGGCAATATATCGGCAAATACGTTCCAGCTTTTTCCGCTCATGGGATTTGGTCGCCACACCGGCATGCAGCGAGAAACCATCTACCTTGCCGACCCACTCCTCTGGATCGCTTGGGGGCATCGTTTGCAGGGTAAATACCTTGCGGCCCTGTCGTGGTCCAACTGCAACCCGGTAAGTCACCGAAGACCCATGCAATTGATGCATCGGGTCTTGCTCATCTTCAACTGTATTTGCGTTGAGGTAGCCATGATCGGCATCCCGCTCCAGAAGGCCTTGTCGCTCTAGATATCGGCCAATCCGTTTGGCGATGGTATGGGTTAATCTGGCGAGTTCTTCACTTGTTGGTGGTTGGATCCACTGAAATCTGGTTCGGTGGCCAACGGCGGGGCCCGCACTGGATGCGGGACTGGTGGCGGCGATTCAGTACGATGCCCGTCCAATAATAGCAAACCATCCTATCGTACGGTATATATGGCTGCATGCCAAAAACGGCACCTGGGGAGACCCGAGAAAAAATCTATTCATATGTCCGGGATAAAATCCTCGCGGGGCAATCTCCGTCTCTGAGCGAGGTACAGGAAGCCTTTGGATTCAAAGTCAAAGCGAGCGCCCGGGAGCATTTGCTCAAATTAGTAGAAACAGGAAGGCTTACACACGCACCCGGCCAAGACCGTGGGCATGGTCTCCCGGATCAGATTAGTCTGGGCATGATCCCAATACTGGGCCAAGTTCAGGCCGGCACTCTCATCGAGGCAATAGAAGCTCCCGATGGCTATAAACCAGTCAAGGCAGAAGAAGCTGAGGGAACATTTGCATTGACGGTTGTGGGCGAAAGTATGAAGGACACGGGAATCCATGCGGGTGACATCGTACTGGTAAATCGAAACGCCCGAATCAAAAACGGGGACATCATCGTATCGATGCTCAATGGTGAGGCCAATATCAAGACGTTTTTTAAGCGAAACAAAAGAGTCATTTTACAAGCGGAGAATCCCGATTTCGCCGACATCCCGATTGGCCCCGACGACGGTGATTTTCAGGTATTAGGGCGGGTGTTTGAAGTCAGGAGAAGACTTTGAATAGCCGTCTCAAAGCAGATGTGGACTATTTAGACAGGCTGAATACGTCACAACTCAATGCAGCTTCATACGGCATCGAGAATAACGGTCTGTGCGGTCCACTTTTAATTATTGCGGGGGCCGGTACTGGCAAAACGACAACGCTTGCTCACCGTTACGCTCATCTGATCATCAATGGTATTTTCCCAGATCGGATCATGCTGTTGACCTTCACTCGAAGGGCCGCGGCCGAAATGAGCAGAAGGGCAGAACAAATTGTAACTCAGGCCCTTAAGTCAAATAGATCAACCAACAAGATCGCTGCACTCGGTAGTTGGACTGGGACTTTCCACAGTATTGCCAATCGGATTTTGCGGGAATATCACCAGAACCTGGACCTTGATCCATCATTTTCTGTCATTGACAAGGCTGATGCAGCAGATCTCCTGGACCTGGAACGCCACGCGCTGGGACTTCAGACCAAAGAAAAACGGTTCCCACAGAAAACGACCTGTCTGGAAATTTACTCACGCACCGTTAATGCACAACGTCCACTTGCAGAGGCACTTGAATTATGGTTTCCGCACTATCAGGACCGTGAAGAAGAATTAAACCTGTTATTCGGGAGATATGTGGAGCGCAAACTGGAACTCCAGACCCTCGACTATGATGATTTGCTTTTGTATTGGAGTTACCTGCTGGAAGATGAGCACATGGTTCGCATCATCAGTGCTGAGTTTGACCATATGATGGTCGATGAGTACCAGGACACCAACAAGCTCCAGGCCGCCATACTGAAACGATTGCGCCCCTCCGGCACAGGTGTGACAGTCGTTGGGGATGACGCACAATCTATTTATTCATTTCGGTCCGCAGAGGTAGAAAACATTCTGGAATTTCCGAATTTGTATGACCCCCTGCTGAAATCATCAAACTGCAAGAGAATTACCGATCTACACAAGGCATTCTGGATGCTACAAATGCATTGATGGGTGAATCTGAATTAGCCTATCAAAAAGAACTCGTGTCCGTCAGAGGTAGCGGAGAAAAACCCACTATTGTTACGGTTGAAGATGAGAAGGACGAGGCTTTGTACATCGCAGATCAGGTTCTCGAATGCAGGGAAGAAGGGGTGCGGTTGAACGCCGGATTGGAGCGAGAGCAATAGCCACAGCTAGAACAAGCGCCGGCCACCGTCGTTCGAAAAGTTGAGCGGGTGATGGGCATCGAAACCACGTCATCAGCTAGGCGTTGCTACCCGTCTGGCGGGCCGGTATTCGATTCCATTATCGGGTCAGTTTTACACGCAATTCAATAATCCAGAAAACCCCTATCTTACTATTGGATTTGGTGGTACAAACTCAACATAATTTTCTACGTTGATGAATCGAAAATGACTAAGGAATTTCCAGAGCACGCTCAGATAGTTGTCATCGGTGGTGGGATCATCGGATGTTCGACGGCATACCATTTGGCAAAAATGGGCGCTACGGATGTCGTGTTGATTGAGCAGTACACGCTGTCGGCCGGTTCCACTTGGCATGCGGCAGGCGCGGTCGGCCAATTGCGCTCAAGCGCGAACATAACCAAGCTGCTCAAAGAGTCAGTAGGCGTTTATGAGAAACTTGAAGAAGAAACGGGGCTTTCGGTTGGATGGGTCCAAAACGGCTCTCTTCGTTTGGCGACGAATAAGGATCGTCGTGCGGAGTTTGAAATATCGGCGACGATGGCGCGTTCATTTGGAATAGAATTTGAGTTCCTCTCTCCTGGTGAAGTGAAGGAAATGGTTCCACAACTCTTTGTGGATGACCTGGAGTGCGCGGCGTATGTTCCCAGCGATGGCGTCGCGAATCCCTCTGATATCGCGCAGGCATTGGCAAAAGGGGGACGGGACCTGGGGGTGAAGATCTTTGAACACACGAGTGTGGAAGATATCAAACTGACGGACGGTCGTGTCAGCGCCGTGGAAACCAGCCGCGGGACGATATCCTGTGAGTATGTGGTCAATGCGGCGGGCATTTGGGCCCGCGAAATTGGAGCCATGGTTGATGTGGGTATCCCCATACAGCCGTCCCACCATCAATATCTGGTGACTGACAAAATACCTGGATTGGCGCGTCATATCCCGACGATCCGTGACACGGACAGCCAACTATATTTCAAAGAGGAAGTAGGTGGCCTGGCTGTAGGGGTTTATGAGTTTGACCCTATTCCGTTTTTACCTACACCGATTCCTGACGATCACCAGTTCAAATTGATGCCGGAAAACATAGAGCATTTCGAGTTATCGTTATCGCAAATTTATCATCGCGTCCCTGACCTCGAGACGGTTGGTGTCAAGCAATGGTTCAACGGAATCGAGGCCTTTACCGAGGACGGAATGTTTATTGTCGGTGAAGCACCAGGAGTGAAGAATTTTTTCGTTTCCACAGGATTCAACGCTTTTGGCATCGCCTCGGGTGGTGGTGTTGGCAAGGCGCTTGCCTATTGGATCCTCAATGGTGAGCCACCGTTTGACCTATGGTCGGCAGATATCCGACGATTTGGCAAATATCATGGATCCAAAACCCAGGTGATGGCGCGCTCTCTGGACGGACAAGCGCAACACTACGCGATGCATTGGCCGCATCTCGAGCTAGAGGCCGGCCGGCCACTGCGGTTGAGCGCGATTTACCAGCACCTGAAAGAAAATGGCGCATGTTTCGGGAGTAAATTGGGATGGGAACGACCGAACTGGTTCGCTCCCGAGGGTGTCGAAGCCACGGACGAGCATACCTTCGGCAGACCAAACTGGTTCAAGTACGTCGCCGAGGAACATCGTGCATGCCGGGAAAGCGTCGCTGTTTTTGATCTGTCATCCTTTGCAAAATTCATGCTGGTGGGGATAGATGCTGAAGCGATTCTGCAGCATATCTGTGCGGCCAATGTCGCCAGACCGGAGGGCTCCAGCGTTTATTCGCAAATACTTAATAAACATGGCGGCATCGAGGCTGATGTCACGGTGACCCGCTTGGCATCGGACCGTTATCTCATCATTTCAGGAACAGGTTCTGCGACACGAGACTTCGATTACATTAAGCGCTCGATACCAACAGATAGTGCAGCACACCTGTTCGATGTAACGTCTGCCTATGGATGTTTGTCGTTGATGGGACCAAGTTCCCCAAGGGTCATGGGTGAGATAAGTGAGCAGGATATCGGCGATGAAATGTTTCCGATGGGCGCGGCGCGTGAAATATTTATCGATGGCGCACCCGTTATTGCAATGCGGGTTTCCTTCGTAGGTGAAAGAGGTTGGGAACTCCACATCCCAACCGAATATATGGTACGTGTCTACCGGGCAATCAAGTCCGCGGGCGCGGACTTCGGCATCCGTGATGCAGGTTATCGAGCGATCGACTCCCTGCGCCTTGAGAAGGCCCGACGCGTATGGGGGCATGACATCAATCCCGATTATACGCCGTTCGAGGCCGGCCTGGGGTTTGCGGTGGATCTTACCAAACCCAGTTTCGTGGGTCGCGAGGCGTTGCTCGCGCAAAACGAACGTGGCGTCAACAAACGCCTCGTATCGTTCTCCATCGATGATCCCGATGTGATCTTGTATGGTCGGGAAACGATCTATCGCAACGACACTGCCGTCGGTTGGTTAACGTCTGCTGGCTTTGGTCACACGACAGGAAAACCTATCGGCCTCGGGTATGTTCAGAGTGACTCCGGGGTTGATGCCGATTTTCTGAATAGTGGCAACTATGAGCTGGAGGTACGCATGTTGCGCCATCCGGCGAACATGCACATCCGACCTATTTATGATCCGAAAAATGAACGTGTTCGATAGGAATAAATAAGCCGCTGCTCGGCTCCATTGGGGGGTGTATCAACTTTCTCTAGTTCTTACACAGGGAATTCAGTATCCGTGAGGCTCGCGAGGTGAGATAAAGGCTGCTATGTCAAAGATTGCATCATCGACGCCACCTGAAGGCACGCGCACGTCCCAAGCCAAGCTCAAATGCACTAACCTGTGGAAAATCTTCGGAGATGACGCAGAAGAAATTCTGTCTGCATCCGGTGGCTCATTAACAGATGAGGAATTAGCCCAGGCCGTATTGATTGCTGCGTTACGCGACGTGTCGCTCGAAATCAACGAAGGCGAAGTCTTTGTTATCATGGGCCTATCCGGTTCAGGTAAGTCGACGTTAATCCGGTGTCTATCCCTGTTGATTGAGCCCACAGCAGGCCATGTGTTCTTTGAAGACAGAGATTTGATGACGGTGTCGGAAAAAGACCTCATCCAACTGCGTCGGCACAAAATGGGCATGGTATTCCAACATTTCGCTCTGTTGCCTTATTTAACAATTCTTCAAAATGTTGCTTTCCCGCTCGAGATACAGGGCATTGCGGTAGAAGCACGCGAACAACGCGCCCAGAAAATGATTGAACTTGTCGGACTTGATGGGCGAGAACATTACTATCCACGGGAATTGTCCGGCGGACAAAGACAGCGGGTTGGGATCGCTCGCTCGCTCGCGGTTGAGCCGGAACTTTGGTTCTTGGACGAGCCATTTTCGGCACTCGACCCACTTATTCGCCGGGAACTTCAGAGCGAGTTATTGCGGTTACAAGGCCTCCTACACAAGACAATCGTGTTCATTACTCACGACTTTGAAGAAGCCATTCGCGTCGCTGACCGGATCGCCATTTTGAAGGATGGAGTTGTGGAACAAATTGGCACCCCAGCGGAACTGGTCATGTCCCCCGCAACAGATTACGTTGCAGAATTCACTCAACATGTCCCACGGACCAAGGTACTATCAGTTGGATCACTAATGCGGCCCTTGTCCGAAACTTTTCTAACCGACCAAGCTGCGATCCCAGCAACCGCGTCGATTGAATCTGCCGCTCGACGTATCATTCGATCCAGCAGCGCCCTACCAGTAGAAGACGAAAACGGCACGATCATCGGGCAAGTGGATCGCGAGACGGTCTTGTCCGTGCTATTCCCCGACGATCAACCTTAGTCCGTAGTAGAGGAGGCCAAATTATGAAGAACTTGGTCATCCGATTAGGCGCGTGGCGGAATACGCTGATTTCACTCGTTGGGCTTGGTGCGCTGCTTTGGTTACTGCCTGCGATTGCGCCGTGGGCCACCGTGTTCCCCGACGCAGGCGTGTTACCGATATCGAAATGGATCGGGGATGCGATGAATTGGTTGGTTAAAGAGGCCGATCTCGGGTTTGCAACGGTGCAGGAAATTACTCGTGGTTTCGCCTGGGTGATGGACTGGCCCTTATCGATTGCCAATGCTCTGCTGTGGAAGGGATTAAAACTCAGCAAGACCTCTTCCATCTTGCCCCTATCGTGGGCGGGGTTACTTATTGCAGTGACCATCGTTGGATATGTTCTTGGTAGGTGGCGTCTAGCGGTGCTTTGTGGCGCGTGTTTTTCCTACATGGTGATGTTTGGCCTGTGGAAGAGCTCGATGATGACACTTGCATCGATCATCGTATCAGTACCACTTGCGTGCTTTCTCGGACTATTGATTGGTATTGCCGCCCATCGTAGCGAGCGGGCTAAACGCGTGATCATTGTTATTCTAGACTTTATGCAAACCGTGCCCGTGTTTGCATACCTGCTACCTGTTCTTTTCCTCTTCGGATTTAGTCCTGTTTCAGCCATGCTGGCAACAATGATTTACGCCATGCCCGCTATGATTCGCTCTACCATACTAGGGTTTGGCACGACGCCATCAGAGATTATCGAATTTGGGAGTATAACAGGGGCAACACAACGACAGATGACGTGGAAAATACTGGTGCCGTATTCGCGCCCGGTATTGATCGTGGGAATTAATCAGGTCGTCGTTCTCTCGTTAAATGCGGTCATCATTGCTTCACTTATCGGGGCTGGTGGTCTTGGATTTGATGTTCTTAAAGCCCTCAGGACGCTTCGGATCGGACAAGGGCTGGAAGCTGGCGTGGCCATCGTGCTAATTGCCATCATGCTGGATCGTATCTCCTTTGCATTCTCTCAAATAGCACAATCGAGGCACGATTCGCACTTAACTCATCAACATTCCCATCGCATTTACATGCTGGCTGCCGTCGGCGCACTTGCATTAACGACAGGAGCATCGTACTTCATCGACGCGTTGCGGTTGTTTCCGAAGGAATGGAGTCTTTCGACTGGATCGGTGGTCGAAATGGTAGTTGACTATATCACAATTCATCTATTCGACACGATTGAAGCGCTGACCGCGTTCCTTTATATATACGTATTGAACCCGTTTCGGGACGTCTTGGTTGGATTACCCTGGGTTTTCGTCGTGGCCGCACTTGGTCTTCTGGCCACTAAACTATCGGGGTGGCGCTTGGCCGTGATCATTTGTGCCATGATGACATTCATCGCAATTTCCGGGTTTTGGGAAAAAGCGATGATTACCGTATATCTGATCGGTATCTCGACAATAATTGCGTCCCTGATCGGCATCCCATTAGGGGTGGTGGCGAGTCTGAATGACCGAGTCTCCGCTATTTTGCGTGTGGTTTGCGATACGTTGCAGACGCTACCATCGTTTGTATATCTTGTTCCGGTGGTGATGTTGTTCCGTGTGGGCGACGTTCCAGCCTTAATCGCCGTGGTTCTATATGCTCTCGCGCCAGCCATTCGTTACACGGATGTTGGCCTCAGACGCGTCGACCCGAGCCTACTGGAAGGTGCAACAGCGATGGGTTGTACACGGTTGCAGACGATATGGCGCGTGCGGATCCCGATGGCCCTGCCGGAAATACTTCTTGGTTTGAATCAGACCATCATGCTCGCGATCTCGATGCTTGTCATCACCGCCCTAGTCGGCACTCGTGACCTTGGACAGGAAGTGTATATCGGTCTTAGTCGCGCTGATACGGGTCATGGCCTGGTGGCTGGTATCTGCGTCGCATTCCTGTCGATCGTCTCTGATCGATTGATCCAAGCATACGCGTCCGATCGTCGCAAAGCGCTTGGTATGTAAGATCCGTTAATGTAACTTTGTTCTTGCCCATATCCGAGTGCGTTTCGCAGCTTCCACTAGAACCGGGGGAGTCCGTGCCCACGCCTCGATGTGCGTCCCGGAGCCTTGGGTATAGGGCAGCACCCTTAGGGATGGGTGCGCGGGAAACTTTTCACCCCTATTTGCGAAAGCGCATCTTTGGGGTTAAATACTCTTTGTCAACTACGGATCCCACTTCGGATAGCCGATCAGCGAGGTCACCATGAATTCAACCCAGAAAGACCTTTCCGAAGTTATTGCGCGCGGGGTCGAGGACATCGTCAAGCTTTATGACTTTTCCGATGATACTGTGGTATCGCCATTGAGCGAGTCTGAAAACAAGGTTTTTTTGATTAGCGATCCTGATCGTGCTGATAAATATGTGGCTCGGGTCAATTCAGGGCGTCTCGCATACCACACGCCTCCGTCGGTGGCCTCAGAGTTGACATGGATGATGGCGCTTCGACGCGATACCGACATCGTAGTTCCTGAAGTTCTTAGCGCAAAGGATGGTTCACTGGTTCAGACCATTACGGTGACCGATGTGGACAAGCCTCGCTGTGTCGCGATTTACAGTTTTATCCCAGGCATTGAGCCACCCGCGGACGAGTTAATGCCTGGTTTTGAGCGTCTGGGAGAAATTACCGGGCACATGAACCTACATGCCAAGAGCTGGACTCCGCCACATCAATTCACGCGCCATTCATGGACGCCTGACAATATCCTTAATGATCGTTTGAACTGGGGCCCTTGGCAAGAGGGTGTTGGCATTGAACGCGAGGGGTTAAAGCTACTTTCCCAGGCTGCTGAAGTTGTGCGCAATCGATTGGCAACGCTGTCCACGGACCGAGAATATCTTGGTCTGATACACGGGGATCTCAGGGCGGCAAACCTCTTGGTCGATGGTGATCAGACAGCTATCATCGACTTTGATGACTGTGGCTTTGGCTGGTATCTATTCGATCTCGCAACGGCTCTTAGTTTTCTTGAGGAACGGGCTGATGTACCGGATTTGATCGCGAGCTGGCTCGAAGGCTATCGTCGGGTGGCGCAAGTGCCTGCCGATATGGAGGCTGAGATCCCTACCTTGATAACGCTACGCCGCATACAGTTGATCGGCTGGTTAGGATACCAGCAGCAACATCTGGAGTTCGCACGCGAGATTGGCGCCGATTTTACAACCGATTCCTATCGGCTGGCAGAAGAATACCTTAGCCACTTCGCATGATGCTGTAGACGTGGCGTACAAAGCATCAGCTTTTGCGGACAGTTTCCATGTACCGTGGGAAGTCCTCGCCATTCATGATTTCCTGGCAGCGAGTAAATCGGTCCATGGCGTAATCCCAGTAACTCGCAAATTCATACGCGGGGCGAGGATTCTTGTTGGCTTCCTGCAGGATGCCCCATAGCGTCCAAAGCAAAAACACCAATGCTTTTTGCAGAACCATTCGCCCAATCTCTGCTTCTGTTGGTTTACGACCACAGTAGGCTTCGAGGAAAATGTAATCCTGTTCATCAGTGAGGCCCGACTCCACGGAGAAGTCGCCCAGGTCCCAGAATGCGTCGTTGTTGCCACTAAATTCCCAGTCAAGGATGTACACTCGCTCCCCGGTGTCGACCAGATTCTCTGGTGCGGGATCATTGTGACAGGGCACCAGTTCTTTACATGTCTCCGCCAATACTTTCCGGATTGCTTCTGCCTCTTCCTGTATTTTTTCATAACCGTCAGGCAGCCGGGCGTCTTTCTGACGCAGAAGCTCAATATACTCCTGTGCCACATTTTTCTCATCGAAAAGGTTGAGGAATTTCTTTCCACTGGTGTGAAGTTTATGAAAGGCGCGGGCCGCTCGGCGCAATGCTTCAGGATCATCCAACACGCCAGGAGTGCGCATATCGATACTCCCGTGGATAAACTCCGTGATCTGAATTCCGGCCTTGACATCATAGAAAGGCAGAGGCGCTCCCACACCAATATGCGCGGTGATACGTGCGGCCTGCTCATCGGCAACGCGGTCAACGTACTCCTCGGTGCCGTGGCCGGGAATTCGCACAACATATTTCTTGTCCCCAATAGTCACCAGGTAGTTACGGTTCGTCATCCCGGCAATAGGTTCTATCGGAAGTGATTCGGGATCAACATTGCCTCCACCGATTTCCCGGGCGGCAACCTCACGCGCTTTTCTTTGGCGTTTCTGCTCTTCATGTTCTTCGATATTCATAGCTTTACTTCAGATTTGGTTTTCAATAATCTTGTGCCTATATGATCGTAGATTGACTCCGTGGCCCGCACCGCAGAAACGATTTCCCCGCACCCCCAACTCCAAGAGCGTCGAACTCAGTGTCTTCCGTTGGGATGCTTCCCGGTAAAACCAGCCGATACCAAGATCGATAAAACGGAAGTTCTGTGTGAGAATTCACATGTTTTATACGTCTCAGACGACAAGTTGAACACTACATATTACATTTTGTATATATTTTCTAATGTTTTTCTGGTATATACCACGCATCTTGATATCATACAATAGCCTCTCAACATAGGAGAGGGTCAAGACGAACACACTTGACTGGCTGACGGGTCACACGAACAGGAGGCACACATAGGAGGAGTTTACGTCGCGGTACCAGATGAAATGATCTACGTTCGTTGCGTGGACCCACAGTCTTGCTGATTAACATTTGAGGAGGAATAAGATGACGACTAAAAAGACTATACAGGCTGCCGCCGTTATCGCAGTTGGTTTGTTCAGCACTTCGGTCTATTCTGCAGGTCCCGAATCGGATGATCCGATCAAAATTGCATTGAACGATTGGTCGAGCCAAAATGTATCGTCCTACATTCTGGGCGGTATCTTGTCGGAAATCGACTATAACGTCGAATATATTCAGGCGGATGCCATGGCTCAGTTCGCGGGACTGGAAACCGGCGACATCACCATGCAGACCGAAATATGGCCAACCACTCAAGGTGCACGGTTTGCCGAATCAGTGGCATCCGGGAACCTTACGGATATGGGGGAGCTTGGTCTCAAAGCGCGTGAAGAGTGGTGGTACCCACTCTATATGAAGGAGAAATGTCCAACATTGCCGGATTGGCGCGCCTTGCTTGAGGAATCATGTGCAGCAGCTTTTTCGACCCCGCAGACAGCTCCCAAAGGACGTTATCTTGGTGGCCCTGCAACATGGGAAGGGTTTGATGAAGAGCGTGTTAAGAGCCTGAAACTTCCCTTCGAGGTTATCCACGCCGGCACCGATGCCAACCTTTGGGCAGAACTCGATTCGGCTTACAAGCGCAAAGCAGCGATCATGCTGTGGGTTTACTCTCCACATTGGTGGCCAACCAAATATGAAGGTGAGTTCGTGGAATTCCCACCCTACAGCGACGCCTGTTACGAGGATGCTTCCAGCGGCGTTAATCCAAACGACAAATACGATTGCGGCAAACCGCAGGGCGAGATGCACAAAGCTGCATGGAGCGATGGCAACGATAAGTGGCCGGGTGCTTACCACGTTATGCGTAATTTTCGTTTCGACCTAAACACCTACGCCGATCTAGTCAAGCGTATCGACCTCGACGGTAACGAAGCTCAGGAAGTCGCCAAAGACTGGGTTGCCGAGAACGAGGCTATTTGGCGCAAGTGGGTTAAATAGCCTCCCCCCGTTGTGTGGCCAAAGTTGAACCGCCGCCGGTATGGGTGGCGGTGGTTCTCTTATGCCCACCGCATTTCCTTGGTTTTAATAAGTTGCGCTAAGCGCTAGCCCATCTTGTTGTCAGATCTTATGGAATCTGTAACTTCGGGTGTTGCCGCATGAGGGTAAATTTTTGTAGCGCCCTTTGATGCGCACTAGGCATCGGGAGTCGTTACCAGACTAATAACAAGCGGACCCTGCGCTGCTGACTGCGCTATTAGCCACCGTAGTTTACTGCAATCGAAAATTCCACCACATTATTGCGCCAGTCTTCGGTATCTATACTGAACGGTCGGCTATCCTGATCAAAATGCACCTGTCGCAAATGGATTCCTACCGATCCTTGATCCACTCCAAGTAAATCACATTCATTCTCCTTTAGTATTGTGCTTTTAAGGGACATTTCGCTTCTGCTAATAGTCACATCATACTCGTTCTCCCACAGACTCTGTAGTGACTGAGTCAGGTCATGTTCCATTAATCCTGGAAATCTGGAACAGGGGAGATAGAGCGTCTCAATCAGGACAGGTCGTTTGCTGATTTTTAGCAGCCTACGGATGTAATAGCTTTTCTGCCCGACTTCAGCCTGCAGTTCTCTTTTGACCAATGAAGGCATCCTGATTATTTCGCATTCGAGCAATTCGATGCCCGGTTTCTCGCCTTCGGCTTCGATGTTTCGCACAAAACTGACAGAACGCATCAACTGGAATCGCGTCCTGTGCGGAGCGACAAACCACCCCCGTCTGTTACTGCGGTATACCAGTCCGTCTTGTTCCAGCCTGACATAAACATTGCGTGCCGTCATACGACTCATATTCAACGACGAACTCAGTTCGCGTTCGGAAGGCAATTGCTCGTCCGGCTGGTAAGTACCATCCCTGATTTTTTTCGAAATGGATTTACATCCTTTCTGGTAAAGAGGTTGTTTTGACAAAGCCAGATAAACCGGTAAGGCGTGAAAATTCAGGTCTAGTCGATCTTCCTGATAGAAAATCGTCGAAATATCGGTGCATATTCCAGACCAGTGTATTGTAGTAAATGCATGACTCCAAAAGCGTTGGACTCGTATACAGTGTTTTGTTATATTTTTGGTATATACCAGATAAAGAGGACCTATGCAAAGATGCTCAAGTCACAAGCAGATATCGTTGTCATAGGTGGAGGAATACTGGGGTGTTCCATAGCCTATCATCTAGCTAAAGCCGGCATGACCGATGTGTTGGTGCTGGAAAAAGAAGCACTAACCCATGGTTCAACCTGGCATGCCGCGGGGGTTATAGGTCAACTTCGCTCGTCGAAGAATCTATCTCGTATGCTGCAACACAGCGTCAAGCTGTATGAGGTGCTCGAAGAAGAAACGGGACATGCATCAAGTTGGCGCCGAACCGGCAGTATTCGCACCGCATCCACACCGCAAAGGATGCTGGAGCTGCACCGGTCCTGTGGTATGGCCAAGAGTTTTGATTTAGAAGCGGAGGTCATTTCACCTACCGAAGCTCGAGAAATGTTCCCTATCCTTGAAACCGAAGGATTGCTCGGTGCCCTATATGTACCGAGTGACGGGGTAGCGGATCCCAGCATGATTACCCAGTCGTTGGCTGCTGGTGCCCGCAAGCATGGAGTGATCTTCAAACAAGGTGAGAACGTAACCGGTTTTGACCGTCGCGATAGTCGCATCCACGCAGTTAGAACGGATCAAGGTGAAATCGAATGCCGTATAGTGGTCAGTGCCGCGGGAGTATGGGCACGGCAACTGGGCATGAAGATGGGGGTATCCCTGGCGTGTTGTGGGGTAGAACACCAGTATCTGATTACCGAAGCGGTTGCAGGGCTGACCTCGGATATGCCGTCGCTCAGGGATCCTGATCTGTCTTTATATTACAAGCCCGAATCGAACGGACTGTTAGTCGGATGCTGGGAACCAGACACGATCGCGTTCGACAACGATCCAATACCGGGCAGCTTTGCGCAACAACTTTTACCGTCAAATATGGAGCGTTTTGAGCCTTATTTGGAAGCCGCGATGAAAAGAACGCCGGTCGTCGGAGAAGTGGGTATCAGGGAGGTAATCAACGGACCGATTCCGTTTTCCGCAGACGGCGACACGGTGATGGGACCCATTCCCGGACTAGACAACGCTTATATAGCTTCGGGGTGCGTCATCGGGATTGCTTCGGGCGGAGGGATCGGAAAGATGATGGCGCAATGGATCATAGAAGGTGAATCTCCGGTGGACTTGTGGCCCGTGGACTCGCGCCGCTTTGGTCCGCATCACGCAAGAAAGGATTTTCTCTACCCCCGGGCCATCGAGATATATGGTGAACATTACACCCTACGCCCGCCCGGTACGGAGTACCAAAGCGCAAGAGGATTGCGCGTCAGCCCTTTTTATCATCAACTGAAGGAGCGGGGGGCTGTATTTGGATCAAAATTCGGCTGGGAGAGACCAAACTGGTTTGCGACAAATGGGATGGACCCGGTTGATGCTCCCAGTTACGAAAGACCAAACTGGTTTGAGCCTGTCGGAGAAGAACATCGCGAAGTAAGGAGAAATGTCGGCGTGCTCGACCTATCGACATTTTCCAAATATGAAATCTATGGCCCGGATGCCCTGGCCGTATTGCAGTATCTAACCGTTCGTGACCTGGATAAACCGGTGGGATCCACGATGTACACGCAATTCTGCAATTCACGAGGGGGGATCGAGGCCGATCTCACCATTACCCGAATAGCCGAAGATCGATTTTATCTTGTCACGGGCTCGGGCAACGGAATACGCGACATGGAATGGGTGAGACGTAAAGGAAAAGCAAAAGGTGATCGCTTCAGCGTGGAGGAAGTGACCTCAAAGTTTGGCGTATTACTGGTTACCGGGCCAAACGCACCCGCATTGTTGCAGTCATTATGCGGCGAAGAAGCCATTCAGCCAGCCCTGGGTGGCGGAACGTGCACCTTACTGGATGTGAATGGTGTAGAAGCACGGGCATTGCGATTGAGCTTTGCCGGCGAACCGGGTTGGGAACTGCATGCCTGCGCGGAATACTGCCAGCATCTCTACAAAAGCTTGCGCGGGGGCGGCGGTGATTTTGGAATCAGGGATTTCGGATACCGGGCTCTCGATTCACTGCGCCTGGAAAAAGGCGCGTTGTACTGGGGCAGCGATATTACGCCGGATTACAACCCCTACGAGGCTGGTCTCGGCTTTTGTGTCGATCTGGATAAGGGTGATTTCATTGGCCGGGATGCACTATTGAAGATTTCACAAACCGGGCCCGAGAGGAAACTGCGAGCGTTCACCTTGGACAAATCGGTGTGCGCCTATGGCAACGAAGCGTTCATCCATAACGGCAAGATCATTGGCACGACGACCAGCGCCGGTTTTGGCTATACCATAGACCAGACCATTGTTTACGCCTATGTGCCAATAGATGCAAAACAAGATGATGCCTATGAAGTCGAAGTCTACGGCGAGAGGGTAGCCGCCGCATGGCAGAACAAACGGGACTTAACCATACCGGTCTAGAAAGAGCATTTGCACTGCTGACTGACCGCGGACACTTTTCTGAAGAGGCCAATTGCAATGACGGTTAATAAAACAGAAATAACTGACGCCGAACTAAAAAGGCTTAAGGAGGTAATAGCCAGTGTACCCTTGCTTAAACCGATTTTAAATGATGATCCGGATATAGAACGCAGTGGCGGTCTGACAAATAGAAACTATTTAGTAAACGTTGGTGCTGACCGCTATGTACTTCGGGTGCCCGGCGAAGGAACCGACGATTATATGGACCGCGCAAGCGACGAGTATGCAGCCAGGATAACTTCGGATCTTGGCGTGAATGCCGAACTGGTTTACTACCAGACTGGAACTGGTGTTCAGCTCACACGGCTGGTTGAAAATGCCGATACCCTGACACCCGAGTCGTTTCGGGACCTTGAGTTAGCACGTCGCGCCGGCCGTTTATTTGCCACGGTGCACAATAGCGGCAAATCATTCTTAACCGATTTCAATGATCTCGAGGTCGGCAAGGAGTATCTGGGCATACTAAAACAAATGAATGGAGACTTCCCCGATGGATACGACGAAATTCAGAAAGAAGCGATTGTCGTACGCGAGGCCCTTGCAACCAAAGCGGGGCCGCTGGTGCCCAGCCACAACGATCCGGTACCGGAGAATTTTATCAATACCCCCGAACGTATGTATTTACTTGATTGGGAGTTTGGTGGGAATAATGATTGCATGTGGGATCTCGGCGACCTTTCGGTTGAAGGTTATTTCACCGAAGAACAAGACCGCGCCATGTTGGAAGCATATCTCGATGGAGGATTTTCTGAGCAACTCTATAGCCGTATGATTCTGCAAAAATCCATGGTGTTTCTGCTATGGACACTGTGGGGCGCGCTTCAGGTGGCCAACAAGAACCCACTGAATCCAAGAGATATTCATTATCCTTTTGATGACTTCTGGGAATATACCATGAATCGTTTTACCCGCTGCCAGGAAATCATGAACAGTGATTCATTTGGCAGCCACCTGGAAAACGTAAAGAAGTGAATGACACTCGCCTACCACCTGATTGCAGATACTGGTCGCGGCATTGTTTCCGGTTTATGTGCCGCCCCGATCACCATGATCACAAACCGTCCAATTACTGCGGAGTCAATCAATACAACAAAAGTCTGGAATCGACCCGAGAATACGCGCACCCAAAGGATAATCTATGTCAAATTTTGGCACCGGGATGTTAGTCACGCAGACTGATGCGCCGCCAATTCCGAGCTTGAGCGACATCGAGAAGATGTGGATCAGGGTCAACGGCAACCGGGAAGCCGGCTCGTTCCATTAACGGTATATCATTGCGAGAGTCACTGTAAAAATAACTACCCTTTAGCGTGTGGTCACTATGTTCTAAACAGCGTTCGAGCAAAAGCACTTTGCCCTCGCCCAAACATGCGGGCAGCACCGGATTACCAGTATAGTGGCCGTCGATGATCTCGGGCTCAGTGGCGATTAGATGATCCACACACAGTTCATCCGCGATCGGACCGGCGTTAAAACTGTTGCTGGCGGTGATCAGTACAAGAAAATCACCCGCATCACGATGACTCTGCAATAATTCACGGGATTTGCTTGGTATATTTGAAAGAATACGCTCAGACATGAACTGTTCATGCCAGCCATTGATCACGTCCGATGGGTGGTTCGCAAGTGGGGCCAACACGAACCTCATGTACTCAACGATATCCAATGTTCCGGATAGATACTGACGGTCAAATTCGGCAAACACCGGCAGATGAGACCCCGGATCTATGTGGCCGCAATCGGACAGGAAGTGAAACCATTCAGTTTCACAATTGCCGTTGATAAGGGTGTCATCAAGATCGAAAAGCGCTAACGCCATGACGGAATACAAGAGTTGCAGATCTTCAAATCGGCACGGATATTAGCATACACGAGTCCAAATCTTGTTTTGGCGATCAAGCAATCAAGCTTCCGCAAGTGCCTCCAACGATTCCGGGACAATCTGACCCCCGTCAACAATGATGGTCTGTCCAGTAATGTAACCGGCTTCCTTTGTGGCCAGAAACAAAGCGGCATTCCCCATATCTTCCACCGTGCCAAGTCGTTTCAACGGAACTGATGCAGCCATGGTTTCCATATAGTCCTCCCCTAGCGCGATGAGACCTTCCGTAAGTGTGTTACCGGGTAATACAGCGTTGACAGTGATACCGTATTTTGCGAATTCCATACAGGCCGTTCGCATAAAACCCAGTTGGCCCGATTTGCTGGCGCCATAGTGGGTCCAGCCCGGATAACCGGTGACCGGCCCGGTAATCGACGAAGTCAGAATAATGCGCCCGTAGTCACTATTCTTCAGGTGTGGAATACATGCTTTGGTCGACAAGAAGTTGCCTTTCAGGTTGGTCGCCATCACATCATCCCATTCATCGGAAGTCATTTCTTCGAGCTTTGTTTGCGGATAAATACCAGCATTCGCGCATAACACATCCAGCCCCCCATGTCGTTCTACCGCAGCGGTTGCGACATTTTCCATATCTGATTCACTGGTAACATCGCCCATTATCGCGCTCGCTTGCCCACCCGCCTGTGATATTTCTTCTGCTGCCGCTTCAGCATTCCTTAAAGTCCGTGCAACAACTAATACTTTGCAACCTGCAGTGGTAAATACTTTAGCAATACCTTTACCGATGCCCTTGCTGGCACCGGTAACAATTACAGATCTGTTTTTCATTGATGTAAACATCGTTTGTCTCCTTTATTAGAGTTAACTAGTTCCTGTCCAGAATACTCTGATTTTAGGTTGGGAACACTATTTTTGACCGACGGTATGGAACGGCGCCCACGTACACCCTGATACGAAAATCAATTTAGTCATATAATGAACCAGAACAGATTAAACCAAACTCGTTTTTTCCGCCCGGCTACTAAACGATATTTATCCTTTTTTCTTCATAGCATCAGGCTGAGTGGATCCTCTATTCGCTTTTTAAGGGCGGAGAGGAAATCTGCTCCGATTGCACCGTCTACCGAGCGATGGTCGACGCCTAAAGTCATGGTGATGACAGTAGCCACTGCCAATGCACCTTCCTTGACGACGGGTCGTTGTTCACCCGCACCTACCGCGAGAATGCAGGATTGGGGTGGGTTGATAATGGCTGAGAATTCCTTAACCCCGAACATTCCCAGATTCGAAATGGTGAAACCGCCGCCTAAATATTCTTCGGGCGTCAGCTTGCCATCGCGGGCCCTAGCAGCCAAATCTTTAATTTCGTTCGAAAGAGTGGCAAGGTCCTTAGTATTTGCCCTCCGGACTACCGGCGTGATGAGCCCGTTTGACGTCGCCACAGCTATACTAATGTCAATATTTTCATATAGACGGATGGCTTTGTCATGCCAGGAGGTATTTGCTTTTGGGACTTCCATAAGCGCTTGAGCGACGGCTTTAACAATAAAATCGTTCAATGATAATTTATATGCTCCGTCTCCCTCCGGACTTCGGGAATTGAGTTCCATTCGCAGGTCAAGTATCGCGGTAGGGCGCAAAAACTCCATCGGTGCTGTCAAGCTGCCCATAGGTTCACATGATGTAGGCCGCCCAGGACAGGTTTCGCAACGAGACGCCTGGCAGGTTTTCTCGACACCTCCCCAACATGTGAAAATGGTGCTCTCTGACCGAGACTTCGATGAGGCCGCCAGCGATTGTAGTAAGCGACGAATTTATCAACCGTTCGCTGCAAATGGTGATGACCAAATATGAGCCCGTGATCGAGACATTCGTTACGGATTGTTCGTACCCAACGCGCGGCGATTGAATGAGGTGCCAAAGCAACCATCACGGTCGTGAATCAGGTAACGCGGTGGTTCACTCGATATCCCACAGGCTTCGATCATTTGTTGGGCCAGCCACTTCGAATTGGGATGAGCCGTGACCCGCGCATGTACGAGTTCACGAGTGCCGTGGCGAATGACAAAAAACACGTACAGTGTTTGAAACCAAACGGTCTGAACGGTGAAGAGATCACAGGCCCATATCTCGGCGCTATGTTGAGTCAGGAATTGTCGCCAACCGGGGGAGGGCGTTCCACTGTATGGACGCCGCATGTATCTGGCGACAGTACGCGCACAAACCCTGAAGCCAAGGCGTGCCAATTCCGCCTGGACTCTGCGTTGTCCCCACAGGGAATTCTCCCGAGCCATGCGGCGAATGAGTTCACGGAGCTCGGGTTCGATCTTTCTGCGTCCCGTTCTGGACGGGTGGCGTGATCGCCATCGCCAGTAGGCTTTCCAGCCCTTGCGATGCCAGCCAACAACTGTATCCGGCTTTACGACGATCAGACTCCGGCTCCAATCTGAAATCAATTGGCAGGCAAGTATCCAGAAGCGGCGATCTGCATCCCGGAGCCGTGGCCTCGTCTGACGTCGCTTGAGAACAATCAGTTGCTGCCGGAGGCATAGGTTTTCGGCAACCAATCTTGCTCTGGACTTGAAAATAGCGGTGAAAGCGTAGGCACAAGGCACCGAATCATCTAAAAGCCCCCTAAGTTATTCTTATTAAAAGGGTGTGTAGCATCGGATCAGTGGCAATACCATGGCCTGACGGAGTTTTTGCGCCCTACAATAGTCGATCTATGAGAGAAATCCCAATCTGTGGGAGAACGGGCTTTAGCAACTCGGCTGAAACCCTTTTGTAGAATGGCGGGCCCGGAGGGACTCGAACCCCCGACCACCTGGTTCGAAGCTCGTGTGATGCTCTTTAAGTGATTGTAATTATTAACATTTAATGGGGTGGCGCCCGTTGCGATTTGCAGGACACTGCATAACGCTGCATAACTCAATCCGGCAAAACTCCGGCAGTGGCGTTTTTGCTCAGTTCTTAAATTACACGCACGTTATAGTATGTAAGAATATATGACGGTTACTCACTTTGCTATCGATTCAACTCAACTGAAATACTTCCATTTTAGAAAATTACATTTTTACGGCATGGACATAAAATTTGCGCACCACAGTTTTGAGGTCGGGAAATGTCAAAATTTCTGTGGCAGTTTATTAAACCAAAGCGTGCAACTGAGACTTCCGAAATAACTCGTGAACAATAGCAATCTGGCTAAGTCTGCCTCTACCAACACATTTCTCTGGTTTTGTATGGGTCCAGTGCTTTTGTTTCTGATTATCGTTGTCGTTGCTCCCCTGACACTCGCCATTGTCGACAGTTTACGAGATCTCTCATTGACCCTGTTAACTAAACGTGGCCAGTACATCGGACTTGACAATTTTCGCGATCTGATTGGAGCCGACAATAAGTTCTATATCGCGGTTGCACATACTACAATCTTCGTGGCGGTGGTCGTCCCCATTGAGTTTGTTCTCGGTCTGTCTATGGCCTTATGGATCAATAGAGAATTTGCCGGACGTCGGTTGGTTCTTACCATTCTAATGATTCCAACTATGATAGCTCCGGTGGTAGTGGGAATGATCTGGCGATTTCTCCTGATGCCGAGCTTTGGTGTTCTTACCATCTACCTCAACAGGATAGGATTATTTGAGGAGGCTAGCGTCTTCTCTGGTTCTGTATCTGCGTTCGCGGCTCTAATGATGATAGACGTATGGGAATGGACGCCATTCATAATGCTCATTATGTTGGCCGGTCTAAGCGCCATGCCTGCGGCACCGGTTGAGGCTGCGACTATAGACGGCGCATCGCGCTGGCAGATTCTGCGCCATATTCAGCTTCCATTGTTGCGGCCCCTGATAATTATTGCTCTTATGTTGCGTGCGATTGATGCTAGTAAGATATTTGATACGATCCACGTATTGACAGGTGGTGGGCCTGGGAATGCAACAGAGGTGATCGCAACCTATGCGTATCGAACAAACTTTTTGAAATGGAATCTTGGCTATGGCGCCGCTATTTGTCTCGTTCTTGCTTTCGCATCGCTGATCATTGCTGCGCTTTTTTACAAGGTTGTTAGCGGTAAACCTGGTGATACGGTGGTCCCGTAAATGCGGCACCGTAACTCATTTTTGTTTGCGATTCCTCTGGTGGTATTACTGGCAATTGCGCTCATACCCTATATCTGGATCGTATTGGCAAGCTTTAAGGAACGGGTCGATTTGATAACGCCGTTTCCAAAATGGATTTTCGAGCCCACAATAGTCAACTATGCCGAAATATTCGAAAAAGGTTTCGATACCTATTTATTAAATTCGATAATCATCGGTTTTTCTAGTACGGCGCTAACCGTTGTCGTTGGCACACTTGCAGCATACGGTTTCTCACGCTTCAAAGTACCCGCCGGTAATCACTTATTCTTCTTTATTTTGGCAACACGACTAGGCCCTCCGGTGGCGTACGCACTTCCGATGTATCTCATTTTCAAAGCACTCGGATTGGTAAACACGCACTTCGCTGTTGTTTTGGCCCACGCCACGTTTAATCTTGTACTCGTTGTTTGGATGATGCGTTCCTTCTTTAACGACGTACCACGCGAAGTAGAGGAGGCTGCTTATTTAGATGGGTGTGGTCATTTTCGAGTTTTTTGGCGTATTGCGCTGCCAATGACTTACCCCGGTCTTATTACGGTATCAATTTTTGTATTGATCTTCTCTTGGAACGAGCTTCTGTTTTCATTAATTCTTACCGGAGGGGAAACTCGAACACTGCCTGTGATGATCCCTTCTCTCGTACTACACATCGGAACACTCTGGGGTCAGGTTGCTGCCGCCTCAATCATTCAAAGTATTCCAGTGCTTGTGTTTATATTCTTCATTCAAAAGAACCTAGTCCAAGGTTTAACCTTTGGTGCGGTTAAAGGATAAAGTAGATACGCGCACTTCTCGACCTAGACGCGTAAGCGTTCTCCAGAGCTAGAATTAAATGCGAGGATCTTTGAGTGTTCTATCCCAATCCGGATGTTGTCACCATGTTGAACCGAATCGTTGCGCGCAATCTTTGCAGTAAGAGGAGGGCCTGCAGTCGATAACTCAAGAATGGTCTCTGACCCCAAATGCTCGACTGCCTCGACCTTGGCGTCCAGCGTAGCAGTTTCATTGTTCGGTTTTATGCTGAGGAATTCGGGTCGAACGCCAAGGGTCACAGAACCGCTGATTACAGCATCGTAGGAATGCAGGAGATTAAGTTCAAGGTCACCGGTCCTGAAATTTAAATGATCATTTCGTCGATTTAACTCCCCAGGTAATAAATTCATTGTAGGGCTACCAATAAACCCAGCCACAAAAACGTTTTCAGGATCGTCATATACTGTGAGGGGTGCTCCGATTTGTTGGATCAGACCTTCATGCATCACCACAATCCGATCCGCCATAGTCATGGCTTCAACTTGGTCGTGGGTAACGTAGATCATTGTCGCACCCAATCGATGATGCAGTTTGACCAGCTCGACTCGCATCGCCACACGTAACTTGGCATCGAGATTTGATAGGGGTTCGTCGAACAAAAAAACAGCGGGATCGCGAACAATTGCTCGACCTAGAGCGACCCGTTGCTGCTGCCCACCAGAGAGCGTTTTTGGTTTGCGCGGCAGCTCTTCCGTGATACCCAGTATCTTTGCCACATCTTTGACCCGGCGCTTAATTTCGTCGCGAGGAATTTCACGCAGCTTGAGCGCAAAACCAAGATTTTGGGCAACAGTCATATGCGGATAAAGCGCGTAAGACTGAAACACCATGGCAACGTCACGATCTTTGGCGTGGATGTTGGCTACATCTCGATCCCCAATAAAAATGCTCCCGGAAGAGACTGTCTCCAAACCCGCGATCATTCTTAGACATGTAGTTTTACCTGAGCCTGATGGCCCGACCAGAACAACAAATTCGCCGTGTTCGATAGCAAGATTAACTGAATCAACCGCGATGGAAGTACCGAAGCGTTTGGTTAGACCTTGCAGCAACACGGTGCTCATCCCGTCATCCCCAAGTAGATGAATTCAACGAGCACGAATATGGCCACTCCCCAAAAACGGACTTCTCCTGGCGTAAGCCAGTGCTTGCGGGTATTCCATATTCCGATTGAAAGCTGAAGCGGAGCGCAGATCGCAAAAACCATGAAGTGCTGTAACAACGCGTCAACCTCTAACGTCATTCGTAATGGGTTTGAGCCAAAAAAGAAATGGCACACACGCTATCAAAGGCAACACGAATAAGACCACAGGAACCACAATGAAGGGTGATACACCCATTTTGATCATCGTGTTACTGACGACGATTACTAGAAAGGTGTAGACGACAGCCCACAGTGATGCTCGTAGATTAGGGCGATCTATTATTTGCATGTGTTCAGTAGGGCATTGACGTTATCGTTGCCATTCTTGCGCATAACGACTTAAGTAAAGCGCGATGGTTGATGTCAACATTGTCCACGCATTACCAAAGGTCACGGGCTGCAATGCGGTGCAAGTCACACGCATTGCAGTCCTCACAATAGAGTAGAAAGATGCCGAAGCGATTGGGTGCGTTACTCCCCCGCAGCCTCGCGCATTCGCGCGGCGATATTCTGAATGGTGGTCGCCGCGTCCTGGTTACCGGCCCCCGCGGCACTCAGCTCTTCCTTGATTATCTCGTTCCACGCAAGCCAATGCGGCGGGTTGGGTCTACTGTAAAGCAGGTTGTTGTCCTCTAGCCAAATCTCAAGCTGCTCGCGCTGACGGTTGGGCCAATCGTCAGCTTGCCATTCGGCCATACGGATGACATCGCTTCGGCTGGGATTGCCACCCATGGGCATACTCTCAACTTGAATTTCCTTGGTCTGCAACCATTGAATGAATAGAAACGCTGCCTCGGCATTCTTTGCGGACTTAGGTATGAACCATCCCTGACCCTCGGCGGGCGTCAGATGGGTGCCGGGGTGCACATAGTAGGTCATGTTTCCTGCTGAGCTCGCACAATCAGCCGGGATTTCCAGAAAAGGCGTCGTATCGCCCCAGGTAAATATAGTGAAAACGCTGCCATTACACATTTCGGCATATTGTTCATCCCAGGTCGCTTCCATGTAGCCAGGAATGGAATACTCACGTAGCGATAGCATGAACTCCAAAGCCTGGACGGCGACGTCACCTTGATCAATAGCAACGGTCCCGTCTTCGTTGACATAGGCTCCGCCCATTCCGAGCAGAACTCGCTCGAAGTCGTATAGCACGGTCAGGTGGCGTTTGAACGGAACAACGGTGCCATAAAAGTTACGTTCTAAGACTTTACCTGCCAACGTTTCACCCTTTTTGCGTGTGTAAAATTCGGACATATCACGAACTTGCTGCCATTCCGTTGGCGGCAGTGGCATGTCATAACCAAACTTCGCCTTAAAGTTTGTCTGCTCTTCCTCTGTTACCAAGTCGTGGCGATATACCATGTACGGAAGTACATATTTCGTAGGCACGCTGTACTGCACGCCTTCATATTGCGAGCTCAACTTAAACAGCGCCGGAACGACATCGTTCGGCATGTCAACACTGGGATCGCGTAGCTCGGCGTTTTCGGTAAAGTCCGAATAGGGATGCACGAATCCCTGTGCCGGAAAAACACCGCTCGAGAATGAGATAACTTCGACAAAGTCGTAGTATTCCCCTTCGGTGATCACATCGGTCAGGAATTGTGTTTGTATGGCCTCGAGATCTGCTACCTCAAGATTGATTTTGATATCGGTCAGTTCCTGGAATTTTTTTGCGAGCTCGATATATGCAAGACACGGCGCGTAGCCGTCACATATTCCGCGCAGCTCGGTCCCCGCATAAGGTTTGGCGGCTTCCTCCAAAGTCCACGCATGAGCCGTGTTACTGGTGGTCGTAGCGGCGATCACTAAGCTGAATGCACTGGCTGCCACTATGTGAATCATTTTTTCGCTAATAAACTTGAACATTAGATTTATCTCCTCTTATTAAGTTTTGGTATTGCATCAAACTATATTGTGCGCGAGGACTCTAGATTGTCTCCGAATTAATTGGCCAGCTTGGTTCGTCTTTTCACTACGTCATGTTGAGAATCGGCTGATAGAGAACGGTTTTAGAACCTCCGGCTTTTGATCTATTGCCATTTTTGCTGCTGCTTCACCAACTGCAGCACCCATCTTAAACCCATGACCACTCGAACCGCACACAACAAATAATCCTTCCAAGCCAGGAACAGCATCGATGATCGGATTGTCGTCAGGACTCATATCATAGAGACCCGAGTAACCTGGACGAATACCCAGTTGCTCGATATCGGGAATTCGTGATACAAAAGTTTCGACTGTTCTGGTCGCTTCGTCTGTTTCCGTGCCCTCGTTGTAGGACTCGGGATTACTCACGTGGTTTCCCCTTCCAGTGTCCTCATGACGAACACCAGTACCGCCCCCGGACCAGCTCGCCAAGATGAGACTATTGCCGCCCTCGGGTCTACCATAGTTCATCAATACATCATCGACCCAGCAAACAGGCATAATCTTACGAGCAAATCCGATCGCCTCAACTATCGCATGTGGGTGACGCTCGATTGTTAACGGGGCATTGACACCGACTTGGGTTAGCAGTTGCTTAGTCCAAACGCCTGCTGCCAGGATTACGATGTCTGCACCAATCTCTTCACCGCCGTTGATCTCGACTCCCTTAATCCGTCCATGCTCTGCAACGAGTCGGGTTACTGAGGTGTTCAGTTTGATTTTAGCACCACGATCTCGTGCGCCACTGACCAGTGCGTTGGTCGCGCTGTATGAGTCTGCATAACCACAAGTCGGCTCCCACACTGCCATCTCAACGCCATCCCAGTTAAAGTTTGGTCCAATCTTCGAAAGTTCGCTTGCCTCTAGCGCCTCAATCTCGCAACCCTCTTTACTGATACGATTCGCTGCCGCACGGAACTCCTTCGCCTGTTCGGGGCCTGCTCCCCATAGAGTGCCTATTGCGTTAAAACCCGCAGTTCCCCCGGTCAGTTCTGGAATTTGTCGAAGAATGTCGATGCCACGTGCGGCCAGCCGTGACAATTCAGGCATGAGGTAAAATGCATGGAGGACAGCTGAGGATCGTCCAGTGGGCCCCGAAGCAGGATGCTCGCGCTCTATTAAGGTGACATTGATTCCCCAATCGGCTAGAAAAAACGCCGCCCCCGCTCCTGCAATACCAGCACCGACAACAAGAACCTCAGTTGGATTATTATTTTTCAATAGAAGATCGTTATATCTTTAATCGCTAAGGGTTTTAATTCGCGTAACTTTTGGGTACGTCACGAAGCATAATAAGACTATCCTGCACTAAGCACCGGTAAGTACTAATTGTCAACACATTAAAGGATGATACGATAACATTGACAAAGTCTTGACTGGTCAGTCAGTATTTTGCCATAAGTTATACACGGGAGTGAACATGATTCAATCAGATTGAACCGACGAGCGGCTTAGGGCATATATCAGCGCGCTCGCGCTATGGAAAGGAAAGGTAACCATAAAGCCCCTGGTGGGAGGCTTGTGCAATAAGAGCTTTACAGTTACTGATGAAGATAAGAAAAAGTACGTAGCGCGAATTGGTACTGATATTCTGGTGTTGGTGAGCTTGGTTGGGAGTTACACATTCCGAGTGAATATTTGACTCATGTATACGATACGCTAAAGGCCGAAAGTGCGGAGTTTGACCTTAAAGACGCTGGATATCGTGCGATCGATTCATTACGTTTAGAGAAGTATTATCGTATTTGGGGCAGCGATATCGGTCCAGATTACACGCCATTTGAGGCTGGTTTAAGATTCG
>Ga0224512_10001020_pt1 | contig 27930 bp, 23 predicted proteins | sample SF_May12_sed_USG_4_FD_169103 | JGI IMG/M metagenome (GOLD analysis project Ga0224512, IMG submission 169103) | Sediment microbial communities from San Francisco Bay, California, United States - SF_May12_sed_USGS_13 | ecosystem: Environmental > Aquatic > Marine > Sediment | place: USA... | reverse complement strand
CGGGTTGTTCATGATCCAGCATCGGGGCACCGAGACGATCGGGCGCTTCTTCGGGCCGATCATGGCCGTCTGGTTTTCGGTGTTGACCACCCTCGGACTGGCGGCCACGGCGGGCAACCCCTCCGTTCTGCGAGCCCTGAACCCGATCCACGCCGCAAGGTTCCTCACCAACAACGGCATCACGGGATTCCTGGTGTTGGGCTCGGTGTTCCTCGTGGTGACCGGTGGCGAGGCCCTCTACGCCGACATGGGCCACTTCGGCGTCGGCCCCATTCGGTTGGGGTGGTTCGCCGTCGTGCTGCCGAGCCTGATGCTCAACTACCTGGGCCAGGGAGCGCTGTTGCTCGACCAACCCGAGGCCATCGAGAACCCCTTCTTTCTGCTGTCCCCGTCATGGGCTCACATTCCCCTCACCGTGCTGGCCACCGCAGCCACCATCATCGCCTCCCAGGCTCTGATAACGGGCGCCTTCTCACTGACGGTTCAGGCCGTCAACCTCGACTACCTTCCCCGGCTGCACACGAGGCAGACGTCGGCTCACAACGTCGGCCACGTCTACGTCCCCTCGGTGAATTGGATGCTCCTGGTGGCCTGCGTCGTGCTCGTCGTGACCTTCCGGTCGTCGAGCGCTCTCGCCGCCGCCTACGGCGTGGCCGTGACCCTCACGATGGTCATCACCACCGTGCTCGTCTTCGCGGTGGCCCGTCACCGTTGGAACTGGGGGCTCGGACGGAGTCTTATCGTCTTCACCCCGTTGCTTGCCGTCGACCTTGCGTTCGCGGGCGCCAACGTGGCCAAGATCCCGAGCGGTGGTTGGGTGCCCTTGGGCATCGGTCTCGTCGGCTTCCTGATCTTCACCACGTGGAGAACCGGACGTTCGATCGTGCGCAGGCGGATCGAACGGCGAGCGGTGTCGGTCTCCGACTTCGTCGCCGGGCTGGCCGACGATCCACCGATCCGCCATCCGGGCACCGGCGTGTACCTCCACCGGGAGCCCGGTGTCATTCCGCCGGCGCTCCTCGCCAATCTCCGCCACAACTCGGCCCTCCACGAGTCGGTTGTGCTGTTGTCGCTGACGACCGACCGCCAGGCCCGCGTCCCCAAGGCCCGCCGGGCCCGCTTGAAGCACCATGATCTGGGATTCGCCGAGCTGGAACTCCACTACGGTTTCTTCGATCGACTCGACGTCAGCAAGGATCTCAACGAGCTGCTGCTCGAAGGGCTCACGTTCGACGTCCAGCACACGTCGTACTTCCTCGGCCGCGAGCGGATCGAGGTCACCGAGGAGCCCGGCATGCCGATGTGGCGGGAGCGGATTTTCGCCTTCCTGCACCGAAATGCAAGCGACCCGTCATCCCACTTCGGGCTGCCGTCCGGGCACAGTATCGACATCGGAACCCACGTCGATCTGTGATCGCCGACGCCTGGCCGATGGCGGCAATTCCGATCTCCAGGTCATTCCTCTCAGCCGGGGCGTTTGTCGGCGCGAACTCGTGAAACCGATCCTCCGGAGCGGTGATCGGGTCCGGACGAGAGGCTCGCCACCGCCAGGGCCGAGAGCACCACGCAAACGCCCCAGACCGGCTGGTAGCTGCCCCAGCGGTCGACGGCCCACCCCGCAATCGGTGAACCGAGGCTGAGGCCCCCGAGGAACCCCAGCATCACCACGCCCGAGGCCCGTCCGGCCAGCTGTCTGGGCACCACCATGATGATGGCGAGCATGGCCACCGCGTTCCACGCTCCGATACCGACGGCGTTGAGTGCCGTGGCCGGCCACAGAATCCACGAGCCGAGCGCCGGCGTTGCCACCAGGACCAGTCCGTACACACCGCCGAGCACGGCCAGGATCCGCAGCAGCCGGGGAGGTGACTCGGAGGCCTCGGCGACCCTCCCGGCGACGATGCGGGCCACGATCCCGAGCATCCCGGTCATGGCCACCAGGAACCCCGCGGTGCGGGTGGTCATCCCCACCGACTCCTCCGCCCACAGCGGGAAGAAGCGGCCGATGGTGCCACCCACGGTGCCGCTGAGCAGCGCGTAACCGGCCAACCGCCAAATCCAAGGATCCATGGCGACAACGTCGTCGACGCCGCCCGCCGACCCGGCGCCGACCGAACCCGCCCGATCAGCGACCGACGCATCGTGTGGCGCTGACGGCGGCGGTGTGGGCGCCGTCGGTCGACGAGGAAGCAGCACCGCGGTGAGCACGGCCACGAGGGCGAAAACGGCAGCGTAGACCCAGCTGGCGCCCCGCCACCCAAGCCACACCGCCAGTGTCGGGAGCGTGAGGCCCGACAGGAACACGCCGAACTGCACGCCCGACTGTTTGATACCGGTGATCGTGCCCTGCACCCCCGGCGCCACCCGCTCGGCGATGAGCGCATTCGTGGCCGGGTTGCCCCATCCCTGCGGGACACCACTCACCAGCGCGGAGGCGGCGAGGGCCAGCGTGCTACCCGACAGCGCCATCATCGACATACCCACGGCGCTGATCAACATGCCGCTCACCGCCGCGGCCCAGGGCCCGATGCGATCGGTGAGCCGGCCCGATAACGGTGCCGTGAGTGCGCCCGTCATCGTGTTGACCGAGCCGATGAGGCCGAGCTCGGCGCGGCTCAGATCGAGGTCGGTGATCAGCTCGATGGCCAGCACCGAAAGGGCGAAGATCTGGAACGACGTGGCGGTCATGGTCGCAACCAGCACGGCGACCAGCGTCGAACGACGATCGAACAAGGAAGGCCCGAACCTAGCCCGACGTGGTGTCCGGCTGGGTGATCTCGCCGGTCACCGCGGCGGCGGTCTCGATCGAGAGTTCCTCGTCGTCGGTATCGAAACGTCGCCACACCTCATGGCCCCGGGCCTGCTCCCGATCGCCGGTGGCGGTGAACCAGACGGTACCGAACCCGAGTTTGCGGGCGGCATCGAGCGTGTCGATGTCGTCGTCGACGATCAGAATCGACGCCGGAGGCTCACCCGTCACCCGGCGCAACACCTCGAAGATCGGTGCGGCCGGCTTGCGAACACCAACCGAACCGCTCACCACCCACGGGTCGATGAGACCCTGCAGGCTGTGACTGGTGCGGAGCTTGGTGGCCCATTCGGCGGCGTCGTTGGTGACGCACGCCGCCTTCACGCCTTCCGAGCGGAGCTTGCGAAGGTACTTGACCACACCCGGCGAGAGCTGGTGCAGTGACAGATAGGCGGCGTCGAGTTCGTTCGGATCACCCTCGACACCGATCGAGGGCCAGAATTGGGTGGAGGTCATGCGGCCCAGGCTCATCAGGCGGGCCTTGGCCGCGATCTCGTCGGAGGGCACCTCCGAGCCTCGTTGCCGGGCGAACGGAACAAGCAGCTCGGCGATGTCGTCGCCCTCCCGGTACAGCACACCCATCCCGTCGAGGGCAACCACGCCGTACCGCCGATCGGCGGCCTCGGCCGCTTCCTCGTCGGCCGTGCGCTCGGCCTTACGGTCTTGAGCCGTTCGGGCGGCCCGGGCTTTCCGTTGCTCGTCCGGACGGCGCCCGAGGGCGTCGGCCGGGCGGGGCCGCTTCGGTTCCTTGGGGCGACGCCATGAGCCGATCAATCGAAGGAGGCGGGCGAAGATCAAGAGACCGGACAGGACGGCCGCCAGGACGGCGACACCCCGAAGGACCTGAGCGGTGATGGCCCGCCGGGTGGTGGTGATCAGCACATCGGTGCGGTTGACGGCGGCAAGCGACGTCTCCCAGTGGAGCGTGGCCCCGGTTTCGGTGAGCTCCGGTTGCAGACCGTTGGACTGGTCCTCCTGCAGCTCGCCCGGCAGGGTGACGGACAGCTCGATGGTCACGTCCTGCTCGTCGGCGCCGTACCGTTCGGCAATGGACTCCAACGAACGGGTGAGCGACGTTTCCAGGTCGGCGTCGGTGAACGAACTGAACCCGTTGATCGGATCGACGACACCGCTGACGGTGTAGTCGAGACGACCGAAGCTCTGCGCCCGGACGAGGGTGAAGTTCCTGATCAGACCGGAGTCGCCGGAGAGCTCGCTCATGACCTCGGTGAACTGCGACGTGGTACCGAACGCCTTGGTCGCGGTGACGGTGACCGAGCCGTCTTCGCCCCGAACCGGGGGTTCGAGATCCCAGCCGGCCTCCACCAGGTCGCGGGTGGGGATGCCACCACCGCTCTCCCGGTCGAGGTCGAGAAGCTGACCTGCGGCCTCGGCGTCGATGACGACCTCGGCCCGCACGAGACCCGATCCATCGGGTGCGACGTCGACGTCGACCGACAGGTCGGCCCGGCACGACGTGGTCACGAGCGCGGCGAGCACCAGCACGCCGAGAAGACGGCCGAGCCGCAGCCCGACGAACACGCTCATGTCCACGTCCCGATGCTATGGGGAAAAGGACGCTTTGCTAGGTCTCCTCGCCCGCTTCGGCCAATTCCGGCGTCGGCGGGGGTTCGAAGCCCTCATGGGCGATGAAGGTCAGAGCACGTTTGCCCTCGTCGTCGGTTTCGACGTCGATCACGATGATCTGACCGGCTCGGAACTCCTTGTAGAGAAGCTTCTCCGACAGGACGTCCTCGATCTGACGCTGGATGGCCCGACGCAGGGGGCGGGCGCCCATCGAGGGGTCGTAACCCGTCTCAGCCAGGAAGTGTTTGGCTTCGACGGTCAGCTCCAGGCCGATGCCCTGACCCTCGAGCTGGTCGACGGTACGGGCGATCATGAGATCGACGATCTCGGTCACCTCGGGCATCGACAGCTCGTGGAAGACGATGGTCTCGTCGATCCGGTTCAGGAACTCGGGCCGGAAGTGGACCTTCAGGGCGTCGTTGACCTTCTCCTTCATCCGCTCGTAGGTCACGGCCTCGTCGTTCTTGGAGAAGCCGAGCGTGGCCTTCCGCAGATCCTGGGTGCCCAGGTTGGAGGTCATGATCAACACGGTGTTGCGGAAGTCGACACTGCGGCCCTGCGCGTCGGTCAGGCGACCCTCCTCCAGGATCTGGAGCAGGGCGTTGAACACGTCGGGGTGGGCCTTCTCGATCTCGTCGAACAGCACCACCGAGAACGGCTTGCGCCGCACGGCCTCGGTCAGCTGGCCACCTTCCTCGTAGCCGACATAGCCCGGGGGCGAACCGACGAGGCGACTCACCGTGTGCTTCTCCATGTACTCGGACATGTCGAGGGTGATGAGGGCCTTGTCGTCGCCGAACAGGAACTCGGAAAGGGTCTTGGCCAGTTCGGTCTTGCCGACACCGGTGGGGCCGAGGAAGATGAACGAGCCGGACGGACGGTTCGGGTCCTTCAGACCCGCCCGGGTGCGGCGGATCGACTGGGAGACGGCCCTTATGGCGTCCTCCTGGCCGATGACCCGCTTGTGCAGCTCGTCCTCCATACGCAGGAGCTTCTCGGTCTCCTCCTCGGTGAGTTTGTAGACGGGGATGCCGGTCCAGATCGACAGCACCTCGGCGATCGATTCCTCGTTGACCTCGTCGAACAGGTCGGTACCGGACGCCTTGATCTCGGCCTCCATCTCCTCCCGCTTGGTGAGGAGCTCCTTCTCGGAGTCGCGGAGACGTCCGGCCTCTTCGAAGTCCTGCTGCTCGACGGCTTCCTTCTTGCGGCGGACGACCTCGGACAGCTCGTTCTCCAGCTCCTTGAACGCAGGCGGGGTGTTCATCCGCTTGATCCGCAGACGGGAACCGGCCTCGTCGATCAGGTCGATGGCCTTGTCGGGCAGGTGACGGTCGGAGATGTAACGGTCGGCCAGGTTGGCCGACGCCACGAGCGCCTGGTCGGTGATCGTGACCCGGTGATGGGACTCGTAGCGGTCCCGCAGGCCCTTCAGGATCTCGATCGTGTGCTCGACCGTCGGCTCCTCGACCTTGATCGGCTGGAAGCGGCGTTCGAGCGCTGCGTCCTTCTCGAGGTGCTTGCGGTACTCGTCGAGCGTGGTGGCACCGATCGTCTGCAGCTCACCGCGGGCCAGCATCGGCTTCAGAATCGAGGCGGCGTCAATCGCCCCCTCGGCTGCGCCGGCACCAACCAGGGTGTGGAGCTCGTCGATGAACAGAATGATGTCGCCGCGGGTCTTGATCTCCTTCAGCACCTTCTTGAGGCGCTCCTCGAAATCACCGCGGTAGCGGGACCCGGCGACCAGTGCGCCGAGGTCGAGGGTGTAGAGCTGCTTGCCCCGCAGGGTGTCGGGAACCTGGTCCTCGGCGATCTGCTGGGCCAGGCCCTCGACGATGGCGGTCTTGCCGACGCCGGGTTCACCGATCAGGACCGGGTTGTTCTTGGTGCGGCGGGAAAGCACCTGCATGACCCGCTCGGCCTCGCGGGCCCGACCGATGACCGGATCGAGCTTCTTCTCGCGGGCGAGCTGGGTGAGGTTGCGGCCGAACTGATCGAGGATCAGCGACCCGGACGCGCTCTCCGAACCGCTGCCACCGGAGGTGGCGCCGGCCTTGCCGCCCTCGGAGGACGAACCGGACTGACCGGCCGGGCCGGAGTAGCCGGACAGGAGCTGGATGACCTGCTGGCGGACCCGCGACAGGTCGGCGCCGAGCTTGACCAGCACCTGGGCGGCGACGCCCTCACCTTCGCGGATGAGGCCGAGCAGGATGTGCTCGGTGCCGATGTAGTTGTGACCGAGTTGCAGGGCCTCCCGCAGCGACAACTCCAGGACCTTCTTGGCCCGGGGGGTGAAGGGGATGTGACCCGACGGCGAGGAACCGCCCTGGCCGATGATGTCCTCGACCTGGCTGCGGACCGCCTCGAGGGAGATCGACAACGACTCGAGCGCCTTGGCCGCGACCCCCTCACCTTCGTGGATGAGGCCGAGCAGGATGTGTTCGGTCCCGATGTAGTTGTGGTTGAGCAACCGAGCTTCTTCTTGGGCCAAGACGACAACTCGGCGGGCTCGGTCGGTGAAACGTTCGAACATCTAGGTCTCCCGGATTGGGCGTTCTCTATCAGTCGGTGAGTGAGGGGCGGACTATTCGGTAGTTGCGTGCAAGGTACTGGGGAGTGGAACGTGGACTTGGTTGTCAGCCTACTAGCGAGTCGGGGCTTCCAGGTAAACGTGAGGGCTGTGATCGATGGGAACGGGGGCTGCCTGCCCGGCGTTTTCCCGGCTTCAGGGGCGGCTACACCGCAATGCAATACGCTCTCCTGGATTGTCGGCAAAAGGACGTCGGAAACTGAGTGCCAACTCCGTACAACCCCGAAGTACCAGTGAATATTCGGGGAAAAGTCGTGGTTCGGCGGCGCCGCTGCGCCACCCGGGCTCCAGCCTCGGTCACCGGGCTCCCGGCGGCCTTCGGGGCGAGACCCGACGCCGCGACACGCTACCGTGTAGGGGTGGATGGTCCGCCCCTTGCCTCATTGCCCACCGCGAGTGACGACAGTGCCCGCATCGAGCGGTTTCTGCTCGACACCGTGCGCATCGACGACGATCCCTATCTGACCGAGATCGCCTCCCATCTGATCAAGGCGGGCGGGAAACGGCAGCGGCCGTTCTTCACGATCACGTCGGCTGCAACCCGAATGGACGACGGTGCCTCGGTGGCCGACGACGTGGTGCGCGGCGGTGTCGCCGTCGAGCTCGTGCAGGTCGGTTCGCTGTACCACGACGACGTGATCGATGAGGCGCAGATCCGCCGTCAGGTCGACAGCGTGAATGCCCGCTGGGGCAATCTTCGGGCGGTCCTGGCCGGCGACTACCTGCTGGCCAAGGCCTCGGAGATCGCCGCCAGCCTCGGCACCGATGTGGCCGGATTGCTGGCCACCACCATCGGCGAACTGTGCAAGGGCCAGGTGGCCGAACTGCAGACCCTCTACAACCCCGACCGTACTCCGGAGCAGTACTTCACGTCGATCTCCGGCAAGACGGCCTCGCTCTTTGCCGCCGCCACACGGATCGGTGGTCTTGTGGCCGAGCTGGAGCCGGCCATCACCGATCAGCTCACCGAATTCGGTCGTCTCTACGGGATGGCCTTCCAGGTCGTCGACGACATCCTCGACATCATCGCCACCGACGACCAGCTCGGCAAGCCGGCCGGCAAGGACATGATCGAGGGCGTTTACTCGCTGCCCGTCATCTACGCCCTGCAGTCCGACCGGGGCCCCCAGCTTCGGGATCTGCTCGAAGCGAGGATTACGGCCGACAACCGCTTCGAGGCCATCGACTACGTCCGGCGATCCTCGGGCATCGACCGTTCGTACGACACGGCGTCGGAGTTCGTCGATCGGGCGAGAGCCACCATCCTCGGCGTGTCCGACAACAAGGCGGCCAACGCACTGGCCGACACCGCCAGCCACCTTCTCGGCACCGTCGATCGCATCCGGAACGCCTGATCCAGGTACACACCCCTCAGAGGGGAGTTGGGTGTCTTGAGGATGGTGTCCTACTTGTCGGCGCCGAGGGCGAAGCCGGACATGAACGGCTTCTGGAGCGCGATGAAGACGAGGGTCGGCGGTATCGAGGCCAAAAGGGCGGCCAACATCAACGGCCCGAAGGTCAAGCCGGTGTCGATGCCCTGCAAGCCCTGAAGGCCGACCTGGATCACCTGCTGCTCCTGGTCGGAGATGATCAGCACCGGCCACAGGTACATGTTCCACACGAACACGAACTGGATGACGGCCAGGGCTCCGATGGCGTTCCACGAGAGCGGTATCAGGATCCGGAACAGGAACTGCAGCGGCGACGCACCGTCGATCTGAGAGGCCTCGGCCAGGTCGCGGGGCAGGTTGGCGAAATGCTGCCGGAAGAGGAACGCGCCGGTCGCCGAGGCGGCGAAGGGGACGACGAGCCCGGCCATGGAGTCTTTCCAGCCAAGGTCGGACACGAAGCGGAACAGGGCCAGGATCATGACCTCGGTCGGCATCATCAGGGTGATGAGCACGAAGAAGAACACGATCCACTTTCCCCGGAATCTGAAGTAGACGAACGCCAGACCCGCCAGCAGCGACAGCACCGTCTTGGCCGCGGTGACGAGGACGGCCTGCACCGTGGAGTTCCACATGAACCGGCCCAGGTTGCGGTCGTTCCACACCTGGTCGAAGTGAGTGGAGAGGCCGGTTCCCGGTGTGAGCTGGAAGCGGAAGACCTCGGCGTTCGTCTGGGTGGCCACCAGGGCGGCGTAGGCCATGGGGAACAGGATGACAATCATCGCCAACCAGAGGCCGACATGAAACGGCCAATTCCGACCCCGGAACCAGCCGGTGCCCTGAACGTTCAGGCTCAAACCGCCGGCATTGGCGACCGACGCGCGCATTCGGCTTCGGCTACGCACCGCCATAGTTGATCCTTCCTTCGGACTGTTTGAATTGCCAGGCGGTCAGGGCGATGACCGCCAGGAACAGCACCACCGACTGGGCCGCCCCGCGGCCGAGATCGCCGTTGTCGACCCCGACCCGGATGATCTCGTAGATCGCCACCGACGTGGCGCCGGCCGGCGCCCCCTTGGTCAGGAAGTCGATGGTGCCATAGACATCGAAGAACGAGTAGGTGAGGTTCGTGATCAGCAGGAAGAAGCTGATCGGGCCCAGGGCCGGCACCACGACGGTGCGGAACCGCTGCCAGGCGTTGGCGCCGTCGAGCGCGGCCGCCTCGATCTGATCCCGGGGCACGGTCTGCAGCCCGGCCAGGAAGAACAGCAGGTTGTAGCCGAGCAGCTTCCACACCGAGGCCAACACGATGGTCATGCGGGCCAGGGTGGCGTTCTGCGTGTAGTCGGGGAAGTCGATGCCCCAACGGCTGGAGAGCGCTGCCACCACGCCCCCGGTGGCATTGAAGATCATGAAGAAGAGGATGCCGGCGATGGGAGGTGAGACTGCGTAGGGCCAGATCAACAGGGTCCGGTACACGGTGATCCCTCGAATGCGACGAAAGGTGAGGTAGGCCAAGCCAAGGCCGAAGGCCATGCTCAACGCCACCGTGCCGACGGAGATGATCACGGTGTTGAGATAGATTCGGCGATAGCCGCCGTTGACGTCCTCGAAGATGAAGTACAGCGCCAACAACAACACCAGCGGACCGACGGGACGCAGAGTACGAGCGACCGAGTAGCCGACCGAGTCGGGGCTCGACCGGGCCTGCCACAGGCCGATACCCCAGATGAGACCGACGGCCACCAGCGGCAGCGTCGCCACCAGAATTGGCTGGGGCACCAGCAACTCGGAAAAGTTGGCCAGGCACCGTTCGCCCACCCGGGGGGCACCGAGCCGGGTCAGTTTGGTCGACAGCCGGAACGTCTGGAACGCCGGCCAGTAGAGGAAGAAAACGAGGATGACCAGCGTCGGTGACAGGAGCAGCCAAGGCCACCACCATCCCAGACGGTAGGCGCCGGTACGGATCTCGCTCTCGCCGAATCCTCCGCCGCCGACACCGGACCCTTCGCCCGGCCGGTTGAGAACCGCCCGGGTTCCGGCTCCGAACATCCAGGCGAAGGCCGCTCCCAGAGCGATGCCAAGCACGCCCTCGGTCGACTCGGCGTCGGCGGCGTACATGCAGAATCCCAGCGCGGCGGATATGGCACCCGCGCCGAGTACACCGAGGGCACCGCCAAGGGCGGCCTGTCGAGGGGTCCGATACCCGAACGACAGGACGCCGATGGCGGCTCCGACGATCAGACTGAGAACGAGCTGCAGTGATCCGCTCATGCGCCTGGACTAGCGAGAGGTGTTGTTACTCGCCGAACAACTCGTTGTAGTCGTCGAGCTGCTGTTGTGCGTCGGCCTGCGCCGAGGCCATACGTTCGGCCACGTCGACGTTATTGACCAGGATGTCCTCGATGGCCGCCGTGACCACGTCACGGATGGCGACGAAGTTGCCGACCAGGGCGCCGGTTGCCGCCGGGGTGTCGGCGGCCGCGTCCAGCTGGTCGGAGGCCACGGCGGAGTTGGGGCTCTCGTCGTACCAGCCTCGCTCCTCGAGGAGCGCGACCGCGGCGTTGGTGATCGGAATGTAGCCGGTCAACTGGTGCCAGGCGGCGGCGTTCTCCGGGTTGGAGAAGAAGTTGAGGAAGGCCAGCGCACCGTCCTGTTCGGTCTCCGACAAACCATTGGCCAGCCACAGGGTGGCGCCGCCGATGAGGTTGCCCTCATACGCGACGTCCTGGTTGTAGGGCATGAACGAGGAGCGAACCTCGAAGCCGTTGTCGACGCCGGCGTTGGTCAGGGCCGTGGTGTCCGACGACGAGTAGATCAGCATGGCCACATTCTGCGCCTGGAAGGCGGCCGACGTGCCGTCCCAGTCCCGCTGGACGCCGGTGTACACGAAGTGACCGGCGTCCTCCAGGTCGCTCCACCACTGGATGTAGTCCACGGCCTCGGGCGAGTCGAGGAAGATCTCGGTGGCGCGGGCGCTGCGACCGTTGTCGTTGTTCACCAGATCGGCGCCCATCTGGCCGAGCGACTGCTCGTAGAACCACCCGTGGTTCGGCCAGGTGATGCAGCCCTCGGACGGGGCGTCGGGTAGTGCCATGATGGCCTCGCAGGCCGCTTCGACCTCGGCCCAGGTTGCCGGAGGCTCGGTGATCCCGGCCTCGTTGAGGATGTCCATGTTCGAGAACATGGTGGTCGACGAGGTGTTCCACGGCATCGAGTAGAGCTGGCCGTCGATCGTGTAGTACTTCGTGGCGGCCGACACCACGTCGCCGAGCACAACCGGTTCGCCCAGGATTTCGGTGCGGTCGCCGATGGCATCGGTCACCGAGGTGAAGATGGGATTGCCGTCGCCGTCGACGGCGTCGAGCGCCTCCTGGGTGGCGGCTTCGAAGAAGTGGATGATCTCGGGCGGGTTGCCGTCCTCGATCGCCAGCTGGGCCTGCTCGAACACCGTGTTGTAGGAGTCGAACTCGGTCACCACGACGTTGTATTCGGGATGGGCCTCGTTGAATTCGGCCGCCCGGTCGCGAGTGAAGCCGAGGCGGGCGTCGTCACTGAAGGCGATCCACATCTCGATGGTGGCGGCATCGCCTGCTGCCCCCGAATCGTCGCCACTTTCGTCGCCGCTGTCGGCGGTGTCTTCGGTGGCGTCTGCGTCCTCGCCGGAGTCGGCGGTGTCAGTCGTGTCCTCGCCACCTTCGGTGACGTCGCCCGCATCGTCGCCACCGCACGCGGCGGCCACCATGGCCAGCGCAAACAGTAGGGCCAATATTCGTTTCATCTCGGTCTCCCCCAAGTTGATGTTTGGTTGATGATGTCGAATGTAGGCACACAAGCCTAGTTCCCCAGGGATGGTTCGGTGAACATTTCGCATCGGTCTACGTTGCCCGCCTCGCCCACGGCTGACGAGCGGGACGCGGACGAGTACGTTGGCGTCATGACCGAGACGCCCGAGCCCGACATCACCTTTCACGACGACATCGAGGGCTACTGCAGTGCCTTGAGCTACCGGCCGGGCGAAACGGTGGGGTTTCACGTCTCCACCCGAGCCGAACGGTGGTCGATCACGGTCGAGCGGTGGGGGGCCGAGCGGGCGCCGGTATGGTCGGCTTCGGATCTGCCCGGTACGTTCACGCCCGCTCCGGACGATGCCGACCGTCACGGCTGCCGGTGGCCGGTGACGGCCGAGCTGACCGTTGGCTCCGACTGGCTGTCGGGGTTCTATCTGGCCACGCTGACCGCTCACGGTGCCGAGCCGGGGCGCGCGGTCGCCCATACCGGCTTCGTGGTCCGAGCCGGCGACAACAGCCCGACCCCGGCCGACACCCTGCTGGTGCTGGCCACCAACACCTGGAACGCCTACAACACCTGGGGCGGCGCCAGCCTCTACACCGGCGGGCAGCAGGTGGCCTTCGCCCGACCGTGGAGTCGAGGTATGTTGTACCGCCCGTCGACCGAACGGGATGACCGCAAGGCCCGCCCCACGAGATGGGGCGAGGACGCCGACGTCGACGGTGACACCTTCCAGCGGTATCGGCTGGAACGGGGCTACGCCGCCTCGATCGGCTCCTCCGGTTGGCACCTCTACGAGCGTCGCTTCGTGGAATGGGCGGAAGCCAACGGGTACCGGTTCGACTACGCGGTGTCCTCGGATCTCGAGCATGACCCGGATGTGCTGAATGGCTACACCACCGTGGTGTCGGTCGGCCACGACGAGTACTGGTCGGCCGCCCAACGCGACGTCGTGGAAGCGCATGTCCGGGCCGGAGGGCGGTTCGTCAGCTTCTCGGGCAACACCATGTTCTGGCAGGTTCGCCTGGAGAACGTCGCGATCGATGGAGACGACACCGGACGACAAACCATGGTCTGCCACAAGTACTCAGCCCACGAAACCGACCCGGTCGTGGCCGACGGCCGACCGGCGGAGATGACCGGCATGTTCGCCGATCCGATGGTCGGCCGACCGGAGGCCGCCTTCCTCGGCGGTGGCTCGGCCTGGGGCCTGTACGTACGGTTCGGCCGTTCCGTTGCCCGCGGCTCGGGCGCCTTCACCGTGTACCGCCACGACCACTGGCTGCTGGAGGGGACCGGCCTCGGTTACGGCGACCTGCTGGGCGCCACCCATGGCTGTGTCGGCTACGAAACCCTCGGGTGCCGCATCCAGCTCGACGAGTTCCACTTGCCGGTACGCCGGGGCGGTGATCACACTCCCACCGACATGACGATCGTGGCCTGGACACCATCGTCGAACCTCGGCGTCGGTGAGTACCCGAAGTCGATCTCGGCGTTGTCGGATCAGGGCGATCTGGAATTCATCGCCCAGCGGATCCACGGGGATCTGAGCGAGCGCTCGCTGGCGCTGGCCCGCTACGGAACCGCCATCCTGGCCGAGGTCCACCCCTTCGGGCCCGACGCCGGCCAGGTCGTCACGGTCGGCACCACCGACTGGGTGTTCGGCCTACCCGACGATCCGGCGGTGGCCCGCGTAACCGCCAACGCCCTGCGGGGACCGAGCGACACCGACGGCCTCTAAGCTTTCGAGCTATGAGTTCATCCGTTGACCGAGTGCTCACTGCGGCCGCGGCGGCCGGCCTGGACGTCGAGATCGTGGAGTTTCCTGACGGCACCCGCACCGCCGACGACGCGGCGGCCGCCGTCGGCTGCAAAGTCGACCAGATCGTAAAGTCGATGATCTTCGCCGCCGGCGACGAACGCAAGATCGTTTTGGCGCTCACCAGCGGCGCCAACCGGGTCGACGGCGATCGCCTGGCCGACCTGGCCGGCGTCGACGCCTGCCACCGGGCAACCGCCGACGAGGTTCGATCGGCAACCGGCTTCGCCATCGGCGGGGTGGCCCCGATCGGTCATCTGTCGCCCTTGCCGACGTGGATCGATCCCCACTTGCTGACGTTCGACACCATCTGGGCCGCGGCCGGCAGCCCGCGGCACGTCTTCGCCGTGTCAGCCCAACGCCTTGTCGAGCTCACCGGGGCGACGATCGCCGACTTCACCGTCTCCGCCGAGGCGCCGCCGTCCTAGCCCATCGTCGGCGTCTCGCCGTTCAAGAAACGAGGGTTCACGCCGACGGTGTCGGTATGACCACCTCGGCCGACGCCACACCTTTCTCCGAGCAGGACTGGACCGATCTGGAGCGCCTGATCGAGGACCGCCTCGCCGTTGCCTCCGGCCTTCTCGGCATCGCCGTCATCGAGGTCGACACCTCGGAGCTGGAGACGGCGGTGCAGCGGCTCGTCGATCACCTCGATGCCGAAGATCTCACGGCCCGCACCGATCACGATCGCTTCGTGATCGTGCGTAGCCCGTTGACCGGTCCGGCCGAGATGGAGGGACTCGGCCTCCGGATCGCCGATTCGTTCCCGGCGACGCCGTCGGCGCCGTCTGCCGATGATCCGATCGAACGGTCGACCGTACACGTCGGTGTGGTCACGGGCCGGCGGGGCGACACGGCCCGAACCCTGCTGCGGCACGCCCAATTCGGCTTGGAGGACGCCAAGGCGATCGGTCGAGCCATGGTCGTCGTCGATGACGGGCCCCGCCTCCTCGTCGACGAAGCAGGCGTCTAGCCCGACGTGGTGTCCACCGTTGCGTCGTGTCCCGTACCGCGTCCCGGCGTAGCCTCAGCGTTGACTTCAGGTCGCAAGGTCGGGAAGAGCACGACGTCGCGGATGTTGGAGGCGTCTGTCAACAGCATGACAACGCGGTCCATGCCGATACCGAGGCCGCCGGTCGGCGGCATCCCGTACTCGAGGGCTCGCAGGTAGTCCTCGTCGACCACCATGGCCTCGTCGTCGCCGGCCTCCTTCTGGCGGACCTGGTCCTCGAACCGGGCCCGCTGCTCATCGGGGTCGACGAGCTCGGAGAATGCGTTGCACAGCTCCCGCCCGGCGACGACGGCCTCGAAGCGCTCGGTGAAGCCGGGCAATTCACGGTGGTCCCGCGACAGCGGCGACACCTCCTTCGGATAGTCGGTGACGAATATCGGACCCCACAGATCGGGCTCAGCCGTCTTCTCGTAGAGTTCGAGAATGAGCTTGCCCTGGCCGTAGGAGTCCCTGACCTCGACGCCGTGACGCTCGGCCACCGCTCGCAGTTCGGCCAGGTCCTGGGTGACGCCGACCCGCTCCCCGATCGCGTCCTCGATGAGGTCGACCATGGAGGCTCGCCGCCACGGGGTGGTCAGGTCGACGTCACGACCGCCGTAGCTGATCGTCGTCGAACCGCAGATCTCGGTGGCCAGATAGGCGATGAGTTCCTCGGTCAACGCCATCATGTCGCTGAAGTCGGCGTAGGCCTGATAGAGCTCCAGCATCGTGAACTCGGGATTGTGGCGGGAGCTGATCCCCTCGTTGCGAAACACGCGGCTCATCTCGAACACCCGCTCCAGGCCACCGACGGTCAGTCGCTTGAGGTAGAGCTCGGGGGCGATGCGTAGGAACAGCTCCAGGTCGAGTGCGTTGTGGTGGGTGGTGAACGGGCGAGCGGCCGCCCCACCGGGGAGCGGATGGAAGATGGGGGTCTCGACCTCGATGAAGTCGCGGTCCTCCAACCACCGTCGGGTCAGTGACATGACGCGGGATCGGGTGAGGAAGATCTCTCGACTCTCCGGCGTGACCCACAGATCGAGGTAGCGCTGGCGGTAGCGAACGTCGGTGTCGGTGAGACCGTGGAACTTGTCGGGAAAAGGTCGGCGGGCCTTGGCCAGCAGCTCCCAGCTCTCCACCTTGACCGACAGCTCGCCCTTGCGGGTTTTCATCACCTCGCCCGACACCCCGATCCAGTCACCGAGCGACAGCGAGCAGAACTCCTCGAAATCGGGGGTCACCTTGGCCGGGGCGAACAACTGGATGCGGCCGCCCGAGTCCTGCAGGGTGCCGAAGGCGAGCTTGCCCTGGACCCGGCGCAGCATGAGGCGCCCGGCCACTGTGGCCTTGATCCCGGTCTCGGCCCCGTCTTCGATGTCGCCATAGGCCGACCGCAGCTCGGCCGACGTGGTGTCGGGCTCGAAGCGATAGGGCACGGCCGCCGGGTTCGCGGCGGTTTCGGGTTTGGTCACGCTGTCGGTCACGGCCCCGAGGATACCCGTCGCCTTCCGCAAGAAATGCGACGACCGGGCCGGCGGTCCTGTGGGTCCGGTGCGTCTCAGTGGGAATGGTCGGCGCCGGTTGCCTCGACGCAGGCCGACCACGGATCCTCCACCGCATCGTGGGCGAAGCAGTAGGCCCACGACGCGCCCGGCTCCACGGTGGCGATGACCGCGTGATCCGTTTCCTCCCAGTGGGCTCGGGCGTGACCACCCGGGCTGTCGTCGCAACAACCGATGTAGCCGCAGACCTGGCACTGCCGCAGCTCGACCCACTGCTTGTTCGCGTCCAGGCAGATGTGGCACACCAGCTCGTGAGGTCGGGCGAGCGGTTCGGTCACCGACAGATCGACGCAGGCCTCGGCCGCCCGTCCGATGTCGTCACGCACCCGCGCCGAAATCGTCTGAACGCCCGAATACGCAACAGCAACCTCGACGGCGATCTGACCCACCACCAGCACGGCGACGAGAAGCACCACTGACAGGGCCGGCCGGTCGAGCACGCCTGCGATCAGCACGACGCCGGCCGCGGCCACCAACGACGAACCGGCCCGGATTTCGTTCCGCACCGCGTGGTGGGGGCTGATCGTGAGCAGGTCGAGCACGGCGGTGGCCGCGAGGGTCACGGCGATGGAACCGGCGAACAACAGAGGCAGGTGGGCGTAGGCCCAGGCGACACCCAGCACCGGCCGGCCCCGCCTGACGTTGGAGTCGGCGACGTCGTCGAAGTAGGTCCACCACAGCCCCACCGCGATCAGGAACACGCCGCCGCCGAAGATCTGGCTGTGGAGCGACGCCCCCTGCTCGGCCAGCTCGGTCAGTGTCTTCACGAACGTCTCGCCGAACACGATGATGGTGAAGATCGCGTACCGCTCCCGGAAGTGATGTTCGTGGGTGGGCGGCCCGGTCAGCTTGCCAACCGCCACGATCGGAGCCAGGAACTCGAAGGCGATCGCCACGCCCCAGATGGCGAAGCGGAGCGGCTCACCGACCGGAACCGACAAGGCCCAAAGGAGGGCGCCGACCGAGAAGGCGCCGATGAGACACGGGCCAGCGCCTGCGTCTCCCCGCCGACGGGCAGCATCCGAACGTACATGGCGATGAGGGGCATCCGGGAGGCGACGTAGGCGACCGCCAGCCATGCCCAACGGTTGTCGTTCGGACCGACGGCGAACAGCGCCACATTGGCCACCGCGAACATCTGCAGGAAGACCAACAGCCGATGGACGACGTCGTCGACGGCGAAACGGTTCGTGTAGGCCGTGGTCCCGGTCCAGGTCCACCAGAGCACCGTGAAGACGCCGACGAACCGGCCGACACCACCCCAGCTGACGTCGGACGACAGTTCGTCGCCGAGCTGGATGAGCGCCGCCACGTAGAGGAGATCGAAGAACAACTCGAGCCAGGTGACCCGGGCCTGGTCCGTTTCCAGGGTGTGACGGCGGGTTGGGGGAAGCCATTTCGTCAAGGCCATGGCAAGACATTCTGGCCCGACGGCGGGCGATTCGCGACGGTCAGTGCCGGGCCAGCGCGAAGTAGGTCGATGCCCCGAGAGCCGACACGGCCGTGGTGGCGACCAGGGTCGGCGAGTAGCCGAACCGGTCGATCAGTGCGCCGGCGGTGGGCGGCCCGATGAACCCTCCGACACCGGCCGCCGTGTAGAGGGCACCGAGCACACCGCCCAAGCCGACCGTGCCGAACAGCTCCGCCGCCACCACCGGCGACAGGGCGATGAACCCGCCGTAGGCCACCCCGAGGACGAGGGCGAACACCACGAGCTGACCGTAGCGATCACCGGCCGTCAGCCAGATCAGGTAGCTGGCGGCCATCGTCGCCAGTGATCCGTAGAAGAGCGCCATGGGGGACACCCGGGCCGCCAGGGCCCCGAGCCCGAGGCGGCCGACAACCGAGCACAGCCCGATGAGGCCGACGATCAGGCCCCCGGAGCCGTCGATACCCTGCTCGGCCACGTAGTCGGCCATGAACACGAACGGAACGAACAAACCCGCCGAGATACCGAGAATGGCAAGGTAGAGCACCCCGAAGGCGCGGTTCGAGCGGATCTGCTGCAGAATCGGCGCCGGTCCGGACGTGCCGGCCATGACCGGCGGGCGGCGGGCTCCGATCGCCGCCACGGCCAGGAGCACAGCCGATGCAGCGGCCAGGTACAGGTATGTCGTGCGCCAACCGCGACTGTCGATCAGGCGCTCGGCCAACGGGGCCACAACGAGCGTTCCCGCTCCGATGCCGGCTACGGCCAACCCGACCGCAGTGGACCGGTGCCGGTCGAACCAACCGCCGACGGTCGCCACCATCGGGACGTAGCCGCAGGCGACGCCGATGCCGACCCCGAGTCCGTAGGTGACGTAGCCGACGGTGATCGACTCGACCCGCGACGTGACCACCAGACCGACCACCAGAGCCACCGCACCGAACAGCAGCACGGGCCGCGGTCCGAAGCGATCGGCGGCCCGCCCCGACACCACGCCGAGACCGAAGTAGAGGAGCGTGGTGATGGAGAAGACGAGTGCGATCGTGCCTCGATCGGCGTCGAACTCTTCGGCCATCGGGCGGAAGAACGAGCCGAAACTGTAGGCCACACCGAAGACGGTGAAGGTGGAGAGGAAGGTGGCTCCGGCCACCAGCCATGCGGCCGCCGAATCGAGGGACGGCGCGTCGGGGCCCGGCTCACTCACCGGCGTCGAAAACGGGCGAAAAAGACTGAAGGCGGTCGTCTTCGCCCGCGAACGCGAGTCGGGTTCACGCGTCGGCGACCACATCGAGGCCGATGTCCAGGACACGGGCGGAGTTGGTTATCGAACCGGAGGACACCAGGTCGACCCCCGTGTCGGCGTAGGCGTCGAGGGTGTCGAGCGTGATACCGCCCGAGGCCTCCAGCAGCGGGCGGCGGCCACCGGTCTTGGCCGCCCAGGCGTCGACCTTGGGCACCAGGGCCTTCAGCTCGTCGGGCCTGAAGTTGTCGAGCAGGATGATGTCGGCCCCGGCCTCGAGGGCCTCGAACATCAGCGCCTCGGTGTCGGCCTCGACGTGGACCGTGCGACCCGGCCAGCGACGTCGAGCCTCGGCCACCGCTGCGGTGATGGTGGTGCCGACGAGGTGATTGTCCTTCAGCATCAACCAGTCGCTGAGATTGCCCCGGTGGTTGACCGCTCCCCCGGCCCGCACGGCCGCCTTCTGCAGCGACCGGTAGGCGGGCAGTGTCTTGCGGGTGTCCCACACGGTCACCCGTCCGGCGGCCAGCTCGACCCAACGGGCCGCATTGGTGGCCACCCCGGACAGGTGGCTGAGGAAGTTGAGGGCCGTGCGCTCGGCGGTCAGCAGCGTTGCGTAGGGGCCCCGGGTCACGCCGATGACGTCTCCGGCGGCCAAACGATCACCGTCGGTGAGGCACCATTCGACGGTGAGCGTCTCGTCGACCGCACGGAACGTCTCCTCGACGCAACGGCAGCCGGCGAGGACGCCCGGCTCCCGCGCATTGAACTCGGCCGTGGCCATCTTGGACGGATCGATGAGCGAGGATGTGAGATCCCCAAGGGGGGTCAAGTCCTCGGCCAGCGCCTTCGCCACCAGATAGTGGATGTCGGCCGCCGGCGGCTGGAGATCGGTTCGCACGTCGCCAATCTAGCGAGCGTGATCATGCGATGCAGTGGCCGGGCGGCGCGGTTCCATCCGGCTTGTCGGAAGGGCGGTACGATCCGTGAATGCCGGAACGTCGCGTAACAGCCAGGTCGGTGGCCGCTGATCCTGTGCTCCCCGGCTCGGCCGCCGTCATCGGTTGCGGTGTCATCGGCGCGGCCTGGGCCGCCCGCCTGCGTCTCCACGGTGTTCCCGTACGAGCATTCGATCCGTCGCCGGAAGCCAACCGCATCCTCGACGAGGTGGCGGCCAACGCCGTGGCCGCCTGGTCCGATCTCGGCCTGCCGACGGACATGGCGCCTCTGACGATCTGTGACACGATCGAGGCCGCGGTGGCCGACGTCGACCTGATCCAGGAGAGCGTCCCGGAACGAATGGACGTGAAGCACGCCACCCTCTCGGCGGTCGACGCTGCGGCCCCGCACGAGGCGGTGATCGGGTCGTCGACCTCGGGGCTGTTGTGTTCCGACCTGGCCCGCCCGCTCGAACGGCCGGAGCGGCTGGTCGTCGCCCATCCGTTCAATCCGGTATACCTGCTGCCAGTGGTCGAGATCGTCGGCGGCGAGCACACCTCGGAAGCCACGATCGAGCGAGCCCTTGCCTACTACGGCGGCGTCGGGATGAAGCCGATCCACATCAAGGCCGAAATCGAGGCCCACGTGGCCGACCGGTTGTTGGAAGCCGTGTGGCGGGAGGCGCTGTGGTTGGTCAACGACGGCATCGCCACGACCTCCGAGATCGACGATGCGATCCGCTACGGCTTCGGTCTGCGCTGGGCCCAGATGGGGCTCTTCGAGACGTACCGCATTGCCGGCGGCGAGGGCGGCTTCGGCCATTTCATCCGCCAGTTCGGCCCGGCGCTGGCTTGGCCGTGGACCAAGCTGGTGGACGTCCCCGAGTTGACCGAGGAGCTGATCGAGCGGCTCGAGTCACAGTCCGACGAACAGTCGGGCGCGTACTCGATTCGGGAGCTGGAACGGATCCGTGATCGAAACCTGGCGGCGATGATGCTGGCCTTGGAGGCCAACGACTGGGGGGCGGGCCAGACGCTGGCCGAGCTACGATCCCGTTTCCGCTGACCCCTCCCGAAAGTCGGAGCTGACGTGACACCGGGTGTCACCTGACGGCCGCGGAATGCCGAGGTTCATCGTCGTCACTCGTCGGTTGGACGTTGCAGCGGCGGATTCAGCAACTCGGCGGAACCCGGGCGATAGAGCTTGGCCGGGCGACCGGCGCCGGCCACGATCTGCTCGCCGGTCGGCTCGACGAAACCGGTTGTCGCCATCACCTTGCGATGGAAGTTGGCCGGATCGAGCTCGACACCCCACACGGTGTCGTAGACCGAGCGCAGAACGGCGATCGTGAACGTCGGGGGACACAGCGCGGTGGCCAGCGTCGTGTACTCGAGCTTGGCGGCGAGGCGGGCCACCCCCCCGGACAGGATCTCGTCATGGTCGAAGGCGAGCGATCGGGCCCGGGCCGACGCAATGTCGGTCCACGCCGCCGGCGGCGCATCGGCCGCAACGACCGGTTCGAAGCGTTCAGCCACGAGCGCCAGATACACGACACTCACGGTTCGCATCCGGGGGTCGCGATCCGGTCGACCGAACGTGGCGAGCTGCTCGAAGTGGGTCCGGGCCAACGCCACGCCGGTTTTCGCCTCGAGCTTGCTGCGGGCGGCGTCCTCCAGGTCCTGCTCGACACCGACGAAGCCTCCCGGCAACGACCATTGGCCTGCAAACGGTTCGGTGTCGCGCCGCACGAGCAGAACCTGGACTGTCGACGACGCCACGGCGAGGACGACCAGATCGACGGTCACCGCGAAGGGCGGGAACTGGGGAGGCGTCCGGTCGAGCATCGAACTCGATCTTATCGATTATTTATTGTCAGATCCACAATTATCGCCTACCATAATAAATGTCAGATCTACAATAAAGGAGAACGGATGACCGATTCCGCACCAGACGCAGCAACACTCCACAGCGCCCGCCCAACCGGCGGCGCCTTCGGCACGTCGTTGCACCGCAACAACAAGTCGATCCGGCGGGACCGAGCCGACGCCCTCGCCGCCGATGCCAGCACGATGTACCGACGGCTCGTCGAGGATCTCCAGCTCGAGCTACGACAGCTCCGACGCCGTCAGGAGGACCTCCTCGATCTAAGCCCGACCGACGCCGACAGCCTCGTGCCGGCTGCCGATTTCGATGCGGAGGCCTTCGCATCCGACGACCACGCACTCAGCGTCCAGATCCGCAACGTCGAGATCAAGCTCGACCTGGCCACGGCCCGTCTGAACTACCTGTTCGGTGATGCCGGGAAGGTGGCGTGATGGGATACGGCACCTACTCCTCGGAGGCATACGCCTCGCTGGTCGTGCGCCACGGTTATCAGCGCAAATCCCGCTCGGAGATCTTCGACGCCCGTCGCATCGATCCGGACATGGATCCTCGCCAGGTGACCGTCCGTGAGTCGCGCGACTCGGTCGAACATCCCAACTCGGTGCCGATCGTCGTCGCCCTCGACGTGACCGGCAGCATGGGTTTCGTGCCCGAGCAACTCGTGCGCAACGATCTACCGAAGCTGATGGACGGCATCATTCAGGCCGGCATCGCCGATCCTCAGATCATGTTCTGTGCCGTGGGCGACCACATCCACGATCGTGCGCCGCTCCAGGTCGGGCAGTTCGAATCCTCGGCGGAACTGCTCGACCGGTGGTTGACCCGGATGTATCTCGAAGGCGGGGGAGGAGGCAACCACCACGAGTCCTACAACCTCGCATACCTGTTCGCGGCCCGTCACACGGCATCCGATGCCTGGGACAAGCGTCGACAGAAGGGCTTCCTGTTCACCATCGGCGACGAACCGTGTGCTCCGAACCTGCCTGACGTCACCATCCGCGCCTACACATCGGGAGCCGGTGATCGAAGCGTTTCGACCGAGGCGGTGCTGGCGGAGGCCGGGGAGCGGTACCACGTCCACCATCTCCATGTCGTTCACGACGCCGTCTCGGCCACGGCGCGGCGAACGGCCGGCTGGGCCGAGTTGCTCGGCCCGGACTTCGTCGTGCTGCAGGACCCGGGCACGGTGGGCGACACCATCGCGTCGATCGTCGTCGACCGGATCCGCAACAACAGGGCCGGCCGCGTGCCGGACACAGACGATTGGGTGATCCTGTGAGCAGCGCCGACGTGGTGATCGACCTCGGCTTCGGCGACAGCGGGAAGGGACATCTCGTCGACCATCTGGCCTCCCGGTCTCCGGAGTCGTCGCTGGTGATCCGCTTCTCCGGTGGCCATCAGGTGGGCCATACCGTGGTCCGAAACGGGCGGCGACACACATTCAGCAACTTCGGGGCGGGGACGCTGCTCGGTGTGCCGACCTACTATCTGCCCGACACGACGAGCTTCCCGCCGGCCGCGCTCCTCGAGCGACGGCTGCTGGCCCCGGTCGTGCCGCAGCTGTACGTCCACCCGCTGGCCATGATCACAACGCCCTACGACGTCGCCTGGAACCGCCTGTCGGAGCGCCGCAACCGCCACGGTTCCTGCGGGGTGGGGTTCGGCGCCACCGTCGAACGCAATCTGCGGGGACTCAGTCTGACGGCGAAAGACCTTGCCAACCGCTGGGTCGCGGCCCACAAGCTTCGGGCCGTCGGGGCCTACTACCGCGACCGTGGCGCCGACGGGGCACGCGAGCCCTCCTCGACAGCATGGCCCGGCGATCTCGACGACGATGCCTTTCTCGATGCCTGTGCCGAGTGGATGGCCGGCGTGACACTGGCCGGAGTCGGCGAACTTCCGCCCTCGCGACCCGGGTTGATCTTCGAAGGCAGCCAGGGGATCATGCTCGATCAGATCCACGGGATCTTCCCCCACGTCACACGGACCGACACGACCAGCAGGGGGGCGCTGGCCTTCCTGGCATCGATCGGCTGGGATCGCCCCGTCGACATCCACTATCTCACGCGCTGTTACCAGACCCGCCACGGCAACGGACCGATGAGCGCCACCGAACCGGTGCGGCTCGTCGACCCCGACGACGAGGCCAACGTCGACAACGAATTCCAGGGGAGTCTGCGGATCGCTGAACTCGATCTGGCGCTGCTCGACTACGCGCTGGCGAGCGACGCCGCCCACCACGATCTCGTCGATGTCCGCCGGCATCTGGTCGTCACCTGCGTCGACCAGCGGCCCGATGTCGACCTCAAACCGATCCTGCGGTGGGCCGGGTCGACCATGGAAACGGTGACCTTCGGCCACGGACCGGAGGCCGGCGACTTCGCCGCCATCGGCCCCATCGCCGTACTCAGCCCCGTTGGATACCCATGACGAGGTCGATGAGGTAGTCGCCGTAGCCGCTCTTGCGGAGCGGCTCGGCCACGGTGAGAAGCTGCTCGTCGTCGATGTAGCCCATACGCCAGGCGATCTCCTCGGGGCTGGCCACCTTCTGACGCTGGCGTTGCTCGATGACCCGTACGAACTCCGAGGCCTCGACCATCGAGTTGAAGGTTCCGGTGTCGAGCCAGGCGAACCCCCGGTCGAGACGGGCCACGGTCAACCGGCCCTGGTCGAGGTAACGCTGGTTGATGGCGGTGATCTCCAGCTCGCCTCGGTCCGACGGCTCGATGGTGCGCGCCATCTCGACCACGTCGGCGTCGTAGAAGTACAAGCCGGTCACGGCCCAGCTCGACTTCGGCTTGATCGGCTTCTCTTCGATACTGGTGGCCGTGTCGTCGGCGTCGAACCCGACCACGCCGTAGCGTTCGGGATCCGACACCTGCTGGGCGAACACGCACGCCCCGTCGGCCTGGGTCGACACCTCCTGGAGCTGACGGCTGAAGCCGCTTCCGTAGAACAGATTGTCACCGAGGACGAGACATGACGGCTTGCCGTCGAGGTACTCGGCACCGATGATGAACGCCTCGGCCAGGCCGTTGGGTTGGGGCTGCACGGCGTAGTCGAACCGAACCCCCCAGGCGGACCCGTCCCCCAGCAGCGCCTTGAACGCCGGCTGATCCTGCGGTGTGGTGATGATCAGGATCTCGGTGATCCCGGCCAGCATCAGGGTCGACACCGGGTAGTAGATCATCGGCTTGTCGTAGACCGGGAGCAACTGCTTGGAGACCGCGAGCGTCACCGGGTGGAGACGGCTACCGGTTCCGCCGGCAAGCACGATCCCCTTCCGGCCGAGCGGATTGAAGCCGCGGCCGAGGGAATTGAATCGGTTGGACGGCGAGGCCGTCGGGGTTTCGGTGAGCGGTGATGCGGCGGTCACGGTATTCCTTGAATCGAAGGGCGGGATCGGGTCAGATGCGATTCGTGGCCGTCCTCGGGGAGGATTCCAACTCGTGGACGACGTTGGCGATCGACTGAACGGCCGGTGGCAGCTCGACGCCGAAGTCGGTGCGAATGGCGGAGCTGTCGAGCCGGCTGTTGGCCGGTCGGGCGGCGCGAGTCGGATACTCGTCGGTGGCGATGGGCAGGACCTCGATGTCACTGCAACGGCTCGACGATGCAAACACCGCTCGGGCGAAGTCGAACCAGGTCATGGCGTCGGGTCCGGCGAGATGGTAGAGCCGTTGCGGTGTCGGTCGTGTGCCGTATCCGACGGCCGCCGCCACCGCTGCGATGGCCCGAGCCAGATCACCGGCCGCCGTCGGGCAGCCGACCTGGTCCCTGACCACACCCAGTTCGTCGCGCTCGGCGCCGAGGCGGAGCATGGTGGTCACGAAGTTCGAGCCGAGGGCTCCGTAGACCCACGACGTTCGCAGCGTGAGCAGCTTGTGGGCGGCCTCGGCCGCCTGTTCCCCGTCGGCTTTCGTCCGGCCGTAGACACCGATCGGCGAGATCGGATCGCTCTCGGTGTACCAGCCCGACTTCGTGCCGTTGAACACGTAGTCGGTGGAGAGGTGAACGAGGAGGGCGTCGACGTGATTGGCGGCGTTGGCCAGAGTCTTGACCGCGGTCACGTTGACCGCCTCCGCCTCGTCCGGCTCGTCCTCGGCCCGATCCACCGCGGTGTAGGCCGCAGCGTTGACGATGACGTTCGGGCGGAGCGTCTCCACCACCGATCCCACGGCGTCAGGGTTGCGGATATCGAGTTCGGCGGAGGTGTAGCCGCAGACGGCGGCCCCGTCGGACCAGCGGGCCCGCAGCAGTTCACGCCCGAGCTGGCCTCCGGCCCCGGTGACCAGAATCACGGGCTTCGTCGGCCTCCTCGCTTTGGAGGCCGATGACGACGATCGGCCCGAGGCCTCCGGCACGACTGCGTTCACGAGGCGACCGCCACCCCGAGCCGCTGCCCGTCGTAGCGTTCCGACAGCAGCGGCCGCCACCACCACTCGTTGTCGAGATACCACCGGACGGTACGGGCCAACCCGTCGGTGAACTCGATCGACGGCACCCACCCCAACTCCTGCTGGATCTTGGAGGAGTCGATGGCGTAGCGAAGATCATGACCGGGTCGATCGGCCACGAATTCGATGAGGTTCCGCCGATCGCCGACCTCGTCGCCCAACTCGGCGTCGACCTGATCGCAGATCGTCTGGACCACGTCGAGGTTCGTCCGTTCGGCGTTGCCGCCGACGGCGTAGGTCTGGCCCGGTTCGCCCCGGCGAAGGGCGGTGACGATGGCCCGGGCGTGGTCCTCGACATAGAGCCAGTCGCGGATGTTGTCACCCCGCCCGTACACCGGCAGCGGCTGTCCGGCCACCGCCTTCAGGATCATCAGCGGGATGAGCTTTTCCGGAAAGTGGAACGGCCCGTAGTTGTTCGAGCAGTTCGTGATGATGGTGGGCAGGCCGTAGGTCTCGTGCCAGGCCCGGACGAAGTGGTCGGATGCGGCCTTCGACGCCGAGTAGGGCGAACGGGGGTCGTAGGCGGTGGTCTCGTCGAAGGGCTCATCGTCGAGGCCGAGGCTGCCGAACACCTCGTCGGTCGACACGTGCACGAAGCGGAACGAGTCGAGCACGTTCCGCCGTTCGGCCTCGAAGCGGGCGGCCTGCAACAGCTCGTAGGTGCCGACGACATTGGTGCGGACGAAGGCGTCGGGCCCGTCGATCGACCGGTCGACATGCGACTCGGCGGCCAGGTGGATCACGGCATCGGGCTCGAAGCGGGCGAATGCCTCGCGAAGCGCGGAACCGTCGGCGATGTCGATTGCGACGTGATGGTAGAACGGTGACTCGGCAACCGAGGCGACCGAACCGGTTGTGGCCGCGTAGGTGACCTTGTCGACGTTCATGACCTCGATCGGCTCGATCGGGTCCTCGCCCCGGATCGTGTCCTCGCCCCGGGGTGTCGTCGGCCCGAGGAGATGACGGACAACGGCGGATCCGATGAACCCGAGGCCTCCGGTAACGGCGATCTTCATCCTGGCAACCTTTCTCCGCCGACGGCGTCGACGTCCATCCAGTCGGCCGAACGGCCGGACGACTGAGATCCGATCGCCGGGCGGCGATCAGGACCGGGGTCTGCCTCCAGTGTGGCCGCCCGGACCGCGGCCAGCGCTTCGGCCAGCTTCAGACCGTGCTGGTCCTTGTCGGACAACACCACCCGATCGGCCGGCACCGGCCACTCGACACCCAGCGCCGGGTCGTCCCACGCCACCGACAGTTCGGCGTCGGGTCGGTACGGTGTGTCGACCTTGTAGTACACCTCGGTGTCGGGTTCGAGGGTGCAGAAGGCGTGGCCGAAGCCGCGGGGAACCCACAGCATCTCGCCGGCGTCCGCACTCAACTCGACGGTAGCGACCTGGCCGACGGTCTCGGAGTCCGGTCGGAGATCGACGACGAGGTCGA
>Ga0224512_10001019_pt1 | contig 27937 bp, 12 predicted proteins | sample SF_May12_sed_USG_4_FD_169103 | JGI IMG/M metagenome (GOLD analysis project Ga0224512, IMG submission 169103) | Sediment microbial communities from San Francisco Bay, California, United States - SF_May12_sed_USGS_13 | ecosystem: Environmental > Aquatic > Marine > Sediment | place: USA... | reverse complement strand
TGACCCAGGTTGTAGAGCGCTCCTCGAATTCGAGTGTAGCCCCAGCGAGGGTTGTCGCGGGCCATCTGCAAGATCAGCTTTTCGATCTCGACCCGGCGAAGAGCAACATCAGAAACTGAAGCTGCAGAGTGTTCATGGGCCCCAGCGTATGTCAGTCAGCGTGTGAGAGGTAAGCCGTGAGGAGGGACGAGGCCAGCCTCCAAGATCCTGAAATTGCTCGCGTTTCAGGTCGGCTGCCTTTTGGCAGAATACGAGGGAGCCTGCAAAGGGACGCAGCTGACAAGCTCGACGAGGTCCTCAAGTGAGCGCTGATTGGAAATCAGCAGGTCGCCAATTCGAGTCCGGCCGTTGGCTCCGTATTTGGCTCCGGGGCAGCGCGCTAGACGAGACGCACGAGACGCCGCGGGCCGATCCCCTTCAGGTCGAACTCACCGGCGTCCTCGAAGCGAAAGTCTCCGCCCTCCACCAGACCGCGTAACACCTCGGTGGTCAAGATGTCGTCCTCTCCGGCGCGGTCAGCCACCCGGGCGGCGGTGTTGACGCAGATGCCGAGCAGTCGCTCGCCCACCTCGTAGACCTCGCCGGCGTGGAGCCCGGCGCGGATCCGCAGACCCTGGCTGCGGGCGGCATCGCCCAGCTGGCGCGTGGCCCGCAGCGCCTCCCCGGGAACCGGGAACTCGGCCAGCACGCCGTCCCCCAGCACCTCCACCACGCGCCCGCCGAACTGCGCGACGACGCGTTGGGCGTCGGCGTGGTGTGCCTCCAACAGGCTCTTCCAGGCGGTGTCGCCGCGCCGTTTCTGCTCGGCGGTGGAGTTCACGATGTCGGTGAAGAGGACGGTCGCGAAGCGGCGCGCGGCGGTGTGGACCACGCTGCCCGTGAGGAATTCCTCGATGGCGGTGAGGATCCGCTCCGTGGCTTCGTCCTCGAAGAAGGGGATGTGCGAGTTGGAGTCGAGTTCCACGTAGCGGGCGCCGGGAATGTGCTCTGCAAAGTAGCGACCGTGCGTCGCGGGGTGGTGGCGGTCGCCCCGCGCGTGCAGCACGAGGGTGGGAACGCGGAGTTCGGCGAGCCGCGGACGGAGGTCTAGCCCGACGATCCCCTGGAAGAGGGCCTTGAAGGTCGCGGGGCTGGCGGTCGCGCGCAGGAAGTCCGCCATTTCCGTGCCCCCCTCGTCGGGGGCGTCGGGGAAGCAGGTCCGGGCCAGGCGGCGGCTGAAGTCGGCGAAATCGTCGTCGAGCCGCCCAAAGAACTCGTCCCAGTCGGTGAGCGGTTCGGCCCGCCCGGGGTCGGCGTAGGGATCCCGCCGGTCGCAGACGAGACCTTCGAAGAGAATCAGGTGCGAGACGCGCTCGGGATGCTCGAGCGCGTAGAGGACGGCCACCGCGGCTCCCTGAGAGAGACCCAGGAGCGCCACACGCTCGGCACCGACGTCCGCGCGCACGGCCTCTACGTCGGGAACCTGATCGGCGATCCCGAGCGCCTCGGCGCCGCGGTCGGAGAGGCCGGTACCGCGTTTGTCGAAACGCACGACCCGACAGAAGCGCCCGAGACGCTCGCCCAACCGGGCGAAGGCGGGCAGATTCTCGTCGAGCGCCATGTTCGAGATGGCGCCGGGCACGAAGAGCAGGACGGGCGCTTCGCTGCCGCCGATCCGGTAGGCGATCGCGACGCCACCCGACTTGACGTAGCGCGTATCGGTCACCGCACGTCTATCCCGGCTGCGGCAGTACGTCGAGGACGCGCTGGCACACGACGAGCGCGACCGACCGGACTCGGGAGATAATCCTCACGGAAATTATTCTATCGAATCCGTCTTGCCCTGGTGAACATGGTGAGGCGCAACGTTGCGAGGCACGGAGGCGGTGAGGGGGATGGCGCGGCAGTTCGGCTCCCGCCGACCCGGGTCTATCTGTTCACCGTGGTCGCCGGGGCTCTCTTGCACGCATTCGTTCCGCCCCTGCCGTTGGGGCTGCCGGGCGGCGTGCGAATCAGCGTCGCAGTCCTGGCCTGCCTGCTCGGCGTCGCGCTGATGAGCAGCGCCATGGGCCTGTTCCGGCGAACGGGTCAGGACCGGAAGCCGTGGAAGGCCACGCCCGGGATCATCTCGACCTCCGCCTCCCCGGAGTGCGTTCTGCGCATCCTTCTCGTTACTCGCTCGATTCGCGCACTCTAGTTGCGTCGATCCAGTGGGGGCACGTCACCCCCACCCAGGGATCTGGGCGACCTGGGTCACTCGGCTGCGTAGGAGCCTACACCAGGCGACCCGATGAATTCGGCAAGCATCGGCCCTGGGGCAGGATGACCCGCGAGCGGAACACACACGCGATCGCGCCTCGCAAGACGACGGTTCCCTGGAGTAGGCTTCGGATCGCCAAGTCCGGTCTCCCCGGAGTGCCTCGTGGACCCCAAGTCCGTCGAACGCAGGCTCGCTGCCATCCTCAGCGCTGATGTCGTCGGCTACAGCCGGCTCATGGCGGAGAACGAGGCCGCGACTGTCCGGACCCTCCAAGACTACCGGGAGGAGATCGGGCTGCTGGTCGCGCAGCACCGCGGCCGCGTGGTGGACACGGCTGGGGATAGCCTGCTCGCCGAGTTTCCGACGGCGACCGAGGCCGTCGGCTGTGCCGTCGAGATCCAGGGCGTCTTGAGGGTCCGCAACGCCTCGCTGCCAGCGGACCGCAAGATGGAGTTCCGCATCGGCATCCACCTGGGTGAGGTGCGGGTCGAGGGGGAGCGACTCTACGGGGACGGCGTCAACATCGCTGCACGCCTGGAGGCGCTGGCCGAGGCCTGCGGCGTCTGCATCTCGGCCACGGTGCACGAGCAGGTGCGGAACAAGCTGGACGTTGGCTTCACGGACCTGGGCGATCAGACGGTCAAGAACATCCCGGATCAGGTCCGCGTCTACCGGGTCCAGCCGCGAAGCCAGCCGGAAGCGCCCGCGCGCGCGTCGACTCCACCGGACAAGCGCCCCCGACGTCTCCGCGCGGCGCTCGTCGCGACGGCGGCGGTGCTGCTGCTCCTGGGACTCGGACTCTGGGCGAGCTGGCCCCGACCCCTGGGCCTGCTCATCGACCTCGCCGGAGTGAGCGGCCCGCCGGTGAATCCCACGCTCCCCGACAAGCCCTCCATCGTGGTGCTGCCCTTCGTGAACATGAGCGGTGACCTGGAGCAGGAGTACTTCAGCGACGGCGTCACCGAGGAGCTGATCAACGATCTTGCCGGCGTTCCAGAGCTGTTCGTCATCTCGCGCAACTCGGCCTTCACGTACAAGGGACAACCCGTGAAGGTGCGAGACGTGGGGCGCGACCTCGGAGTGCGATACGTCCTCGAAGGGACCGTCCGCAAGGTCGGGGGGCGCGTGCGGATCACGGCACAGCTCATCGATGCGACCAGCGGCTTCCACCTGTGGAGCGAGAGCTACGACCGCGAGCTTTCCGACATCTTGGCTCTCCAGTCCGAGATCTCGCAGCAGATCCTGGTCGCCTTGAAGTTGGAACTACACGACGCAGTGATCGACCGGGCCGTGCGCAGATCGAGCCGCGATCTCAAGGCTCAGGACACCCTGTGGAGAGGATGGGCTCACCTCCAGCGCTTCACCCGGGAGGACAATCTGGAGGCGCGCTACCTGTTCGAGCGCGCGATCGAGCAAGACCCGGACTTCGCGGTGGCCTACGCGTTTGCTGGGTATACATACCTCCTCGAATACAACCTCGGATGGAACCTCGATCCGACGTTGCTGGATCGCGCCGCAGAGCTGGCGAAACGAGCGCTCGCTCTGGACCCAGCCACTGCCCCGGCCCAGACGTTGTCGAGCTCCATTTACCTTCGCCAGGGCCGGCTGGCGGACGCGCTCGTTGCTGCGGAGAGGGCCGTGGAGCTCACCCCCAACGTCGAATATCCGCATCTGGCGCTGGGGTTTGCCCTGGCTCGCCAGGGACGGTTCGTGGCTGCCCTGCAATCGGTCGCTCATGCGATGCGCCTCAATCCAACGGCCCCATCGGGGATTTCGGGTTTCGTGGCCTACGCCAATTTCGCCGCGGGCCGTACCGAGAAGGCCGTGGAGCTGTGGGAGCAGGTTCGCGCAGCCAATCCCGAGATGATTCTCGCGCGCATCCCGCTCGCGGCCCTCTACGAGTCCGAGGGGCGCCACGAAGAAGCCCGCGCGCTGGGGCAGGAGATCCTGCGCGTGAACCCAGATCTCACGGCGGAGTCAGCGACTGAGCTGGCCCTGGCGTGGGGATTCGACCGGGACGACGTCATCGACAACCTGCGCAGCGCCGGGCTTCCCGAAGTAGCACAGCCCGCAGACGGCCCGTTCACGGTCCCCGGCTTCTCCGGCGCCCCCGCCATCGCCGTGCTTGCCTTCGACAATCTGAGCGGCGATCCCGAGCAGGAGTACTTCGCCGACGGGATCGCCGAGGATCTCATCACCCGGCTCTCGAGCTGGGGCAGCTTCCCGGTCATCGCCCGCAACTCGAGCTTCACCTACAAGGGCAAGGCGGTGGACGTGACGCAGGTGAGCCGCGAGCTGGGCGTTCGCTACGTGGTGGAGGGAAGCGTTCGCAGGGCGGGAGACCGGGTCCGTATCGCCGCACAGCTGATCGACGCCACCACGGGCCACCACGTCTGGGCCGAGACCTACGACCGCGAGCTGCGCGACATCTTCGCGCTCCAGGACGAGATCAGCGAGGCGATCGCCGCCTCCGTGCAGCCCGAGATTCGCCGAGCCGAGGTCAAGCGTGTCGTGCGCAGGCGACCCGAGAGTCTCGATGCCTACGAGAGCCAGCTCCGGGGGCTCTGGCACCTCTGGAAGTTCACGCCGGAGCACAACGCCGCGGCGCGACGCTTCTTCGAGAGGGCCGTGGAGCTCGATCCACACTATGTGGATCCCTGGTTCGGCGTCGCGCTCACCCACTTCGCGGACGTCGTCTTCGAATGGAGCGACGCGCGAAGCGAATCGGTCGCCGCGCTGGAGCGATCGGCGCGAGAGTGCGTCGAGCTGGACGCCGAGTCGGCGCGATGTCAGCTCAGCCGGGGCTTCGCCCACTGGGTTGCGGGGAAGCAGGCGGAAAATATCGCAGCCTTCGAACGCGCCGTACGGCTCGATCCGAGCCTCGGCGCCGCGTACGGCTGGCTCGGATTTGCCCTGTCAATCTCAGGGAGGCCCGAGGAAGCAATTGCCAATCTGGAGAAAGCGCGGCGACTCGACCCGCACGATCCCGCCACGGAGAGCTATCTCATCTACACCGCCTGGGCGCATTTCGCCGCCGGGCGCTACGCCGAGGCGCTGGCGGAGGCGCGCCGTGCCGTCGAGATGGAGCCGCGAGACGCGATGGCCCATCGAACCCTGGCCGCGAGCTACGCGCAGCTCGGTCGCCTCGAAGAGGCGAGAAGCGCGCTGGAGGAGGCGTTGCGACTCGAACCCGATCTCTCCCTGCGGAAGGTCCGGCGGCAGAACCTGGCCAGCGAGTCCGACTTCCTGGCGCGCTGGCTCGACGGCCTGCGCAAGGCCGGGCTGAAGGAGTAGAAGGCGCCGCGCGTCGCCGACCGCTACGTCATCCCCCGGTGTCCCCCAACCTGGAGAGGACCTAGCCAGGTCTCCCCGCCGGGGTGTAGGATCGGCGCTCTGAGCAGGGCTCGCGCAGGTGTATTCTGGTGGAGGGAATCAGCATCGAGCTCAGGCTGTCGGCGATCCCCGGCACCGACGTGGCTGGCTCTGGCCGCGTCACGCCGCGATGGCGAGGGATCGTGCTGACGGAGTTTCTCGTCGAGGAGCCGGGCGCGTGAACTGTCCCTCCTGCGGACACGCGAACCGCGACGACGCGCGCTTCTGCGGCGAGTGCGCGGCACCGCTCGCGACCGAGCGGGCCTGCCCCTCCTGCGACCGCCCGTATCCGCCGGGCCAGAAGTTCTGCGACGGCTGCGCCCAGCCACTCGCCGACGCGGCGACCACATCACCGGTGCCGGAACCCCGCGCTCCGGCCTCGTTTGCCTCGGGCCGCTACCGGGTGGATCGCTCGCTCGGCGAAGGCGCCAAGAAGCGCGTCTACCTGGCCCGGGACGAGCGGCTCGACCGCGACGTCGCGCTGGCGCTGATCAAGACCGAGGGGCTCGACGAGGCCGGACGCGTCCGGGTGCAGCGAGAGGCGAAGGCCATGGGCCGCCTGGGGGATCACCCGCGCATCGTCACCGTCTACGACACGGGCGAAGAGGACGGCCAGCCCTACATCGTGAGCGAGTACATGGGAGGGGGCGACCTCGAGGCGCGCCTCGGGGCGGCCGAGCGGCACCGGCTTCCCGTCGACGAGGCGCTCGCGATCGCCGCGCAGCTCTGCGACGCCCTCGAGCACGCCCACGCGCGCGGCGTGATCCACCGGGACTTGAAGCCGGGCAACATCTGGCTCGCGGCCGACGGCACCGCGCGCCTCGGCGACTTCGGCCTGGCCCTCGCCCTCGATCGCTCCCGGCTCACCCAGGAGGGGATGATGGTGGGCACGGTGGCCTACATGCCGCCGGAGCAGGCCCTGGGCCGCGCTCCGGACGCTCGCAGCGACCTCTACGCCCTGGGCGCCACCCTCTACGAGATGGTGACGGGGCGCCCGCCGTTTCTCGGCGACGACGCGGTGGCGATCATCTCGCAGCACATCCACACCCCGCCCGTCGCACCCTCCTGGCACAACCCGGAGGTCCCGAGGCGCCTGGAGACACTGATCCTCCGGATGCTGGAGAAGGACCCGGCCAAGAGGCCCACGAGCGCCGGCGAGGTTCGCCAGCTCCTGGAAGCGGTGTCGTCTCCCTCGGCCGAGGCCTCCGCGGCCGCCGGGCAAGACGACGTGAACCCCCTCGACCGCCTGGCGGGAGGGGTCTTCGTCGGCCGGGAGGAACAGGTCCACGAGCTCCGCGCCGGCCTGGAGGACGCGCTCTCGGGCAAGGGCCGGATCCAACTCTTGGTGGGCGAGCCGGGGATCGGGAAGACGCGCACGGCCGAAGAGCTCGCCACGTACGCGGCGCTGCGCGGGGCGCAGGCGCTCTGGGGCCGCTGCTACGAGGGCGAGGGCGCGCCCGCCTACTGGCCCTGGGTGCAGATCATCCGCGCCTACGTCCACGACCGCGAGCCAAAGACGCTGCTCTCGGAGATGGGACCGGGGGCGGCGGACATCGCCGAGGTGGTCTCCGAGGTGCGGGAGCGGCTTCCGGGTCTGCCGGCACCTCCCCAGCTGGACGCGGAGGAGGCGCGCTTCCGCCTCTTCGACGGCATTACAAGCTTCCTCAAGAACGCGTCTTCTGGGCAGCCCATCGTGTTGATCGTCGACGACCTGCACTGGGCGGACAAGCCCTCGCTGCTCCTGCTCCAGTTCCTGGCGAAGGAGCTCGAGGGCGCGCGGCTGCTCCTCCTCGGAACCTACCGCGATGTCGAGGTCGGCCGGCAGCATCCCCTCGAGGAGACGCTGGCCGAGCTGGCCCGCAGCCCGCGCTGCGATCGCGTCCTGCTGCGCGGTCTCTCCGAGCACGACGTGGCGCGCTTTATCGAGCTCTCCGCCGGACGGGCGCCGCCGGCGGCGCTGGTGGAAGTCGTCTACCGCGAGACCGAAGGCAACCCCTTCTTCGTCCACGAAGTGGTGCGCCTGCTCCAGGCGGACGGCCGGCTCGACCGACCCGAAGACATCGCCTCCTGGAGCGTCGAGATACCCCAGGGCGTGCGCCAGGTGATCGGGCGCCGGCTCAACGCACTTTCGGAGGAGTGCAACCGCGCGCTGACCATCGCCTCGGTGATCGGGCGCGAGTTCGACCTGCGCGTGCTGGCGCGCGCGGGCGAGCTCTCGGAGGACCGCACACTGGAGCTGCTCGACCTGGCCGAGGATGCGCGCATCGTCGCAGAGGTCGAGGGGGCCCCGGGCGCCTACCGCTTCTCCCACGCGCTGGTGCGCGAGACCCTCTACGAGGAGATCCGCAGCACGCGGCGCGTGCGCGTGCACCGCACCGTGGCCGAGGTTCTCGAAGAGTTCCACGCGGGGAAGCTCGACGCGCACCTTGCCGAGCTCTCCTACCACTTCTGCGAGGCGGCCCCGGGCGGCGACGTCGAGAAGGCCGTGGACTACGCCGTGCGCGCCGCCGAGCGGGCCACCGCGTCCCTGGCCTTCGAGGAGGCGGCCAGCCACACCGAGCGCGCGCTCATCGCCCTCGAGGCCCGCGAGCCGGTCGACGGGGCGAGGCGCTGCGAGCTGCTGCTGGCGCTGGGCGCCGCCCAGTATCGGTCTGGCGCCCCCGTGAAGTCGCGGGAGACCTTTCGCCAGGCGCTCGCCCTGGCGCGGGATATCGGCTCTGCGGAGCTCTTCGCGCGCGCCGCGCTCGAAGAGGGGACGATGGAGAACATTCCGGCCAGTCTCGTCGACCGGGACACGGTCACCGCCCTCGAGGAGGCGCTCGAGCGCCTCCCCGAAGAGGACAGCCCCCTGCGCGCACAGACGCTGGCGCGCCTCGGCTGCCAGCTCGCCTGGCACAAGGAGGCCGAGCGAAGCCTGGCGATCTCGGTGGAGGCGCTCGCCATGGCCCGGCGCGTCGGCGACGCGCAGACGCTGCTCCGGGCCCTCTTCCTGCGCTCCTTCCATCTGAGCCGTCCCGACGAGTTCGAGGAGCGCATCCTCGTCGTGGAAGAGACCATCGAGCTGAACCTCGAGCTGGGCGACAAGAACCGGGAGGTGATCGCGCGCGGCAGCCGCATCCTCCAACTGACCGAGGTGGCAGAGGTGGACGCCTTGAACCGCGAGATCGAGCGCTACGGCGAGCTCGCAAAGGAGCTCCGACAGCCCTTCAACCGGGCCTGGGCGGCGCGGTACCGGGCCGCGCGGGCGCTGCGCGAGGGGCGCATCGCCGACGCCCGCCCCGACGCGTGGCTGGGATACACCGAAGGGCGTCGCGTCAACGAAGAGACGGCCACCCAGATGTTCGGCGTCCACTTCTACATGATGCGCCGCATGCAGGGGCGGTTCCGCGAGGCCGAGGAGGCCCTGCGCGCCGGTGTAGAGCGCTTTCCGGCGGTGTCGGTGTGGCCGGCTCTGCTGGCGTGTCTGGTGGCGGAGACCGGCCGGCCCGAGGAGGCCCGGCGCGTGGTGGAGCGGATGGCGGCGGACGACTTCGCCGCCGTGCGGAAAACCCCCCTTCCGAGCGCGTCGTACTTCCTGCTGGCGGACGCCTGCTTCGGCGCGGAGATCGTCGAGCCGGCGGCGCGGCTCTACCAGCTCTTCCAGCCCTGGTCGGAGCGCTTCGTCATCCTCGCGGGTGGCCCCTCCCTCGGCTCGGCCGGGCGCCCGCTCGGCAACCTGGCCGCCATGCTCGGCCGCTTCGACGATGCCGCCCGCCACTTCGAGACGGCCCTCGCGATGGATACGCGCATGCGCGCCTTCGGTCTGCTGCCGCGCGTGCAGTGCGACTACGCGAAGATGCTCCTCGCCCGCGGTGAGCGGGGGGATCGCGAGAAGGCGCTCGCGCTGCTCGACGAGGCGCTCGCGACCTCCGAGCGGCTCGGGCTCAAGGGGTGGCTCGACCCCTGCCTCGAGACCAAGCTCCGCGCTCACGGCGTCGACTCGGGCTCGGTCGGGGCGAAGGGCACCATCGACATCATCGCCGACACGATCGGGAGCAAGCGCCCCGATCTATCGGGACACGCCGCCCCCGACGGCACGGTCACGCTGCTCTTCAGCGACATGGAGGGCTTCACCACCATGACCGAGCGCCTCGGCGACCGCCGGGCGCACGCGGTGATCCAGCGCCACAACGCCATCGTCCGCGAAGAGCTCGCGCGATACGAGGGAAGGGAGGTGGAGCTCCAGGGCGACGGCTTCCTACTGAGCTTCGCCGACACGCGGGAGGGCCTGCGCTGCGCCATGGCGATCCAGCGCGGCTTCGCCGCCCACAACGAGAAGCACCCGGAAGAGCCCGTCAACGTCCGCATCGGCCTCCACACCGGGGAGGTGATCCAGGACGCGGACCACTTCTTTGGCCTCACTGTGATCCTCGCCGCGCGCATCGCCGCGCAGGCGGTGGGCGGCCAGATCCTCGCCTCGTCGATCGTCAGAGAGCGCGGCGACGGCGCGCCGGGGATCCGCTTCGGCACGGGGCGACAGGTGCCGCTCAAGGGGATCTCGGAGCGGCAGCGGCTTCACGCGGTGGAGTGGAAGTAGAGATGCGCTGCGCGAGTTGCCGCAGGGAGAACCCTGACGACGCGAGCTTCTGCGGTGAGTGCGGAGACCCGCTGGCCCGGGACATCGAGTGTCCCGGTTGCGGAAGACGAAATCCGCCGAGCCAGAAATTCTGCCATAGCTGCGGCCAACCGATAACTAGCGAAGCAACCCCTACGCTCCAACGGGAGCCCCGCGACTACACCCCGAAGCACCTCGCCGACAAGATCCTCCAAAGCAGGTCCGCGCTCGAAGGGGAGCGCAAGCAGGTGACGGTGCTCTTCGCCGACGTGAAGGGCTCGATGGAGCTGACCGAGACGATGGATCCAGAGGAGTGGCACCGGATCCTGGAGCGCTTCTTCCAGATCCTCGCGGACGGCGTCCACCGCTTCGAGGGCACCGTCAACCAGTACACGGGCGACGGCATCATGGCGCTCTTCGGGGCGCCCATCGCCCACGAGGACCACGCCCAGCGGGCCTGCTACGCGGCGCTCCACCTGCGAGAAGAGCTGCGGCGCTACGCGGACGAGCTGCGTCTGGAGCGCGGCCTCAACTTCTCCGTGCGGATGGGGCTCAACTCGGGCGAGGTGGTGGTCGGCAAGATCGGCGACGACCTGCGCATGGACTACACCGCTCAGGGCCACACGGTGGGTCTGGCGGCGCGGGTGCAGCAGATCGCTGCGGCCGACCGGGTCAACCTGGCCGGTGCGACTGCGCGCCTGGCCGAGGGCTTCTTCGCGCTCCGGGATCTCGGCTCGTCGCAGCTGAAGGGCGTGGAGGAACCCGTCCCGATCCACGAGCTGGAGGGCATCGGGCAGCTCCGCACCCGATTCGATCTCTCTCGTGCGCGCGGCCTCGCCAGGTTCGTGGGGCGCGCCGACGAGATGACGACCCTGGAGGCGGCGCTCGAGCGCGCCGTCCAGGGAAAGGGCCAGGTACTCGGAATCGTGGGCGAGGCCGGGGTCGGCAAGAGCCGCCTCTGCTTCGAGCTGGCGGAGCGCTGCCGGGCCCGCGGGCTCACGGTTCGCGAGGCGCACGCGGTGCCGCACGGCAAGTCGATCCCGCTGCTGCCCGTGCTGGAGATGCTGCGCGCGATCTTCGGCGTCGAGGATCGCGACGGGGACCGCTCGGCCCGGCAGAAGATCGCCGGGGCGGTGGTGCTGCTGGATCGCGAGCTGGAGAGCGACCTTCCCCTGCTCTTCGAGCTGCTGGGCGTTCCGGACCCGGAGCGCCCGGCGCCGCGCGCCGAGCCCGAGGTCCGCGAGCGCCAGCTCTCCGAGCTCTTCCGGCGCCTGGTGCAGGCGCGCAGCCGGCGCGAGCCGGGGGTGATGCTCTTCGAGGACCTCCACTGGCTCGATCGGGCGAGCGAGGCCTTCCTGGAAAACCTGGTCGAGGTGATCCCGACGACGCGAACCCTGCTGCTGGTGAACTTCCGGCCCGAGTACCGCGCCGAGTGGATGCAGCGCTCGAGCTACCAGCAGCTCTCGCTGCTCCCGCTGGGCGCGGAGGCGGTCCGCGAGCTGCTGGCCGGGCTGCTGGGCTCGCATCCGAGCCTCACCGAGCTGGGCGATCGGATCTTCGCGCACACGGGCGGCAACCCCTTCTTCGTCGAGGAGGTGGTGCGATCGCTCGCCGAGTCGGGTGGGCTCGAAGGGGAGGCGGGCGCCTACCGGCTTCGCGGCGCCGTCGATCAGCTGGCGATTCCGCCCACCGTGCACGCGGTGCTGGCGGCGCGCATCGACCGACTCGCCGAGCGGGAGAAGCAGCTGCTCCAGACCGCCTCGGTGATCGGCAAGCACTTCGCCGAGCCGATCCTGCGGCGGGTCGCCGACCTCTCCGAGGGCGAGCTCTCCGAGGCGCTGCGAAGGCTGATCCGGTCGGAGTTCATCTACGAGGAAGCGCTCTACCCCGAGGCGGAGTACGCCTTCGCACACCCGCTCACCCAGGAGGTGGCCAACCGCTCGCAGCTGGCCGAGCGGCGGCGCGCGGTGCACGCGGCCGTGGCGCGCGCTCTGGAGGAGCGAGGCTCCGAGCGGGGCGACGAGCGCGCCGCACTGCTGGCCCACCACTGGGAGGAGGCGGGCGATTCGCTGCGGGCGGCGCGCTGGCACCGCCGCGCCGCCGTGTGGGCGGGGATGGCGCAGATCCGGGAGGCGCTGCGTCACTGGCGCCGGGTCCGGGAGCTGCTGCGCGAAGTGGCCGAGACGGAGGAGACGCTGGCGCTGGGGATCGAATCGCGCGTGCAGATGCTGAATCTGGGAATTCGAGCGCATACCCTGGAAGAGGACGTGAGCACCCTCTACCGCGAGGCGGAGGAGCTGGCCGGTCGCAGCGGCCGGCCGGCCGCGCACCTCCCGATGCGACTCGCCTACGGAATGTACCGGGTCTTCGAGGGTGCGGCGGCCGAGGGCGTGGAAATACTGCGCGAGACCATGCGGATGGCTGACAAGAGCGGCGATGCTGCGCTTTGCCTGGTCACTCGCTTCTTCCTGCAGAACGGGGTGCTGACGGCCGGACCGCTCGGGGAGGGGGTCACCATCAACGAAGAGATCCTAGAGCTCCAGGAGGGAAGCCCGGGGCTGGGCGCGGAGTTCCTGGGCTACGACATCGGCAGCATGCCCCTGGCCTGGCGGGGCTGGTTTCTGGGCGCCACCGGCCGCATCGAAGAGGGGACCCGCGACCTGCGCAGGGCGACGGATCTGGCGCGCCGGGCGGACGACCCCGGCGTACTGTCGGTGACCGAGGCGCTATCGGCGATGGTGGCCGCCGCGATGGCGGGAGATGGGTCTGCCGCTATGGGACACGCGCGCCAGGCGGTGCAGGTGCACCAGCATTACGATGTCGGCACCTCCATTGCGGTCGCCGAGCTCTCCCTCGGCATGGCCTGCGTCACCGAAGAGCGCTGGGGTGAGGCCGTGGAGGCTCTCGATCGCGCTGCGGAGCAAGGCCCGGGAATGTTCTCCGTGGTGGTCGGCTCGTTTCTCGCACGCGCCTGGCTGGGACGCGGCGACGTGCAGAGGGCGCACCGGATTGCCCAGGAGACGATCTCCTCCACACGCCGCACAGGGGCGAGGCAGATCGAGACCGACGCGCAGCTCTCCCTGGCCCAGGTGCTGCTGCAGACCGAGGGGACGCGGGCCCGGACGGAGATCGAGGCCGCGCTCGCCCGGGCGCTCGAGCTGGCCCAGGAGATCGGGTACCGCATCCTGGTGCCTCGGATCCACGAGCTGCGCGGCGATCTGCTGGGCGCGCTGGGAGACACCGGTGCTCGCGGGCGCGAGCTCCGCGAGGCCCACCGCCTCTTCAGCGAGATGGGCGCGACGGGGCACGCGGAGCGGCTGGCGCGGGAGCTCGGGCTGTGAACTGCCCGTCCTGCGACCGCCAGCTCCCGGAGGACGCGACCTTCTGCGGCTACTGCGGGAGCGCGCTGCGCTCGACGCAGACCTGCGCGCAATGCGGCCGCTCGAACCCCGCAGAGATGCTCTTCTGTCTCGAGTGCGGGTGCGTACTCGCAGAGTCGGCAGCGCCGGAGCGCGACCTGCGCGACTACACCCCGAAGCACCTCGCCGACAAGATCCTTCAGTCCAAGTCCGCCATCGAGGGCGAGCGCAAGCAGGTGACGGTGCTCTTCGCCGACGTTAAGGGCTCGATGGAGCTTGCCGAGCAGGTCGACCCGGAGGAGTGGCACCGCATCCTCGACCGCTTCTTCCAGATCCTGACGGAGGGGGTCCATCGCTACGAGGGGACCATCAGCCAGTACACGGGCGACGGCATCATGGCGCTCTTCGGGGCGCCCATCGCCCACGAGGACCACGCGCAGCGGGCCTGCTACGCGGCGCTTCGTCTGAGCGATGAGCTGCGCCGGTACGCGGACGAGCTGAGGCGTACGAAAGGTCTCAACTTCTCGGTGCGCATGGGCCTCAACTCGGGCGAAGTAGTCGTCGGGAAGATCGGCGACGACCTGCGCATGGACTACACGGCTCAGGGCCACACGGTGGGATTGGCGGCGCGCATGGAGCAGCTCGCGGAGCCGGGGAAGGCCTACCTGACCGAGCACACCGCCCGGTGGGTGGAGGGATTCTGCCGCCTCGGCGATCTCGGCTCCTTCGACGTCAAGGGCGTGCAGGAGCCTCTACGGGTCTTCGAGCTCCAAGGCGTGGGGCCCCTGCGCACCCGACTGGAGATGGCCGCAAGCCGCGGGCTGGTGCGCTTCGTGGGCCGGCGCGGGGAGCTGGAGCAGCTGCGCCGGGCCTGGGAGTCGGCACAGGCGGCCCACGGGCAGATCGTCGCGGTGGTGGGCGAGGCGGGCGTGGGGAAGTCGCGGCTCGTCTACGAGTTCAAGGCCCCGCTGGAGCGGGGCTGCCGGGTGCTCGAGGCTTTCTCGGTCTCCCACGGTAAAGCCTACGCGTACCTGCCGCTGATCGACCTCCTGAAGGGCTATTTCGGAATCGTGTTCGAGGACGACGAGCGCCAGCGGCGGGAGAAGATCACCGGGAAGGTACTGACGCTGGACCGGGCGCTGGAAGACGCGCTGCCCTATCTGTTCTCGCTGCTTGGGATCGGGGACGAGACCGCGTCGCTGGTGCAGATGGACCCGCAGATCCGGCGGCAGCGGACGCTGGAGGCGGTGAAAAAGGTGCTGGTGCGCGAAACCCTCGACCAGCCCTGCGTGGTGATCTTCGAGGATCTCCACTGGATCGACTCCGAGACCCAGGCCTTCCTCGAGCTGCTGAGCGAGAGCGTGGCGACGGCGAAGCTGCTGCTGCTGGTGGACTACCGACCGGAGTACACGCACGGCTGGGGGAGCAAGACCTACTACACGCAGCTCCGACTCGATCCGCTGGGCGAAGAAGAAGCCCGGGAGCTGCTGGCGGCTCTTCTCGGGGAGGGGACGAGCGCGGATCGCGAGGGGCTGGAACGGCTGGTCCTGGAGAAGACCGAGGGGAACCCCTTCTTCATGGAGGAGGTGGTGCAGACCCTGGCCGAGGAAGGGGTGCTGGCCGGTGAGCGGGGCCGCTACCGCCTGGAGCGATCCCCGGGCGAGCTGCACATCCCGGCGACGGTGCAGGGGGTGCTGGCGGCGCGTATCGATCGGCTACCGGCGGAGGAGAAGGATCTGCTCCAGACGCTGGCGGTGATCGGTAAGGAGTTTTCCTTCGGCCTGCTGCGGAGGGTGGCCGAGGGGGGAGAAGAGGATCTCCGTGGGCGGCTCGCTCGCCTCCAGGCGGGGGAGTTCATCTACGAGCAGCCGGCGTTCCCCGAGCCCGAGTACATCTTCAAGCATGCGCTGACACAGGAGGTGGCGTACGGCTCGCTGCTGGTGGAGCGCCGCACGCCGCTGCACGAGCGGGCGGGGCGGGCCATCGAGGAGCTATACCGCGACGCGCTCGAGGAGCACTACAGCGAGCTGGCGCATCATTACGGCCGCACGGACAACACGCCGAAGGCGATCGAGTACCTGCACATGGCCGGAGAGCAGGCCGTCCAGCGCTCGGCCTACGCGGAGGGGATTGGCCAGCTCGCCAAGGCGGTGGACCTGGTGAGCACGCTGCCCGAGACGCGGGAGCGTGACGAGCGGGAGCTGCTTCTGCAGCTCGCAATCGGTCAGGCACTGAGCGTGACCCAGGGCTTCGCGCCCCCGGAAGCAGAGAAGGCCTACGTACGCGCGCGACATCTCTGCGAGCAGGTGGGTGAAGCTCCCCAGCGGTTTCGAGTGTTGATGGGGCTGTGCTTGATCCACATGATGCGGGCAGAGACTGAAAAGGCGGGGGAGCTGGCGGAGCAGCTCCTCCACCTGGCCCGAGAGCTACACCACCCACTGTATCTCATGCCGGCCCACGAGGTGATGGCGGAGACATCCTACCTGCGCGGCGATTTCTGTGGGGCACGAGACCACGAGGAAGAGGCGGTCAGGCTTTTCGACCCGCAGCAATACCCCGCGAATGAATACTTGAAGGGCTGGATTCACTGCGGAGTTGCGGCCCTCGGCTTCTCGAGCTGGGCACTCTGTGATTTGGGCTGTCCCGACCAGGCGCTCGCGAGGAGCCGAGAGGCGCTCGCACTGGCCCAGCAGGTATCCCATCCCCTGAGTGAGACCTGTGCCTTTCTGTTCGAAGGTGTCGTCCACGGAAGACGCGGGGATATGCAAGCCGCTCGGGAGGCGGCCGAGACCGTGATCGCTCTCGCGAGCGAGCATGGGTTCCAGTACTACCTGGGAGCGGGCACTTTCATGCGGGCCCATGCGTCGACCGAGTTGGGGGAGCTGCAGCGGCATGAGGGAATCGCAGTGATGCGGGCCGTGGTGGACGCGATCCGGGCCACGGGAACCGTTTCGGGGGCACCCGTGATGCTTACCCTGCTGGCCGAGACACTCCTGGCAGCGGGGCAAGCCGAGGAAGGCCTCGCGCTGATTGCCGAGGCGAAGGAGTTCGTGACGAAGACCGGGGAGCGTCAGCTCGAGGCGGAGGTGCATCGCCTGAAGGGAGAGATGCTCCTCGCTCGATCACCCTCCAACCAGCCCGGGGCAGAGGCGTGCTTCCGCGACGCGCTCGAGGTCGCGCGCTGCCAGAGTGCAGAATCCTGGGAGCTTCGCGCCGCCACCTCCCTCGCCCGCCTCTGGCAGCGCCAGGACAAGCGCGCCGAGGCCCGCGACTTACTGCAACCGGTCTACGACTGGTTCACCGAAGGCTTCGACACGCAGGACCTGAAGGACGCGAAGGCGCTGCTGGACCGTCTGGCATAGCCCTCGATCACCCGGCCCGGGTCATAGATCGGGGCGTAGCTGTTCATGCGCACCCGCACGAGGCGCGCGGTCCTCCCCAGGGCGCGTCCCCACGGCCTCGGCCATACTCCCCCCGTGCCCGCTGGGATCCAAGCCACGATCGCCAGCATCCTGTTCACGGATCTGGTGAATTCCACCGAGCTCACCCAACGTCTGGGTGACGAGGCAGCCCAGGCTCTCTTCGAGTCCCATCACCGTACACTTGCGGAGCTGCTGGCCAGCCACGGCGGAGAGGAGCTGCAGTGGCTCGGCGACGGGCTCATGGCCTGCTTTGCCTCCACCGCCGACGCGGTGCGGTGCGCCGTCGCCATGCAGCGGGCAACCCTTCGGCCCATCTCCGGACACCGCCTCGAGATCCGCGCAGGGCTCAACGTGGGCGAGGTGCTGCGGCAGGAGACCGGAAGCGGCTACTTCGGTACGCCGGTGGTGATCGCGTCGCGGCTCTGCAACCAGGGCCGCGGCGGACAAATCCTCGCCAGCCAGACCGTGGTCGGCCTCCTGGCGGGACGCCAGGCATTCCGCTTCCAGGATCTCGGCTCCGTGGATCTCAAGGGAATCGCCGCACCCGTCGGCGTCTCGGAGGTGATCTACGAGACCGAGGGTGTGGTGCCCTTCGCAACGCAGACCCCGTTCGTGGGCCGCGGCAAGGAAATCGGAAGGCTTCTGACCTCCCTCGAGGAGGCCAGCAAAGAGGCTGGCGGCCTGGTCATGGTCGTCGGACAGCCGGGCATCGGGAAGACCCGCACACTCGAGGAGTTCGCGGAACGGGCCCGCGCCCGCGGGACGCAGGTCCTCTGGGGACGTTGCTACGAGGGCGAAGCCGCGCGCCACTACGCACCGTTCGCCGAGGCACTGGAGGATCACGCGCGGAATGCCGATCCCGCGGAGCTGCGAGACGACCTCGGCGCCTTCGGCGCGGCGATTGGCACCATCGCTCCGGCGCTCCGGGAGCGACTTCCAGACCTCCCGCAGCTCCGCGTTCTCCAACCCGACGAGGAGCGCCAGAGGCTCTTCGATGCAATCCGCCAGCTGCTCCTCGCGGCATCCCAGCGGGCTCCCGTGCTCGTCGTCCTCGACGATCTGCACTGGGCCGACCAGGCCACCGTCGCCTTGCTCCGGTATCTGGCCCGCTTTGCACCCCGCAGCCGACTGCTCCTGGTCGGCGCTTACCGTGACGTGGAGCTGGCCCGCCAGCACCCCCTGGCCGACGCCCTGGCCGCGCTGCGACGCGAGGTGGAGTACGAGCGCATCCTGCTGCGGGGCCTCGAACAGACCGAGGTTCGCGAGCTCCTCGAGGCGCTGGCTGCCCACCAGGTACCCGAACCCCTGACCGACGCACTCGCCCGGGAGACCGAGGGGAACCCCTTCTTCCTGCGCGAAATCCTGATCCACCTGGTGGAGGAGGGAAAGCTCGTACGCACGGAGGGCCGCTGGGCCTCCGCCCTCTCCGTCGAGGATCTCGGCATCCCGGAGGGAGTTCGCCAGGTGATCGGACGCCGTCTCTCGCGCCTCTCCGACTCGGCCAACGAGTTGCTGCGCGCGGCGTCGGGCTTCAACGGTATCTTTCGCTTCGCCATCGCTGCGGCCAGCGCCGGGCTCGACGAGGAGAGAGCACTCGACGCGCTGGACGAGGCCCTCGAGACACAGCTGCTGCGTTCCACCCGCGACGCCGAGTCCTACGACTTCACCCACGCGCTCATCTGCCACACGCTCTATACGGAGCTCAACCCCTCTCGCCAGGTGCGCCTGCATCGACGCCTGGCCGAGGAGCTCGAGCGCAGCGCCCGGGACCGTGGCGTCGTTCAGCCGGGGGAGATCGCGACCCAGTACCACCGCAGCGCAGTGCTGCCGGGCGCCGATCGCGGCGTCCCCCATTGCATCGCGGCCGCCGACCGCGCCGAGGGTGCCTCGGCCCACGAGGAAACGGCGAGCTTCCTGCGCATGGCCCTGGATCTACTTCCCGACGACGATCCCCGCGAGCCGCGCATTTTGGCGCGCCTGGGCCTGGCCCTGGCGTGGGGCATGGATGACGAGGAGGCCGTGGCCGTCTGCAGCCGGGCCGGCGAGCGGATCGCGGACAGCGAAGGCGATGCCCCGGCGGCGGACTATCTGGCCGACGCATGCGACACGGTCTGGGGCGCCAGCTTCAATCCGTTGGCCTGGCGTCTGGCGGAGCAGGGACTCCGCTACATCGGGGAGCGGCGCGATCTCAGCTGGTACCGGCTGTGCGGTCTCGACCTGACCCGCCGCGAGGCGGAGGACCCCGATGCGCCCGGCATCCATCTCGATGCTCCGGAACGATGGGAGCTCCGCGAAGTGCTCAGGCGCTACCCCGCCGAGGTCTACCAGGTCTACCTGTGGAACTGGTCGCTGATCAGCGTCCCCGTCAGGTCTCGTGAAGACCTGAGGGAGTGTTTCGGCGGCGACTCCTTCGCCTTCGCCTGGATGGGCGGCGAGTACCGGCACTTCCCGCAGCGCGTCCTCGAGAACGCCGAGACGGCGCTCGCACAGGGGCAGCTTGCCGTCGCCGCGTTGGGCTTCACGGTGGTGGCTCGCGTCGAGGCGGCGTTGGGCGACCTGGCGGCCTCGCAGAGGAACTTCACGAAGGCGCTCGAGCTGGCCGAGCGACTTCCGCGGCTGCCCTTCCTGGCTCTCCAGATGTCGGTTGTTCCCATGGAGCACGCCCGCGTCCGGGGGGAGGGACGCGAGGCGTTCCTGCCCCTGGTGGAGGGCTTCCTCGCCGAGGAGGCGCCGGAGAACCTCTGGGTCCTGGGTACCTTCCGTGCCCTGGCCGCAGAGTTCTGTGCAGAGGCGGGGCGCGAAGCGGAGGCGTTGCGCTGGCTCGACCTCGCTCTCCCCGCCATCGAACGAGGTCCGGGCTGGGCCATCAACTATGCGGCCCTGGTCTGCGTCGCGGCGAGCACTCTCTGGCGCCTGGAGAGCCGCCACCGGATCGAGACCATCGAGGCGAATCTCCGCGAGAAGGTGGTCGTCCCCGACTTTCGCTATCCGCACTTCGACGGGCGTCTCGCCCTTGCGCAGCTGGCGGCCCTGCAGGGGCGACTCGACGAGGCGCACGAGTGGTTCTCGAAAGCGCGGCACGTGCTGGAGGAGGAGGGTGCGCGACCCCTGCGCGCCCGCGTCGATTTCGAGGAGGCCCTGGCTCTCGCCCGCCGGCGCGGGCCGGGTGACCGTGAGCAGGCTCGTGGGCTCCTCGAGGCCGCCCTCGGGCGTTTCGAGGCCCTCGGAATGACGGGCTGGGTACGCCGTGCCCGCGGGCTGGAGGACGAACTCGGCCAGTAGGAAGGGACCGTTTCCGGCGGATCGGGGCGGCCTGTCCCGGTCAAATACTCGGAACTTCCCGCCATGGTTTCCATTTTCGGACCGGCGAATCCAAAACATCCGGTAATTGGACATCGTCAAACAGAGGGATATCGGGGGCAAAAGGGCCGGAACGGGCCGATTCCTTGCCGCCCGAGCCGGGCTCCTGCTCGACAGACACCTTGACGCGCCTGGTGTCAAGCTCGGCTAATTTTTCTTGATTACCAAGTCCGAAACTACAAAAACTTCCTTGTAACATTTCCTTGTAAGATCACAAATCAACGAACCTGTCGAGATACTAAGTTCAATTCGGTGCTGAGTAGTTACGGAGAAAGTAACTCTGCAAAACTCCTGACCGAGTCTCTCTATCCTTCTGGCTCTCCCGCCAGCCTCTTTGCCCTGGCCTCCAGTTCATCCTTGAAGTACGTGTTCGGCACGGCTTCTAGAATAGCTTTCGCAGCCCACGATACGTCCTTGGCAGTTACAAGTGAAAGCTTGATGGGATCAGTGTTGTATTGGTAGTCGTTGCCTTCGACCGAAGTCACGTTGCGAACGTTGTTTTCGATGGCGTAATCGTGGAGCGCGTTGCCCGGCCCCGGAGTGGTTATTGAAAAGGAAAGGCTCTCAGGGCGGATGCGTTCGACCAGCCTTACCGTGGCTTCCAGGTCTTCACGGGTCTCGACGGGCGCGCCCAGCATGACAAATGCGAGGGTCCCTATGCCATGCTCGTGGCAAAGGTCGAAAGCTTTGATCGTTTGCTCGACCTTGATTCCCTTGCGGAAAAAATCCAAAACCTTCTGCGATCCACTTTCAACGCCGAAAGCTATGGCCTCGAGGCCGCATCTCTTCATCTGTTCAATCAAGGGGGCGGAAATCTGATCAACGCGCGCCTGACAGACCCACTGGGAATCGCTAAGGCCGGCCGAGGCAAGCTCGCGCTCGAACTCGACGAAGTACTTGACGCCGCCCATAACCATGGTGTCGTCCTTGAAAAGGAATTTTTTGTGGCCAAGGGATTTCGCGATGTTCGACATTTCCTCCGCGATACGTTTCTGACTCCTACTTCTTATCTTGTACCCGTGGAGCTTGTCCAGCATGGGCTTGCAAAAAAGGCAGTTATAGGGACAGCCGCGCGTGGCCATCATGCCGATAAATTCAATATCGTTGCTGAAATATTTGCTGTAGTCGATCAGCGTCCGGTCGGGATCGGGGAAAGTATCAAGATCCGGCTCGAATGCCCGGGTCGGTCCGTAAGCAACTTCATCGCCTTTTTTCGCGGCCGCTCCAGCCACTTCATAAAGAGGCGCACCTTTTTGAATCGCTTCAACAAGATCGACAGCCGTGTATTCGCCCTCAGCAATGGCGGCGGCGTCGAACCCTCTCATCAAGGCGTCTTCAGTCAGCAAAGTGGCGTGAGGGCCTCCGATAATGACGGGAAGGTCGGAGCGCTTTTTCTTTATGCGGTTGAGCACCAGACATGCCCGGTCGAAGAGCACGGTGCTGGAGCTTATACAAACAAGGTCGGCGTCAACCAGGGCTTCATCGAGGCGTTCGATGGCGTCCACCGCCAGGTCGAAAAATTTAACCGTATCGCCGTGAGCCTTGAGCATGGCGCCGATATGCAAAAGTCCAAGCGGCTCCTGAAGCTGCCCGAAAGTCGGATAATTCCATCGAGGGTAAACCAATATTATGTTCATCTTTTCTCACACCTTTTTTCAATTCTCTGCGCTCTTTGCGCCTCTGCGGTTAAACCGTATCGCCAGCGCTCGGAGAACGGCCTTCAATAAACACGCTCAACGCTAAGGTGAACCAACTCCAGGCAGAGATAGACGCTCTAGCGGCGGCAGTGCTCTACGTGTTTGATGGAGACGGCGTTTCCATTGGGCGCTATGGCGAGGGCAGCCCCGGTGATGTGCAAGTCTTTGACGAGGCGAACGGAGTAATGCTCTCGATCAATTCGAACGGCCAGCTCTCGGTTCCGATTGTACAAATATTCTTTGAGAGCACGGATTATTCGGGAACATCCTACTTTCATCATTTATGGCCCAGGTTATAAGTCACTTTTTGCCGTCGCGTCGCTTGAACGAAAAAGCTCAGCGATGATCCGAGGCTCCCCTCAGTCGCCGTCCTCGTCGTGGTCCTCATCGTGGTCGTCATGACCGCGGTGCTCCCGGTCGCCTCGCCGTTTCCCTCGGCGTTCGTGATCATCCTCGTGCTCTCCTGACCGCTCGCGCTCGGATTCGCCAAGACGGAAGGTCTGGCCGAGCAAGGTGAGCCGTCCGGTCTGCTCATCGTGTCCGCTGAATACGGCCGCCGTCCACCCCGCGGTGAGAATCATGAACACGACACCCGCGATGGCGTGCGAGGAGCGAATTGCCTGTGCCGCCTCCCCGCTCTTCTTGCCGTCGATCATGCTCCGGGCGATGTTCTCCCGGCGGCGGATCGTGTGCAGGACGATGCCCACGCTATGCGCGCCTGCGGCGACGAGCAACGCGTAGGCCATGACCTCGTGCAACTCCTCGAGCGCTTCCCACGATGACATCATCAGTCCAGAAAGAGCCAGGCCGAGCGACAGCGGCAGCATCGCGTAGATCGCATAAGCCGAACCCGGGTTGTGGCCGATGTGTGGTTCGCCGGTGGGCCGGAAGGTCCCAAGCAGGTAGTCGAGCAAGGCCTTCGGGCCGAAAACAAACGATCCAAAGCGTGCGTACCGCGATCCGACCAGGCCCCAGACCAGGCGCAGCAAGACCATGAAGCCAGCGATCAGCCCAAGCAACATGTGGAGTTGAAACACGCTGCTCTCCTCATCAGCGATGAGCGCAACGCCGAGGGCGGCGACAACAGTCCCCGTAAAGAGCCAGTGAAACAACCTCGTCGGAAGATCCCACACCAGGATTCGATTCATGACCGTTCCCCCTGCACGCCATCCGCGCATGTCCGCCGACATTTCCCAAGTGACATGGTCCTCGGCCGCCGGGCGGACGGTTGCGCGGCCTCCAAGGCTACCTGGGCGGCCGAACATTCCGTTTCCGCCTTCAAACCATCCTCGATGCTGGCATCTTCGTCGTGCGCAACGCAATACCGCCCCGGGCTGCCTGTCTGGGCAGACAACTCCGCGATCCGACTGGGCAATCGTGTGCTGTGAGTCTCCTGGCTCACGGCTAGCCGGCGTCCGGGATCGGCTCGAGTCGCCGGATCCGCTCGATGATCTGCCGAAATAGCTCCTGCGGCACTGCGACTTCTGCCAGCTGGAATATGACGTAACGGCCGTATCACCTGCCCCCCTGAGATCGATCCGGCATGTATCTTCGGATTTTGGGTTCGGGTCAGGCTCGGTAATCCCGAGCTTACGGACGACCTCTGCCGTACCGAGCCCCTTCGCCAGCTCGATCTCCGCAGTTCGAAGCTTCCCGATTATCTGTTCTGCCGTGTGGGTGGTCTTCACCGCCGCTACGTCTGGCGGGAGGCGGCGTAGCGGCTGGGCTCCAGCGACGCGGGACATCAGAAGGCGCTACCGGACGAATCTTGATAACGGACAGCTACGGGCTACGGGTTTGACAATGGCCAGGGATCATCGTAATTGCAGGCTTTCACCCTGGCTGCCACCGTCGACGTCACGATTGCCGCTCCTCCAACAAGGAAAGCTCGTGGACGTCACTGTAGCGATAGGTGAACTCGAACAGCTTGCGCTTGAGCGCGCTGGTCGACCAGAAGTAGAGACCGCAGGGTTCGAGAGAGTCGATCAGCCTCATCTTGGTAAGGTTGTCGACGAGACTGTAGTGGACCCGGCTGATGTGGTGCTTAATAGCAAACTCGAGTGAGCCCACGATGACTCGTTCGTACAGGAAGTTGTTGCGGGAGTATTTGCGGTTGAAGCCGCCGAGCACTCCGCCCAAGTGCGAGCCACATACCTGGAAGGTATGAAACCCCGCGATTGTGTCTTCGACGTAGACGAGAACGTGAATGTACTTGTCCGAATGATAGACTTCCGTCGCAAAGATGTTCTCTTCGAAGAACCTTTGACAGGGGTTGTTTACCCGACTGTGCTCGACTGAGCACTCGACGCAGTCTCGGAGCTGGGCGATCTGTGCGGCGGAGACTGGTCCGCGCTTGACGTGGGTCTTGACGGCCTTGCGCTTGCGCCGCAAGTTCTTCTTGAGACTGCGATGCTCCGCGAGGTATTCCGAGATTGCTCGGTACTTGGTGACGTCGAGATACGCTTCCGAGGCCGACGAAAACTTGCGAAAGCCCGCCTCTGCATAAAGGCGGTCATGGCTTGCGGTGTCGACGATCGTGACCATGTCAAAAGTTGGATCGTCCCTGACTGCGGCGAGAAGTGCTTTCATGACCAGCTCGCCCGACCTGAGCTCTCGGTAGAAGAAGGGCCGGGTGAGATTGGCGGTGATGAGGTTGCGAAAGCCGACGCAGACACGAGTACGAGCAAGCGTCGATAGTCCACCTGCCAGCTTGATGATGACGGGGTGTCTTCTCAGCGCGGAATAGGACGAGCGGAGATCGAAGGGGTTCAGCTCGACGAAGAGCCCGATGCCGACCAGGTTGCCGTCGGCAAATGCCTTCAGGTAGAAGAAGTTGACCTGCGGCGTCGATCGCCGCACCCACTCGCCGAACAGGTCCCAGACCGAGGACGACAACGCCTGCTCTTCCAGGTGTTTGGTGAACGCGTGCTTTTCTTGCGCAGTGAGCGAGGTCGATTTTTCGCAGCGCAAGTCTGTCACGAACGGCTCTCCCGCAAGCCCTGCAGTGCAATCAATTTGAATCACACTACTGCGGGCTCCGCAATCCGCGCGGTGTTTCTGTGATGGGCGATGGGGAGTTGACCTGCCCGCTGCCCCGGTCAAATACTCGGAACTTCCCGCCATTGTTTCCAGTTTCCGACCGCAGGTCCGAATGGGGCTACGCGGTACCCCCGGGGCCGTCCTCTCACACGGGAGCCTCAATGGGCGCACTGATGCGGGTCGGGGGCCTCGCCGTTTCAGCCCGAGGGGCAGGCCGGAACTTTCAGCGTGGCTCCGAACAGGGGAAGGCGTCGAGAACGTTCCTCGGGTGCGCTTCACGCCAAGTTTCAACGATCGCAAACGCTGCGGGCCGGCGCAGGCTATCCCTGTGCCTTCCGAGAATCGGGTCCGGCCCGGGATCATTGAGGAATCCGGGGGTCTAGGTCAACCTGACTCCAGCATGACTCCTGCCCTTCTGTCCGCTCTTGCGGCGCTCCGATCGCTGTTCCGCAGCCGAGCCGCACTCCAGGCCGAGGTGTTCGCGCTTCGCCATCAGCTCCTCGTCCTCGAGCGCCAGCTCGCGGGACGGCGAGTCCAGCTTCGCAGCTCCGATCGACTGCTGTGGGTTTGGCTGTCCCGAGTCTGGCCCGGATGGCGTCGAACCCTCGTCCTCGTCCAGCCGGAAACCCTCCTCCGCTGGCACCGGCGGGGTTTCCGCCTCTACTGGCGTTGGAAGAGTCGACCGAAGCGACCCGGCCGGCCCGGAATCTCCGCCGAGGTCCGAGAGCTCATCGTTGAGATGCACCGGGCCAACCGCACCTGGGGTGCGCCGCGCGTCAACGGCGAGCTCCTCAAGCTCGGGATCCCGATCGCCCAGTCGACGGCCTCGAAGTACCTGCCCCGACACCGGAAGCCACCGTCCCAGGGATGGCGCACGATCCTTCGGAATCACCTTCGGGAGACTGTTGCCATCGACTTGGCGGTCGTGCCGACAGTGACCTTCCGGCTGCTCTTCGTGTTCGTGGTGTTGAGCCTGGAACGACGGAAGCTCCTCCACGTCAAGGTGACCGCACACCCAACCGCACAGTGGACCGCGCAGCAGATGGTCGAGGCGTTCCCTTGGGAGACGACCGCCCGGTACGTGCTCCGGGATCACGATCGGATCTACGGGGCGACCTTCCAACGGCGAGTCAAGACGCTCGGCCTCCATGAGGTGCCCACTGCTCCTCGCTCCCCGTGGCAGAACGCCTATGCGGAGCGATTCATTGGCTCCTTACGCCGAGAGTGTCTGGATCACGTGATGGTTTTCCACGAGCGGCAGCTCACCCGAATCCTTTCGGACTACAGGCGGTACTACAACCGCTCCCGTACGCATCTTGCGCTTGAGAAGGATGCGCCGGAACGGCGGACGGTTCACGACCGAGATCTCGGAGAGGCCATCGCGTTCCCCGAGGTCGGGGGGATCCATCATCGATATGAGCGTCGGGCCGCATGAACAGCGTAGGACGGGGTTTTCGTAAGGGACAGGCTCTTTCCCTATCTTTTCCCGGCTCAACCTTGCTTCCTGTCCAGAGGCAGCTTCGGATGAGTATTGTCGAGTTACAAACTCCTCTGCGCGATCGAGCAACGGATTTGCACCTGCGATCAAGCGAAGAACCACCGTAGAGCCTAATCTGAGTACTGCGCCGACGTCGATTGGCCGCAGCAGGAGTGATTCAGAAGAAGCGGTCGCCCGCTTGCGCAAGAGATACAGCCGACGAGGCAAGCAAGGAGGAACACATGAAAGACACGACAGGCAGTCGTGACCAGAAGACGTTCTGCGCGCGACGGGTGATCTGCCACCATGAGGAGAGGATCCAGGCCCCGCCGGTCACCATCTTTCCTCTTCTGTGCCCGATTGAAGAGTACAAGTGGATCGACGAATGGGAGTGCGAGCTTGTGTATTCCGATAGCGGAGTCGTCGAGGACAACTGCATCTTCAGGGAAGAAATATCTTCAGCTCTCTTCGGGTCGTCCGCTCCGGCTACATGGATTACGACGCTGCACGACCCCGACAACGCCCGCAGGCATTTCGTGATCGTCAACGATGAGCTGGTGAGAAAGGCCGAGGTCTCGATCGAGGATTCCGGCGAGGGCGTCTCGACGGTCAAATGGACCACGATCGCCACGACCTTGAACGAGAAGGGAAACGAGCACTTCGAGGATTTGGAGGGCAGGCTGCAGCTCATGTTAAGGTTCATCGCGACGTCGCTGAAGCACTACTGCGAGACAGGACAGATCTTGCCAAGGAGCGAGCTTGCGCCTGCACACTGAGCCTGCTGAACTCGCTGGATCGGCCGGTTGTCTACCATATAGCCGCACGCATATGGCCGAGCTAAGTCGAGGCAAGCTGGATCTGAAATTTCACGCAGGGTTCGAGACCCCGACGGCCCACCGGCAATTCCAGTCACTTACAGCGCAGGGCGTCGGCCGGCGGAGCGGTGTGGGGTCTCCAATGGACCCCACATCGGGTCGGGGGCCTCGCCGGCCTTTTGCCTGAGCGAAGGTTGACGCGGGGAGCGGACTACCACGGGGGGCGGGTCAATCCATGAACTTCTCCGCGCGAAGTACGGCGTAGCCGATCGGTGGGTTCGGTTTATCGGCCCAGACAGCGAGTCGACAGCGCCCGTTCGCCTCGACCTGCTGGACGCGCAGTAGGGAACATTCCGAGAATGGGGCTTGAACTGCCAACGCGCCCGAGGGTATGACGTTGATCATGACGTCGGGATCCCGACGCGCAGATCGGAGCGCGCCCGCAGCCATGTCCTTGAGTTACGACGAACCGGTTTTCAAAGAGATGGCCGCGATCAAGAGCGAAGCCGCGGCGAAGACGGGTCTCAGCGACTTCGGGGATCCCTCTTTCGAGGGGCCGCTCC
>Ga0224512_10001018_pt1 | contig 27971 bp, 29 predicted proteins | sample SF_May12_sed_USG_4_FD_169103 | JGI IMG/M metagenome (GOLD analysis project Ga0224512, IMG submission 169103) | Sediment microbial communities from San Francisco Bay, California, United States - SF_May12_sed_USGS_13 | ecosystem: Environmental > Aquatic > Marine > Sediment | place: USA... | reverse complement strand
GCACCGATCCGTCATCGGGTCGGTCGTAGGGTTCGAAGCGGTCGTCGGCGTCGTCGGCTCCGACGGCCCGTTCGAGAACCGCGGCCGCCTCGCGCCGGCCGGCCGTCGACTCTTCGGCCGACCCGAGATCGACGAGGTCGACCGCGAACGGCGACGGTGGCTCGACGAGAGGGCATGATGACACGTTGACCAACGTAGCCCGCGGCCGTGCCCGGGCCACGGTGCCGCGCCTGTTCGGACGGAGCTCCGCCGCCCACGTCGTCCGGCATGTGGCACCGGTCGGAGCCGTGCGTATGCTTGGACCCCGAGTCCGTGGGAGGAGATCACATGGCGAAACCACGATCGCCCAAAGGGCGGGCGCGGCGCACGCACGAACGGCTCGCCGAGGAGTATCCCGACGCCGAGTGTGAACTCGATCATGAGAACGCCTTCCAGCTCCTGGTCGCCACAATCCTGTCGGCTCAGGCCACCGACGTCGGCGTCAACAAGGTGACGCCCGACCTGTTCGCCCGCTTCGGTGATGCCGAGGCTCTGGCCGGCGCGTCCCACGAGGAGGTCGAGCAGCTCATCGGCTCGCTCGGTCTCTTCCGCAACAAGGCGAAGAGCATCATCAAGTGCGCGAATCAGCTCGTCGAGCGACACGACGGGCAGGTGCCGACCTCGATGCAGGACCTAACCGCACTGGCCGGTGTCGGACGCAAGACCGCCAACGTCGTACGCAGTGTCGCCCTCGGCCAGCCGGGATTGCCGGTCGACACGCACGTGCTACGGCTCTCCCGTCTGCTCGAACTCACGACCGAGACCGACCCGGTCAAGGTGGAACACGAGCTTAACCCGATGATTCCCGCCGGCGAGCGGGGATTGTTCAGTCTTCGGATGATCCTGCACGGCCGGCGGGTCTGCATCGCTCGACGGCCGAACTGCGCCGAATGCGTGTTGAACGACTTCTGTCCGTCGGTTCAGATCTAGTTGTTTTGGCTTTCTAAGCTGGTTGGAAAAACTTTCTGAATATCCACCAAAGCAAGACCAGGTTTGAATAGTCTTACTGCTACCAGGTTCCCGCCACCTGGTAGCAGCGAGATCGGGGATCCGCCGCCCCGTATCGCGCCGTCAGCGCCCTCTTCTGAGGGCGCTGACGTATTTTTCAGGTTATTGCAGGGCTGGGATGGGCGGAACCAAGAACGACCCCGTCGTTCCGTCGACGGACGGCACCTATCTGCGACTCGGCAAGTTCAATGTGTATTATCAAATAAATCGGGAGATGTATTGTCGATGTATTTGGCCTTGAATCTCCCTGAATGGTCCTGCGGATATACTCATATTGGAAGTTCGCCATGCGGCAACATCGACCGGTTTGAGATTCATCGAGGTCGAGTGATCTTGGCCAGTCGCCGGCTGGCGGTGGTGAGCTGCCGTTCGACCTCCATGAGGTCGATCACCGGGTCGTTGTCGTCGTCGGCCGATCTCGCCACCTCGCCCAGCCGTTTGACGACGTCGTCGAGCGTTGCCGACAGTGAGCTGAGCAGGTGATAGTCGATGGCCATCCGGTTCTCCTGGTTCCTGGTGATTGCGTGTCTCAACTCTGCGTCTCGGTGCGACGGGCTCCGTCCCATCGCATCCGTATACCAGGCAGCGTGGGACCGGATCGGGGCGACCGGTAGCTGCTGGACACGCTACCGTTCGATAGGACGGTCACCGGCAGCCCGCTCCCGATCGTGCCCGAATCCGAACGTGCCCCAAGTCCCGAAGGTGAGAGCCTGACATGCTAGCCACGCTTGATCTGAGAGGCCGCGACCTCGACGGCGACATCGCCCGACTGCTACCCCGTCCCGCGATAGCAGGGGAGGAGCCGCGCCACGTGGTGGCCGACGTCATCGCCGACGTCCGAGCGCACGGCGATCGGGTGCTCAAGGAACTCACGGCCCGGTTCGACGGCGTGACCCTGGAGTCGCTTCGCGTGCCGACCGACGAACTCGACGCCGCGCTCGAGTCCATCGACCCCGAGCTGCGGGCGGCGATGGAGGCGTCGATCGATGCCATTGCGGAGTTCCACCGCCATCAGCTCCGGCCACCCGAGACCCTCGTCCGTGACGGCATCACGATCAACGCCTTTCAGCGTCCGGTCGGTCGGGCGGGTCTGTACGTTCCCGGCGGCCGGGCCGAGTACCCGTCGACCGTGCTGATGACGGCCGTCCCGGCGAAGGTCGCCGGCGTTCCCAGCGTTGCGCTCTGTGTTCCCCCGACCGCGGGACCGCACCCGGGTGTCGCCTCCTCGGTTCTTGCCGCCGCCCGCCTGGCCGGTGTCGATGAGGTGTACGCCGTCGGCGGGGCCCAGGCCATCGCGGCACTGGCCTACGGGACCGAGTCGATTCGACCGGTCGACGTCATCGCCGGTCCGGGCAACGTGTACGTGGCCCTGGCCAAGCAGATGGTTGCGGGTGACGTCGGCATTGCCGCCGCATTCGCGGGACCGTCGGAAGTGATCGTGGTGGCCGACGATTCGGCCGAGCCCGCCTACGCCGCCATCGATCTGATGGTCCAAGCCGAACACGGACCGGACGGACTGGCCTGGCTCGTCACCTGGGACGAGTCGGTGGCAAGAGAGATCTGCGAAGTGGGGGAGCAGCTACTCGCCGACTCGCCCCGGGCCGACGACATACGGGCCACCCTGGCCGAAGGCGGCTACGTCGCCCTGGTCGATTCCCCGGCCGCCGCACTGAAGGTCGTCGATGCCATCGCTCCGGAGCACCTCGAACTGATGTGTCACGACGCCGAGGGCATGGCGGCCAAGGTCCAGAACGCCGGTGCCATATTCTGCGGGACCTACTCGCCGGCGGCTCTGGGTGATTACATCGCCGGACCGAGCCACGTTCTCCCCACCTACGGGTCCGCCCGCTTCGCCAGCGCGCTCACCGTCGGTGACTTTCTCAAGGATCATCACGTCGTCACCGCCTCGGCCGACGGTCTGGCCGAGGTCGGCCCCCACGTCATCGCGTTCGCCGACCGGGAGGGTCTGGCGGCCCACGCCGAGAGCGTGAGGTTGCGGCTTCGTGACCTGTTCGACGATTGCGCGGATGCCGGCACCACTGCCGGTGTGGACGGCGGCGGGGACGGCGATGATGGCTGAGGCCTTCGAGCGGGCTGCCCGACGCCCCCGAGTTCGAGACGACCTGGCGGCGATGACCGGGTATCACTCACCGCAGGTGTCGGTCGAGGTGCGGCTGAACACCAACGAGGCGCCCACCGCGCCACCCGAGGCTTTCGCCAAGGCGGTGGCCGATGCGGCCGTCGGACTCGACTGGCACCGCTATCCCGACCGCTCCGCCACCGAGCTGCGGACCGTACTCGGCGAGCGATTCGGGTTCGGTCCCGAACAGGTCTTCTGCGCCAACGGATCGAACGAGGTGCTCCAGACCCTGCTGCTGACCTACGCAGGTCCTGGGCGGCGAACCCTCACGTTCGAACCGACCTATGCGCTGCACCGCCATCTCGCCCGTGTCACCGGATCCGAACCGGTCATGGTCGAGCGGAGCGACGACTTCCGGCTCGATCCGACGGTCGCCACCGAAGCGGTGGCCGAACACCGACCCGCCATCACGTTTCTGTGCTCACCCAACAACCCGACCGGGATGGTGGAACCGGCCGAGACGGTGGAGGCCGTGTTGGCGGCCGTCGAGGCGGTTGGCGGCCTGCTCGTCGTCGATGAGGCCTATGGCGAGTTCTCGTCGTGGTCGGCGGTCGATCTGGTCGCCGAGAACCGTTCGATGGTGGTGACCAAGACGTTTTCGAAGACGTGGGCGATGGCAGGCGCCCGTCTCGGCTATTCCTTCGGCCCCTCGTGGCTGGTGGCCGACCTTGACACGGTCGTGCTGCCCTACCATCTCGACAGCCTCAAGCAGGCGGCCGGGGTGGCCGCACTGGCACTGGTCGACGAGATGGAGGCCCGGGTCTCCCACATCGTGGAAGAACGGGGTCGGATCGCCGCCGAGCTTCACCGTCTCGGCTGCGAGGTGTGGCCCTCCGGTGCCAACTTCGTGCTCTTCCGCCCCGAACCCGGCGCCGATGCCGGTTCCGGGCGGTCGGTCTGGCAGCAACTCGTCGATCGCTCGATCCTGGTGCGAGACACGTCGAGCTGGGAACGTCTCGACGGCTGTCTGCGTGTGACGGTCGGAACATCGGGTGAAAACAGTCGGTTCCTGGCCGCTCTCGCTGACATACTTGACAACCGATGACCTCCGAATCGATCTCCGAATCAGAACTCGGTTCCCGCTCGGTCGGCGGCCGCTCCGCCAAGCGGAGCCGAACGACCAAGGAAACTTCGATCGAGGTCTCCCTCGACCTCGACGGCAGCGGCGTCACCGACGTCTCGACCGGCGTGCCGTTCTTCGATCACATGCTCGATCAGCTGGGTCGTCACGCCGGCTTCGACCTGACCGTGAAAGCAGTCGGTGATCTCGAGATCGACGCCCACCACACCATCGAGGACACCTCGATCGTGCTGGGCGAGGTCTTCGCCGAGGCCCTCGGCGACAAGGCCGGTGTGCGACGGTTCGCCAGCGGTCTCTACCCACTCGACGAGGCGCTGGTGGAAGTGGCCCTCGACCTCTCCGGTCGGCCCTACTTCGAATGGCATGTCGACATGCCGGAGGCCATCCCGCTCGGCAATCCGCCGTTCGACCCCCAGATGGCTGAACACGCCGTCGGCAGCTTCGCCACCAGTGCCGGGATCACCCTGCACGTCACGTTGAAGCGCGGTCGAAACGTCCATCACATCATCGAGGCGACGTTCAAGGGCCTTGCCCGGTCCCTTCGTGATGCGGTGCGGGTCGAGGGCTCGGCGATCCCGTCGACCAAGGGGACGTTGTGACCGGCAACGAAGAGATTGTGACGGGCGGTGAATCAGCCCCGGTGGGCAACGGCCGGTCAGGCGACTCCGACGCCTTGCGGCCGACGATCGCGGTGCTCGACTACGGCATCGGCAACCTGCGCTCGGCTCAGAAGGCGCTCCAGAAGGTGGGTGCCGACGCCCATCTGACCGCCGATTTCGGGTTGATCGAGTCGGCCGACGGTGTGGTGCTTCCCGGGGTTGGTGCATTCGGTGCCTGCATGGATGCTCTCCGTTCGAGCGGCCTCGACGAGCAGGCTCGGCGGGCCGTGGCCTCGGGTCGTCCCTTCCTGGGAATCTGTGTGGGTATGCAGATGCTGTTCGACGGATCCGAAGAGTCACCCGGGGTTCCGGGCCTCGGTCTCCTGCCCGGCATGATCCGCTGGTTGCCGGACACGGTCAAACGCCCCCAGATGCAGTGGAACCGCCTGTCGGTGGTGGTCGAGGCCGACCAGACCAGCCCGTATGTCTCCCGCCTGCTCGGCGGGCTCGAGGGCTCCTGGATGTACTTCGTGCACAGCCTTGCCGCGGAACTCGGGGATGACACGGTGGCCACCGTTGACTACGGCGGTTCCGTCGTGGCCGCCGTCGGTCGTGACAACGTGTTCGCCACCCAGTTCCATCCGGAGAAGTCGGCCCGGCCCGGTCTGGCCTTGCTGGCCACCTTCGTCGACGCCTGCCGTCTCGCTGCCGGTGAGGGCGACGACGTCGAGACCGCGGTCGGCGCCGAGGCCTCGGCTCGAGCCTGACCACGATGAAGCTGTTTCCCGCCATCGACCTGCGGGGCGGAAAATGTGTCCGCCTCTACCAGGGTGACTACGACCGGCAGACCGTCTACGGCGACGACCCGTCGGCCCAGGCCGAGGCCTTCGTGGCCGAGGGGGCTGAGGTTGTTCACGTCGTCGATCTCGACGCCGCCCTCACCGGTGAGCCGGTCAATCGACGTGTCATCGCCCGGATCTGTCGGCATCTTTCGGTGCCGGTTCAGGTCGGTGGCGGGGTACGAACGAGAGAGGCTGCGGACGCCCTGTTCGCGGCGGGCGTACATCGAGTTGTCATCGGCACCGCCGCGCTCGAGAAGCCGCAGCTTGTGGCCGACGTCGTCGCGTCCGGTGGTCGGGTTGCCGTCGGGCTCGACGCCAGGGGCGACGAGGTTGCCACCCACGGTTGGACCGAGCGAACCGGCCGCACGGTGACCGAGTTGGCCGATCAGTTCGCCGACACCGGCGTCGAGGCACTCGTCGTGACCGAGATCTCCCGCGACGGGACCCTCGAGGGTCCCGATGAGACCGGACTATGCGCCCTTCTGGCCGCCACTTCCATCCCCGTCGTCGCGTCCGGCGGCGTCGGCTCACTCGACCATTTGCGGTCGCTGGCCGCCGTCCGGGTCCGTGACGCAGACGGCGTCGAGCGCCGCTTCGAGGGCGCCATCGTCGGTCGGGCGCTCTACGAGAACAACTTCACGGTTTCCGAGGCCCGTCGAGCAATCGCCGAGGTCATCGTGGCCGGCGGTGAGGAGACACCATGAGAGCGATCCGGGTCATACCCTGTCTCGACGTGGCCGACGGCCGCGTCGTCAAAGGGGTCAACTTCGTCAACCTGCGTGATGCCGGTGATCCGGTCGAACTGGCCGCCATGTACGACCAGCAGGGCGCCGACGAGCTGGTCTTTCTCGACATCGGGGCCAGTCACGAGAAGCGGGAGACCATGGTCTCGATGGCAGCCGCGGTGGCCGAGCAGGTTTTCATTCCCTTCACCATCGGTGGTGGGGTGCGTTCGGTCGACGATGCTCGCAGACTCCTTCGGGCCGGAGCCGACAAGGTCTCCGTCAACTCCGCTGCCGTTGCCCGTCCCGAGCTGGTGGCCGAGATCGCCGCCGAATTCGGATCACAATGTTGTGTGGTGGCCATCGACGGTCGACGACCGACGGACGAGTCCACCGTCGACGCCGAGGCGCTGCCATCCGGCTTCGAGGTCTACGTCCACGGCGGCAGAACCCCTACCGGAATCGATGTGGTCGGGTGGGCGCAACGGGTGGTGGAGCTGGGGGCCGGGGAGATCCTGCTGACTTCGATGAATCGCGACGGCACCGGCGACGGGTTCGATCACGAGATGACGAGGGCCGTGGCCGACGCCGTCACCGTTCCAGTGATCGCATCGGGCGGTGTCGGAAGTATCGATGATCTGGCAGCCGGTGTGACCGAGGGAGGAGCGGACGCGGTGCTGGCGGCCACCATCTTCCACTTCGGGCAGGCCACCGTGGCCGACGCCAAGGAGGCGTTGACCGGGGCCGGTCTCACCGTGCGGCCCGTCGATCAGTAGCGGGCGATCACCTCGACGAAGGCCTCGGCTTCGGATCTCAGCCTCGCCGAGGCGGAACCGAGGAAGTGGTCCTCGCCAGGCAGGGGGATCACGGTTGTGCTCGCCCACTCCTCCGTCAGCCGTTCGACGTCGGACGCCGGTGTGAAGTCATCGACGGTTCCGCTCACGATGACCGTCGGGCGGCTGTCCCCGGCCGCGAACGGTGGGTCGGCGTCGACCATCGCGAGCGGCGGCGCCACCGCGAACCACCCGCTCACCCTCGGATGGTCGACCGACAGGGCGACGAGGGCGCCGAACGAGTAGCCGGCAAGGAGCAGCGGAACCGTCGGATCGGCCGCCGCCGGGTCGGTCGGATCGTCGCCTTGCACAGTGTCCCGGGATGTGTGGCGGGCGGTGATGGTGTCGATGGCGGCGATGACGTCGAGACGTTCCTCGACTCCTCCGCCGTGGCGTCCCTCCGATCCTGAGGTTCCGCGAAAGTTGAAGCGAATGGTAGGCACACCCGCGTCGGCGAACGTGCTGAACAGGCTGCTGATCACATGGTTGTGCATCGTGCCGCCGTGGAGAGGGTGAGGATGACAGAGCACGGCCAGTGCACGGGGTGACCGGCCGTCGGCTGCTCCGCTGTCGAGCAGCTCGGCCCGCAGGCCCACTCCGTCGACCGTGTGGATGGCGAGTCGTTCAACGTCGGAGAAGGGATTGGACATGGTGCCGGGTTGGCCTCCTCAGCTCGCCTCGGGGTTCGAAGAACAGCCGACAACCACGGTATCTTGGACCGGTGATGAGCAACGCTGATGACGACAAGGTGAACGCCTTGACCGAGGACGAATCCCTCAAGCCGGGTCAGGACCGCCTCGACGTGTCGACCGCCGAACCGTCGACGGTCGACGCCGACACCGGGGCCGCGGAGGTCGTGGAGAAACCGGTCGAAGCCTCGACGGTGACCGCCAGCTCATCGAAAGGGTCGAGCCGGGCGGGCGAGGGTCTGCCGATCAAGATGATGCACGACCGCATTCTGGTTCAGCTCGAGGGTCCCGACGGCGACCGCAAATCATCCGGTGGCATCCTCATTCCCGCCACCGCCCAAGTCGGCAAGCGGCTGACGTGGGCCGAGATCGTGGCCACCGGGCCCAGCGTTCGGTCGATGGAGTTGGGTGATCGGGTGCTTTTCAACCCGGAGGATCGCTACGAGGTCGAGGTCGGCGGCAAGGACTACATCATCCTGCGCGAACGTGACATTCACGCCGTGGCCGCCGAACGGCTCGACGACTCACCGATGGGCTTGTACCTGTAGCCCGACGGTCGGCCGGCCGGTCGGTCGCCGCGGGAATTGCGGTCCGGTCGGCCGGAGGAATCAGTAGCCTCGGAGTCATGTCTGAAGCCAATGGTCCCGCCTCCACCGTCGATACCCAGGGTCGTGTCATCGAGCCGACGGCCGAGCAGTTGGCCGCCGTGAACTACGATGCCAACGGCCTCGTTCCGGCGATCGTGCAGGACGTCGAGACCGGCGCGGTGCTGATGATGGCCTGGATGAACGCCGAGACGCTGCAGCTCTCGCTGGCCGAGGGCCGCACCGTGTTCTGGAGCCGCTCCCGTTCCGAGGTGTGGCGCAAAGGCGACACCTCCGGTGATCGCCAGTGGATCCAGCAGGCCTCGTATGACTGCGATGCAGACACCCTGCTGTTCCGCGTCCGTCAGGAAGGGGCGGGCGCATGCCACACCGGCGAGTACTCCTGCTTCTTCCGAGACTTCGGTGCGTAATCACCTCATGACCACCACCCGATCCGAGTTCCATGAGCTGGCTCGTACCTACCGGGCCATCCCCGTTCACCGTCAGCTGCTGGCCGATCTGACCACACCGGTCGCGGCGTTCATGCGCTGTGTGGGCGAGGAGTCGGGCTTCTGCCTCGAATCGGTCGACAACGGGGAACGGTGGAGCCGGTTCAGCTTCGTCGGACGTCGGCCCCACGCCACGCTGGTGGCCCGCGGCCGCACCGTCGAGATCTCCGGGAATCTGCCTGATGACGACCTGCCGCTCGACCAGGGCATCCTGCCTCCGCTGGAGGTCCTGCTCGACCGGTACCGGGCCCCCGAGCTGTCCGACCTCCCCCCGCTGGTGGCGGGCCTGGTCGGCTACCTGGGCTACGACGTCATCCGCGAGATCGAGGACATTCCCCAGACCACCGTCGACGACACCGATTACCCCGACGCCGTCATCGACGTCATCGGTGAGCTGGCCGTGTTCGATCACTGGCGCCAGCGGGTCACGCTGGTGGCCGTTGCGCTGCTCGGACCGTCTCCGTCGGCCGCGGAGGTCGACGCCGCCTACGACGACGCCGTCGCCCGTCTCGACACGCTGGCCCTCGACGGCGCCCGCCCGATCGACGAGCCGATGGTCCGACCGCCGGACGAATCCGAGGAATCTCAGGCGGCCGACGTCGATGCCCTGGCTGTGGTCGAGTCCCTGTCGGCCGGCCTCTACGAGAAGTCCGTCGAGGCGGCCAAGGAGTACATCCGGGCCGGCGACATCTTCCAGGTGGTGCTGGCCAAACGCTTCTCGTTCGATCTCGACGCCGACCCGATCGACGTCTATCGGGTGCTCCGCCAGATCAACCCGAGCCCCTACATGTATTTCATCCGTCGCCCGGAGCTGACGCTGATCGGCTGCTCACCGGAGCCGCTGGTCCAGGTTCAGGACGGTCGGGTCATCTCGCGACCGATCGCCGGAACCAGGCAGCGAGGCCGCACGGAACAGCATGACCGCATGATGGCCGCGGAGCTGGCCGAGGATCCGAAGGAGCGGGCCGAACACGTGATGCTGGTCGACCTGGCCCGCAACGATCTCGGGCGTGTGGTCGAATTCGGCTCCCTGACCGTGGACGAGATGATGACGCTGGAACGCTACAGCCACGTGATGCACCTCACGTCGGAGGTGTCGGGTGAGCTGACAGGGGGGAAATCAGTGATCGACGTGTTGCGGGCGACGATGCCGGCGGGCACCGTGTCCGGTGCACCCAAGGTTCGGGCCATGGAGATCATCGACGAGCTGGAGCCGACAAAACGGGGGCCCTACTCCGGTGTTGTCGGCTACCTCAGCTTCTCCGGCAACCTCGACACCGCCATCGCCATCCGCACGATGGTGTGCGGGCCCGATGGCGCCTCTGTCCAGGCCGGGGCCGGCGTGGTGGCCGACAGTGTCCCCGAACTCGAGAACAAGGAATGCTGGAACAAGGCCCGGGCACTGCTGGCCGCGGTCGGGCCCGCTCGCCGGATGACCGAGGACCGGCGGACGGAAGGAGGGCCGTCGTGAGCGGATCGGATGGATTGCCCGCCGTCGAGGCGGCCGTTCACGACGACGTCGTCCATGGAGCCGTCGACCTCGATGTGATCACGGTGTCCGGCTCCGACGCCGAGGAGTATCTCCAGGGTCAGCTGAGCCAGAACGTGGCTGCGCTGGCCATCGGTGAGACCCGCTGGACGCTGCTCCTCCAACCCCAGGGCAAGGTCGATGCCTGGATGCGTCTTCACCGGGTGGATCCCGACCGGCTCTGGCTGATCGTCGACGCCGGATTCGGTGACGGCGCCCTGGCTCGGCTCGAGCGGTTCAAACTGAGGGTCGATGTGACCATGAACCTCGACCGGCGCACGGCGGTCGCGCTCCGCGGTCCGGGCAGTCGCAACGCCACCGAGCAGATCGATTCCACCGACGGGCTCACGCCGGTCGATGCGGGCTGGGGACCGGTGCCCGGGGTCGATCTGGTTCCCGAAGGCGGTGAGCTACCCGACACGGCTCGGAATCACCGGTTCGGCCCGGCCGCGAATGCGGAGGCGATGGAACTCATCAGAGTTCTCCAAGGCCGCCCCCTGATGGGAAGGGAACTCGATGCGTCGACCATTCCCGCCGCAGCCGGTGTCGTCGACCAGTCGGTCGACTTCTCCAAGGGCTGCTACGTGGGCCAGGAGCTCGTCGCCCGTATCGACTCCCGGGGCAGTAACACCCCGACCCGGCTGGTACGGCTGATCGGACCCGCCGTGTCGCCTCCTGCGCCCGGATCGAAGCTGCTGGTTGACGGTTCCGAAGCCGGCACTGTCACCAGTGTCTCGCTGTCGCCGTCGCAGGGCCTTGTCGGTCTTGGCTATGTCAAACGAGCCGTCGTGGTGCCCGGCGGGGCCGAGATCGAATCGGCCGACGGTACGACGGTGGTCGTCGACCTGCTGCCACTCCTCCCGTCCCTGCCCTCAGACCTCGCCTGAGCCGGCCGCGAGAGGAAGTCTCATCTCGAACCGGGTTCCCCGGTTGGTGTTGCGGGTCACCGTGACGCTCCCGCCCATGGCAATGGTGAGCTCCCGGACGATCGTGAGTCCCAGCCCCGTCGAGCTCTCCGACCGCTTCGGCTGGATACGTCCCGAATAGAGCCGATCGAAGATATGGGGAAGGTCGGCTGAGTCGATGCCGGGTCCGTCATCACGGACCGACACGACGCCGTCCGAGCCGTCGCAACCGACCTCGACGACCACGGAGCCGTCGGCGAACTTGAGGGCGTTGTCGACGAGATTGCCGACCACCTGGGCCACCCGATCGGGATCGGCGTGGACGGGAACAGCAACGCCGGCCTCACGCTTGAATCGGAGGTCGACACCCAGTGCCGTCGCCGTGGCCGCCATTTCCGCAACCGACCGTCCGGTGATGACGGCCAGATCCATGGCCGACGGGTGGAGACGGAACTGGTTGGCGTCGAGTCGGGCCAGGTCCAGGAGGTCCTGGACGAGGCGCTCCAGCCGGTGCGCCTGTTGCCCGATGATTCCGCCGATCGCCGCACCGTCGGTCGCCGTGCCGTCGATCAGTGCCTCGGCGTAACCGCCGATCGCGGTGAGCGGCGTGCGCAGATCATGGGAGATCGACATGAGGAACTGTTGGTCGAGTTGCTTGGACCGTTCGAGTTCGGTGGCCATGGCGTTGACCGAGTTGCCCAGGTCGGCGAGTTCGTCGTCGCCGGTGACCTCGGTCCGGGCTTGGAGGTCACCGGCCGCGATCGATGCCGTGGTCTGTTGGATGGCTCGGATGGGGCGGACCAGACGCCGGGCCAGCATGGCTCCGGCCAGCGAAGCGCCGGCCAGGACGACGAGGCTCGACCAGAGGAACCAGCCGATCGCACGGCGGGGGAGCGCCAGCACCCGCTCGGCGGCCACCAGGCCGAGCCGGCCGTCGGTTCGCCGGAAGTCCGGCGTGTCCACGTCCAGTTCGACGAGCACGATGATCACGCCGTCGCCGTCGACGACGACGGGGTCCCCGGCCCGAAACGTCTCCAACTGTTCGAGGTCGAGCCTGGAGGGCAGCTCCGCCGGCATCGGGTCGCCGAGCGGCGGTGGTTCACCCCGCCCGATCCGGGGTGTGCCACCGATCTGAACAACCTCGCCGTCGCCGCCCACCGACACCACCTGCAGGGCCTCGAGATCGAATGCCTGGCGGGACTGCGCCAGTTGGCGGGCGAAGTCGCCGAGGCGTCGTGTGCCGGCTGCGAGCTCGGCAATCGCCTCGGCGGCTCGGGTGACGTTGTCGGTCGCCTCGCTTCGAGCTCCCCGATTCGCCTGCAGCACCACACCGAGCCCGACGAGGACCACGGCGGCGAGGGCCGTGAGGGCCAGAGCCAGGGCGAGCCGTCGCTGCATCGCGGACTCTATCCGAGCCGGTATCCGGCACCGCGCACGGTTACCAGTGGCAGGTCCGAACCGAGCTTACGCCGCAGCTGACGAACATGAACGTCGACTGTTCTCGGGTCGCCGATCCAGTCCACACCCCAGGCCAGATCGAGGAGTTGCTGGCGGCTGAGCACCGCTCCACGATGTTGGGCCAGGGCTGCCAGCAACGACCATTCCTGGGTGGCAAGGGCCACCGGCTCGTCGTCGACGGTCACCTCGTGGCGGTCCAGGTCGATGAGGATCGTGTCGAAGCAAATGTCGGACCGGGCGGGGTCGTCCTTGCCCCGGCGCATGATGGCTTTGACGCGAGCCACGATCTCCCGGGGTGAGAACGGTTTGGTGACATAGTCGTCGGCGCCCATTTCGAGCCCGAGGATACGATCGATCTCGTCGTCGCGGGCCGTCAGGAACAGGATCGGGGTGTTCGACTTACGGCGAACTTCACGGCAGACGTCGAAACCATCGATATCGCCCGGGAGACCCACGTCGAGCACGATGAAGTCCGGCCGGCGAGCCCGGATGGCCTCGAGCCCGTCGGAGCCGTTGTCGGTGACGTGCACCGTCCAGCCCTCCTGCCGAAAATAGAGGGCCAGCAGATCGCCGATGTCGGGCTCGTCCTCGACGACGACGATCGCCGTCACCGATCCGCCCTCGAACGGCGGTCTCGACCTGTACCCATATGCCACCAGCGTAGAACGGCATTGTTAGGAGGGTGTGAATGACCTCCAACCCGGTCGACGTCGGAGCGTCTGCCAACTCGACGATCGCTTGCGTGTTGTCGCTCGGTTGGTCAGGTGTTGAGGCGTGTCGGGTAGGTGGTGGTGCCGTAGGCGAGCCAGAGGTCGTCGTCGGAGGCGTTGGTGGTTGCGATCTTGAGGACGAGGGTTCGGTTTGCGGCGAAGGTGTGGTCGATGGTGCCGAGCGCGATGGTTATCTGTCCGAAGTCGGATCCGAAGGGTGCTTGGTTGAACTGGGCGGTGTTGCTCCCGAGCAGGTTGCAGCTGGCGGCGCTCTCGTTGCAGTCGTAGAGCCCGGCGATTAGTCGTCCGGTTTTGCCGGTGTCGAAGTTCTTGGTGGCGATCCAGAGGTCGAGGGTGACGGTGGCTTGGAGGCGGGTGTCGCCGGCGTCGCTTGACCATCGCTGCATCTTGGTGACGTCGGTTTCGGAGAGACCCTCGCCCTTGGCGACTAGGAGACCTGGGTCGCTGTCGCGGTCGGTGTCGTAGTTCGGCAGCGATCCGGGGCTGTTGCCTCCCGCGAGGGGCAGCAACGCTTGGGAGGTGGTGTTCCCGGTGCCGGGGTTCCCGAGGTCCCAGGTGCTGGGCGCGGCCGGGGCCGTAGTCGTCGTGGTTGTTGTCGTCGTTGCAGTGGTGGTTGTCGGGGCCGCTGTGGTCGTGGTTGTCGGGGCCGCTGTGGTCGTGGTTGTCGAAACCGTCCCGGTTGTTGTGCTGGCTCCCGACCTGGCGAGGGTGGTCGAGCCATCTGCTGCCGTTGTGGGTGCCCCCGGGGTGCTGGGCTGGTTGGCATCGTCGCCAGAGGGCGGCGTGGTCTGGTTGGTCTGGTCTGGTTGGTCCGGGTCGGATTCATCGAGGCCGGCTGATCGGGTCGTCACGGTGGTGAGGGCGTCGGCCGAGCCCGTCGTGGTTGTGGTGGACCCGTCTCCGGAGCCCGTGGTGTCACGGCCGGGTGGTTGTTCGGGTGATCGATCCGGGTTCGGATCGGTGGCCGGCGCGGTCAGCGCCAGTTGGTCCGGCTCGACGGGGTCGGTGGTGACGGGGCCGCGGTTGGCTGCGGCAACCAACACCGCTCCCGCGGTCAACGTCGCGGTGACGACCTGGGCCACCCCTCGGGGTAGGGCGCTCCAGCCGCCGAGCTCGCCGACCCAACCGAGGAACCCGAAGCGGGATCGGGACCGGTCGAGCGAGGCTTCCAGCAGGGCTCGCACGACGGTGGGGTCGAACTGGGTGCCCGCGCAGCGGACCATTTCCGCCCTGGCCGCCTCGAGGGACATCGCCTCCTTGTAAGAGCGCTTCGAGGTGATGACGTCGAACGCGTCGGCCACGGCAACGATCCGGCCGGCCAGGCTGATCTCGGTACCCGACAGACCGGCTGGGTAGCCCTGGCCGTCCCACCGCTCGTGATGCTGAGCTGCGGCCAAGCGCCACTCGCCCAGCCAGCCGGCCAACGGCTCGACCATCTCGCCGCCAGCCGCGGGATGTTGACGCAGGACCTGCCACTCGTCATCGGTCGGTCGCCCATCCGATGACAAGACCTGCGCTGGGACCGTCAACTTGCCGACATCGTGCGCCAACGCACCCCAGCTCAACAGCGACCGGTCTCGTTCCGACAGACCGAGCTGTTGGGCGATCAGATCGGCATGAGCCCGGACCCGTTCGGTGTGGCCCCTGGTGAGGCGCTCGTGGCGCCCGAGGGCCGTGACCATCGCCACCAGCTCCTCCGCCGCCTGCTGATGATCCGAGGATAGGCGGACCGATCCGCGCTGCAAGTGCCGGACGGTCCCGGACCGCAGCGCCAACCCGAACCGCGACGGCGCCCGATCCGGGAACACCAGGGTCAAGTTGAACAACGACGCCAGCGGAAGGAGCCGCCGCAACGCCCGTTCGCTCAATACTGCAGCCGCGATCCCGACAACCGCCACCTGACCCACATGGGCCGCGACGCCGTAACCACCGGCAGGGCGCCACAACCCCGGCGCGGCGATCCGGGCCGCGCCATAGGACGCGACCACAGGACCTAGGAACACCACCAACCGGACGACGACGGCCCGGATCGGCCTCGCCGGCCAGGCTGCGTCCTCCGACGCACCACGAGTGGGTCCAAACGACACCCCCAACATGTCGGCACCCCGACTATGCCCCTTGACCAGAACACCCAGCCCTCCACCGAGAGTCAAGAATCCCGGCAGGCCGAGCACTCCGTAACGCTCGCCCAGCCAGCGCTGACCCGGGCGCTCCAGTGCCGGCGGTATCGGTTGGCCCGCCACGCGATAATCCGGCACGCGACGTTTGACGTCATCTCGTCAACCTCATTCACGGTGTTCAGGGCTTCGGGGCCCGCCACGCTCCGTCCACTCCTGACGACGGCCCGTTGGATGTTTGGATACGCTCCCGCTGCAATGGGTACTCCTTGACCCGATATTCCCGTTCCGTTGCTACTCGGCGTCCGGTATAAAGGGCCCGTGGCCGCCACCTACCTCGACAGGATCCTCGTCGCCCATCGGGAGGCGGCCGCCGCCGATCGGCGGTCGCTCGACGCACTGATCGAGAAGGCGATGGCCGAGGAGGAGCCGCCACGTGGATTCCGTGCCGCGCTGGCCGCCACCCAGGGCATGGCGGTGATCAGCGAGGTCAAACGGCGCTCACCGTCGAAGGGAGCCCTGGCCCCGGACCTCGATCCGGCCGAGCTGGCGCGTGCCTACGCGGCTGGTGGCGCCAGTTGTCTGTCGGTCCTCACCGACGCCGACTTCTTCGGCGGGTCGCCCGCTGATCTTCAGCGGGCACGGGCCGCCGTGGATCTACCGGTGATCCGCAAGGACTTCACCGTGAGCGCCCACGACGTCGTCGACGCTCGGCTGATGGGCGCCGATGCCGTGCTTTTGATCGTGGCCGCTCTCGACGACCGCGAGCTGCAAGACTTTCACGATCTGGCTGTGGAACTCGGGCTCGACGCACTCGTCGAGACCCACGACGAGCCGGAAGTGGAGCGGGCCCTGGCGGTGGGGGCCGTGCTCGTCGGCGTCAATCAGCGGGATCTGGTGACGTTCGAGGTCGACCAACGGCGGGCCCTGTCGGTGGCGGCCGCCATTCCCGCCGAGGTGGTCTCGGTGGCCGAGTCCGGCATCGGCGAGCCCGCGGATCTGCTTCCGCTGGCCGCCGTCGGCTACAAGGCCGCACTGATCGGTGAGTCCCTGGTTCGCAGCGGCGATCCGACCGCTGCTGTCGCCGCCATGCGGGCGGCGACACTCGCCTGATCCGGAACGCCTGATCGACCGGCGAATTCCGCCTTGACCGAGCCATCGAGCCGCTACCGTGCAAGGCAGTGTTCGTGAAGATCTGTGGCGTGACGACTGTCGACGATGCCCTGCTGGCCGCGGGTCTCGGAGCGGACGCGATCGGCCTCAATTTCGCGGATTCGCCCCGTAACATCGCCCTCGAGACGGCTCGCGAGATCATGCACCGTCTCCCACCGGACGTGATGGCGGTTGCGGTGTTCCGCAACCAGAGCCGTGAGGAAGTGGTCGAAACCGCCGGCGAACTCGGCGTCCGGGTCGTCCAGCTCCATGGCGATGAGACACCCGAGGACTGCCGGTGGGTGGCCGAGCGGGTCCCCGGGCTGATCCGGGCGCTCGGCATCGCCGACCCGGCCTTGAACGGTGGCGACGACTTCGGAGCTGACCGCCTCCTGATCGACTCGCCCCGGCCGGGAAGCGGCCAGGTGTTCGACTGGTCGAACCTCGAACTGGTCCTGGGCGGCCGACCCTTCATTCTCGCCGGTGGACTCACACCGGAGAACGTGGCCGACGCCATCGATGTCGCACGACCCTGGGGGGTCGACGTGGCCAGCGGCGTCGAGTCCGCTCCCGGTCGCAAGGACCCGACCAAGGTTCGTCACTTCATCACCAATGCCCGGCGGGCGGCAGCCGATCTCCGCCACTCAGAGGCTCACACAGGCGGGCTGTTCGGCATCGACGAGGCCGGCGACGATCAACGCTACGAGGAGACAACATGGTAGAAACCGCAGACTCGACGGCCTCGGCTCCTGCCGATCCGAACGGTAGCGGCAACGGCGGGTCCCTGATGGGTGATCCGGGCTCAACCGGCCGGTTCGGGCGGTTCGGCGGGCTGTTTGTTCCGGAAACCCTGGTTCCGGCCTGTCAGGAACTGGAAGCGGCCTTCCGGGATGCCTGGTCCGATGCGGACTTCCACGCCGAATTCGACGAGCTCCTAAGCGGCTACGCCGGGCGTCCCTCCCCACTGACCGAGTGCTACAACCTGTCGGCCGAACTCGGCGTCCGGATCCTGCTGAAGCGGGAGGATCTCAACCACACGGGTTCTCACAAGATCAACAACGTCCTCGGCCAGGCGTTGCTGGCCAAGCGGATGGGCAAGTCCCGAATCGTGGCCGAAACGGGAGCCGGCCAACACGGCGTGGCCACCGCGACGGCCGCCGCGCTGCTCGGCCAGGACTGTGTGGTCTACATGGGCGAGGTCGATGTCCGCCGTCAGGCGCTCAACGTGTACCGCATGGAACTCCTGGGGGCCGAGGTCCGGCCCGCGTTGTCCGGCAGCCGGACGCTGAAGGATGCGGTCAACGAGGCGCTTCGTGACTGGGTGGCCTCGGTCGACAGCACCTACTACCTGCTCGGATCGGTCATGGGGCCCCATCCCTATCCCTACATGGTGCGGGAGTTCCACCGGGTTCTCGGCCGGGAGGCCCATGCCCAGTGCCTCGAGCTGCTCGATGGCGAGTTGCCGGACACGGTGGTTGCCGCCGTGGGTGGCGGCTCCAACGCGATCGCCATCTTCTCCGGCTTCGTCGACACCGATGCCGAACTGGTCGGTGTCGAACCGGCCGGTGGGGCTGCGATCGGCAGGGGAGTGGTCGGCGTCGTCCACGGGTCCATGTCGTACCTCATGCAGGACGAAGCCGGCCAGGTCCTCGAGGCCCAGTCCGTGTCGGCCGGACTCGACTACCCGGGCGTCGGACCCGAGCATGCCCATCTGGCCGACATCGGTCGGGCCCGCTACGAGGCGGTGACCGACGCCCAGGTCCTCGATGCCTTCGAGCTCCTCTCGCGTACCGAGGGGATCATCCCGGCGCTGGAACCCGCCCACGGGCTGGCCTGGATCGTCGAGAACCGCGAGGCTCTCCATGGCCGGACGGTCCTGCTGAACCTTTCGGGTCGAGGCGACAAGGATGTCGCCCAGGTTCAGGCCATCCGGGCCGGTGATCCTTTGGCCCTCGAGACGGTCGATTTCGACCCGGAGATGCCGGTTCGCTCGCCCGAGCATGCCTGAGTGATCCCGCCCGATCGAGAGACTGCGGAGACGACCATGACCGACATCGAGAAGCCTTCCGGCACACCGGCTCGAGCCGGTGGGGCCACGGCCCCCGGCCGGTTGGAGACCCACCTCCGTGCGCTACGAGCTGAAGGCCGCAAGTTGCTCGTTCCCTACATCACCGCCGGCTACCCCAGCGACAGCTGGCATCTGCTGGTGGAGGGTCTGACCACCGCCGGCGCCGACGCCATCGAGATCGGGGTGCCGTTCAGCGATCCGGTGATGGACGGTCCCACCATCCAGGAGTCGTCGACGGCGGCACTGAAGGCGGGCATCACCCCCGAAGGCGCGTTCTCCAGGCTCGGTGAGACAAACCCCCAGATCCCATTGGCCGTCATGACCTACTACAACCTGTGCTACCGCATGGGCCATCGTCGGTTTGCAGCCGAGTTGAACAAGGCGGGTATCTGCGCGGCCATCCTGCCGGATCTGCCGCTCGAAGAGGTCGGGCCCTGGGCCCGGGCCGCCGACGACGCCGGTATCGAGACGGTCCTGCTGGCCGCTCCCACGGCCCCTGACAGTCGCCTCCCGGCCATCGTCGAGCGGTCCCGTGGCTTCGTCTACGGCGTCGGTCTGGTTGGGATCACCGGTGAGCGGGAGGAGCTCGCCTCCAGTGCCGCCGACATCGCCCGCCGTTTGAAGGAGATCACCGACAAGCCGGTGCTGATCGGCGTCGGCGTCTCCACGCCCGAGCAGGCGGCCGAGGTGGCGGAGGTGGCCGACGGAGTTGTCGTCGGATCGGCCTTGATCCGCAAGATCATTGACTCGGGTTCGATCGAACCGGCCGTCGACTTCGTGGCGGAGCTGAGGGCCGGCCTCGATTCCGTGGCGTCGGGCCCGGCGGGCCAGGGTCGCGGTTGACGCCCGCCGTCGGTCCCCGTCCGTTTCCTCCCGACGAACCCGACTGTGAACTCTGCGCCGCCGCCCGGTTCACCCACTGGTATGCGATATCCGACGAGGGCTGGGTCGCCGACTGCGAGGTCTGCTCGGTCCCCATGGCGGTTTGGTGGCGGCACGGCCCGGAACCGAGCGACGAGGTGATCGATCGACTGCTGGCCCTGTTGACGGCGGCCGCCAATCAGCGGTTCGGGGCGACGGCCTGGGCGGTCGATCGGGAGATGCGACAGGTGCCGGACCACTTCCACGCCCACGCCCGGGACAACGGCTGGTGGGAGAAGCGTTGGTCGCGGCCGATGTCCCGCTACACGGGCGTCGGCGGCGACCGGATCGAGGCCGAGCCGTAGGTTGATCGGGAAGTTTCGTCGGGAATCGCCGGTTGTTCCTTCATGGCCACCCCGATCGGAAGCCCGCCCACCGACCGTCTTTGTTGGCGCCGTCGATCCATCTCGGTGGCCATCGTGTCGTCCTTCGTCGTGATCCTGGCGGCGTGCAGCTCCGCCACGTCCGAAAATCGAGAGATCGCCGACAACAACGGTGAGCAGGCCACCGTGGACGATGGCGTCGCCGACGGCGGGACCGACCCGCGGGCCGGGGGTACGCGCGTCAACCAGGCCGGCTTTGAGGTGGTGGGAGCGGCGTACGACGACGTCGACTACGACGCAGAGGCTGTCGGGTCGGCTTTGCAGGGCGAACGGAACCGAGCCGACTTTCCACCTCCGCTGATCTCGCCGTCTGCCATCGTCCCGGTTCTCGGCCCCGATGTCATCCCCGCCATCGACGATCCGCAGTTCGTCGACGCTGACGAGGTCGAGTTCATGCAACCGAACGAGGCGGTTGTCGTCGCCGAGGTCGACAGCGACGTTCGGGCCTATCCGGTCCAGGTCCTGGTGTGGCACGAGATCGTCAACGACGAGATCGGCGGCGTGCCGGTCAGCGTCACCTATTGCCCGCTGTGCAACTCAGCTCTCGCCTTCGACCGGCGGGTGGGGGAGCGGGTGCTCGACTTCGGGACGTCCGGCTCGCTCTACCAGTCGGCCCTGGTCATGTACGACCGCCAGACCGAATCGCTGTGGGCCCACTTCACCGGCGAGGGTGTCGTCGGCCACTACGCGGGCGCCCGCCTCGAGCCGATTCCGGTCCAGACCTTGTCGTTCGAACAGTTCAACGCTCGGTACCCGGACGGCCTGGTTCTGTCACGGGACACCGGCGTTTCCAGGGACTACGGCACCAACCCCTACATCGGCTACGACGAGGAGTCGTCGGGCCCGATCAGCGGGTTCTTTCAGGGTGAGGTCGACCCCCGCCTCGAACCGAAGGCCCGGGTCGTCGGGATCGTTCGCAACGGCGACGCCTACGCAGCCACCCTGGAACCGGACGAGACATCGTCGGTTCACGAGGTCGACATCGGCGACGAGACGCTGGTCATTTTTCACCGGCCCGGTCTGGCCTCGGCCCTCGACCGGGCGTCTGTTGCCGCCGGCCGGGAGGTCGGACAGACCGGCGTGTTCGTGCCCCGTTCAGCTGACGGGGAGTCTCTGACCTTCTCGGCCGACGCGAACGGTTTCGTCGACGATCAGACCGGCTCGACCTGGACCGTGACCGGCGAGGCCGTCAGCGGTCCACTGGCCGGTGAACGGCTCGAACCGGTCGGCCATCTCAACACGTTCTGGTTCGCCTGGTCGGGCTATCACCCCGACACCGCCATCGTCGACGGCTGAATCCGGATCGAGCGGTGCACCACCCGCCTTCCGTGCGCTCCAGAGCCGGATAATCGGGTCTGGAGCGCACGGGTGGGTGGGGACCGAACAGGGCGATGCCGGTCGTCGGATGTTGGCTCAGATCTCCCTGGCCCGGTTGACGCCCGACACGATCGCCCGCAGGGAGGCGGTCACAATGTCGCCGTGCATGCCGACGCCCCACAACTCACGATCGCCGACCTTGAGCTCCATGTAGCAGACGGCCTGGGCGTCGGCTCCGGCCCCGATGGCATGTTCGTGGTAGTCGAGGACCCGCAGGTCGGCGTCGAAGTGACTCCGGAAGGCGTTGGTGAACGCCTCGACCGCGCCGCCGCCTTCACCCTCGATCCGGACCTTCTCACCGTCGACGTTGACGTTGGCCTTGACGACGGAGCGATCCGTACCCATGACGTTCTGCGAGGTCTCGAACGACACCAGCTCATAGGGCTTCGAGGGAGCCAGGTAGTGGTTGCGGAACTCCTGCCAGATCTCGTTGCCGGTGATCTCCTTGCCGGTGGTGTCGGTGATCTGCTGGATGACCCGGGTGAACTCGATCTGCAGACGTCGAGGCAGATCCAGCTCCTGCTCGGTCTTCAGCAGGTAGGCCACGCCGCCCTTGCCCGATTGTGAGTTGACCCGGATGACGTCCTCGTAGGTCCGGCCGACGTCCCGGGGGTCGATGGGCAGGTACGGCACCTCCCACAGGGTCTGACCGGTGCGCTCCATGGCCTCGAACCCCTTCTTGATCGCATCCTGATGCGAGCCCGAGAACGCGGTGTAGACCAGGTCGCCGACATACGGGTGACGGGGGTGGACCGGAAGCTGGTTGCAATGCTCGGCCACCCGGCGAAGCTCGTTGATCTCGGTCAGATCCAGCCCCGGGTCGACACCCTGGCTAAACAGGTTGAGGGCCAGGGTGACCACGTCGACGTTGCCGGTTCGCTCACCGTTGCCGAACAGCGTGCCCTCGACCCGATCGGCGCCGGCCATCACGCCGAACTCTGCGGCCGCCACCGCGGTGCCCCGATCGTTGTGCGGATGCAGCGACAGCACGACGGCTTCGCGATTCTTGATGTTGCGGTGGAACCACTCGATCTGATCGCCGTAGATATTGGCGGTGCTCATCTCCACGGTGGCCGGCAGGTTGAGGATCAGCGGATCGGTGCCAGTCGGTTCGAACACATCCATGACCGCCTCACAGACGTCACGGGCGAACGGCAGCTCCGTGCCGGTGAACGACTCGGGCGAGTACTCGTAGCGGATCGCGGTACCCGCCACATTGGCCTCGTTGGCCACACAACGCTGGGCGCCCTTGACCGCGATCTCGGTGATGCCGGCCTCGTCCAATCCGAAGACGACCCGACGCTGCACGGTCGAGGTCGAATTGTAGAGGTGGACGATGGCCTGCTTGGCCCCGACCAGCGACTCGTAGGTACGGTCGATCAGCTCGTCACGGGCCTGGGTCAGTACCTGGATGGTTACGTCATCGGGGATGGCGCCGTCGGCGATGATCTGGCGGACGAAGTCGAAGTCGGTTTCGGAGGCGGCGGGAAAGCCGACCTCGATCTCCTTGAAGCCGATCTTGACCAGCGTTTCGAACATCATCCGCTTGCGGTCGGGGTCCATCGGCTCGATGAGTGCCTGATTCCCGTCACGCAGATCGACGCTGCACCAGAGCGGGGCCTTGGCGGTGACGGTGGTCGGCCAGGTACGGTCGGGCAGATCGATTGGGGTGAACGACTGGTATTTCTCGATGGGCATTCGGTTGGGTGTTGACACGATTGAGGGTCTCCTTGCGTGGTCCCCGATGGCGATGGGTCAGCGGTTCGGTGGGGCGGGGTTGGACTGGTGAGTGCACCGGCACCGAGCGAATCGGTCGAGGTGCGAACATGGCAGGAAGTTCCCTGTCCTCAATCGCCGGCGGCCCCCAGGAGCGGACGAAACCGGCGTGCTGCTGCGACGGCACCGGAGGGGGTGAGCCAAAGCGATTGAGACGCTTGAACTTCGACGTGTTGAATCCCGACGCGCTTGACTAAGCGGCCGGGTTCAGAAGTCGAAGGTCGAGCAGCAGCAACACCCTGGTGATCGTAGCACCGGCCTCAGCCGATGGCCAACAATTCCTACGCCCGGAGATTTCAGTCGCCGAGGTTCGGATCGGTTTTCAGACGCTCGCCGAACGACATGAGCTGATCGAGAACGTCCATGTCCACTTTGTGGCGCCGACGAGCCAGGGATGCCTTGATCTGGCCGTAGATGTATTCCTCATCGGCGCACGGATCGCACTGTTCGAGATGCGCCGCCACGCGGCGGGCGGTAGTGGCGTTGATCTCGCCGTCGATGTAGGACTGGATGACCTTGAGCACGTCACCACAGGACATGGTGCCACGAAGTCGGTCGAGTAGTCGTCTCATCGGGTCCTCATCTCCTGGTCCAAACCCGTCCGTCCCAGATGTTCCCGTATCCGGCCCCTCGCACGATGGAGCCTGCTCATGACCGTTCCGACCGGTATTCCGAGGACGTTTGCCGCCTCCTGGTAGGCCAGACCATCGAGATCGACAAGCTCGACGACCTCACGGAAGTCGGCGGACAGTTGATCGAACGCGTCCTCGATGGCGGCGTCGAGAACAGGAGACACAACCAGAGCCTCCGGGTCATTGTGATCGGCGAACTCCAGGGACCGCTCAAAGGTGAGATCCGGATCGTTCAACAGATCCGGCTTCTTCTTGCGAACCCGATTGATATTGGCGTTCCGCATGATCGTGAGCAACCAGGCACGGGGATAGCGGCCGTCGAATCGGTCGATTGAGCGGTAGGCCCGGAGCAGCGTGTCCTGGACGAGATCCTGGGCGTCGGCGTCGGAGCGGGTCAACGACCAGGCCGTTCGGTAGAGCACCTCGAATTCGGGCAGGATGTACTCGTCGAACCGGCGGTCATTCGTTGTCTTCGGGGAGTCCACCAACGTCACCATCCACTTCGGAACTGGCCGCAACTTCAATCTATTCCCTCGCCGGAGCGGCCCGGCGCCGGCGCCGGGCCCGAGGGTGGGCCGGACGGGCGTCAGATGCACAGGATATGACATCAAAACGGGGTTCCGTGGCCGCGCCCGGCAAGACCGGTTCGACCCTCCAAGTCGGTTGACATCGCTGAATGGGGTCGAAACGACACGCATCGACCCATCACGAAATGTTGGGCTATCCGACCTCGAAGGTTGCAAAATGGATAGTCTTGCTGGCACCTTGTGATTCGCAAAGACGGCCCGATTCCGCACTGATGGCGCGGGTTTCAGCCAGGTGAATGATGGCTAAATCCTTGACATTGTGATTCGCGGAGGCTCCACTTTCCAGAGTCCCCCGCAGAGGCGGGCCGATACCCCAAAGGAGTTCGCATGAACAAATCAGAGCTAGTGGACAATGTCGCCGATCGCACCGGCGTCAGCAAGAAAGACGTCGAGGCTTCCATCTCCGGAATGTTCGACGTGATGGCCGACGCCGTCGCCGACGGTGGCGACGTGACCATCCAGGGTTGGCTCAAGGTCGAGCGGGTGAACCGCAAGGCCCGTATGGGTCACAACCCCCAGACCGGTGAGAAGATGCAAATCCCGGCCTCCACCGCAACCAAGGTGAGCGCCCTGACGAAGCTGAAGGCTGCCGGCAAGGGCAGCTGACCCGGCTCATCGGCGGTACTGCGCCGACAACTGGTCCCGCCGCCCGACAGCGGGGACTGGAGATGTGCCGGCACCACCGATCGTGGTTCCGGGTACCGTCTCTCGAATCGATGGACGCCCTCCGGGGCGTCCATCATCGTCTTGGGCCGGCATGTTTCACCACCACCGGTCCCACCCGCCCGGCAACGGACGGTTACTCTTGAGGCCCTATGAGCGACGGCGCGATTCCCCATCCAACCGATCTGTTACCCCACCGGGCCCCGTTTCTCCTCCTCGACGAGATCACCGAGTTGGTCCCGGGGCAATTGGCGTCGGGTACGTGGCGGCTCACCGGCGACGAATGGTTCTTCCCGGGTCATTTCCCCGGCCGGCCGACGCTGCCCGGGGTGTTGATGCTGGAGTCACTGGCGCAGACCGGGGCCTGCGGGGTGCTGTCGGATCCTCGGTTCACCGGAAGGATCCCGCTGCTGGCCGGTTCGTCCAAGGTGAGGTTCCGACGCCAGGTCGTTCCCGGCGAGACGCTCGACCTGCGGGTGGAGCTCACTCGTCTGACCGGTCGGGCCGGGAAAGGTGAGGCTGTGGCATCGGTCAACGGCGAGACGGCCTGTCAGGCCGAATTGATGTTCGTTTTGGCCGACGGCTGATCCCGCCCGACTAGGCGGCCGGACCGATGATGATCGAGCCGTTGTGACCGCCGAAGCCGAAGCTGTTGGAGATCGATGGGCCGGGCGTCCAGGGCCGGGGCTCGTCGGCGACAATGTCGATTTCCGGCAGCTCGGGATCGCGTTCGCCGAAGCCGATCGTCGGCGGAATCAGCTTCCTTTTGATCGACATGACCACCGCGGCGGCCTCCAGAGCACCGGCAGCACCCAGGGCGTGGCCGGTTACGCCCTTCGTTGAGGTGACCGGCGGCCCGGGCGCCCCGAAAACCTTGCTGATGGCTTCGGCCTCCGCCGCGTCGTTCAGCGGTGTGGAGGTTCCGTGGGCGTTGATCTGGGCGATGTCGCCGGCCGACAGACCGGCGTCGGACACAGCGAGCTCCATGCAGCGGACCGCCCCGGACCCTCCCGGCGCCGGCGCCGTGATGTGGTGGGCGTCAGCGGTGCTCGCCGTGCCCATCACCAGGGCGAGAATCTCGGCACCGCGGGCCCTGGCGTGTTCCAGGCGTTCCAGAACGAGGACGGCGGCGCCCTCGGCGATGACGAAACCGTTTCGCCGGTTGTCGAATGGACGGGACTCCCCGGTCGACGACAGGGCCGTCATGTTGCTGAACCCGGCCAGCGCGGTCGGACAGGTCGGTGTCTCGCTACCACCGGCCAGCATCACATCGCAGCGGCCCATCCTGATCGTGTTGAGGGCGGCACCGATCGAGTGGGTGCCGGCGGCACAGGCGGTCACGATCGCCTCGCACGGCCCCTGGAAACCATGACGCATCGAGGCGCTGGCCGCCGCGGCATTGGGCATCATCATCGGGATGAGGAACGGCGACACCCGCCGGTCGCCCTTCTCGTGGCGGATGATGATCTGTTCCTCGTTGGTTCGGATACCGCCGATACCGGTACCGATCATCACCCCCATGCGAGCCGGATCGGCGGCGAGGTCGCCCGCCTGCTCCAGGGCCATGTCGGTCGCCGCGAGAGCGAACTGGGTGAACCGGTCGGCCCGACGGGCCTCTTTCGGATTGGAGAACCACGGTGATGGATCCCAGTCGGGGATGACGCGATCGCCGTCGGCCGGCGGGCGCAGGAGACCCTCCCAGAAAGCGTCCGGCCCGATGCCGCAGGGTGCCACGACCCCAACGCCGGTGACGGCGACCGCCCCGTCCATCAGATCTTCCCTACCACCAGGTCGTAGGCGGCGCCCACGGTCTCGATGCCTTCGAGCTCCTCCTCCTCGACCGAGACACCGAACTCCTCCTCGAGCGCCATGACCAGTTCAACCAGGTCGAGGCTGTCGGCGTCGAGGTCCTCGGCGAACCGAGCCTCGCGGGTCACCTTGTCGGCATCGACCGAGAGCACCTCGACGGCGCACTTCTGGAATGCCTTGAACTTCGCATCATCACTCACGGTGTTCCTCCTGGAACTGTTTCTTGTTGCTCATTGATTGCTTGCTGGGACTTGCTGCGGGGACTCGCTGTCGGGATCCCCACCTGTGCACCGGAACGCCCGGGACCCCTCACGGTAACGTGGCGCTTTCTAGCCTCCAAAGCCGCCGCCCATACCCAGCCCACCGTCGACGGGAATGGTGGCACCGGTGATGTAGCCTGCCCGCTCGGAAGTCAAGAAGGAAACGGCCGCCGCCACCTCGTCGGGGCGGCCGACCCGCCCCACGGGAACTGCCGCAACCATGGCCTCGATCGTGGCATCGCCGGCCGCGGCCAGCATGTCGGTCTCGATCGGACCGGGGGCGATCAGATTGACGGTGATACCCCGGGATGCAAACTCACGGGCCAGCGATCGGCCCAGGCCGACGAGACCGGCCTTGGATGCCGCGTAGTTGGCCTGACCGGCCTGACCGAGTGCCGCGACCACCGACGAGATGAGCACAATCCGCCCCCACCGGTTCTTCATCATCGGGCGAATCGCCCGCTTCGCAACCCGAAAGGCGCCTGTCAGGTTGGCGTCGACGACGGCGGAGAAGTCATCTTCCGACATACGTAGGACCAGCATGTCGCGGGTGATTCC
>Ga0224512_10001017_pt1 | contig 27973 bp, 28 predicted proteins | sample SF_May12_sed_USG_4_FD_169103 | JGI IMG/M metagenome (GOLD analysis project Ga0224512, IMG submission 169103) | Sediment microbial communities from San Francisco Bay, California, United States - SF_May12_sed_USGS_13 | ecosystem: Environmental > Aquatic > Marine > Sediment | place: USA... | reverse complement strand
TATTGTTTAAATGCTTCAATCATTTTTGGTATGATTTGAGGAGGATGAGAAAAATCTGAATCCATTACGACTATTGTTTCTCCTTTTGCATTTTGTATTCCATTTAAAATTGCAGAAGAAAGTCCGTCCTTGGCTTTTCTATGAATTATGTTAATTGTATAACCAGCTACTTTTTTGAAATCTTTTAGATATTCTTCAACTATTTTACCTGTACCATCAGGTGAATTGTCATCAACTACAATTGCTTCAGTGGAAATATTTTTTGGTATATGTTTGGAAATTGTTCGTAATATTTTCAGGATATTTTGAGATTCGTTATAAGTTGGAATGATAATTGAAACTTGAGTTTTATTATTCAAAATTTCTGTATTCATGTAGATTTACTAAAAATTAGTGTTATTATACTTTTGAAAAATTCTTTGATATTTTAGTAATAATTTCCATGATCAAGAACTCAAAATTAAATACAATAGGATAGATTATGCACTGGAAAGATAATAGCAAATCTATATTGATCCAATTTTCGATTAATGGAATATTTGATTAAAATCCGAGGACAAACTTGTACGAGAAGCAATGTAACAAAAAATATTTTTTAAAAATAAAATATTGATTTTATTTTACAACAATTATAATTTTTTAAATAAATTAATTTCTAAAAATTGTATATGATCAAATTATGGATATGCAATTGATCCAATTATTGTTGAATCTAATTCGGAAATTTTGATTCTATTTTGTTCCATCGAATCTCTCTTTCTAATTGTTATAGTTTCATCTTCTAAAGTTTGATGATCGACAGTGACAGCAAATGGAACTCCAATTTCATCCAATCTTCTATATCTTCTACCTATGGCACCAGAATGATCTAAAAATGCATCACATTTTCTTTTAATTTCTAAGTAAATCTCATCTGTTTTTTCTTTTAGACCGTCCTTTTTTACTAGAGATAGTATTCCAACATGCATTGGTGCAAGATATGGTTTCAGAGATAACACTAATCTCTCATGCTCCTTATCATCCTTCAAACTATGTTCTAAAATGGTGTAAAGACTCCTGTCAATCCCCATAGATATTTCAAAGACATGCGGAAGGACCTTTTCATCTTCATCCATTATCTCAAATTTCTGCTTGCTCTTTTTTGCATGACTGGATAAATCATAGTCAGATCTATAATTGCATGCAACTAATTCAAGCCATCCAATTGTTGTTTCTACCTCAAAATCAAATGCAACCTCGGCATAGAATGCCTTTTCTTTTTCACCCAGCTTTCTGAATCTACTTTTTGTAATGTCTATTCCTGTCTTTCCGTAAAATTCCGTTAAAATTCCTAAATAATATGCAACAAACTCACTTGGAACGACTCCTGATTCTACTGCTTCTTTACATGTCATTGAGACAGGTTCTGCATCAGTTTGGACCCTGATGATCACATCTTGAATCTCTGAAAACTTTTCCATATTGGATAGTTTTGTTGGATTACAAAATACCTCAATTTCTGCTTGATAAAACTCTCTTAAACGAAGAAGACTTTGCCTTGGAGCAATTTCATTTCTAAAACTTTTCCCAACTTGGGCAATTCCCAAAGGAAGTTTACCTCTCATTGTCTTGTATAGTCTTGGAAAATCCACAAAGATTGATTGACATGTTTCCGGTCGTAGATATGCCTCTTCCTCTTCAGGACCAATGCCTACCTTAAACATCATGTTGAAATTTTTTGTCTTGTCAAAGTCACCTTTACACTTTGGACACTTTATGTTATTTTGTGAAATTGCATTATCAAATTCTTCTAAATCTGCACTTTCAGGAATTTCAATTTGTGTAATATCTGCAATTGTTCTATCTGCTCTAAAAGTTGAATTACATTTTGTGCATTTTATTATTGGATCAGCAAAGTTTCCCAAGTGTCCCGAAGCTTCAAAAACTGATTTTGACATTATCTGAGAACCATCTATTTCTAGCATTCCATCTCTTCGAATTAGTTCTCTTCTCCATAATTCTAGAAATTTATTTTTCAGACTAACTCCAGATGGACCATATTCCCAAAATCCTGCTTGTGCGTCTGCATAAACTTCACAGCTAGGAAAATAAAATCCACGCTCAAGTGCTAGTTTCATAACCGCTTCGTAATCCATTGTTACATTCACTTAACCATTGAATAAATTTCTACGCAAATCCCTTTGCAACTTTGACATTTTCAAAGTCATCTCTGTCATCATCAATAGGAGTTTCCAAAATTATTGGGATTTTTTTCTTGTTGACATACTTTACAACGGCAGAAATTCCTTTTTCTCCAATTCCACCAAGGCCTAAATGATAATGTCTATCTAGATTACAGCCAAGTTCCCCTCTAGCATCATTAAGATGAAGAATTTTTAAATTATCAATTCCTACATGTTTATCAAATTCTGAAAAAGTTTTCTTTACATTCTCTTCTGTCTTTAAATCATATCCTGCCACAAATGCATGACACGTATCTAAACAAACACCAAATTTCTTTGCAGGTTTTAATTGCTTGAAAATCTCTCCCAATTGTTTAAAATCAGAACCAACAGAATTTTTTTGCCCTGCTGTGTTTTCTAATAATATTATTACATCATTTTTTGTTTTTCCAGCTTTTGTTAGTCCTTCAACCAATTTCTTAATTCCAGCTTCCTCACCTGTTCCTAAATGACTACCAAGATGTGTTACAAGATATGGAATTCCTAATTGTGCACATCTCTCAACTTCATCTATCAAAGTTTTTACCGATTTTTCAAAACCCTCCTCTTTGGGTGTTGCAAGATTTGGTAAATATGGCATGTGCGCGCAAGTTGCAAATCTATCAATTTTACTTGCTTTTAGTTTTAATTTGAAATTATCAATATCTTCTTTGGTTAGTTCTTTTGCATGCCAACCTCTTGGATTTCTAGTAAATATTTGAAATGCAGTGCATTCTCTTTCTACAGCATTATCTACTGATTTGTCAATCGATCCAGATATTGATACATGACATCCAACCTGCATATGCTATATTTTCTCAAAACATAATTTAAACCAGAGTCAAAATTCAAAAAACCAGATTTTTAAGTAAACTTGGTAAATTACTTTCATGCTGGAATTAGGAACTGATGAGTTTGCAAAATATCCATTCCTAGAAGGTGCTGGTAAAATCCTAAAAGACAAGGGTTTTCCACTATCCCAATTTGGAACAGATCCTGATCTTGAACCAGTTGTTAAAAAGGCACTTCATAGGCTCAAAGTTTCTACACAAGGTGGCATTTACAAATCTGATATTATTGATGGACAAGCATCAAAATCTTTTGTTCTTGAAAAAGAGATTTTCTCATTTCTTTTAGCAATAGTATTGATTAAATTAACTGGAATGCATACTTTGATCAAGAGATTCGCTCTTGCAGAATCTAGACGTGCAGAAAATCATCTCGAAAAAGATTTAGGAAAAGCGTCTGATAAATCAAAAATTGATTTAGCTATAAGAATTATTTATGATTTATTCAATATTGATGTAATAAAAGAAAATGATTTTTTTAAAATACCTGTATCAGATTATCTAAAACACTCAATAGATTTTCATGAACGAGAATGGAAATTAATCAATAGACATGTGGAAAATGGAAAAGTATTGCTTACTCCAGACAAAACAGTTAGATTAATTCGAAAAGAATTGGGCAATTATATTATCTCTAAAATTACCAATGCACCAACACCACCTATGATTCCTGGACTTGAAAATATAGTTAATGAATTAACTTCAATCGGTAAAGATCTTACACCTTCTTACACTGTAACTACTGGAGAATATCCACCATGCATAAAGCATGCAATTGACATTCTTGAAAAAGGTGAAAATCTTCCTCATTCTGGAAGATTTATGCTAGCAACTTTCCTTTTATCAAAAGGTCAATCAGTTCAACAAATTGCGCCATTATTCAAAAATGCCCCTGATTATAATGAACGTGTTACACTTTACCAGCTAAATCACTTATCAGGCACTTCTGGAAGCGGTACACAATATTCTTGCCCTTCATGTGAGAAATTAAAAACTCAAAGTCTGTGCTTTGCTACATCTGACTGTGATAATATAATTAATCCCTTACAATTTGGAAGGAAAAAAAATAATGCAAGAAGCTGATATACAATTTTTAGAGGATTCATTCAAAAAGTATTACTTTAACCATTTTGATCAAATCAAAGTTCCAGAGAGAACATCTGAGAGAGAATTTGGTTATCAGAAATTTAATTCAGGAATGACTCGTCATATTTCAATAAAAAATGATAAGGAATTACATTTATTGCTTATACAAAATGTTCCATCTGATGTTTATTGTTCTAATGCATACTATACATTTCCCAATTTACCAATGAATGAAAAAGATTGGAAAGAGGCAGATCTAATTTTTGATATTGATGCAAAAGATCTCAATTTACCATGTAGAGAAAGTCATACAATATCAGTTTGTAATGAATGTAATGAAGTGTCAAAAAATCTTACACGATGTTTAAAATGTAATTCATCAAAATTAGAAAAAAAATCTTTACCATGTAAAAATTGCATTGATGCCTCAAAAACTGAAGTTTCAAAACTATCCGAAGTTTTAATTGATGATCTTGCAGTAACTCAAGAGAATATTCAAGTTTATTTTTCTGGCAATGAAGGATTTCATGTCTATGTATATAATTCACAATTTCAACAAATTGGTTCTAGAGAAAGATCAGAATTAGTAGATTACATCTCACTTCGTGGAGCCATTCCTGAAACATTTGGAATGAAGAAACTCAAACAAAATCGTGCATCTTTTCCAGATTTTGATGAAAAGGGATGGAGAGGAAGATTTTCAAAACAAGTTTTTGGTTCAAAATCAAAACGATCAAAAATAATTACAGAATTACTTGCAAACGGTTATTCGTCTTTTCAAAAAATGCTTGATGATGTATCCGATAATATCGGAGTAAAAATTGATCCTAACGTAACTATGGATATTCATAGAATTTTTAGATTACCTGGATCCATTAACAGTAAAAGTGGACTTGCAAAAATTCAATGTAATGATTTAGTAAAATTTGATCCATATACCGAAGCATCTTTTCTTAGTGACAATTCAGTAGAAGTTTTTGCAAATTGTCCTATAGAATTCAAATTAAAAAATAAAAAATTTGGTCCATACATTAACGAAAAAATAACAATCCCTACATTTGCCGCAGTCTATATGATTTGTAAAAAACTTGCCAGAATAGCTTAATTTTGCTGGTAAGACATTAATTTACCAAATCCCAAGAAAATTTGGTTTTGTATAGCGCCTCTACTGATAAGCAAGCTCCACCTCCTGATACTGGAAAATTCATCAGGTTAGGCATTATTGCAATTATTGGAGTGGCAATTTTTGCTATGGTTGGAAATCAGGCAGTCATTTTATCGATGAATTTTACTGAATTTGGTGACCAATTCACCAAACCTCTCTATTACTCACTTGTTTCTACAATAATTCTATCTGCTATTGCTCTTGTACGTGTAAACATTAAAGAAAGATCTTCGATTTTCTGGTATGCCATTAGTACAGGAATTGGATTTCTTGCAGGCGGTGGGCAACAACCAATTTCAACAAGTATCCAAAGTTTTAGAGATTACAAGTTAACTTCTCCACAATTCGTTCTTTGGCAAATTACAAAGATATTGCTTTTTGGGGCATTCTTTGTAAATATTATGTTTGGATTTGCAGCAATGTCATTTATTGATGGAAATACTTTGGGAATTGAAAATTTACCATCATTATTTTCTCTACCCTTCGTAACTCCTGAAAATGATCCAAATTATGCATCTGAAAATGTTGTCCCAATGATTCCTGCTTTAGTGATCTTAATTCCTCCATTACTTGCAGCGATTGGATTACGTTTAGTTTTGTATGTTGGAATTCATAGAATAATCAATGTAATTACATCCTTTTTACAAGATTCCAATGAAGGTAAACCTAGATATCTAAATTATGTTTCAACTATTGAAGGAATAATTGGCATTGGTATAGTTTGGGTAGGATTTAATCTCTTTTTTACAGATCAAATTGATTATAATACAAGATATGTAATTGGTGGCACACTTGTCATAGGTTTTGCATTACTTGCATTTTCAATAGTTGATAGAATTCGAGCACGTGTACTAACTCATATGTTTAAGAGAGATGTGTATATCAGAATTTTAACAATTATTGCAATTGCGATTATTGTTGCAGGAGTTGTATCTGTTAACAACAGTATTGCTGATGCAAAGAAGATTGAATTTTTAGGACCATACACTGCTCAACAAATTGAAGTAAATCGTTATCTTGGCGAATTAAATAATGTGCAAGAAAATATTCATGATGTTCAACTGACATCTGTTTCTCCAAATAATATCAATAATTATGTAAAACAAAATAGTGATATTCTTGATGTGATTAGAGTTTGGGATTGGGAGGCAGCATTTGCAAAATTAAAACCTGAGATAGGACTTATCCCATATGTTGACTTTGAAGACAATGATATTCTCAGATTTAACAATACTCTGTATTGGACTGCTTCAATGAAGCCAATTTTACCATCATCTGTGAGTCTTGATAACAGATGGTATAACGAACATCTTGTTTATACTCATGTTCCAAATGGATTTTTAACTCTAGAAGCAACTGATGGCCAAATTGTTGATAGTGGCGAATTTTTCAAACAAAGAGAAATTTACTATGGTGAAGGTGGATTATTTGAACAAACTTGGTCTGGTTATCCTAATTCACGAGATAATCAAAACAGTGCTGAACTTGGGGGCGTATCTTATTCTGGTTTAGGAGGATTGGATGTTTCGCCTCCTCTCAGTTGGATCTTTGAGCCAAACTTTTTGCTTTCATTTCCAGCTGAATCTGTTCATATTATGAGATACAAAGATGTACATGACAGAATGGAAATCCTGTATCCGTATTTCCTATATGATTTATTCGGAAAAGAATTAGATTCACTTCCTGTAACTGATGGAGAAAATTCCTATTGGTTAATCCCACTGATTATTGGATTTGATACACGAGATGTTCCTTGGTCTGTTGGTAATCCTTACTTACGTTTAGTAGGATATGCGCTTGTTGATTCTTACAATGGTGATATTCAATTACTAAAGACTGGAGATGATTTCTTTTCAGAAATGTTTGCTAGTCAATATTCTGAACAATTTCAACCAATGCCAGCTTGGTTAGAGGAACAAATTAGATATCCAGTTGAATTATTTAATTGGAAAACCGAAATGTACAACATTTACCACGTAACTAATGTTGAGACTTTTATTCAAGCCAATGAGTTCTATGAAATTCCTGGTGGTCTTGATACCTATTATGTTGAAGCAAAGCCACCTGGTTTTAAACAGACTGAATTCTTGGGATTACTTTCATTGGAATTAAAAGGCTCTCAGGGAAGAAACCTTGCTGGATATATGGTGGTTGAAAATGATCTTGATAGCTTAGGTGACTTACAATTCTATGAAGTTCCATTAGACTCTACAACTAAATTGATCGGACCAACTGCAGTAAGAGAAGCACTTGATAGGGATCCAGAATTTGCTCAACTAAAGACACTTTTGAGAAATCCAAGAATTGGTGATAATATTTTGTATCGTGTAGGTGATCATGATGTATACTTTATTCCAGTGTATACTGCTGGTGCTGGTGGCGTAGTTGCCCAACTAGGTACTATTGCAGCAGTAGGTGCAGCGTTTACTGGAGAATATTATGTTGGGTTGGGTGCTACTCAGGAAGAAGCATTTGAAGAATACTTGAAGAAAGTTTCTGGTGTAGCATCAACCACAACTACCGCCGATGTTGATTATGTTGAACTAATTAGAAGTGATAGAATCAATATCATAAAGTCTGTGTTTGAAGAGAACGATATTGCTGTATCTGAACCCACATCTATTCAGATTCCACTATCATTTAATGAAGGAAAATTGTTCTTCTTTACTGAAGATGATCGTGCAGATGCTGAAGAATTCCTATCTAAATTCATTGATGACTTTGTAAAGCCACGTAGTGACAGAGTTTTCATGTGGGAAGAAGAAACAAATCTGAATATTGGAACTGTATTTGTAAAAGATGGGCTTCCTGAGATACATTATGTCTCAATTGAGGTAGGCAACTAATTGCTTCTTGTTGTTGATAACGGCTCTATCTATACAAAACAATTGATTGATTTTTTAAGCAAAAAGATGATTTCATTTGAAAAACAAACTCCTCAACATCTAAACCTAAATTCGCTTGTAAATTATGATTCTTTCATTCTTTCTGGAAGGAGAAAAAATGAAAAAAGGATTAACGAAATTAATTCTAAAATTATTACATATTGTATTAAAAATAATATTAAATTACTCGGAATTTGCTATGGTGCTGAAATTTTAGCTCTTACTTTAGGTGGTACAATTAGAAAAACATCATATCTTCAAAAAGGAAATGAGTTAATTCAAATTTTCAAAGATAATTCAATTTGTAGTGGTTCTTTAGATGTGTATGAAAGTCACAGCTTTGAGATAGCCAAATTACCAAATATCCTGGTTCCGCTTGCTGAATCAAAGAATTGCAAATATGAAATCATTCAATATGAAAAAAAACCAATTTTTGGAACTCAATTTCATCCCGAAATGAGTCAAGATGGAAATGATTTAATTGAAAAATTCTGTTCACTCTGATTGATTTTAATAACTCTCAAAAATTCTTTATTTTGTGGAACCCGAGAATCATGAATTGCTTTTACCTCTTGTTGAAGAAGAAAATATTTGTCTTCCATTACCCATCAATGTAGTATCAAAATATTGGAACATTGAGTTACCTATGGATGAAGCCATAGAAGCAGCAAAAAAGTACTCTGGATTTGAAGGGAGTGTTTTAATTGAAGGAATAGAATTTGCAGAAAGATATGGCCTAACATGTAAAATAGTTCATTCATCCTTAATTGAATTAAAAAAAATTATTGATTTAGGAATTCCTCCAATTGTAATTCTTCCAGGTATTCCTGAAATCACACAACACGCTTCTGTAATTACTGGTTATGATGACAAAGAAAAAACAATTCTTCATTATATTCAAAAAGGTAATCAAGAGGGTGAACAACAAGAAGGGGCAATACCTCAAGACATTTTTGAGAAGGAATGGTCTGAAGAAGGAAAATTATTGATAATTTTAGCTCCTTCTGATATTCTATCTTCTGTAAAACTTGAAACTAATTCTAATAACAATTCAAATTTATTGTGTTTTATTTCCGAGAGACAAAACATTTTAAAAAATACTTCTGAAGCACTTGAATCATTAAAACATGCTATAGAAATTGATGGAAATAATTCAACAGCTCTAAATCTATTGGCTTCGATGATGAATGAACAAAATTCCTCTGACTGTGTAAAGTATTATGAAAAATGTATAGAGATCAATAATAGATCATATTTGAGTTATAATGGTCTAGGAAATTTTTATCTTAAAACGAATCAATTTGAAAAGGCTGAAGATTGTTATTCCAAAGCTATTGAGATTGACTCAAAAAGATCTGCAAAAATTTACAAAAACCGTGCTTATCTTAGAGAAAAACAAAATAAAAATTCCGCTGCAAAAGATGATCTTAAAAGTTATTTGAAATATTACTCAAAGGCTCCTGATAGAGGTATCATAGAACAGGCAATTAGAGAATTATAATGCGGAGTGCGGGATTTGAACCCGCGGCCTTCAGCTTGGGAAGCTGACGTCATACCAGACTAAACTAACTCCGCCTAGAATGAATTCATTAACTATGATTAAATATCTTAATTAACAAACTGTAGTATGGATGCAAGATGTCCTGAATGTGAAAAAGTTGCAAAATTAGATGATGATATTACTAATGTAAAATGCCCTCATTGTAACTTTGAAGCAGATTATGAAACCTATCTTGAAATTATGAAAGATCAAGCAATCAATATGTCATCTGATTATATTCCAGATAGACCTGGAATTTAATTACCAATAATTTCCTTTATCTGAGCAATCTAAATGAGCTCCACAATTAGGACAAAACATATGGCATGCTTGCATATCTACCATTTTACTATCACATCTTGGACATCTGATCTCGTCTACCATGACTATCTTTGTTGATCTTGATTTAAAAATAATGTCCAAAGGTTAATTAGTCGTTCAACTTTTTTTTGAAATAATTGGTAAATCTTAAACTTACAATCTCTGACATTAAAGGAAAGTCTATTTCAAAGGAACTCAAAGATAACGATGTTAATCCTTTATTAGGGTTACAGCTAGGAAGTGAAGCTGATGCATCAGTTGTTGGATTAACTGGAAAATTAAAACTCACTGGAGGAAGTGACAAGTCTGGTGTTCCTATGAGAACTGATGTTCATGGCGCTGCAAGAAAAAGAGTTTTACTAGTTAAAGGAGTTGGTTTGCAAGATGTAGAATATGGACAAAGAAAAAGAAAACTGATGCGTGGAAATATAGTATCAGAAGAGATCTATCAACTAAATTGTAAATTTGATGGTGAATTACCAGTTGAAGCTCCTACAGAAGAAAAAACTGAAGATAAAAAAGAATAGCTTAACATATACCGATTCTATATTTTGACTCATGCATTGGAGAGAAACTCTTCCTGATTGGTACATTAAAAAATATGGTTATCAACCATGTGTAAACATTGGTACAGCCGGTCACGTAGATCATGGAAAAACTACTCTGATTCAAGCTTTAACTGGTTCATGGACAAGTGTACATAGTCAAGAATTAAAACGTGGAATTACAATACGCGTCGGCTATTCTGATGCAGCTTTTTACAAATGTAAAAGTTGTGAAGAACCTTTAGGATATTCTACAACTCCAAAATGTAATAATTGTGGAAAAGAGAGTGAATTATCTAGAGTTGTAAGTTTTGTAGACAGTCCGGGACACGAAAGTCTAATGGCAAACATGCTTTCGGGCTCTGCACTAATGGATGGTGCATTACTATTAGCTGCAGCAAATGAAACAGTTCCTAAACCACAAACTAAGGAACATCTACTGGCTCTTCAAACTCTTGGAATTCAACAAATAGTTATAGTTCAAAATAAAGTCGACTTACTTTCTTATGAGGAAGCTCTTGCAAACTATCAGGAAATTACAAAATTTGTTAAAGGGACTCATGCTGCAAAAGCTCCAATAATTCCAATTTCTGCACAATCTGGATTAAATATTGATGCATTGATTGGTGCTATAGAGTCAACAATCAAAACACCTGAAAGAGATGAAAAAGCAGATACGGTCATGCATGTTTTACGTTCTTTTGATGTAAACAAACCTGGTATAAAATTAAAAGATATCAAAGGAGGTGTAATTGGTGGAAGTCTTACTCAAGGAATTTTCAATATTGGAGATGAAATTGAGATTAAGCCTGGTATATTGAATGAGAAGAAAAAGACATACGAACCACTGCTTACCGAAATTACTTCATTGGGAACTGCCGCAGGAATTGTTGATTCAGTAAAACCTGGTGGTTTGGTTGCTATTGGAACAAAATTAGATCCCTCTATGACTAGAAGTGATTCATTTATTGGTTCAGTTATTGGTAAACCTGGTACGCTTCCTGAAAATACTATTCTGTTAAAATTAGAAGTAAACTTGTTTGATTCTGCAGTAGGTGTAACTGAAGATATTAAAGTACAACCAATTCAATCTGGAGAACTACTACGACTAAATATTGGAACTGCTCCCATATTAGGCAAAGTCACTAAAATAAAATCCAAAAAGGTTGAAATTGAATTAAGAAGACCTGCATGCATCTTTGAAGGTGGCAATGTTGCAATTAGTAGAAGAATTGTTGAAAGATGGAGACTTATTGGTGCGGGAATAGTTGGTTGACGTAATCTGTGACACAAATTTTCTCATTCACCTAGCAACAAGAAGAATTAAAAATATAGATAATCTTGATGTTGAAATAGGCAAAGTCACCTTTGTTGTACCTCAAGTTGTAAAAAATGAATTATCTGAACTAGCAAAAAAACCAGAAAAAAAACAAGATATTCAATCAACTCAAAATCGCATAAAATCTTTTAAAACAATTCCAATACTTGGCTCATTTGCTGATAAGGAATTGCTTGATTATGTTTCAAAAAATAGGGCTATAATTGCTACAATGGATAAAGAATTAAAAAAACAGATCAAAAATAATGGAAGCTCGATAATGTCTTTTTCAAATGATAGAATAATTTTAGAATCTTAGAAATATTTAATTTTGAGTCTTATTACATATTGATATGGAAAATTTTACTTTATCAAGTGAAGCATTTGAAAATAAAGAAGTTATTCCAAAAAAATATGGTTATAAAAATGGAAATAATAGCCCTTCTCTAAACATCAGCGGTGTACCTGAAAATACAGTGTCTCTCGTTTTGATAATGGATGATCCCGATGCTATGGGTGCGGTTGGAAAAATTTGGGTGCATTGGATTTTGTGGAACATTGATCCTAAAATTACTCGATTTGAAGAAAATTCTATTCCGTCAGACTGCATTGAAGGAGAAACTGATTTTGGTGAAATTGGTTATGGTGGACCTGCCCCTCCAGATAAAGAACATACGTATATTTTCAAACTGTATGCATTAGATCAAAAATTGAATATTGCTAAAGGTTCTACTAAAATGCAATTAGAAGAATCTATGAAAAATCATATCATTGCAGAAACTAAACTTGAAGGTAGATATTCTCCCTAAGTAAACAAAAACTATGAGCCACCATCTTGGTTTTCTAAGAATATCTTTCAGCTAATCTGTATCTCATGTATTTATCATCTGGTGAAAATTTAGCAGGATGTACAGAAATAGTTTCTTCACTACACTTTGGACATTTTTCTTTTAATGTATAGTGATTACACTTTGAACACTTTCGTAATAAAAATCTCATTTTAATTATCTCTAGTCTTCTTTGAATCTTCTCTAGTAAATTTGAACGAGCCCTTTTTCTTCTGAATGTTAGTTTCAATTTCTTCAACAATTGGTTTTAATAATTTCTCAGCAGATTTGAAATCCTCTGAAATAATTGACAGTCTATATTTTGGTGCTCCCAGATAAGTGATATCGATAGTATCATCTTTTTTTATTACATCTAACAATGCTTTTTTAATTATTTCAACACCATCTGACTTGTTATTTGTGATTTCCATGATCCCTCTAATTTCAACAGAAGGAAGTTTAATTTTTGAACAAATTTCTTCAATTACACTCGAAGTTTTTTTTGCAAGTTTCAAATCTTTTACAGAATCTATTCCATTCCTTCCAATTGATATGAATGCATCATAAACTGAGTCAAATTTTGAATAAATACTGTCTTCTAGTTTTTCAATTTCATCATCTGATAATTTTGCTTTATCTTGAACATTTTTTAATATGGTCTTACCTTTTTCAAATTTCTTGACTTCTTTTAGCTTCTGCTTTTTTTGATCTTTTGAGACTTGTTTTAATGATAAATCTATATCCCCTCGTTGGGAATTTACTTTTTTTACAAGGAGAACTTTTTTCTCTCCGTCTCTAACAAATCTATTTACCGATCTAATCCAGCCGGGAGCTATTTCTGAAATGTGTAAAAATCCCTGAATATCATCATATTCATCTAATGTTACATATGCCCCATGATCCATCACTTTGGTGACAGTTGCAAGAACAATCTCACCTTGTTCAGGCATTTCTTGAACTTCAGTAGACATTTCTTCTAAAACTTCTCTATGCGTAAATTAATGTTGCTGGTTAGAAATCAATCCCTTTTTTAGCCTTGATTCCTTTTTGAAATGGATGTTTTATTTCTCTCATTTCTGTAACTAGATCAGCTATCTCAATGATTTCATCTTTGGCATAATTTCCCGTTAACACTAAATCTACCTCTTTTGGTTTAGATTTTACTAAATCTAGAACATCATCTACCGAAATTAAATTTAGATTCACTGCATAGTTTATCTCATCTAAAATTACAATATCATATTTTCTTGACTGAATTTTTTCATTACTTACTCTGATTGCTTCTTTAGCAATTTTCTCATGATCTTCTTTTGGACTTTTATCATCAATAATTCCTACAAATCCTTTACCTACGGCCACCATTTCAAATTCTGGTTCAAGTCTTTTAGATGAGTCCATTTCTCCATAATGCCATGAACCTTTGATGAATTGAATCATACAAGTTCTTTTTTCATATCCAGTTGCACGTAATGCAATTCCTAATGCTGCAGTTGTTTTTCCTTTACCTTTTCCAGTGTAAACAATCGTCAATCCATCTTTTTCCATAAATTATACTTGATGAATCTCACTAAAAACATTGAGGATTTTGTAAAATCTATCAATTTAAATAAAAAATCATTCTAGTCATGCAAATTGAAAATTCCTAGAATCGTTATTGCAGGTGCTACTAGTGGGGTAGGTAAAACATCAATTACATGTTCAATCATTCATTCTTTACAAAAGCATGGATTTTCTGTTCAACCATTCAAGGTTGGACCTGACTATATTGATCCAGGTTATCTGTCAAGTATTTCAAAACATGAAACATACAACTTGGATGTTTGGTTAATGGGTAAGAATCAACTTTTGAATAGTTTCATTTCAAATTCAAAATCAAATGTATCTGTTATAGAAGGTGTCATGGGATACTATGATGGCTTTGGCGGTGATTCAAACTATGCTAGTACTCATCATGTGGCATCACTAACCAAATCTCCAGTACTGCTAGTTTTAGATGCAAGCAAAACTTCTCGGTCTATTGCTGCAACTGCCCTTGGATTTGTAAAATTTCATAGTGACTCTCGTATTGTTGGAATTATTCTAAACAAAATAGGCAGTAAAAAGCATGAAATATTGTGTAGAACAGCTCTAGAAAAAATAAAAATCCCAATCATTGGTGTAATTCCCAAAAACCCTTTACTTGACATGCCATCTAGACATCTTGGATTAATTTCTACATTGGAAAGCAAAACTCTCAAAACTCAAATTGAAAAAACTGCAAAAATTATTTCAAAATTTCTTGATATCAATGAAATAATTAAAATTATAAAAAATTCTACTCAACTTGTAAAAAAATCAAAACCCTTACACAAGAAAACAAAAACCACTATAGCAGTTGCACTTGATACTTCATTTAATTTCTATTACCAAGACAATCTTGAAGCATTGCGTCGTGAAGGTGCAAATTTAAAATTCTTTAGTCCTGTAAGAGATAGAAAAATTCCAAAATGTGATGGGCTTTACATCGGTGGTGGATTTCCAGAAATTTTAGGAAACTCTCTTGAAAAAAACCAAATTATCAAAAAATTAATTAAAAAACTATCAGAAGACAATCTCCCAATTTATGCTGAATGTGGAGGATTGATGTATCTGACAAAATATATTTCATCACAAAATAAAAAATACAAAATGATTGGTTTATTTGATGCTGAAACTAAAATGACCAAGAAAATGAGACTCAATTACACAAAAGGAAAAATTATTACAAAAAATTCAATCTCTGAAAAACTTCATAATTTTCAGGGCCATGAATTTCATTATTCACAGTTAGATTCAGTTTCATCTGATTCAAAATTTGCTTATTCACTAGAAATTGGCGAAGGAATCAAAAAGCAACAAGATGGGCTAATTCAAGATAATACGTTGGCATCTTATGGACACCTGTATTTTGACAGCTCAAATTATGCCCAAATCTTTGTTAAAAATTGTTTAAACTATTCAAAAAGATGATTCTGCTCTGATTAATTTGAAAAGTGCATTAATTGTAGCGGACACTGAAGAACTTCCTCCTTTTCTGCCAATATTGGTAATGAATGGAGCTTCTTCCAATTTTGATAATTCTTCTTTTGATTCAGCAGCACAGATGAATCCTACTGGAATTCCAATAATTAGTGCAGGTTTTGATATGCCTTCTTTAACCATCTGAATTACCTCTTGAAGAGCCGTAGGAGCGTTTCCTATTGCTACAACTCCTCCATCAATATCTGATGCAGCAACTCTCATTGATACTTGGGAACGAGTTTTGCCTTCTTTTTTTGCCAATTCCATAATTTCTGGTTTTGAAATATTACAAACTATGTTATTTCCAAAATCTTTCGGATTTTGTTTATTCATTCCTCCAATTACTCCATTAACGTCAACTACTATACTGCAACCATTTTTCAAAGCATTCATACCGCTTTGAATTGCGTCTTTGTGAAAAATTAACCTGTTTTTACCTGCAAAATCAAAATCTGCCGTTGAATGAATAATCCTTCTTACGATAGGCCATTCTTTTTCACTAAAATCATGAGAGCCTATCTCGTCTTCAATCATTTGCATACTTGCATCTTCAATTGATTGGCCCCTTTTAGTTTGCATCTTCTACCTCTTTTGCTCTCTCTAATATCAAATCTATCATTTTTTGATCTGTACCAATATGTTTTGTAATGTATGTCTTTTTCATACTGGAATTTTTTAACGCTGGTATCAAATCATTATTGATATCAGTTTTCACATGTGCTCCTTCGTGAAGAAAGTAAAAAACAATAATCAAAACTTTGGGATCATCTTTCTCACATTTTTTAATTCCTTCAAAAATATCTGGTTGTTCTATTTCTAACCAACATCTGCTTACATTTCGGTATGAATTTTTTAGTTCATTTACAATATAATCTAATGATCTTTGAGCATTTGGATCTTTACTCCCATGTCCAATTATCATTACATCTACTTCATTATTTGAAAGAGTGATTTTATTTTCTTCTAATGTTGTAGATATTCTATTTTCAACAACATCAACCAAAGTTTTATGCATGCTCATTTGTTTTGTAACTACAAATTTTATTTTGGTATCTTTTTGAAATTTCATTACATCTGTAACTGCATTTTTTACTTTTTTACCAGGATACAAAAAGTATGGAACAATAGTTAAAGAATCAATATCTTCTTTTAGACATTTAGCAATTCCATCCTCGATATATGGCGGTTCCACCTCTAGAAAACAAAAATCAGTAAAAACATAGTCACTTTTCGCCTTAATTCCTTGGCAAATAACATCCAATTCTTCAGATGCTTCCCTTTCCCTGCTTCCTCTGTCAATTAGTAGTAATCCACGTTTCAATTCAAAATCCTCGCTATGGCTATAGTCAAATTTGGTGGGAATTTCTGCTTTTCTACTATTAGTTCCCCACCTGACACTTTGATGGCAGCAGCTTCTGATACGCTTGCAGTTCCTTCAAAGGCTTTTACTGTTTCAGAAGGATTTGGGGCAGAAATCTCAGCCAAATCTTCCCTATTTACATACTCTACAGGAATTCCAATTTCTTTTCCAAGATCTATCAATCCTTGCACATCTTCTGGTTTTTTTATTGATACCAGTTTTGCAATAGATTTTGAACTGAGTTGGAATTTATCTAAACAATCTTCAATTCCTTCTCTAATGGTTTCTTTTGTAGTATCCCAATGTAATCCAATTCCAATTACTAGGCTTTGAGGACGATATATCACAGATTCTTTAGATATTTCTTTATCGATGACTTTATCAGAAATTATAAGACAAGCTTTACAATTTGATTTTTTTAAATCCTCCATGTTTTCATAAATTAAAACATTTTTTGGCAATTTTTTATACCAATTTTTATTGCCTGCTTCTTGAAAAACACCAATAGGTTCTTCGTTTACCATATGTGCACTAATTTTTGTCACAGTAGAGTCATTCTCAATCTTCCAATTAAATTCCCTTCCTACAAGATCAACTGCTATCGTTTTGTTAACATCTGCTGCAGTAGTAATTATAGATAATGCTCCAAGCTTATTTGCTATTTCTTCGGTTAATTTGTTAGCTCCTCCTATATGTCCAGACAAAACACTAATTACAAAATTTGTCTTATCATCAATTACGATTACTGCGGGATCAGTTTTCTTATCTTTCAAATATGGTGCAATTAATCTAATTACTGCACCTAACGAGAAAATACAGATTAATGCATTATTATTTTTGAAAAGTTCAACAATTTTTTCTGATGTAGGCTCAGAATACCATGTAATCCCAGTCTTTTCATTTGATAGTTTTGAAGGTGCAAATATACTCCATTCTGGAAATAATTTCTTTAGATTTTCACCAATATTTACTCCATTTTTGGTAATAGCTAGGACGGAAATTTTTTCCATAATCAAAATCTTTCAACTTTAATAAAATACCTTACTCTTCAGATTTTCTAGCCAAAATATTTCCATCAAAACCAAACAATATGACATCTATTGCAACTTTTTCTTCAGAATGTTTTCTCATATGTTGATACGTCTCACTACAAATCAAGTCAAAAAATCCTTCTATCCTATTTTCTTGAATTATTTCAGAAACATGCCTTGCTGTATTTGCTTTTTTAATAGCTTGAATTAGATTATCTTCTGCATTACATCTTTTAGCTAATTCTGATAAAAAATTCATGTCTACCTTTGAGCCTTTGACATGAGTTTGTTTTACACCGGCTGCCATCTTTGCAAGTTTTCCAATAAAACCAACAACATATGCTTTTTTGATGTCTTTTCTGCCACATTGCTGAATCGTATATCCTGAAAAATCACCCATCTGAACAAAACAGTGTTCTGGCAAATTTATCATCTTCTTTGCAAAATCTTCACTTCTTCCGCCTGTTGTAAGTACTACCGTATCATTACCCATTGCAACTGCTACATCCAAATTTTGCCTTATTGATGCTGCATATGATGCTGTAGAAAATGGAATAACAATTCCACTAGTTCCTAAAATTGAAATTCCGTTTGTAATGCCTAATCTAGGATTGTCAGTTTTTGGTCCTAGTTCTTTACCTTTAGGAACTGAAATGACTACTCTGATTCCTTTTTTCAAAAAAATTTCTTTTCCAACCTCTCTTAAGTTTTCAGCAATCATTTTTTTAGGAACTGGGTTTATGGCGGGTTTGTTAATTTCCAAACCTAATCCAGGCTTGGTGACAATTCCTACTCCTTCGCCCCCATCAATCTCAATTTCATTTGTTTTGTCAGTGATTTCCAACTCCACGATAATTTCTGCACCATGAGTAACATCAGGATCATCTCCGCCATTTTTGATTACAGAACATTTTGCATTATTAGTTGTAAATTCACAATAATGAATCGGAATCTGAATAAAAGATCGTTTAGGTAACAAAATATCTACATTTTCTATTTTTTGCTGATTAATTACGGATAACAATGCGGCTTTAGATGCTGCAGTTGCAGAACTCCCTGTAGTGTAACCTGTCTTTAATTTTACCTTCTCTTCTTCCATGCATGACATATTCATTTTATGGTATTAACTCTTATTTCATCAATTTCAAATTCAACCAAATAGATTTAAAATTAAAACTAACTTTCTTCCATTATGGTCAAATATCCTAAGATTGTCGTTACAGGAGCAAGTGGTTTTATTGCAAAAAATCTTAGAAAATATTTATCTAAACAAAATATTGATTTGATTTCAATATCTAGAAGTGATTTTAATAAATTTAATTGTGAATCTAAAATCATCTCAAAAAACTATAATGAAAAAAATCTTCTTCAAAAAATTAAAAATTCAGACGTATTGATTCATCTTGTTGGAATAGGAAAACAGTCTGTGAAAACTGATTATGACATGATAAATACAGAATTTACAAAACATATTGTAAATCTGAGTAAAAAATCTAAAATTAAAAAAATTATCTACTTTAGTGGTCTGGGAGTCTCTCCAAATACATCGTTAGGTTACTTTATTTCAAAATATAATGCAGAAAAACAAATCATTGACTCTGGCTTAGATTACACCATTTTCAGACCGTCATACATTGTTGGAAAAGATGATCTTTTTACAAAATATCTAAAAAAACAAATTAAGAATGGAGAAATTATAATTCCAGGCTCTGGCGCATATTCAATTCAACCAATTCATGTGACCGATGTAGTAAAAATCATTTTTGAGGCTATTACTGAAATGAAATTTAATAATAAAATCATTGATCTTGTTGGGCCTAGTTACGTTACTTTTGAAAAATATGTAAAACTCTTCTCAAAAGGAACTAAAACAAAAATAAGAAAAATAAATTTGGAAGACGCATATCATGATGCCATAATTAATCCAAAATCTGATTTTGGAGTTGATGATCTCAATATACTAATTGGTAATTTTAAGGGAAATCATGAAAAGTTAAGGAAAATCTCTAAACTGAAATTCCAATCCGTAATAGACCTATTAGAGTCCGGCAGATTGCTTTAATGTTTCAGATTTGTCAGTTTTTTCCCAAGTGAATTCTGGCTCATTTCTTCCAAAATGACCATAAGATGCTGTTTTTTTGTATATTGGTCTCTTTAAATCCAATTTTGAAATGATTCCTGACGGTTTCATATCAAAATTCTTTCTGACTAAATCCTCAATCTGACTTTCAGGAATTTTGTTTGTTCCAAAAGTATTGACATAAAGTGATACGGGCTCTGCAACTCCGATAGCATATGCAAGTTGGACTTCACATCTATCAGACAATCCTGCTGCTACCAGATTTTTTGCAATATATCTGCACATGTAACATGCAGATCTATCTACTTTTGATGGATCCTTACCTGAAAAAGCCCCTCCACCATGTCTTCCAAATCCGCCATAACTATCAACAATAATTTTTCTTCCTGTTAATCCTGCATCTCCATGTGGACCGCCAATTACAAATTTTCCTGTAGGGTTAATGTGAATTTTAATATCATCATTCCATAGACTTCCTAAGACTGGCTTGATGACTTTGTCAATAATTTCCCTTGAAATTTCCTCTTGAGAAACTTCTGGTGCATGTTGTGTTGAAATTACTACTGTTTCAATCTTAGTTGGTTTGTTGTCTTCATATCTAACAGAAACTTGTGTTTTTCCATCAGGTCTTACCCAAGTAAGAACATTATTTTTTCTAACATTGGCTAATTTTTGTGCAAGCTTTTGTGAAAGTAATATTGGCATTGGCATTAGCTCTTCTGTTTCATTTGTGGCATATCCAAACATCAATCCTTGATCTCCAGCCCCTTGCTCTTTGTCTTTAGTAGCTGTGACACCCTGACTGATATCTGGACTTTGAGAATGAAGACGTAAAGTCACTTCACAAGATTCAGTATCAAACATCAGATCTTTATTGTCATATCCGATCTCTCTGATTGTTTTTCTGACCAGTTCCTCTTGAGCTTTTTTATCAAAATTTGCTTTAGATGTCACTTCACCTGCAACTGCTACAAAATCGGTAGTAACCATTGTTTCAACAGCAACTCTTGAATCTGGATCCTGTCGAAGGTACTCATCCAAAAATGCGTCAGAAATATTGTCACATATCTTGTCTGGATGACCTTCTGTTACTGATTCAGATGTAAATAGAAAATTATTGGTCATAAAACCACACTTGTAACTAAAGTTCGTTTTCTAGTTTGATAAATAATACATTGTTGCCTCTTACGATAACTCTGCCATAATTTGCAATTGTTTTACCGTCATGAAGCTCTTCAGCGTCAGTCATAATCAAATTCATATAAGAATCGACATTGTCCATTTTTCCTTTGTATTCGACTTCGTTTTTCAGTCTTACAGTAACTTTCTTCTTTGTACTTTTTTGAAGGGTCGTTAGAGGTCTTTTTGCGCTGCTTGATTGGGACACTAATTGTTCACTTGTTTTGCAACCTTGTTCTCTAGCATAAAAGCCTTACCTCTTTAGTAAAGATTGAAATTCCTTAAATTTTTTCTTCCTTTTCTAATAATTATACAAATGATTTCTACCGGTTTACAAAAATTAGACAAATTCCTGTCTGGAGGAATTCCTGATGGTATAATTGTCGATATTTTTGGTGGACGCGGATCTGGAAAAACTCTATTATCATTTCAATTAATGATAAATTCAATCAAAAATGGTGGCAATGTTTTGTATTTGGATACGTCAGGCGGATTTAGACCTGAACGAATCTTAGAAATTCAAAAAAAATTAAAGATAGATATTGATTTACTTGAAAAAATAACAGTATCTAGAATTACAAATACTTCAGAACAAATCAAATCGTTGCAAAATATTGCAGAAAATAATTTTTCTTTAATAGTAATTGATAATATCACTGATTTGTTTTCTTATGAGTACCAAAGTGATGAATCCGTTTTTGAAAAAAACTCATTATTTATGAAATACATGCATGAATTATCAAAATTTGCAATTACAAATAAAATTCCAATCGTTGTTACTAATATGATTAGAACTATGGATGATAAAGAGGTTGAACATATGCAAAGTGCAATTGATCCATTCACGCATATCAAAATTCATCTTTTCAAGAACTCGTCAAACTTTACTGGTGAAATCTATTGGGCATTGAAAAAAGAAAAATTTTCTTACACGATTACGAAAATTGGACTTTCTGATGATACTGAAGATTTTTAATGCTCTATTCTTGAGTTAAATAATGACGGGACTTTTTGATTCAATTCCAATTATTATTATAGTTTTATTTGCACTTGGCATAGTCGGTGTAATTGTTTATGAAAGATCAAGATCAAATGATACGATCAAATCAAGTTCTTGATTCTTTATTTGGAAAATTTGGATTTTCTAAGCTGACAGAAATTCAGAAAAAAGCATCGCCAATAATTTTACAAAAAAAAGACTGTCTTGTTATTGCACCAACAGGTTCGGGAAAAACTGAATGTTCAGTCATCCCAATCTTTTCACTTTTAAAAAATTTTAAAAAAACTGGAAAGATTAAAACCCTTTACATTACTCCTTTAAGGGCATTAAATCGTGATGTCTTTAGAAGAATTACAAAATATGCGCATGCAAATCAACTAACGATTGAGATTCGGCATGGTGATACTAGCCAAAAAGATAGAAAAAAAATCACTGAAAATCCACCGGACATTCTAATCACAACTCCTGAAACTCTAGTAATTCTTTTAACACAAGTCAAAATGCTTACCGCATTATCTGATTTAGAATGGATTGTAATAGATGAGGTACACGAGCTGTTATCCAGTGAAAGAGGCTCCCAACTGTCATTAAGTATTGAAAGATTGGAATTAAACTCAAAATTTCCCCTTACAAAAGTTGGATTGTCTGCAACAGTTGGAAATTTTGATGAAGCAGGAAAATTTGTCGTAGGTACCAAACGAAAATGTGCAATAATTAGAGATACGTCCGTACGAAAATATGATGTAGAAATAAAGTATGTTAACGGAACAATTTCTGATGTAGCAGAAAAAATTATTGAATATGTATTGGAATTAGATTTGGATTCGCCCATACTTCTTTTTACTAATACCAGGGGGGAAGCTGAATTTTTAGCATCAATATTAAAAGAAAAATCTTCCATTCCAATTGAACTGCATCATGGTTCTCTCTCAAAAGAAGTAAGAGAAGAAACTGAACTAACTTTACGTGAAGGAAAACGTGGCATTGTGGTATGTACATCTTCTCTAGAATTAGGATTGGATATTGGATCCGTTGAATTAGTAATTCATTATGGTTCTCCAAGACAAGTATCAAAATTTGTTCAAAGAATAGGAAGAAGTAAACACAATCGTGATGCATCAGCTCAAGGATTAATCATTACAAATAATCCTGACGATGAATTTGAAGCACGAGCCATACTTGATCGTATTGAAGAAGGCTCAATAGAAGAGCAAAAAATTCATGATGGTTCCCTTGATGTTTTAGCTCATCATCTAGTTGGACTGTCAATGCAAATTGGAGAAATTTCAGTTGAACAAGCTTTTGATTTAGTAACAAAAGCTTACTCCTTTAGAAATTTAAAAATTGAAGATCTAGTAGACGTATTGGATTTGCTTGATTCTAACTATTTGATATTTTTTGATAGAACAAAAATGACTTTTTGGAAGAAAGGACGCTCATTCAAATATTATTTTGAAAATCTCTCGACGATTCCTGATATTCTAAAATTCAAAGTTTTTGACAGTGTTGGCAAAAAAATCATTGGATCTTTGGATCAAAGATTTGTAGGTGATTTTGGTGATTCAGGAAATATCTTTGTACTCAAGGGCTCGCAATGGCGAATACTAAATGTTGATGAAAAATCATTTAGTGTCAATGTTGAACCTTTCAGGGGAGGAGGAATCACAGTTCCATATTGGGAAGGGGAAAGTATTCCTATTGATTATAAGACTGCACGCAAGGTAGGAAATTTTCGTAGTAAAGTCAAGGGTGGGAATTTTACATTGACGAATAAGATAATTGAAAAATTAAGTTTTGATAAAATTCCTGATGAGAATAACATAGTAATTGAATCAAATAGATCTCAAGGCTCAATCGTAATACATTCTTGTTTTGGAACCAAAATCAATTCTACATTATCAACACTGCTTTCCTCCATGCTTTCCTCCATGCTGGGATCTGTAGTTGATTCCCGTTCTGATGGTTACAGAATAGTTTTGTCTTCCCAATCTCGCATTTCAGAGAAACTTTTCCTTGAAGTACTAAAAGATGATTATGATTTACAATCAATTGTCAGTGCATCATTGACTGGAACTCATAATGTAAACTGGAGGACATGGTGTGTTGCAAAAAAATTTGGTGTAGTTGGTCGCGGTGCAATATATGAAAGAAAATCTGCTCGATTCTTGTATGAACGGTATTCTAAAACAGCTCTTGTACATGAAGCTCTACGTGAATTGTTTCATGACAAGTATGATCTTAAAAACTCTGACAAAATTCTAAAAAAGATTAAAGACGATGAAATTCATGTTACTTGGTTTGAAGTTGATCAATTTTCAAAGCTGGCAGAACCCATCTTAGATCATACTGCAAAATATTATTCATCTCCGGCAAATCTTGACAAAGGCATCCTTGATCTTGTTAAAGCCAGACTTGAAAAGACCAAACATCGTCTGATTTGTGCTCGCTGCGGAAAATGGGAACGTGTATTTCAAACATTTGAGGTCAAAAACCTAATCGTATGTCCTTATTGTAAAGCGAGGCAAATTACTGCAACGTATTATTCTGATTTTGATCTTCCTAAAATTATTCGTAAAAAACATGACGGAAAAAAACTGACTGCAGATGAAAAACACAAGTATCAACGAGCCTGGAAAGTCGCTTCCCTAGTTGAAAATTTTGGCAAAATTGCCATTACCGTAATATCTGGATATGGCGTAGGTGCTGATACTGCAGCAAGAATATTGAGAAATATGATAGATGAAGAGCATTTGTTTAAACAAATCTATGAGGCAGAAAGACAATATGTTGTAACCCGAGGCTTTTGGGATTCTTAATTCTTTTTTGTTATTTTTGAAAATGGCGTAACAAACAGTTCTATTCTACCTTCTAATCCTGCTTTAGCATTAAGTCCGGTGATGGAAATAATTTCTCCCAATTCACACTTGTCAATAATTCTTGCCTGATTTCTCCAACCCTTTACCCAAATTTGTCCTGTATCGTCTTCAACAAACATTTCTGAAAGTGCGATTGATTCACCTGATTTTGTTTGGACCTCACGTCTTTCAGGAACTTTCAAAACTATTGCCTCAATACAATAGCTTTCATCTGCTTTGACATCACTAATTTTTGTCCTGAGTTGAGACAATAAAGGAATGGATTCATCATTGTCTAATTTTCTTACAAAAGAATTTTCATCTAGCGTAATCGAATTACCATAAATTTTTGACGGCATGCATTCTATTACATCTCCTTCTACACAGATACTAGTTGAATTTGAAGAATCACTAATGTTAAATAAATTCCTTTTATTGTCAACAGCTAAAATCATATTTTTACCATTTTCTGTTGGAATGATTGACAGCACTCTGGTTATGACTGGCTCTGCTTCTTTTCCTCCTTCAATTTCAATAATTGTTGCATCATTTCCATGAATTTCCAATCCTTGATTTCCTGACTTTACTCTAACACCAAGCAATCTCACTTTGGCTGCTTGTGAAATCATATTTGGAATGGCAGATTCATCTTTCCCCCATAGTACTACTCTCATTCCACTTCCATCTTTTCCTTTCAGCCTCATTCTTAGTGCCTTTCCAGGCATGCCTCGAGAATTTGTAAATTCCATGCCACTAATTACACCATCAATTGTTCCTGAAATCACAAGATCTTTTTGTCCCTCTTGAGATTCACTGACGTCTTTTGTAATCGTATCAATAGTTGGAATTTCGCTTTTCATATCTGCAGTCTCTATATTTGAGCCAGAACCGATGTTGATTGTTGGAGAACCATCAAGATCTGATTTAACATAAGCTTTAATGATTTTGATTAAATCCCCCGGCTTTAGATTTTCAACTCCTGGGAGATTTGCTTTTTCATCCCATAACTTTACACTAGCTGTAGAATTTCCATCATACACTGTCATTGTTCGAAGATAAAATGGAGAGCCATCTTTTCTAGAAAATTGTTTTGCAGGTGAAAGATTCAAAACTCTTGTTTCTAATGAAATTTCTTTTGCTCCAGCGTATAGATCCTTTATGCCAATTTCAACTTTGAGTGGTTCAGATAACGTAATTCCATAGTCAGATGCGATCAAAAACAGTGCTCCTTGATCTGTCAGGTATCCTGCCCCGATCTTTTCCTTCTTTAGTTTAATCTGCTCCTCAATATCAGAACGAGTTAGTTTGGGTTTCTGATCCAATAGTTTTTGCAAAAGATCGTCAAATTCAGACAAGTCAATGGGTCTAAACTGAGCGGATTTATAAAAATTTCATCTAAAAAAGTAATATTACATTCAGCAATGGATCAGATCAAAAATATTTTCTCTTAAACTTAATGACTTTGTATCTAGAGAATTTCGGAAGCAAGCTTTTCCGATAGTTTCGGAGTTTCGGAAGCAAACGATAGACAAATTGAACATCTAGATATATTTCAGAAAGAGGATAAGTTGTATTATCGATTTATTGTAAAGAGAAACAACAGATTAAGATCTTCAATACTTCAAGTTAAAATCAGAGATATCGGAAAGATAAAATCTGAAACTAGAGAATTTAATCTGAATGTAGACAGGAAGAATTCCGGTATGAAAAGATTGAAAGTATGGATGGTGGAAAAATGAATGAGTCGATGCCATTGTCTTTAAACCATTTTAAGAACAGCTTCAAACTTTGAACCCATATCTTTAAACTTGTCTCAATCTTATTTGCAATAATGTCTGAATATCAATATTTTGTAACAAATTTTCTCTGTCCTCACTGTGAAAGTAAAACACCCATTAGAAAAATCATAAATGAGCAAGATAGAGGGGATCTTGATTGGTTCTATCATATAGGACAATGCATGAATCAAGAATGCCAAAAATTTATCATGTTTGTCTATAAACGAGATCCAAAAGGACCTTCAGTTTTACATCCTTCAGCACCAATTCCTGTTATACTCGTTCACCACTATTCTACTAGATCCCCAAACATGCATGAATCAATATATGAAAATGCAAAGAATTCTTACCTAGAAGGAATTCAATGCATGGACGTTGGTGCGAACCATGCTGCTGTTTTGATGTTTAGACGAGGCATTACAAGATGTTTGTATTGAACAAAATACAACTGAGGATAAGCTAAATAATCAAATTGATGAAGTATTTCCAGACCGAATGAAAGATGCTGCACATGAAATAAGATTGTGGGGAAATTTTGGTGCACATCCAGATGAAATTATCCAAATTGTTCAAGAAGAAGATAGTATTCAAATGAAAGAACTCTTGGATTTAATTTTTCAAGATATCTACATTATGCCTTTTAAAATTAATGAGGCAAAACAAAAAAGACAAGAAAACTAATTCTGGCATTTAAAAATAATAAATTATAATCTAAAACATAACACAAACCTAGGCATAAAAAGGGGGATTTCCATTTTTACTCTTTACCGATGAATTCATTAACACTCGAATTATGGTTCTAGATTAGCATTACCCAGATTGAACACATTAACTACTTTAGTAGGAAGACTGGAAAACGCATCGTGAATTGCATTTCTGCTAAAAACCTTTCAAAATCCTATGGATCTTTAAGGG
>Ga0224512_10001016_pt1 | contig 27975 bp, 28 predicted proteins | sample SF_May12_sed_USG_4_FD_169103 | JGI IMG/M metagenome (GOLD analysis project Ga0224512, IMG submission 169103) | Sediment microbial communities from San Francisco Bay, California, United States - SF_May12_sed_USGS_13 | ecosystem: Environmental > Aquatic > Marine > Sediment | place: USA... | reverse complement strand
CGAAAATCGCCATTCTTGTTATTCGTGCTCTGAGAATTCATGGATGAATTATTCAGAGCTTCCATAGATAGGCGTGCTTCGATGACGGACCTTATGGATTGCTCTGCATAAACTGATCGATAAGCGACACCAGTGTGCTTGGGGCGTCTTCCTGGCAGTAGTGTCCGGCATTCGCTAGTCGCACCACCGGCCGCTCTGGCCAGAGCGCCTGGAAATCGCCTATTGCGAGATCCGGAGGAATGGCATGATCGCGCATTCCTTCTGCCAACATGGCGGGGATACTCTTGAGAGCGGAGACTCCGGCCGCGCCCTGTTGTACGTATTCGCGGATACGAACATGATAGGCGTCGAGCGGGAACTCGATGGCGCCGATGCATTCAGGCGGTGTCGTGAACGGCGAGGAGTATGCGCGCAACCATGCTTCCGTCACCACCGACGAATTTTCAAATCCAGGAATTTTCATAACCGACAACACGGTGCTGCCGAGATGACTAAGCACCGCCTCGGTACGCCCGCTCTCCAGGCCCTCTCCGATCCACCGAAACCAGCGGCTGTCCTGTAATCGCGGCAAGTCTTTACGACCGGCCGTACCGTAACCGGCAAAGCTGTTGGCGAAAAACATTCGTTTCACACGATGTGGATATCGCGCAGTGAATTGCGTGCCAATCGGGCCGCCCCAGTCCTGCATCACAAACGTAATTTTTTCCAAATTAAGAGTTTCGATCCAATGGGTCAGATTATCGACATGGGATTCGAGGGTGTACTCGCGATCCGGTGGCGTATCCGATCTGCCGAATCCCATATGATCTGGGACCAACACCCGATAGCGCAATGCCAGTGACGGTATCATGTTGCGATACAGGTAACCCCAGGTCGGTTCGCCGTGCAGGCAGACAATAGGCTCCGCATCCAGCGGGCCCTGGTCTACGTAGTGCAGGCGGAACGCCGCGGCGTCGTCGTCGATTGGAATCTCGTGGAAGCACGGCGCGAACGGCCACATGCCATCGAAAGTATCGTTGCTATCGATCATCATCCCTACACCGAACTACACCGATTGCGAGTCCCATCGTCGCTGCTGCGGATTAAGAAGGTAACGCATCGCAGGCGCGGCGACAAACGTGTTGCGCCGGGGGGCCCGGGCCAGCCCTACAGTTGCTTAGGGTTCACTGGTCGAGCAACCGCGTCGGGAAAGACGTTACAGGAACGTCTGTTTTGCGAATTCTGCGAGTTGCTTGGCCGCCGTATCGAGCGCGTGCTTCATCGAGCCACCGAACATTCCTTTATCCATTCGCGACGTCGCCTCAACCGAAGCCAGGGTATTTCCAATCACATCGAGGTAGCGGATCACAACGACGACCGAACCCGCACCGCGATTTCGGTAGCCATTGTCACGCACCCAATACCAGGACGATAAGACCTAGCAGCGAAAACCGGATTACTTTAATCGGATAGCCTCCCGCAATCGGTTAACTGGCGACGCCAACTTATGTGGCGTTCCACCACGCTAACGGCTGTGGCTTAAGGCTGGATTAAGGGCGGCGCCGACAGAATCAACCTACGCGGTCGGGTCCGACTCGTCATCGCTAGGCAGTTCGAGCAGTGGCACGGACTTCACCGCATTGCCCGCGATTCCCTTGACCGAACTGTACATGTGGTTGGTGTTCAACAAAACTTTTTGAATTTGCTTCTCGCGCTTTTTCCACAAACTTTGCATCGATCGCTTTTCGGCATCCAGATCCACATTCATTTGCGTAAATCCTTCTACAATAGCTTCAACCTGGAGCCGAAATTCGTTGCCGGTAAGATAATCGTAGAGCATTGTCATCTTGTCGCCCTTGTTTTCCTGGGTGGCTACTGCAAGGCCGACGCGAATTACGGTCTCTCTCAACACCGAACAAAGTCCGCGAAATTCTTCAAAGCTGCACACCCATATGCCATCCCTTAGACCCATACGGTGCATATCACCGGGCATCGACTCCGTCACCAATACGCCGATATCGGCATTCTTCTCTCGTATGTCGTTCTTGAACTTCTCAATCCACGTGGGCTGAAACCCCTTGGTTCGTTTGCTCTCGTAATAGATGCTTCCGCAGTTCTGCCGAGTGGGAGTATTGACGATCTGTAGACAATCGGCACCGCGCGCACCCTTTTTAATTTCGACGACTTCATCCAGCGGAAATTGCGTGCTCAACCAATCTTCGACAGCTAGCTCCTGAACTTCGCCTTGCAACTGCATGGAGCTTTGCTCTGCTTTCCGTTGGGCGTCTTTCAGCTGCTGGTTCAACTGCGCGATTACCTGTTCTTTCTCGGACAGCAGCAGCATCGACCGTTCCATTTCGAGTTTCGTAATTCGCTCTCGCTCGGCGGCCAGCCGCTCGGTTAGTTTTTTCTCCGATTCGGCTTCGATGGCATCTTTTAGTCCGTCCTTCTCCCGGGTCAGCCGTTCGATAGTAGATTTGGCTTTATTAAAGTCCTTGAGCTGTTCGGATTTCTCGGTCAATTCGCTCCGTAGCGAATCGAGTTGCTTCGATTGTTGCTCATTAATTTCGGCCTTTATGCGGGCGACCAGTTGTTTCTGCTCCGATTCAATACCAGCTTTGATGGCAGCCGCGACTTGTTGCGTTTGCTGCTGCTTCTCCTTTTCTAATTGCTCCCGATCGGCACCTAGCGCATCGCGCTCGCTCTTAAATTTCGATTTTTCCCGAAGCAGCTCGTCGTTGTATTTCTTCTTTAGTTGAGCGTCGACCTGATGGTACAAAATGTCTTGCACATCTATCGATTGGCCGCAATTAGGACATTTAATTTTGTTACCAGAAGAATCCATGATGCCAGAACGTTACCTTTTACCAACTGTCCGTGCCGACGCAAATCGGCGATCCATCAACGACAACCAGATCGGCACAACCAATTCATGCGGAGCGCTAATCACTGCTACGCATCCAATAAGCCAAACTTGTCGTTAAATATTATATTGACCATAATCCAATTTGTGCCTATAGAAATACAGATTCCACGTCGTCGGATGAGTATCGTGTTTCGATAAATAAATGGAGCGGCGGTGATTGCTCGCCCCATTTCGTAACTCCGGCGTTATGACGGTTGAATGCTACAGTGCGGGACGACCTCATAATGTTGAACCACGGGAAACGGATCGTAAAAGTGGTGCAGCAAATCTCGCCAGCGCTGATAGGCCTCGGAATTTCGAAATCCTTCGGTGTGATCGAGTAATGTTTCCCATTCGATGAGTAACATATAACGGTTGGCATCCTCGATGCACTTCTGCAATCGGTGTGACAAATAACCCGGCATCGCCACGACGATTGATTGTGCCTCCGCGAATGCAGACTCGAATTGTTGGGCCCGACCTGGCTTAACATCGAGGATAGCAACCTCTAGTATCATTTCGGCTAGTTGAGCAGGTTGCGCCACGTTACGGCCTGTGTCATCGCTTGTTCAGTGGTAATTGTTTAAGGGGCGACGCGATCGCACCGCGTTGTTCGCTGCTAATCTCCTGAGTTATTCGCCGATTCGACGCGGGATAGTTTTTTAGACGATATCCGCTCCTGTGGTCGAGCCGGGGGCGAATCGGGCGTGGCTCGAACCCACCGCCACAGTTCGGGCATAAATCGAATAGCCTCGTCTCGACGCAATTCGCACAGCGAGTGCGCTCGGATGAGTAGATCCAAGCCTCCGTCGAATTGGGCGGGAGATCCTTATCGCAACATTCGGAATTTGGACGCAGCTCAAGCATTACTGTTCTCGTACGCGTGCAATCGTAGCGCAGAACCTAACTTGGTTGAGAACAATGATCAAGCCGTTGTAATACATTGCGTGCTGTCGATCCGTAGCTCCAGGCCGTACTGGGTGAAGGGTGCTCCGCCGACATGAGGCAGCGGCACCCACCACGAGTAGACACCGTAGCGCTGTCGATTCAGTCTTATCGGAGAGTTCATAATTTGGCAATTGTCCAACAATAGATCGACCGCGACGACCCGCTTGGCCCACTGCATCACCCACGATGCAACGGTTGCATTACATCGATACCACAATTCTCGGCCCATTGTGGGTTCACAAAACCCCAGCGTCGGATGCCGTACTCGAATCGAACCGTAACGACTATCTCTTTGCGCACTGGCCAAGCGTAGTCCGTCGGCGGCCCGAAATACGATTTCGACCGCAAAACGATCCTCGGTGCCTGGTGCGGTGGCAATATCGTGCACGGATACCCAAACGTAACCGCGCAAGCCCGACCAAACGAAACCACCCGCCACCAAGGCCGCCGCGACGATGGCGATAACTGACACGCAGACGATCAGACGCCGCCGCCACCGGTTAGCAGAGTTTGAAGATGCCGACACGTGCTGCCGATCAGCGCGGGCGTATTACTCGTCGACGGGGCCGTGGGCGACAATATTTCGCTCGCGGGCAGTGGCCACAAATCGCGGCGCGCTATCATGCACATCGAACCACGAGATACGTTCGCCGTAAAAAACATGGCTCTGCGCGGGATAGTCTTCGGGATGATCGAGCGTGCTGATATAGATATGAATTTCATCGTCGTAGCGATCCGCCTCGTAACTCAGCGGTGTGCCACAAGTGGTGCAAAAACGACGCCACACGCCCGGTGATGACTCGTACACACCGGAGCTGCCGGTATTAAAAGTAAAGTTCGAATATCGAAAGCCCACGAAAGTTGTAACCGGGGCACCGGTACTACGCCGGCAGCTGTGGCAGTGACAGTGTGCAACCCACAGTGGCGGGCCGGCGACTTCGAAACGCACAGCGCCGCACAGGCAACCACCGTTGGCAATATCGCTCATCATGCGATCCTCGTCGTCAAGCATCGGTATTATACCGACCAATACCGACCAATACCGACCGCCAATCCGAAATTTCTTCAATTGGAGTCTTTATCAATTCTGGACCGGCCATTCCACCCGTAAATTTTTCGCGAGATCCGGCCGCGCGCCACGTACTCAAACGAGTTGCGATTCGTTCCTATTCCCCTGGCGAGAGTAGTTTTCCCATACTAATGAGGTTCTCTACACGGTAGCCTAGCTTGCTGTAAAACGCGGCTACTTCGGTATTGGTATCGCGTATTTGCAGGTTCACCTTCGGACACCCTATGCGCTGCAGCGCAATCTCAGCATGCCGCACCAGTTGTTCGCCGAACCCGCAGCGGCGGTGACTTGGTTTTACTGCGATGGAATTTAACCAACCGCGGTGACCATCGTAGCCGGCCATAGCCGTACCGACGAGTTCGGTTTCGACTTCCAAAACAAAAAATAACTCCGGATGCCAAAGTCGTTTCTGTTGAATCACAAGGTGCGGTGCGTTATGGGGCGGATCGTCGGGAAATATTTCCTGCCACAATCGCGTGACCTGGGCCTCGTCTTGCGGGCGGAATGGCCGAATATTCGCCATCAGCGACCAGCCCGAGCCGACTCCGACGCACGCTGTTCTAATTCCTGCAAAACCTGCAGCGCAGCGCGTGCCCGATCGACAGGCACGAACAGATGGTCGTGGTAATACGCAGATACGGTGTTTGCCGGTATACCGTGCGCTGCAAGCGCCGCGCTGACGGCGGCCAGTAAGCCGACCGCATCTAAACTGGAATAGACCTGTAGCGTAATCATGCGGGCGATTAATGTGTACGGGAGTTTCAGGCGATCGGCTTGTTCGCGCAGCACAATCACGGTAACGCCTTCTGTCTCGAAAAATGTACCAAGCGCTCGCTCCGGCAATCGCTCGTATTCGCCGATGTCGAGGCTGCAAATGACATACTCACCCTCTGCCAGAGTGGGCGCCAAATTTTCTAGCAATATATTGAGATTCGCCTCCGCGTTCACCGCATCACACCGGTCGCAACGTCAGCCAACCCCTGCTGCATGACTCGCGCAACATGTAACGCACGACGTCCCACCCCATCGTAAATCTGCTGGCGGCAACTCGTGCCGTCCGCAATGATAATAGTCTCGGCCTCGGCAGTGCGCAGCTGTGGCAATAGATCCAATTCTGCTATTTGCATAGATACATCGTAAGTTCCGGCCCCGAACCCGAACGCTCCGGCCATGCCGCAACATCCGGCAACGATGGTATGCACGGTTAGATCGTCGATTTGCCCCAGTACAGCTTGTACCGACGGCATTACCGCAAACGCTTTTTGATGGCAGTGGCCATGCAGTAACGCACGACGGCCGCGCAACCCGGGCATTCTGATCGCGTAACGGTTGTTTTCGTATTCGCGGGCGAGGAATTCCTCGAATAAATACGAGTGCCGTGCCAGGTCCGAAGTTTCCTGCGGCGGCAATAAGTTCGGATACTCGTCGCGGAACGTAAACAGACAGGATGGCTCCAAGCCCAGGACCGGAGTGCCGCGCTGCAAATGAGGCTGTAACGCTGCGAGCGTGCGCCGTGCTTCCGCGCGCGCCTCGTCCACCATACCAACGGAAAGAAATGTGCGCCCACAGCACAATGGCCGATCGCCGTCGCCCGCGGCCGCAAGCGATGGATTGTATCCGGCGGCGCGCAGCACCTGGATCGCGGCATGCACGTTGTCCGGTTCGAAATAGCGATTAAACGTATCGACAAATAAAATCACATCGCGCTCAGTATGTGCCGAACCCGAAGGATGGGTATTGTTAAATGGCCGTGGATGCCATGCGGGCAACCCGCGTCGGGCGCTAAAACCAGTCCACGCTTCGCTGCGTGAGGCCAACCACGGCCAGCGATTACGCAGATTTAGGAGCGTGCCAAAGCGTGACGCTACAGGCGCATAGCGCGGTAAGAAACCGATCAGTCGATCGCGTAGCGTACGACCGTGGCGCTTTTGATATTGATACTGAAATTCAATCTTCATTTTCGCCATGTCGACACCGGTCGGACACTCGCGCCGGCATCCCTTACACCCAACGCACAGCTCCATGGTATCGCGCATCGCATCCGTGGTCAGCGCGTCGGGTCCGAGCTGGCCGGACAATGCCAGGCGTAAGCTGTTGGCGCGGCCGCGAGTTAAATCGCGTTCGTTACCGGTGGCGCGGTACGACGGGCACATTACACCGACGTCGCGATTGCGGCACGCACCGTTGTTATTGCACATCTCCACGGCAGCACCGATGCCGCCCCACTGTGACCAGTCCAATGCCGTCGTGATCGGTGCTATCCGATAGCCGGGCTTAAAGCGGAACAGGCTCCGGTCATCCATCCGCGGCGGGTCCACAATTTTACCGGGATTCATACGCTGCTCGGGGTCGAACAGCGCTTTCAATTCCTCGAAGTTACGTACCATGCGCTCACCGAACATCACGCCGTGAAACTCCGATCGCACCAATCCGTCACCGTGTTCGCCGGAATGTGAACCCTTGTACTCGCGAACCATCGCGAATGCTTCCTCAGCGATAGCCCGCATCTTCACGGCATCGGTTTCAAGCTTAAGATTCAATACCGGACGCACGTGCAAACAGCCGACCGAAGCATGTGCATACCAAGTGCCGGTCGTGCCGTGTTTGCGAAATACCTCCGTTAACCGTTGCGTGTACTCGGCGAGATCGTCGAGTCGAACCGCACAATCCTCGATAAACGATACGGGCTTACCGTCGCCCTTCATCGACATCATGATATTGAGTCCGGCCTTGCGTACGTTCCAGATCGCTTGTTGAAAACCCGCGTCGACCGCCTCGACGACTCCGCCCGGAAATCCCAACTGCGCCATGTATTCACCGAGCCGGCGCAAGTCGGCAAGTTGAGTTGCGCGATCGTCGCCAGCGAATTCCACCAACAACAACGCGTCGGGTTTACCCTGTACGAACCGGTCGACCGTATCCCCGAACATGGGGATATCCCGCGATAGCTCAATCATTGTGCGGTCCACCAATTCAACCGCGCTAGGACCCAATTCCACCAAGTGACGGGCCGCACTCATCGCGTCGTAGAACGTCGGGAAGTGACACACACCTAGGACGCGATGCGCGGGAATCGGATGTAGCTGCAGTTGCAGTCGCGTGGATATCGCCAGCGTTCCTTCCGAACCCACCAGCAGGTGAGCAAGATTTACGCCGTGTGGACCGTGGTCGGGCAGCAACGCATCGATGTTGTAGCCACCAACCCTCCGCATCAAGTCTGGGAAACGCTGTTTAATTTCGTCGGCCTCACGGGCGCCCAATGCCAATACGGCGGCCGTTAATTCACGGCTGCGCGGCGAACGGTGATCCGCGGATAGATCGGTGTCGATTGGCCCGAAGTGCATTGATTGACCATCCGCCAACATCGCCTCGATCGCGACCACATTGTCGCGCATCGGTCCGTAGACAATAGAACGCGTACCACAGCTGTTATTGCCCGCCATACCCCCCAGCGTGGCACGACTCCCGGTCGAGATATCGACCGGAAACATCAGTCCGTGCTCGCGTAGCGTATTGTTCAACTCATCCATGACCACGCCCGGTTGCACCAAGGCCGTACGACGATCGGCGTCAATCGCAACGATCCGATTCAGATACTTGCTCGTATCCACCACCAGGGCTCGACCGACAGTCTGACCACACTGCGACGAACCCGCGCCACGTGCCAGCAGCGGCACGCTGGCATCGCGTGCAATATCGACGATTCGCTGAATATCGGCTTCGTTTCGGGGTACCACCACCCCGATTGGTTCGATTTGATAAATCGACGCATCGGTACTGTAACGGCCGCGCGCAAACGCATCGAACAACACATCGCCCTCGATTTCGCGCCGCAACCTTGCTGCGAGCTGCGGGTCACCGAGCGGCACCGAGCTTACCGCTAATTTAGGATTAACCATGGTATGCGGGTGGCCGCCGATATTGTTCCATGCCATAAACTCCACGTGAGGGTGCACGACATAAGAAACTTGCTTGAGGCAGCGAATTCATTGATATACGTTGCGGGACGGCGGCACTATTGCGCCGATGCGAAGATTCACAGGGTATTTGCATGCAACGGTTGCGTGCCGGGCTGCGGGGCTGTAGTCGGTTGCATTACGCCAAATTTGGATGCAGTATGCAATTGATACTAGCACTTAAATTTGCGCCTCAAATAGTATGCACAGCAGCGGGCGTCATTTTTTGCAGATACCCGGACCCACCAATGTTCCGGAACGCGTTTTGCGCGCGATCGACAGCGCAACCATCGACCATCGTGGGCCAAGCTTCCGGGATCTTGGTAATGAAGTGCTGGCAAATCTCAAACGGGTATTCCAAACCGACGCGCCGGTCGTGATTTTTCCGGCCTCGGGCACCGGGGCATGGGAGGCCGCGCTCGTAAATACGTTGAGTGCCGGAGACCGGGTGCTGATGTGCGAGACTGGGCATTTCGCAACACTGTGGCGTCATCTCGCCGAGAAATTTGGCCTCGAGGTGGAATTCATTGCCGGCGACTGGCGACATGGCGCCGACCCGCAAGCCGTTGAGGCTCGACTGGTTGAAGATCGCAACGGCGATATCAAAGCCGTGTGTGTCGTGCATAACGAAACGTCGACGGGCGTGACCTCGCGTATTGCTGAGATTCGTGCCGCCATCGACAGCGCACGGCATGCCGCGCTATTCCTGGTTGACACAATTTCATCGTTGGGCTCGATCGATTACCGCCACGACGACTGGGGCGTCGACGTCACGGTGGCGGGTTCGCAGAAAGGCCTTATGTTACCGCCCGGTTTAAGTTTCAACGCAATCAGCGATAAGGCCCGCAGTGCGGCCGTGCGAGCCACGCTGCCCCGATCGTATTGGGATTGGGCGGACATGCTGGCGGTCAACCGCAATGGTTATTTTCCGTACACGCCCGCCACCAACCTATTGTACGGCTTGCGGGAAGCGCTGAGCATGTTGCTGGAGGAGGGCATGGACAGGGTTTTCGCGCGGCATGCGCGGCTCGCAGAAGCCTCGCGGTGCGCGGTGCGCGCTTGGGGGTTGGAAATTTTGTGCCGTGATCCGCGCGAATACAGTGATTCGTTAACCGCTGTATTGATGCCCGAGGGCCATGACGCGGATTCGTTCCGCGCTACGGTACTCGACCGGTTCAACATGTCGCTCGGTAGCGGGCTCGGCCAACTCGCCGGCAAGGTGTTTCGGATCGGCCATTTAGGGGATTTCAACGAACTGATGCTGGCCGGCACGCTGAGCGGCGTGGAAATGGGGCTCGAGCTGAGCGAGGTGCCATATAATCGGGGCGGGGTCCAAGCGGCCCTGCTACAACTGAGCACCGATCGGCGCCGGGATGCAGCGGCGGCGAGCGCCGCCTAATCGGCGACAATCGACATTGGTATGATCTCGCAATGTTACGGAGTAACATCGACATGGAGGTCGGGCGAACCCCGTCACGAATGTCGCTGTCAATCACAATACTCAATACTGGAGGAATGTAGACGATGAATAAGTGGCTTAGCAGTGTAATTGGCGTCGCGCTGTTCGCGGCCGGTGGTTTTGGCGTCGCGAACGCGCAAGTAGAACTTAAATTTGGTCATGTCGGTGCGCCCGGCTCGTTATTCGCGATTTCGGCGGAGGAGTTCGCAAAACGCGCCAACGCGAAATTGGACGGCAACGCCACAGTAACTGTATATGGGTCGAGCCAACTTGGTAAAGACAAAGAGTTACTACAGAAGCTTAAGCTCGGCACCGTGGACTTCTCTCTGCCGTCGACGGTTATGTCAAGCGTTGCCGACGAGTTCGGTCTGTTCGAAATGCCCTATTTAATCAAAGATAGAGCTCACATGGCGCGCGTCGAGAAGGAAATTGTCTGGGACAAGATCGTTCCGGCCGCCGAAGCGAAAGGCTACAAAATTCTCGCGCTATGGGAAAACGGATTCCGGCACATCACCAATAACGTGCGCCCGGTCAACGTACCGGCCGATCTGCAAGGCTTGAAACTGCGTACCCCGAAGGGCGCCTGGCGGGTGAAGATGTTCCAAACCTATGGCGCGAATCCGACACCGATGTCATTTTCAGAGGTGTTCACGGCATTGCAGACCGGCACCATCGACGGGCAGGAAAACCCGTATGCGCAGATCTATAGTGGTAAATTCCAGGAGGTTCAGAAATTCTTGTCCGTCACCGGGCATGTGTATACCCCGGCCTATGTGACCGTAGGTGCGGACAAGTGGGCGCAACTCGATGCTGGCATCCGCGAGGTTTTGGAGGAAACCGCCAAAGAACTCCAGGCCTTCGTCTACGAGACGGCTGAACGGTTCGAGGTGGAATTATTGGATAAGATCAAAGCGGCGGGGGTCGAGGTCAATGAGGCGAACAAGCAAGCCTTCATCGATGCTAGCGGCGGCATTTATGACGAGTTCGCGACCAGCGTACCAGGCGGCGCGGACATGGTGACCAAGGCACAAGAGCTCGCCAACTAACCAGCCGTGATCCTAACTTGACGCCCCCGCCTTCACGGGGGCGTTGCTGGTTTGGTTCGCGGGTTTACCGAATCCAGTCGGATCGATGTTGCAGAAATTTCGAATTGCGATTCAACGTCTGCTCGAAGTAACGGTGTGCACGCTGTTACTGGCCTTGGTGATCATTGTGGTCGTGGCTGTGGTGTACCGTAAGTCTGGGCATTCCCTGGTCTGGTACGATGAGGTGGCGTCGATTGTGCTGGCGTGGCTCACCTATTACGGCGCGGCACTCGCTGCGTTGAAGCGTTCCCATATTGGATACTCCGGGCTCGTGGATGCCACGCGACGACCGCTGAAATTTATCCTTTTGATTGTCGCCGAAGCGGCCGTGATTGGGTTTTTTATTTTGCTGGCCTGGGTCGGCTATAAAGTACTCCTCGTGTTGGAGGGCGATAGTCTGGTAAGCCTGCCGGCGGTGTCGGTGCAAATTACGCAGTCCGTCATTCCGATCGGCGCGGCGTTGTTCGTCATTGCCCAGGTAGTGAGCTTGCCCGATCACTGGCGCCGCGCCACGTCCACTGGCGCTAGGTCGGCTGGGACCACGGCAGTGCGATCCGACGACCAGTTATGATTATCCTGCTGATGTTCATCGGGCTGTTCGCACTGATCATGATCAATGTGCCGATCGCAGTTGCGCTAGGCATCGTTGGGGTGGCGGCGATGCTGGCCGCTCAGGGTATCGGTATCCTGCCCAATATGGCACTCGTGATGTTTGACGGTGCCACCAATTTTCCGTTGATCGCAATCCCGCTGTTTATATTCGCCGGGGCCATCATGAATTCGTCCGGCATTTCACGGCGCTTAATTGCATTCGCGTCCGCCCTGCTGGGCTTCATCAAGGGTGGCTTGTCGATGGTAAACATCGGCGCCTCGCTGTTTTTTGCCGAAATCTCCGGCTCGGCAGTGGCGGATGTAGCGGCATTGGGATCGATATTGATACCGTCGATGAAACGTAAGGGGTATCCCGCTCCGTTTGCGGCGGCAGTCACCTCTTCGTCGGCGTCTTTAGCCATCATCATACCGCCATCGATTCCAATGATTTTGTACGCGGTTATGTCGGACAGTTCGGTCGTGCAATTGTTTGTGGCGGGTGTTGTCCCCGGTGTGCTGGGTGGTGTATCACTGATGGCGGTGGCCTATTGGTTTGCAGTGCGATACGACTACCCGGTCGAAGAAGCGTTTGGGTTCAAACGCGTGATACAAACATTCAAGGACGCCGCTTGGGCTTTTCTTTTGCCGGTAATCATACTGGGTGGAATTTTTGGAGGCTACGTCACCGCCACCGAAGGCGCGGGCTTGGCGGTGGTGGCGAGTTTGTTTATCGGCGGAGTGATTTACCGCGAACTCGACTTTCAGCATCTGTTGCGATCGATGATCGAGGGCGCCGAACAAACCGCCGTGGTCATGTTATTGGTGGCGGCATCGGCACTGGTGGGGGTATATCTGACTGAAGCGCAGGTACCACAGGATTTGGCGCGTGCTATTAGTGGTGCCACCGATAACAAGTGGTTTATATTGGGTTTGCTGAACATCTTGTTTTTGGTCATTGGTATCTTTTTACACTCAGCAGCGGCAATTATTCTGGTGGTTCCAATCGTCATACCTCTGATCACTGCGGTCGGCATCGATCCGGTGCACTTCGGCATCATCGTTACGCTTAATCTTGCTATCGGCCAGCAAACGCCGCCGGTAGCCAGTGTGCTGGTTACGGCCTGCTCGGTCGCGAAGACCGATATTTGGGAGGTGAGCAAGGTCAATATCTACTTTGTGGCGGTGTTGTTGTTGATGCTGATACTGGTAACGTATGTGCCAATTGTGCCGATGGGGTTGGTGGAATTCTTCTATCGCTAACGGAAGCAAGCATGTCCGAATTAATCCTCGCGCAACGCGACGGTGCAATTGCCACGGTTGTCCTTAATCGCCCGACGAAACTCAATGCGCTGACGAAGCCGATGTGGCAACAGCTCGGCGCGGTCATGAGGTCGCTGGACGCCGATGATTCTGTACGTTGTATCATCGTACGCGGTGCGGGCACAAAGTCGTTTGCCCCCGGCAACGATATTTCCGAATTTGAAAACGAACGCTCAAATATCGAGCAGGCTCGGGCCTACGGCAGCGTCATGCATGCGACGTTCGAGGCGTTCGCGAATTGCCGGCATCCAGTGGTTGCAATGATTCATGGAATCTGCGTTGGCGGCGGACTGGAGATCGCGGCGATGTGCGATTTGCGGATCTGCGGCGACTCGAGCCGCTTCGGTGTACCGATCAATCGACTGGGACTGGTCATGTCGTTGCTTGAATTGCGTGGCTTATACCAACTCGTTGGCCGTGCCGTGAGTTTGGAGATTTTGCTGGAAGGTCGGATATTCGATGCGGCCGAGGCCATGCAGAAAGGCCTGGTGACACGGGTCGTTGCAGACCAACGGGTCGAGGCCGAGGCAAACGCTTGTGCACTACGGATCGCAGAAGGAGCACCCCTGGTTGCACGCTGGCATAAACAATTTATTGGGCGATTCGAAGATCCGACGCCCCTTAGTGCGGCGGAGATCGACGAAGGCTACGCCTGCTACGGCACGGAAGATTTTCAAATCGGTTACCGTGCATTTTTAGCTAAGGCCACACCACGGTTCAAAGGTAGATAACATGGGACCGCTGCACGGTATCCGCGTGATCGAACTCGCACACATCATGGCGGGCCCGGCCTGCGGAATGATGTTGGCGGACATGGGTGCCGATGTCGTTAAGGTCGAGAAGGTTCCCGGCGGCGACGATACACGGCTCTCGGTGCCGCCCGAAATCGACGGCGAGTCGGCCGCGTTTATGATGATGAATCGTAACAAGCGGGGTATTGCGGTGGACTTGAAGTCGGATGCCGGCAAGAAGATAGTCCGGCGTCTCATCGACTCCGCCGATGTCGTGATCGAAAACTACCGGAAGGGCACGATGCAGCGATTGGGCCTTAGCTACGAGTCGCTCGCCCAACGCAATCCGGGCTTGATCTACTGCGAGATCTCCGGATTCGGGCGCACTGGGCCCTATGCGCAGCGCGCCGGCTTCGATCTTATTGCCCAAGCCATGTCCGGCCTTATGAGCATTACCGGCGAAGGCCCGGGCCGGGCCCCGGTAAAATGCGGCGCCCCCATTACCGACATCACGGCCGGCATTCTTGGCGCCATGGGGGTGTTAGCGGCCTATGTACATCGCGTGCAAACCGGTCGGGGCCAACGCGTCGACACCTCGTTGTTCGAAGCCGGCATCGTCCATACATTTTGGCAGTCGGCCATTGCACTTGCGACCGGCGCGCCGCCCACCGCGATGGGCAGTGCACACCCGCTCAATGCGCCGTATCAGGCGTTCCCCACCGCCGATGGTTGGATCACTATTGGCGCTGCCAATCAGGCAAATTGGTTGAAGTTGCTGGACGCGCTTGAGGCCGCGGAATTGCAACAAGATTCTCGTTTTACAGACAACGACGCGCGGATGCAGCACCTCGACGAACTCGAGCAAGTATTAACGTCCATTACACGTGAGCGCGACACCGCCGAATGGCTGCGGCGGTTTGAGGTGGGCGGTGTCCCCGCCGCACCGATTCTCGATGTCGCCGAGATGCATGCCGACCCGCAAACTCAGGCACGGGAAATGATCACCGCAGTCAACCACCAACGGCTCGGTGCGGTACAAACCATCGGCCACCCGGTGAAGTATTCGGCGACACCTGCACAAGTCTCGCGGGGTGCACCGCAATACGGCGAACACACTCGCGAAGTTTTGGCGCAACATGATTTTTCCACCCGGGAAATCGAACAATTTATAGTGGAGCGCGCGGTCGTTGCCGGACCCTGAGTTGCGCCGACTCTGCTACGTAGACTTGAGCGCGATGTGTACCCGGAACATATTGGGACATTTGAACCGGGGCGGCCGATCATGGCCTGCCTCGTCGCAGTTAGCGCCCCAGCTGCGGTGCCCGGCGTATGGCGGACGACTGCATGGATGCGGGAGGTAGAACAACGCAGGGAGCAGTTGCCGAGAACAGCTATCTCGCTGGGGATGCTGCAGAAGCGGGACCGCTGGATCAGCTGCTTGGGCATTCCATGCACGTCATCGCCCACCTGGCCGCTCTGGTGCCGAAGCCACGTGTCAACCTGACGCGCATTCACGGTGTGTTTGCGCCCAACAGTAAACACCTTTCACAGGTGACGCCGGCCAGGCGGGTCAAAGGCAGCAAGCCCAAAGCGCCCGATGAGGGGCAACAGAAAACGCCGGCCGAACGTCATGTGGCCATTGACCGGTTTTCGCTCCTGCAAAACCGGTATACGTGCCATCCATGGCAATAACTTGCACCCGGAGGGCATAAAGGCACAGCGGCTCAAGCGCGTGTTCAAAGCTACCGCGTCCCTCGGCAATTGCTCCTGCATTGCTCTACCGCCTACTTCCCTGTAGGCGTGCTCTCGCCCCTTACCTACGTCCTGTAGGCAACATCGATATGGAACCCCGCCGTCAATGCGGTGGCTCAGTAAAAGTGCTCGCCAGCATCGAAGACCCGGTGGTCATCAACAAGATACTCACCCCTCTACAGGACAAGGTCATTCCGGAGCCAACGGACCTGCTGCGGAAAAGCCGAGCGCCACCGGCCCATCTTTTCGGCTGACCTTACCAACGCCTCTCAATCCACCCCCAATGGCCGTTATTCAAACGAAAGCGCCAGGGTGTCGGTCGGCCTGATGCCCGGGGTCGGTGCGACCGGGGTACTGGCCACGGAGAAGGTTGGATGGTGAGCGCTAAATAGGGCAAGATTTCCGGGTGGTGGCCTGCACATAGCCCTTCATCACCCGTAGACGATCCGTTGCCTGGTCGCAAAAGGGCGTTTATTTTGCCTATACTTCATGTTTCAATTCGGATTCGGCACCATCGTAGCGATCATTGTCCTCGGTCTCATGTTTGCGCGGGCCGTCAAGGGCAGGCCCTTTTAATTGGTGCGGTGATTTGTGCACTATTGGTGTTGATGAATGTGTTTCTGATGCGCTGGAACGTGGTCATCGGTGGCCAGGAGATCGCCAAGACCATGCGCGGCCTGTTACATTACCAATGACCCCGGTGGCCGTGAGGGCCTGGCGGTGGCGCTCACCGTGCTCGCCTGCCCATTGGTGTTACTCTTTATCCGCTCGCGTTTTCTGCCACCTTGGAAGGAAATGAACGCGAGCACCTTACTACTGGGCCGCAATCTTAGAACGAAAAAGCAGCCCGTGCACGTCGCTGATCACGCTTTCGATGCTGAAGCCCCGATCGGTAGCCCGTCGGCTTCCGACTTTCAGCATGTCCGAGCTCCTGTCCCCGGCCACAACTTTAATGTCCGGAGCACGCTCCAGCAGACCAATGCCGACGGCATTGGTATCGGCGCAGACATCCAGTACTCTGTACGAAGGTCGTATATCGATAATGTCCAGAAAGCTGCGTCGAAACCAACCCAACATACTCAGGCTCGCTATCGTGTTCGCAGTATCGCATAGTAGCCCGCTACACAGGCGAATACGATGTCGAGCTCGGATTGCCATACGTTCTTGAAATGCCGCTCCCGGATACTCTAGTTTATTAGCGAATTGGGTGGCCATGTACTCGGCGTACAAGGAAGGACAACCGGCGTTCCTGAGCGGGCAAACCTGGTAATCCGGTAGGGGCGACGGTATTTCATCTCAAGATTCGGAGTGATCCAGATCGTCAGCCAATATCTGCCGATAATCGTGACTTGTTCAGAGACTCCTTAACTCGAAAAAGTGAGAGGCATGGATACAAAGACCCTGAAGTTCAAAGTCGGTCTTTACTTGGCGATCGCCCTGACGTTGGCCATGGTGGCATTCATCGTGCTTGTAGCACGGACTCACCGCGCCCATCTGCTCAATGGAGCAATCGGGCACGTCACCCAGCTTTCTGAAGTGGTCACCAAGAGCACGCGTTTCGCGATGTTGCAGAATCAATCGTCTTACGTACACCGGATCATTGAGGATGTCGGCAGTCAGGAGGGAATCGTCAAGGTCAGGATAATGAGCAAGGATGGGACAATCATACATTCCAGCTTCCCCGAGGAACTTGGGCTTCAAGTGGATACAAAGGCGGAGGCATGCTTTCACTGCCACGAGAGCGAGACACCGCTGGAACAGATCCCTGAGCATAAGCGGTCGCGGATTTTTCAGTCTTCGAACGGCAGCAGATTGCTGGGCAGCATGGAGGTAATCCGCAATGAACCATCGTGTTTCACGGCGAGTTGCCACGTACACAGCAAGGACCAATCGGTTCTTGGCGTTTTAGATATTGTCTATTCCTTGGACGAGATAGACCATAACGCGCGGGTTGAAACCCTCACTATTGCCGGTTTTTCCGTCGGATTCGTCATAATCGCCTCCCTTTTCGTGAGTTTTTTTGTGCATCGCATGGTCTACGTACCGTTACGCGACCTTGAGGCCGGCGCAGATCGGCTAGCATCGGGAAATCTGCAACAGCCGATTCCGGTGCGTAGCCGGGACGAGTTCGGGCAGTTGGCAATCTCTTTCAACGCCATGACAGGCGCGCTAAACGAATCCCAGAAAGAGCTACAGGAGTGGGGCAATACCCTGGAGCACAAGGTACGAGAAAAGACCAAGGAGTTGCAGGCCGCCGAGGCCGAATCTGCGCATCGAGAAAAACTTGCTTCCGTCGGACTGCTCGCGGCCGGCATCGCCCATGAGCTGAACAATCCCTTGACCGGGGTCCTTACCTTCTCGACCCTGGTGCGGGAGAAGATGGAGGAGGGAAGCACGGAAGCGGAAGACCTTGACCTCGTAATTCGCGAAACCAATAGATGCGCCACCATCATTCGAAGACTCCTTGATTTCGCGCGTCAGAAAACACCTAAAAAAGAATTCGCCAACCTCAATACGATCATCGAGGAAACCCAGCAGTTAATACAACGTCCCGCGTATTTTAGTGACACCGAAATCACCATGGACCTGGATCTAGATCTACCGCCGATCTGGCTCGACGTGGATTTGATCAAGCAGGTCATAATGAACATCCTCGTCAACGCCCAACAAGCTATCGAGGGCGGCGCCGGTCGCATTACGATTCGAAGCCGTGTCGTGCCGGAGGCGAGAAATCCCGAGGTGGATCCCGGGCCCTTGGCGGAGATATCGATCGCGGATACCGGATGTGGAATCTCGGAGAAAGACCGGCAACGGATTTTCGATCCCTTCTTCACGTCGAAGGGCTTGGGCAAGGGAACGGGGCTGGGATTGTCGGTCAGCCACGGTATCGTCAGAGCGCATGGCGGGACAATTGAGGTGGACAGCAAGGTCGGAGAAGGATCTACTTTCCGGATCTACCTGCCCCTTGAGACGCAAGACACTGAAGTAACGAGTATTGACTATGAGCGGCAAGATATTAGTAGTTGACGACGAGGAGGTCGTCATAAGAAGTTGCCTGCGCATCCTCGGCGAGACTGATTATCAGGTCGACGCGGTGCGAAGTGGTTTGGAGGCACTGCAGAAAATGGATGAGACGCACTACGATGTGCTCGTTCTGGACATCATGATGCCGAAGATGAACGGCCTGGAAGCGTTACAGAGGGTGAAAGAGTCCCACCCCGACATCGATGTCATCATGATCACTGGTTTGTCGGAAATCCAGACCGCAGTGCAATCCATGAAATACGGAGCCTTTGACTATCTGCCCAAACCTTTCGACCCGGCAGCACTCAAGCTCCTGGTGGAGCGAGCATTCGAGAAGCGGCGTCTGCAACAGGAGAATCTCAACCTCAAAAGCGAGGTAAGTTCCAAGTACCGATTCGAAAACATCATTGGGTCCAGCCCCCAGATGCAGAATGTATACCGCCTGGTTGCAAAGTGCGCGCCCACCAACAGTACGGTACTACTCAGCGGGGAGAGCGGAACCGGCAAAGAGTTAATAGCACGAGCCATCCATTACAACAGCCTTCGAAAGGACAATGCTTTTGTCCCAGTCGACTGTAGTTCGCTGAGTGAACAACTGCTTGAGAGCGAGTTGTTCGGTCACGTCAAGGGTTCGTTCACTGGTGCGGTGGCAAACAAACAAGGGCTATTCGAGGTCGCGGAAAGCGGAACGCTGTTTCTGGATGAAATAGGAAATATTTCGCTGTCCACCCAAGCGAAGCTTCTGCGCATTATTCAGGAACGGGAATTCAAAGCAGTGGGCGATACCCGGGTTCGGACTGCCAATATCAGGCTGATCAGTGCCACCAACAAAGATCTCAAGGCGATGGTGGCCGAAGGAACATTCCGTGAAGATCTTTTCTACCGACTCAATATCTTTCCCATAGTGATACCACCATTGAGAGAACGTCGCGAAGATATCCCGGCCCTCGCATTTCATTTTTTGAAGTTGTTCGGCGAGGAGCTGGGAAAGGAAATGACAGAGTTTTCCGTGGAAGCGATGAACATGCTCGCAAACTACAACTGGCCAGGGAATGTAAGGGAACTGGAAAATACGATACATCGTGCGGTGATCCTTGCCGCCGACAAGGTCATTCGGCAGGGTCACCTAGTGACGATTATTGACATGGGAGCGACTCTCGATTCCAACATACCGAAGACCTGCGATGAGCTCAAGCGCGTCAAGAAATTTGCTCGTGAGAACTCGGTGAAAAATATCGAGAGGCTCTTTGTCCTGGAAGCGTTAAAAAGAAACCAATGGAACGTCACTAAGAGCGCGGAGGAAACTGGCATGCAGCGCACCAACTTCCAGGCGCTGATGAAAAAATACGACATTCGGATACGGGGAGCGGATCGGAACTCCGGGGAAGTGGAATCCAACGGTTCTTCGCCCGGATAATTCATGAAGCGTTCGAACTTCAGGGGAAGTTGGGTATAGGGCGGTTAGAGGCGATGCCGAAAACCGCCGATCGGTTGAATCAGAACAAGACAAACTGTATTTAAGCCCCGTATCCTAAAACACAGGGTAACCGGTTCAAATATTGTGAAGATTCCTGATCCATTGCCCGTCTTCGTGAAATATCCGTGATCTTCCCCCGAAATACTGGACACCGAGTTAAGGATCATACAATGATTCGAGACGAGGTGTTAAATGACAAAGCAACGAAGAAGTTATACAAAGGAATTCAAGCGAGAGGCAGTTAATCTGGTTGTTGAGCATGGTTATACACAGGCGGAAGCGGCGCGGAGTCTGGGTGTACGGGCTAATTTAATCGGACGGTGGCAACGCGAGTCGGAAGCCCAGGGAGAACACGCCTTCCGGGGTAATGGCAAGCTCCCAGCAGACCGGGAGCGGATTCGCGAGCTGGAGGCGCAGGTGCGGCGCCTGAATCTGGAGAAAGAGGTTTTAAAAAAAGCGGCGGTGTTCTTCGCCAAGGAAAGCTCATGAGATATGGATTTATCGAGTCACACAAGGGCACCTGGCCGGTTTATTTAATGTGCTATGTAATGAATGTTTCCCGAAGTGGGTACTACGGTTGGCGCGGTCGCACACTGGGTCAGCGGGCGCAGGCGAATGCTGAATTGGACGAGCGGATTGTAGAGTTATTTCATCGTCATCGGCAGCGCTATGGAGCGGCACGGATCACAGATGACTTGCGTGAGGCTGGTTTAAGCTGTAGCGAGAATCGTGTGGCCAGGCGCATGCAAGCATTAGGTCTGAAAGCGGTGCAAGCGAAGCGGTACAAAGTCACGATGGATTCGGCGCATAAGCTCGTGGTGGCGCCGGATTTGATCGAACAGGATTTCAGTGCCGATGGGCCGAATCAGAAATGGGTCAGCGATATTAGTTATGTTAGGACGGATCAAGGATGGCTGTATCTGGCGGTGGTGATGGATTTGTATTCACGTGCCATCATTGGCTGGGCGATGCGCTCGCGTATGACTCAGCACCTGGTGTGTGATGCTCTCACGATGGCGCTGTTTCGTCGCCGATTTCCTAAAGACACCGTTATCCATTCGGATCGTGGCAGTCAGTATTGTTCGAAACGTTATCAGCGACTGATGCGTAGCAATGGCCTGCACTGCAGTATGGGACGCAAAGGCAATTGCTATGACAATGCAGCGATGGAGAGTTTCTTCCACACCTTAAAGGTAGAACTCGTTCACCGTGAACACTACACAACGCGCCGGGAGGCCAAATCAAATATTTTTGAATACATAGAAACTTATTACAATCGGCAGCGCAAACATTCTTCCATTGGCTATCGTATCCCTATACTATTTGAGGAACAAAGTGCTTAACTACGTGTCCGGAAAATCGGGGTAGGATCACCGTGCTAGGCCCGGATATATGCATAAGGATTATTTAGTGAATTTGCAGTGGAGACGGTGACTCGCTGGTAGACATCCGAATCACTTTGTCGTCGTGCTTGTCCTCCTTTGAATCCTTCGGATCTTCTTCCTCTATTTCTTCGTATCCAGTAAACATAGCCTTGATGTGTGCCGTAGCCGTGTGGCCGAGTGTCGCGAGATAGACATGAATAAATAGAAAACCGGAGAAGAAGATGAGTATTAGAACGTGTACGGTATCTACGACTCGAACCCCACCCAGCAACCCCACAATACCCGAAAAGCGTTCTACGTCCCACAGCAGGATGCCGGTGATGATCTGTACGGGAATGACTAGGAGCATAATGATCTGGTACAAGGACTTCTGCAACGCATTGAACTTATTGTAGGGGGTCATGTGGTGCGGATTCTTCGCACCTCTATAGATGCCCCAACCGTAATAACCGGCCTGACCGAAACTCTCGCGATAAAACTTTTTCGGATTCAACTCGGGATGATAGATCTTGATCTTGTCTGAAAACAGGTAAAACGACAACCATATAAAGAAATTACCGAGTAGTATAAAACCGATCCAATTGTGCACGGTGATCGCGAGCTGCAAGGACATAATGTCGAACAATCCGACATATCTGATCTGCAGTCCGGTGAGGACTAGCGCGAGAACACAGATGGCATTTATCCAATGCCAAATTCTGACTTGCAGTGGATGAATGTATAATTTTGTCATTGTTCGACCTACTTTGATTTGTCCTTCCTGAGTAGTTTTCGGATTGTTAGGTGCACGATCGGTACCGAGGCGCCGCCAACCGCAGTTAGAAGCAAGAGAATGTCCAGCAGTTCTATTCTTGTGCCTCCAAGAGCGTAAAACCCACCTGCAGAATCCAACGAAAGCGCGGAACTCAAAACTTCTTTTTCAGCGCCGTAGCTCACTCGTTTGCCGTCAGCGCGGATCAGTGAAACAGTGACATTCCGAAATGGTTCGGCGCCGTCGCGGTGACAACTCTCACAGTCCCTGATCGCTTTGTCTTTCCAAGCTATCTGGTGGGCCTGTTCCCCGGTGGTGACCTCCATGCGGCCCCGCAGGATCACTTCCGCCTCGCTCCCGTCACGATTGATTGTGCGAATCAGATTCCATAATTCTTTGGCGTCCAGACCGTCTTTGCTCGACTCCTCCGGGCCGGGCAGGCCACCCAGTCGCAGTGAAATCTCGTTCTCGGAAACCGGCCGTTGGGCCACGCTGTCGAAAAGCAAGAGGTCAACCCGTCGTTGCGCCGCCGGCGCATGGCAAGCGGCGCATGACACCGCTTGTAGATGCAGTCCGGCGTTTGGTAACCACTTTTTGTGTACATGCTTCACATCCTCATGACAACCTACACATGCTTCTTTCAACCGGTCCTCGACCGATGCTACATTTACGTCATGCGCACGATGGCAGTTTGAACAAATCGGCGCCCCGACATGACCTAGCTTGCTCCGTGCTTGACCATGCATACTTTTCAGATAAACATTGAAAATGTTTTCATGACATGTTTTGCATGGAATACCGGCTAAAGTTTCGTACGCCGCTTTGGGTTTTACAGTATGAGATCCATGACAATCGGTGCACACGGGAGCAGCGAGGTTGCCGGATTCGACCAGTGAAGCATGTATACTCCCCTCGTACTGAGAAGATTTGTCCTCGTGACACTCATGACAGATGTTGGACAGCGCGACTGAGCGCTCACGTTTGTTGGCGTATATTTTTTTATTCGTGCTCAACATGTGGGCGTTCAAATCGATTTCCCGATGGCAGCTTGCGCATCCGATCGAGTAATGCACCGACTTTGCCAACACCTCTTCCTGCACCTGCAGGGAGAGCTTTTCGCCGTTTGCCAGAGTCGTTGAGAGCCGCTCGAAGGAATGGCAAAGGAGGCACCGCTCGTCCTCCGCCGATGGCGAATCATCCGGAATATTTCCCAGGGCAGCGGGCGTGTTAACTGAGAATGAAAACACAACAAGCAAAAATATTATTACCGGCTTGCAAAGATGCGTGCCTAATAGACCCGCTTTCGTTTTATCTTTTCTGTTGAAAATTATCATGGCTGCTTCTGCCGTTGCTTACTTACCCAACCGACCGGGGGGCTGTTTTGCCTCCCGGTGATTGGCCCTATCAACGATCGCATCACTTGCCAATCCTCGAACGCTTTATCAGGACTGTGCTATCTCTCTGATCCAGATCGTCCGGTCAGCGCCTGAATTCCATACCACACGAGCATGCCCAGGCCAATGAACGGAAACGCAATGAAGTACGCGAGGCCAATGAATGGTGCGGCAAAGAACAAGCCGATGTTTTTCAAGGTGCGTCCGACACCCATCGATTTGCTTGCATCCTCTGTAATTTCGCGTGCTTCTTCTGCGATTTCGGATACTTTTTCCTCGATAATCGGCTTCTTGGTGATGCGTTCCATCACTTCCTCGATTGCGCTCGGCAATAGAGGTTTGCGTAGAAAGTCGGCGACTCCCACCGCCGCTGCCGCGGCCTCGTTGTCAGGCGTACCGTAGCCTGTCACCACAACCACTGGCGTCCAGGGGCTCTTTGCCTTGATGCGCTGCGCGACTTCGATACCATTCATACCTGGCATCTTAATATCGGTGAAGACAACATCATGTTTTCCACCAGCGAATTGACTGAGCGCTTCCTGGCCGTTCATGGCAGTGCTGACGGAATAGCCCTTTTTCGAGAGCACTCGGTCGAAACTCTGTCCGACCACTGCGTCATCGTCTACTACTAATACTTTTGCTAAGGCTTGCATGTTTACCTCCTGACCTCTGTCAACGAGGCCAACTAGTTTTCCCAAGGATATCGATACTTAAATCTTTCGCCCTTGTCGCAACCTGCGCGACAAGTTTGTAGAGTCCACTTCTTCTGTGCCATGGCTGCGTTCGCAGCTTTGATGACATCATCCGGGCCCACCGGCTTGGCAAGGTAATCGTAGGCACCAAGGCGAACCGCCTCTTTGGCGGTGTCGATGGATGGGTAACCGGTGATGATGACCACTTGGCTTTCGGGCCATCTCTCCTTAATAGTCTTGAGCACCGACATGCCGTCTAAATCCGGCATGCGCAGATCGAGCACTACTACGTCAAACGGCTGACGCTCCATTGCGCGCAACGCCTCGTGCCCGTTCCAGGTCGCCTCCACATTGCAGTGCAGGCCTGCCAGGGTCCTGAGATGACTCATACGCACCACTTCTTCATCATCAACAATGAGGATGTTCGTTGTTTCGTACATGCCGACCTCCTCGGTTACGCCCAATCTGTTGCATCTACTCTTGGGGATGCAACTTCCGTGCCGTGGTTGATACCGACATCGAGGATTCGGTATTTGGTTATTATTATTAATAAGTTACGTAATGAAGAGGAACGCTAGTTCAGACCCCACAAGGCCGTGCAGCAGGGTTCAAAGAACATTATTCTTATATACCGAGCCCGGAATCGTCAGGTAATTCGTATAATTATCAATTAGTTAACCCATAAAACGATATGTATCAGTTTTTTGTACATCCATGAAGTAATGATGAATTATCTATTAGAAACATAGGCTTAACCTGTACATTGTGCCTAGGCCGGATATTTCAGGAAGGCGAACCATGCACCAAGAATCTTCATCATGTGATTATTCAGGAACCACAGGGATGCTCCGTCGCATTACAATATAAAATTCTTCGTGAACCGTGCTCTATAACCACCAAGACACAGAGCAAACGAAACGTGGCGGTCACGACCACACAAAAGTCAAAAGCGACAATACCAGCAGCATAATTCGTCAAGAATGTCGACCAACGCTGATCGCCACGTGGTCTACCTAGAGGTCGTTTCGGCATTTATTTAGACGCGATTGAAGCCGCCGAATTGCAACAAGATTCTCGTTTTACAATCAACGACGCGCGAATGCAGCACCTCGATGAACTCGAGCAAGTATTAACTTCCATTACACAGTAGCGCGATACCGGCACAAGTCTCGCGGGATGCACCGCAATACGGCGAACACACTCACGAAGTTTTGGCGCAACATGATTTTTCCACCCGAGAAATCGAACAATTTATAGTGGAGCGCGCGGTCGTTGCCGGACCCTGAGTTGCGCCGACTCTGCTACGTAGACTTGAGCGCGATGTGTACCCGGAACATATTGGTACATTTGAACCGGGGCGGCCGATCATATCCGACCTGCATGCGGCCGCCGCACATCTCCATATTCAAACTGCTGGCCTCGTTGCGACACGACAAGTGATACGACGCATAGTGGCGGCGATGCAATCATTGCTATGGAGTAGCAGTGCCCCAGCGCAACCTTAACGATTCCTTAACGTTCGTTGCAACGGCGACGCGCGCCGCCGGTACGGGACCTAATAGAACACCAGACGGAATGATAGAAAAGTTAATTATTAGTTAACTAAGCGAAGCTCGCCCCGCGGCACAGCCCTCAGGCACTTAGCGACGGCTAAACTGTCGCCAGAAAAGCCGCAGATCATCAATATAACGGACAAGAGGACCACTGCTCCATTCACCGGCGTCAATTTCCGGAAAGCGCACCGCATCGGGATGGGTAATGACATCCGGCACGTAAGTGACATCAATAATGTCGCAAAATGGCAGCCCGGCCGCATATAACTGCGCGCCACCGATAAACCAAATTGGCGGTTTGCACTTAGCGAGCGCCGACTCGACGGTGGTAAAACTCTCCACATCGGTGAGTCCAGCACGGGTTATAACGATATTTCGGCGCTGGGGCAGGGGCTTGCAACCAATCGACTCCCAAGTTCGGCGCCCCATTATGACGGTAGCGTCCAACGTGCGTCGCTTGAATCGCTTCAAGTCAGCAGAATAATGCCATGGCAATCCGCCATTCAGCCCGATCACGCGGTCCTCGGACATTGCGACAATTGCCCCGCTTCGTATTTCGAACGGTGTCGATTCTGACATTAGCTGTGGAACTTCATAAATACGAACGGAGTGGCGCGGGAAGTCTCAAAATGTCCCCCGATATTCTAATTGTCGATGAAACGATACGATCAAATCGCTACTTTGAATTTTATAGGCGGATACGGATCGTAGTGCGATAGCCGAAAGCAATTCAAGATTTCACTGGTATCCGCTTCCAACACACCACGCACGTCATCCAACGAACGAATCGACGCATCGATTTCGAGCTGTGGCCGCGCCCTCGGTTCACGTCGCAGCTGCTCGTAAAGCCCCGGCACATGATCATACTCTGCCATCGAGCCGTCGGCCTTGGCGGTGTAAATATGGGCATCAATCAAAGTATGCGCGAATATCCCGGCGCGCATACCCACAAACTGCGCGATCAACTGGAGCAAAAACGCATAGCCTGCGATGTTATAGGGCACACCTAAAGCAACATCGCAGCTACGCTGCGTCAGGTGCAAGCATAGATACGGAGCCCCGTTATTATCGAGTTGCACGTTGAGTATCCACAACGCATGGCACGGCGGTAGGGCACTTTTATGTGCATTACCTGGCGCCCATGCGGAAATTAACAAACGACGGCTCATCGGGTTACGCTTGAGTTCATCGATTACCCAGGCGACTTGATCGCTAAATGCCGCTGTACCGTCGCCGTGAACAGGGAAATGGCGCCAAAAGTTTCCATAGGCACTGGGTACTCGTCCGTCATCGTCGGCCCAAGGGTCCCAGAATTTACAGCCGTGCTTGCGCAACAATCCGATATGCGTGTCTCCCGACAAAAACCACAAGTTTTCGATGACGATGTTCTTCCATGATATTTCCTTTGTTGTCAGTAATGGGAAACCGTCGCGCAGATCGATTTCGTAATTGATATTAAATGTGGAAAGGGTATCGACCCCAGTGCGGTTTTCCTTACGCGTACCGTACTCCAGTACCTCTCTAACCGTGGCCAGATATTGCTTCACAATTCTCTCAGAATGAAAATGTTTTGAGCCGTGACCAAACGTGATGCCTGCCGGTTATGACTCACGATCGGGATTGAAATAGTTTTCCAGGGCTTTGCGTGCAACATAAGCCGACTTTACTTTCCATTTCTCGACATTCACCATCAATACGGCGAATGCAATATTTCGCGAACCGTCGCTAGCGAATCCGACAAACCAATCGTTCTTTCCCCGCGGCGATAGCCCTGTTAGTGAACCGGTTTTACCACCGACGTCCAATTTTGCGTAAGCGCCTTTGAAGAAACCACGGAACGATTTACGAGCTGATCCGTGCTTTACAGTTGCACGCATCAACGCTTTGAGTTGCTTCGCCGTTTC